>ENA-UOUZ01000113-UOUZ01000113.1-mixed-culture-metagenome-genome-assembly--contig:-NODE-113-length-46675-cov-109.959352_pt1 | contig 46675 bp, 27 predicted proteins | sample MGYA00238154_ERZ761575 | MGnify/ENA primary metagenome ERZ761575 (study PRJEB28896, sample SAMN07631632) | mixed culture metagenome | isolation source: Freshwater growth medium | place: USA...
AAGCGTTTGGCATCGCGCTAAGCAGCTTCGACTATAAGATCGCATGCGAGTGATCTGGCGGTAACTTTAAATTGATTCGGCAGATGCGCGTGACCGGGGCGGAGCCCGGAAGGGAGAGGGAGGGGGGTAAATCCGTAAATCCGTAATTCCGGCGCCGTTTTGATTCGGATTTACGCTTGAGTTACGCGTCACCACCCCCTCGCGTCTTCCGACTTCCGCCACTTCCGGCCACTGGCGATTCCGCCCACGCGGCCGCGGCCAACGGGCGACGGGGGTGCGTCGGGGCGAGCGGTGCCTTGACGCCTCCTGGTCCCGGACACTCGACCCACGAGCGCCGCTCGACTCGATCGCCGCGGGTGGGGGGGGGGCGACTGTCTGACTGGCAAAGTCTTGACTTGACTTGACTTGACGTGATTTGCCCGCTCGAGTTCACCCTCAGAAGTTCCTCCACATCTGAGGCTATGGAGGGGGACTCGGAGGAGGACTGGGTGGAGGTGGTGAAGGCAGAGGAGGCGATGGAGGAGGGCTGCGGCTCTTCGAGCGAGCTGGAGAGCGCGCTCAAGAACGCGAGCGCCAACAAGAGCGTGGATGCCACTTTGGTGCGCGAGGCGGTGCTCAAGCTGTCCAAGCTGGAAATGTCGCGCGGTGCAGCGGCAAGTGCTCCAGCAGTTGCCGAGGGTCCATCATCCAATCCGGTGGGTGCTTCCATCGGACACCATGGTCTGGTACAGGGCAAGAACGCCAGCGGCAACTGGAACGAGGCGGGCGAGTCCCAGTACGATCGCCCTGCTGACTTTGACGAGTTGGTGGCTCGGCACGAGATGGAGCCCTGGTTGGAGGTGGGGACGCCTGGGCGCGCCGTGGCGGGCGCGGAAGCCACCACCTCGTCTCCGTTCAGCGTCGGGAGCGCGGGCTCGTCGATGGCGGTGAGTTTCGCACAGGACCTCGCAGCCGATGTCTTCTCGAGCGCAGACCCGTCGTTCCTCGACGCCGCCACACTCCGCGCCGACCGTGCCTCGGAGCGTGCGGCGAGGGACGCGCTGGAGCGAGCGAGCTCGGGCGAGATACAGCTCCAAGCGATTGAGCTCGAGGGGCGTGTGCGCGAGCTCGGGGACGCCAAGGGGGCCCTCCAGGCTGTGTCGGTGCACGTGGTCGCACGCCATCGCGAAGCAGAGGAGCTCAAGCTGCGCATCGCGGCGACCGAGCAGCAGCGCGCGGCGGTCGCCAAGGAGCATGAGTGGTGCCTGCGCCGACTCGCGTCCCTCCGAGGCCAATGCGAATCGTACGCGGGCACACTGCGCGAGAAGCAGCACGAGCTGCACTCGGCCACACAAGAGCTCGAGGCGCTGGCGAGGGAGGTGACCGCGGTGCAGACGAGGATGGCTTCCCAGCTTGACGAGGCGCACGCGCTCAACCGGGCGCTCATCACGGCGCGCGAAGAGGTGCGCGCGCTCAAGCAATCGCAGGCGCTGCTGCTGCAGCAGGCGCATGTAGAGTCGAAGCAGGTGGCGCCATTGCACTTGGAGCTCTCGCAGCTCACGGCCGAGATCGGGGTGCTGCAGCAGCAGATAGACGCGACGGTCGCGAACGACCTCAGCGCGGATGGCCGGCCAACTGCGCCCGCTGTCGAGTACCGGGAGTTGCAGCAGCAGGTGGGTGAGGCGCGCCGGCAGCTGCTCGAGGAAGAGCTGATGGGGACGCGATCGAACCGTACCAAGCAGAAAGCTTCGGTCGAGTCCACCCGATCGGATGCGATGAGGCGTGAGCTCGGTGCGCTGCAGGTGGAGTCAGCGCGCGCGCGGCAGGCGGCAACGGCGGAAACGGCACTCCGTACGACGCCAACGACCTCCAAACTCTCTCTCTTGGATGACACGCTCATGGTGCAGGGGGCTCGTCCCCCGACCGCAGCCCCTGCCGCACACGACGCCGGCATCGAGTACGGCGTGCTCGCTGCGGACATCGCGGCAGATAACATGGCAGCTCACATCGCTGCCGCTGCGGACTCCGAGCTGCCTTCGGAAGTCACGCTCTTCGCGCCCCCCGTGACCGCCGCCGGCCCACCCGTGAACGCTGCGAACTTCGTGCCGTCGCCCGCGCTCAGCGGCTACGCACCGCCGCCCGCGCTCGGCACAGCGCTCGGCGGTCGTGCACCGCCGCCCGCGCCGGCGAGCGCTGCCTTCTCGAGGCAACCTCCCGTCTCCTTCTCCCCAGCAGCCGGTTCGCCGGACACAGGCCTTAGCCACTTGAGCAGCGCGTGGTCTGCTCAGTCGCCTGGACCACCCACGCACGAGCAGTCCTTCAAGGCGCAGCCATTTCGTCCCCCTCCGTTCACGCCGTCGGTGGATCCAAAAAGGGCGTGGCGCGGCGCGGAGATTGGCCTTGTCGAGTTGTCGCGTCCGGCCGAGCGTCCTGCCGAACCCTCTTCGAAACCCGAAAAGCCGACACAACGGCGCCGGGACAAAGCGCCGAAGCAGGTGGGTGTCCTCGCCTTCCAGTCGTCCAATGGCCACAGCAGCCTGCATGCAAGTGCTCACCACGGCACCCTCCCTCCCCACAGGTGGGTGTCCTCGCCTTCCAGTCGTCTACAGGCGACAGCAGCCCGGTCGGCGACGTGCCGTCACTGGACCGTCGCTGCGAGATTGAGGCTGAGGTCGACGCGATTCTGTCGGCCCCCGCCCCACTACCGGCCACACCATCGCTAGTCGCTCCCCCACTCCCCCGCCCGGCCGTGATCGTTGCCACAACCCCGCCCGGCAGACGGAGCCCCACGTATGCTGATGTGCTCACCATCCAGTCGTCCACAGGCGACAGCAGCCCGGTCGGCGGTGTGCCGTCACTGGACCGTCGCTGCGAGATTGAGGCTGAGGTCGACGCGATTCTGTCGGCCCCCGCCCCACTACCGGCCACACCATCGCTAGTCGCTCCCCCACTCCCCCGCCCGGCCGTGATCGTTGCCACAACCCCGCCCGGCAGACGGAGCCCCACGTATGCTGATGTGCTCACCAAACTGCCAACCCCGCCATCAAGGACGCCCAGCCCACTCAAAGTGGCCAGTGGCCTCTCCTACGGCGGCTTCGTCAGCGCAGTTAGCGGCTTCGGTGGTGCCAACGGCGGCTTTGGCGATGGGGATTGCGGCTTCGGCGGTGACGACGGCGGCTTTGGCAGCGCAGACGGCGGCTTCGGCGATGAGGATAGCGGCTTCGGCGGTGGCGATGCACCGGCGTCGTTTGGTGATGCTGCAGGAGCTGCAGACGGCGGCTTTGACGGTGGCGACGGCTATGGCGACGGTGGCTTTGGCAGCACCGACGGCGGCTTCGGCGGTGGGGATAGCGGCTTCGGCGGCGGCGATGGCGGCTTCGGTGGTGGCGACGGCGGCTTCGGCAGCACTGGCGGCGGCTTCAGCAGCGCAGATGGCGGCTTCGGCAGTGGTGACATCGGTTTCGGCGGTGACGACAGTGGCTTCGGTGGAGGCTTCGGTGCGGTAAGCAGTGGCTTCAGCGACGCGCCGGCGTCGTTTGGCGATGCTGCCGGAGCTGCAGGCGGAGGCTTCGGCGATGCCAACGGCGGCTTCGGCGGTGGCGACGGCGGCTTTGGCAGCGCAGACGGCGGCTTCGGTGCGCCGAGCGGTGGCTTTAGCAACGCGCCGGCGTCGTTCAGCGGAGTCGACAGCGGCTTCGGCGGTGGCGACAGTGGCTTCGGCGATGCGCCGGCGTCGTTCAGCGGAGTTGATAGCGGCTTCAGTGGAGGCTTCGGCAGCAGTGGCTTTGGCTTTGGCGGTGGCGGCTTCGACGAGCCGCCGCCCGCCTTACCACCCAGGCCGCCGCCTGCGCCGCCGTCCGCCGCGCCCGCTCAGGATGCGCCCGACAGCAGTTGCTTCAGCGACGCGCCGGCGTCGTTTGGTGATGCTGCCGGAGCCGCAGATGGAGGCTTCGGCGGTGCCAACGGCGGCTTCGGCGGTGGCGACGGCGGCTTTGGCAGCGCAGACGGCGGCTTCGGTGCGCCGAGCGGTGGCTTTAGCAACGCGCCGGCGTCGTTCAGCGGAGTCGACAGCGGCTTCGGCGGTGGCGACAGTGGCTTCGGCGATGCGCTGGCGTCGTTCAGCGGAGTTGATAGCGTCCAGGCGCTCTCAGCCATCGAGGCGGAGCGGGGCGGCAGGGACCGCGCGTATACGCTACCCGCGCCGCCGCTGCTGCCGCAGCAGCAGTCGAACAGCTACACGTTTGGCGAGGGTGCTTTGGGTCTGGCACTCTCCGATTTCCAGGACGCCGTCGTCGTCTCAAACGACCCAGCCCCAGGAAGCCAGGCGCACACGAATGGTGTGACGAAGCGCATGATCCTCGTGGGCATCAATTTTGAGAACGTGAGAGGGCTGCTCAAGGACGCGTGCATCGACAAGATCAAGGCATGCGGCCGCCCTCTGACGCTGCAGTTCCTCCCTCCGCCCGGCGAGAGCGGCGCCGTGGCGGCGCCCGCCGCGCCCTCGCCCGCGCCCGCGCCGTCACCCACGAGCAATGCTGCTGGTAAGGCCAAGACGATGAATGGTCGTCCGGTGAGGCCTCCATCCTACAAGTATCAAAAGGAGCTGGAGGAGCTCGCGAAGATGGGCTTCTCGGACACGGCCGCCGGCCAAAGGGCCCTCGATGCGACCAACGGGAATGTGGACGCGGCGGTCAACAAGCTTGTCGGATGAGTCTCGAAGCCGACTACCTCGGAAGTCGCTCGGACTATCTCGGGAGTATCTCGGGAGTATCTCGGGAGTATCTCGGGACTACCTCGTAACTACCTCGGAAGTCGCTCGCGTGCTCAGGCCGGAGCGGTGTGTGAATCGTGCGTATGTGGGACGAGAGCCGCGCGCGCGGCGTGAAAAGAGGCGCGAGTAAGCAAGATGTCGATCGTCGCGTTCAGGCATTTTCGGCATGTTTGGATTCTTAGCGGAAGCAGAGGGTAAGAGAGATGGTTCGTCCACATGTGGTACCGGGGTGCGAAACTGTAAGCGTGCGCCAGAGTCTGCCCATTATATCAGAAAAGCGCAGAGTCCTTCGCCGGCTCCACGCACGCTTGTAACCAGCGTCCAACATATAAAGTTCCTCGGTGAATTTGGGATTCGCGAAGCGGCCGAGCCGAAAGTTGGTGCGGCATCATCTTCGTTTTTCCGCTTGCCTCTCCAGCCGTGTTCTTGCACACGCGCACCGCCATCTTCACCACCCTGATCCTGGCCGTCGTCTTCACCGCCATTATTAACCGGCCGAACGCGCTTCTGCGTGAGACGCCGGCCCCACACCTAATGTCGGACAATACCGCGCGCGCCATCTCAATGCCTCAGCGCAACACGAGCAGCGCCGACTCGCATCATCGGCAGGGTCCTACCGCAGACCTTTTCGCGACCATCGACCGCAACGGCGACGGCCACATCGACCGCGACGAGTGGAACGCAGCAGTTGCGCAGGCTGACAAGCGTGAGCTGGCAGACGGTGAGGAGCCTGAGGTAAAGCGTTCTCGCGCGACCGTGCATGCAGCGGATGAGGTGACGGCCGAGACGGGCGACGGCGGCGACGGCGCCGTAATTGCGCTGCGTGACGCGTTGGACGCTTACTGCGCCGGCATGTGCGACGAGCTCAGCAGCGTCAGCAGCACGTTCACCATGCTCAAGCTGAAGCACAGCCACGGCGGCGGCGACGGCGCCGGGTCAGCCGCAGCGCCTGCCGCGGTGCCGAAGCGCTCGGGTGGCGGCCTGCTCAGTCTGGACCGCCTGGTGAAAGCGCGCCAGGTCGCGCAACAGGCCGCGCAAGCCGGCGGCGCGGCGGCAGATGGCCTCGGCCTGGCGGCGTTCGACAAGCCTTTCGGGCGCTGGCTGCTCACAGGCTGCCCCGGGAGCGGCAAGAGCACCATAATGAAGCGCCTCGCACTCTCAATCGCCACGCCCGCCGCGGCCGCCGCCGAAGGCGGTGCACCGGTGCCGCGCAAGCGCGTGCCGCTGCTGATCGAGCTGGGCCGCTACGCACCTGGCACGCTGGCGTCGCTGCAGATGGCACGCGACGCGGTGTCACGCCTCTCGCACCGCCAACTGTCCGATGCGGAGGCTGCTGCGTTGAGCAACGCCATGAGCGCGCGCGATGGCATGTACGACTTCGTGTGGCTGCTGGACGGGCTGGACGAAGGCATGATCGGCGCGACGCGAGTCAACGACACGTCGCTTTGGGCCGAGCTCGAGCAGCTCATAGCGTCGTTTCCGGCGCATTCCTTCATCGTCAGCACGCGGCTGACGCACCTGCCTGCCGTGAGCGGCAGCGGGGCTGGCAGGTGGACGACGCTGTACATCCACGACCTGTCCGCCGACGAGTCTCGCGAATTCATCTCCAAGTACATTGCCTTTTTCGACGTACCCGACGTGTCCGCCGACGCCGTGTACGCGAGCATGCCGCCCAGATTAGCGGCGGTGGCGACGACGCCGCTGGCGCTGTCGCTCGTGGTGTCGGCGTACCTGACGGACGGCGCGGTGCCGGGCAGCCTACGCGAGCTGTACCGGGCGTTCGTGAGCGCCACGCTCGCTGAAGTGGAGGAGGCGCGCAACGCGCATGCGGCACCCGCCTCCGACAAAGATATGGCGCTGGCGGCGCTCGCATTCGAGATGCTGAGCAGCAGCCGGCCGGTCATCGGCACCGCCGACGCGCGCGCCGTCGTGCAGCGCCGGCTCAACCAAATCCACGCGGCGGAGGTGGATGCTGCGGCCGGATCCGCTGCGACGGTGCCCGCGACGGCGCCCGCCAAGCAGCCGCCGGATGGCGGGGTTGTGCTCGACGAGCTGGTGTACAGCGGCCTGCTGCGCCGCGGCGCCGACTATCTGCTTTCCTTCACGCACCTGACGCTGCTGGAGTACATGGCAGAGTGCGAAATGTCCCGCGAGTTTAGCTTCCAGCCGAAGGGGGCGATGGACCAATACTTCCTGCGCAACATGGCCAAGATCCGGGTGCTGCTGGGCGCTGCAGCCATCGCACCGGGCGACGCCGTGGTTGAGGTCGGCGCCGGCATCGGCAGCGTGGCACGCCACTTCCCGGCATGCGCCTCACTGACCCTCGTGGACTTGGACCCAGACCTGGTGCGCATCCTGCGCTTTCAGCTGCGCAGCGCGCGCGTGCTGGAGGCCGACGCGCTGGCGGTGTTGCGCGACGGCACCTTCGATGTGGTGGTGAGCAACCTGCCTTTCTTTCTGACAGAGGGCATCCTCGAGATACTGGGCGACAAGGCGCGGCACCACAGCTTCAAGCGCGCCGTGATGAGCGTGCACAACGACGACGTGTTCGGACCGGAGCGGCCGTACCACGCGGCATTGCACATCCGCGAGCTTTGTGTGCTGCAGGAAGACGACTTTTTTCCGCGCCAGCCGTTCCTGAGCAAACTCATACTCGTCACCGCACGCGACGGCGGAAGGACCAAGTGAGCCTGAATAGAGAGTCGGGCATCGCCGGGGCCCGCACGCAGCTGATTGCTGCTCATTGCTGCCGAATGCTGCTGATTGCCCTTGATGGTTGCTGATCGCCACTGATCGCCATTGATGAGCAGGATTGCTGTCGAGCAGGCGCGGCCCAACGCTCAGATCAGCTTCGCACTGCCCAACGCTCTCATCGTGGGGGCGGCCGCAGAGCCATCTGTTCCGCTGAGGACTCAACCAGGGCTGAGAAATGAGGGTGCCCCGTGGGACTTTTTCATGTCGCACAAGCAGAACGAAAGCGGCCGTGACGCGGCGCTCATCACCAGGGACCTTGAACAGGCGGGCAAGAAGGTGTGGCTAGATGTCAACATGAAAGACTTCAGCACCGATGCCATGATGGAAGGAGTGGAGCATTCCAAGACGTTCGTGCTCGTGCTGAGTCATGGATATTTTGACAGCAAGTTCTGTGTCATGGAGCTAAGTCGCGCCGTCGACCTGCGAAAGAACATCGTGCTGTGCCACAAAGAAGGCGTGAATGTTGGAGCCATTCTGCAGAAAATGCCACCCGAATTCAGGACGATCAGCGACCATGCTTCGCTGCAGCTCGTGACTTCCGATGCCACCTATCGGGAAGTTGCAGTCAAACGCTTGATCAGCCTCAGCTCCACCTGATGGCTCTACCTGGCGCTGCTTGGCGGTGAAGGCTGAAGCTGAAGGCGGGCGGGACGGGTGGTGAGGGAGCTGTGGGGTAGAGATAGCGCGGAGGTGGTGGTGAGGCGGTGGTAGCGTGATCACAAGGCGAGCAAAGCTATAAGCAAGAAGCGTGCTATGCTACATAAGGTGGCAAGGAGACGAAGGTCGATGGACCGGACGAGGTTATGTCACTTGATGTTTAACTCCTAAACTTTCAATAACTCAAAACCGAAATTAGTGTATATACCACTGCAAACATGAACTCACTCTGGCACTCACACAAGAGCCCGACGACGGGAGCTCTATCCCGAGAACGAGGAACACCCGACCCGAACCTCGACACGAGACTCACACCCGGCACTCAGCTCTCAGGCAAGCTTTCCCATCTCCGCGCTGGTGCCGCGAGGCTCGGGATGCCAATCGCCAGACGCAAGCTGCCATGATTGCCAATGTGCCTCGTCTGCGCTGCCAATCCGACAAGCTGGGCTGCAAGAGGCTCGCCTGTCGGCTTGGACGAGGATTCCTCGGAGCCTGCCACCGACGAAGGTGGCTTCATCGTCGTCAGCTCTTGTCCTCCGCTACCACGCTCTAACATCGAGTACGGCTGACGCGCCCTCTTGAGCAAGAGGAAGAGGAGGACCACGATGGCCGAGAGGAGGAGCAAGAGAGCACCCCCCCCGAGCGTGATCATCACGAACAACACATCATTGCTCTGCTGGACTGGTGTGGCAAGGCCCGCATGGGATTGTGGCAGCACGGGGACGGCAGACGAATGGGACGGATCGCCAACAGAAACTGGAGACTGTGCAGGTGGCGGTGGTGGCGACTGCAGCCCTGGAGGCGGGCTTGGAGACCCTGGGAGCGACGGAGGTAACATATTTCTTGGGCCACAGTCCGCGCAATCGGTACCGTACGCGCAGCGATCGCTCATGGCGCCGGTGCCACCATCTTGGCACGCACCGGTGTGGGCATATCCGGGGCACGTGTTGCTGCACAGCATCCATGGCGGCGGCGGCGCCAGCGGCGGCGGTGGTTGCATGGGCGGCCGGGTTGGCGACGGCGGCGGCATGATCTGAGGTCCGCAGTCAAAGCAGTCGGTGCCCAAGGAACACCTTTCATAAGGTACGGATCCCGGACCTCCATCTTCGCATATTCCGTTGCTCGCATATTGGCTCAAATACTGTCCATAGTATTCGCAGTCATTCGAGCAAAACATCCCAGGAGTTACAGGAGGCGTACTTGGAGGCGGGGGTGACGGCGGCGGCGGCGGCTTCGGCGGCGGCGGTCGTGGCATGGGCGGCGGCGGCGGCGGCGATGGCGGAGGCGGGGACGGCGGCGGCGGCATGATCCGAGGTCCGCAGTCGATGCAGTCGGTGCCAAGAGGACATTGGTAGTAGTAGTTGTACTCGGAGCCTGGCCCTCCGTCGTCACAGATGCCAGCACCGCAATATCCGTAGCTGAGACAATAATAACCTGTTGACAATAACATCTGTGAATTGCATTCATTCGAGCAACGTATCCCAGGAGGCGTACTTGGAGGCGGGGGCGGCGGGGTCAGCGGGGGCAGCGGGGGCAGCGGGGGCGGCGGCGGCGAGCGCACGACCCTCGGGCCGCAGTCGGCGCAATCTGTGCCGGGTGCACAGCCGCATTTGTCAGCACCGCAGAGGTCCACTGAGCCATAGCCGGTGTCTTCACATATTCCGTTTCTCGCGCGAGCGGTGTTACAGGAGTATCCCCAGGATGAATACCGCTGGCAATACGGCAGGCATGTGTTCACGCACACGAACAACCCTCCTCCAGGAAACTGCGGCGGCGGTGGCGAAGGAGGCGGTGGAGGCGGTGGAGGCGGTGGAGACGGTGGAGGCGGCGAAATGTACCGGGGACCACAGTCGATGCAGTCGGTGCCAAGAGGACACTGGTAGTCGTTGGTGGAGTGATACTCGGAGCCTGGCCCTCCGTCGTCACAGATGCCAGCACCGCATGAATTGTCCCGGCTACAAGAAGAGTATGAATTGAATTGTGAATTGCATGTGTTCAGGCACAAAAATCCAGGTGGTGGCGGCAGTGGCGGACTGGGAGGTGGATGAGGCGGGGGCGGCGGATAGACGAGGCGCGGGTCACAGTCGGTGCAATCGGTTCCGAGCGGGCACGGCGAGTACCCTTCAGTTCCCGGACCTCCGTCGTTGCACTCACCGTTGTTTGACCAAAAGCCGCAGGTGTCAGTGCAGAGGTAGGCACCACCCGCTATCGGCTGGTAGGGGGGTCGCGGAGGGGAAAGGGGTGGTCTCGGTGGCAGGCGTGGGTCTGGTGGAGGCGGGTATGGGGGTCGCGGAGGGGGAAGGGGTGGTCTCGGTGGCGGGGGTGGCGGGCGTGGGTCTGGTGGAGGCGGGAGCATGTTGAAGCAGCAGCAGTCGCACGTTGGCGCTCCAGAGAGGAGCGAACGGATGGTCGCACAATTATAGTTTTCGGATAGGAAGCGGCAGGAGCGGTCACCAAAACTTGTCGTAGTACTGATACCTTCGCAAGCTGCTTCGCCCAGGGGCGAACTGCAGCTGATGAGAGGTGGTACCGGCGGCGGTGGGGGTGGGGGTGCCTGTCCGAGCAATGCGCCCAACGTCATGACGACGTAAATGAGGGCGACGTGTCCCTTCGTCACCATCTTCTGTGCAAAACGGGGAAGGCCTCGGAGCTGCACCTCGGAGCTTGGTGTGAATGTCGATGTGAACAGAGCGTAGGACGTTGTCGCGACTGTCGCGTTAACGTTCTTACTCACAACACCGACGTCGCACACACTTTCAACTCTCTAACGAAATTTGTCGATACACCACGAACATAAATCGTCATCACAAGAGATCGACGTTTAGTTGAGTAGAGCTTGTGCTTGACAGTCGGGGGAAGAGGGGCACCGGCCTGGCACAGATTGCTAGTCCGGCGTTTTCTCTTCCCCCAAGCTTTGCCGATTAACGGCCTGTGTTAATACGGTTGTGTTAGCGACGCCGACGGGGCACGGGCCTTTTTTGGCCTGTGGGGTCGGCCACACACACACACACCTGTCCACGTCATATGGTCTTATATGGAATCATCGGCAATGTGATAGTGGCTCCTGTGCTTAGGGGTCCGGAGCGTGTGCGCACGTTCCACGTTGTGTTTAACAGCAGCAGCACGTTGAGCTCTATCCCGGACGAGGAACCCCCAACCCGAACCTCGACACGCAAGACTCACACCCGGCACTCAGCTCTCAGGCAAGCTTTTCCATCTCCGCGCTGGTGCCGCGAGGCTCGGGATGCCAATCGCCAGACGCAAGCTGCCATGATTGCCAATGTGCCTCGTCTGCGCTGCCAATCCGACAAGCTGGGCTGCAAGAGGCTCGCCTGTCGGCTTGGACGAGGATTCCTCGGAGCCTGCCACCGACGAAGGTGGCTTCATCGTCGTCAGCTCTTGTCCTCCGCTACCACGCTCTAACATCGAGTACGGCTGACGCGCCCTCTTGAGCAAGAGGAAGAGGAGGACCACGATGGCCGAGAGGAGGAGCAAGAGAGCACCCCCCCCGAGCGTGATCATCACGAACAACACATCATTGCTCTGCTGGACTGGTGTGGCAAGGCCCGCATGGGATTGTGGCAGCACGGGGACGGCAGACGAATGGGACGGATCGCCAACAGAAACTGGAGACTGTGCAGGTGGCGGTGGTGGCGACTGCAGCCCTGGAGGCGGGCTTGGAGACCCTGGGAGCGACGGAGGTAACATATTTCTTGGGCCACAGTCCGCGCAATCGGTACCGTACGCGCAGCGATCGCTCATGGCGCCGGTGCCACCATCTTGGCACGCACCGGTGTGGGCATATCCGGGGCACGTGTTGCTGCACAGCATCCATGGCGGCGGCGGCGGCAGCGGCGGCAGCGGCGGCATGGTCCGAGGTCCGCAGTCGAAGCAGTCGGTGCCCAAGTTGCAGTGTTCATGAGATACGGATCCCGGACCTCCATCTTCGCATATTCCGTTGCTCGCATATTGCAAATTTGAATTACCGTGATAGTAAGTATAGTATTCGCAACCATTCGAGCAAAGTATCCCAGGAGGCGTATTTGGAGGCGGGGGCGGGGGCGGCAGCGGCGGCGGCGGTCGTGGCATGGGCGGTGGCGGCGGAATTGTGATCACAGGCGACGCGTCGTACTCCTCGCGCAAGCGGCGGCGGCGGCGGCGCAGCTCGCGCCCCGTGACGACCTGGCGCAGCTGGCGGCCGATGACCTCAGCTGCGTCGTCCCAAAGCTCAACCAGGAGCTCGCCCGCCGATGCCGTTTCCCTCTGCGGCCGGCCCACGACCGACGGGCCCGCCGACACGCCCGTGAGGCGACGCATCTTGCGGCGAGCGGACTCGCGCGCGCCACGCGACACGCCGGAGGACGAGTCCTCCGAGGAAGCGGTCAGGCGGTTCCACACGCGCTGCCAATAGGCGTACACGGACGCGTCGCAGTGCGCCTCGAGCTCCTCGGCCTGGTCGGCGATGCGCCACGGCTTGGGGCACACGAGCGTGATCCAGTGCACTGCCCACGGCGCGGTCGCGCCCGCCCAGTCTGCCTGCACATCCGCGCGGCCGATCGGCAGCTTGACCACCTCGCGGCCAGGCGCGCCGTTGTAGTACGAGTTGAGCAGTCCCTGCTCGGTGCAGTCGATCAGGTCGCCGAAGACAGTCGCGTGCTGCAGGCGGCCGAGCTCAAGCAGCTCGTTGAAGGTCGCCTCCGAGGGGGTGAGGAGCAGCACACCCGCGTTGAAGTGCGAGTGGTACTTGGGAGCCTCGGCGGCGAAGGTGCTGATCGACGAGAAGACCGTGTCGACCGGGCCGGTGAGGATTGTGTCCGCGTCGAGGTAGAGGACGCGCTGGTACTGCGTGAGCTGCCACAGGCGCAGCTTGGTCGCCATGTGCCCCCAGCGCTCGCCCTGGTCGGCAGCGAAACGCGAGCACTCCTCCGACTTGCCCCACCAGAACTCGGCCAGCTCGGGCACCTCGACCACTGTCCAGCCGGCGACGGAGAGCGGGTCGCGCCATTCCCTCGGGACGGCAGCGGTGACGAGCGCCACCTGGGCGATGCACGGGGTGGGATCGTGTGAGCCGGCGCTGGGCACACGACGGGCAGGGGGCGGCGCTGCGCGGAGGCAGTTCTCTAGGGGATGGTCTTTTTCGGGGGGCGCGCGGCGACGCCGCGCACCATGTCGCGTGAAGAGTCGAAGGAGCGGATGGAGGAGCCAAGGACGAGGGCGCCGCGCAGGTAGTCCCTGTTGTCCGTGGTGAGCAGCGTGGCGATCGCCTCGTTCGCCTTGCGCTCGGCCACGTGCCAGCTGGCGCGCGGGAGCTGCGCCGCGGGCAAGCGGTCGGCCGACGAGAGCGCCATCGAGAGCGCGTGGACGGACGGGCCAACGGCCGCCCGCTCCGACGCGAGGTACGTGTGCGCATGCTCGGTCGACGGGCGCAGCAGGCGGCCCACCTGCGCCTCCGTGGGCAGCGTGAGTCCCGCAACGCCAGCGGCGACGAGGTCATTGTACAGCTTGACTGTGGCAGCCAATGGGTTGGCAACCAGCTCGGCGTGCTGCACAACAACGGTGGGTTTCTGCAAAGAAGAGGGCGGCGCAAGGGCGGGCGGCGTGAGGAGAGTTGGAAGCGCCGAGGGCGGCCCGCCTTCGAACGACGGTACGCGCGGGCGGCGGTGGCGGCGACATGCGGGACCAGGCTGAGAGGAGGAGGGGGCTCAACAAGCGATAGGAAGGGAGAAGCACACACCCCGTGGCACGCGCGCATGGCGTTAGTGTAGTAGGCCTCGTAAACCGAAGCCCACTCGGCGAGCGAGACATTGTGCGAATAGATCATCATCGAGTTGGCCACCGGGAGCGGCTCGCGGTGCACGATCACGCACAGCGGCGCGTCGAGCAGCTCCATCCACTCGTCGGCAACGAGGCACATGCGAGGGTCCTTGGTCACCCAAGGCCGCTGCGTGTTGAGCTTGGCGACGACCGCCTTGGCCTCGGGCATCTCGTGCACCTTGGTCGCGGCCTTGCCAGCATCGAAGCCGTACGCGATCCACTCGGGAACGTCGTACCGCTCAGACACGCGCGCGCTCACGCCAGCCGTCAGCCGCTGCTCATCGAGCGCGACCACATCGCGGCGCTCCCAATACTTGAGCGGGTTCTCGGGGTGCAGGAGCAGCTCGTCCATCTCGCCACCATAGGCACCCATCATCATCGTCAGGTTGGACACGATCGACGTGCCCGAGTGGTGCATGCCAAGCACCAGGAGCTGTGATGGCGAAGCCGCTGGCTGCGCAAGTGCGGCAGCTTGCATGAGATGCAGCATCGTTGCAGCCGCAATGGAGGACCTGGAGGAGTGCGTACACATGCACATGTCCCTTCTGAGCAAATCGCGGCAAGTCGTCAAGTTGTTCGAGCCGAAACTTGCTGGTGTGAATGTCGATGTGAATAGAGCGTGGCCCGCAAATCTCAACGAAAATGCCATCACACTCACAAATGACCGACGACGCCCACACTTTCAACCATCAAACGAAATTTGTATGATTTAATCACGACATACCACAATCGTCACACAATAAGACCGACGTGGAGCTCTATCCCGAGAACGAGGAACACCCGACCCGAACCTCGACACGAGCACGACTCACACCCCGCTGGCACTCAGCTCTCAGGCAAGCTTTCCCATTTCCGCGCTGCCGCGAGGCTCGGGATGCCAATCGCCAGAGGCAAGCTGCCATGATTGCCAAGTTGCCTCGTCTGCGCTGCCAATCCGACAAGCTGGGCTGCAAGAGGCTCGCCTGTCGGCTTGGACGAGGATTCCTCGGAGCCTGCCACCGACGAAGGTGGCTTCATCGTCGTCAGCTCTTGTCCTCCGCTACCACGCTCTAACATCGAGTACGGCTGACGCGCCCTCTTGAGCAAGAGGAAGAGGAGGACCACGATGGCCGAGAGGAGGAGCAAGAGAGCAACCGCCCCGAGCGTGATCATCACGAACAACACGTCGCTGCTCTGCTGGACTGGTGTGACAAGGCCCGCATGGGCTGGTGGCAGCACGGGGACGGCAGACGAATGGGACTGATCGACCACAGAATGTTGAGACGGGCGGGCGGGCGGCGACGGGGGTTGCGGCGATGGCTCGGGCGGGGATGGCGATGGCGGCGGTGGCGGTGGCGGCTCTGGGTCAGGAGACGGTGCAGGTGGCGGTGGTGGCGACTGCAGCCCTGGAGGCGGGCTTGGAGACCCTGGGAGCGACGGAGGTAACATATTTCTTGGGCCACAGTCCGCGCAATCGGTACCGTACGCGCAGCGATCGCTCATGGCGCCGGTGCCACCATCTTGGCACGCACCGGTGTGGGCATATCCGGGGCACGTGTTGCTGCACAGCATCGGCGGCGATGGTGGCGGCGATGGTGGCGGCGATGGTGGCGGTGCAGGCGGTGGAGGCGGCGATATGTACCTGGGACCACAGTCGATGCAATCGGTGCCAAGAGGACATTGGTAGTTGTAGATGTTGTACCCGGAGCCTGGCCCTCCGTCGTCACAGATGCCAGCACCGCATGAATGGCTGTAGATACAAGAATAGCCGTGTGAATTCAAGTATGAATTGCATGTGTTCAGGCACACAGCTCCAGGTGGTGGCGATGGTGGCGGCGGCGGCATGGTCCGAGGTCCGCAGTCGAAGCAGTCGGTGCCCAAGTTGCAGTGTTCATACGATACGGATCCCGGACCTCCATCTTCGCATTCTCCGTTGCTCGCATAGTAGTCCTGAGAGTACATGTAGCCATCTTGAGTGTAATAGCAGTAATTCGAGCAAAGCATCCCAGGAGGCGTACTTGGAGGCGGGGGCGACGGCGGCGGCGGCGGCGGCGGCGGCGGCGGTAGCGGCCTTGGCGGCGGCGGCGGCCATAACCAGTATGGTGGCGGCGGCAGCGGGGTCGGCGGCGGCAAGTGCACGACCCTCGGGCCGCAGTCGGCGCAATCTGTGCCGAGTGCACAGCCGCATAAGGAAACGGGATTGTTTGGACACTGGAGGGCCACAGAGCCGAAGCCGGTGTCTTCACATATTCCGTTGCTCGCGCGAGCGGTACCATAGGAGGTTGGGCATGTGTTCACGCACACGAACAATCCTCCTCCAGGAAACTGCGGCGGCGGTCTCGGAGGAGGAGTCGGAGGCGGTGGAGGCGGTGGAGGCGGTGGAGGCGGAGAAATGTACCGGGGACCACAGTCGATGCAGTCGGTGCCAAGAGGACATTGGTAGTAGTGGTAGGTGTACTCGGAGCCTGGGCCTCCGTCTTCACAGATGCCAGCACCGCATGAATGGTCGCGGATACAAGAATCGCCGTAGTAATTCAAGTAGTAATTGCATGTGTCTAGGCACACAGCACCAGGTGGTGACGGCGGTGGCAGACTGGGAGGTGGATGAGGTGGGGGCGGCGGATAGACGAGGCGCGGTCCGCAGTCGGTGCAATCGGTTCCGAGCGGGCACGGCGAGTACCCTTCAGATCCCGGACCTCCGTCGTTGCACTCACCGTTGCTTGACCAAAAGCCGCAGGTGTCAGAGCAGAGGTAGGCACCACCCGCTATCGGCTGGTATGGGGGTCGCGGAGGGGAAAGGGGTGGTCCCGGTGGCAGGCGTGGGTTTGGTGGAGGCGGGAGCGTGTTGAAGCAGCAGCAGTCGCACGTTGTCGCTCCAGAGAGGAGCAAACGGATGATCGCACAAGGATAGTTCTCGGATAGGAAGCGGCAGGAGCCAAAACTTGTCGTGGTACTGATACCTTCGCAAGCTGCTTCGCCCAGGGGCGAACTGCAGCTGATGAGAGGTGGTACTGGCGGCGGTGGAGGTGGAGCCCGTATCGGTGCGTGCGTGACGCCCAACGTCATGACGACCCAAATGAAGGCGAAGTGTCCCTTTACCTCCATCTTCTGCTGCAAAACTGGGACGGACGCTCGGAGCTTGGTGTGTGAATGTCGATGTGAACAGAGCTTGGTACGCTCGCGGAGCGAGTGAGAATCCACATTCGTTTAGAATCCACAAAAGCGGACTACCTTGTCGTCCCCCCCCCCCGCGAGCCCGAGAGGCGATCTCGCACAGTTGAGATGCCCATATCTCGCTCTCTGATCTCGCTCCGATCTCGCCCCCACCCTCATTCACAGGGAGCGCAGAGGCTTGGGATGACGACGGTGATGCCGAGCGGCGAGGTGTGCTCCATCGCCTCGATGGCACGGCAGCCCTCCTCGAGCGTCACCTGTGAAGAGGAGGAGGAGGGAGCGCCGTACTGAGCGCTTGCATGCGAGCGAGTGGCAGAGCTCCTCGAGCGTCACCTCGCGCTCGATGAGGTCCCGCACACGCAGCTTGCCCTCGGCCACCAGCTGGAGCACCGCTGGCATGTCCGCCGCATCCAACCCGTGCGAGCCGAGGATCTCAATCTCGCGGTTGGCGACGCGCGCCATCGGCACAATGGGGGGCTTGTCACCGATCGGCAGCCCGGCTTGCACCACGCGCCCGCCGCGGCGCACGCACCACACGGCCGCCTCGCATGTCGGCCCGAAGCCCGCCGCGTCGAGCGTCACATCTGCTCCGATGCCATTAGTCAACTCGAAGGTCAATCAAGGTCAATCAAGGGCATTAGGGCAATCAAGGGAGATCGCACCTGCTCCGAGGACAGGAGCTCAAAGTGAGCGATCAAGGGCAATCAAGGGCCATCAAGGTCAATCAAGGGAGATCGCACCAGCTCCGATGCCGTCGGTCAACTCGAGCACCGCCTGACGCACGAGCTCCGCGCCCAGGGTGGCGTCGATGCTGGCCACTGCGCCGAGGGCCTCGGCCTTGGCGCGCGCCGGCGCGTTCACGTCCACGGCGATCACGCGCGCGCCGACGGCCACCGCGCACAGCACGGCCGAGAGCCCGAGCCCCCCGCAGCCAAACACAGCGAGCGTCTCCCCCGCTTCGAGGCGGCCGCGCTGGATGACGGCGCGGTACGCGGTGGTCGAGCGGCAGCCAAGGGCGGCCGCCTCGGCGAAGGTGACCTGCGCCGGCAGGTGGCACAGGTTTCGCTCGGCCCGTGGCAGGGCGACGAACTCTGCAAACGAGCCATGCATCGTGAAGCCAGGCTGCGCCTGCGCTTCGCACACTGTCGCCCGTCCACGTGCGCACTCGCGGCATGTGCCACAGGAGAGGATGAAGGGCACAGCCACACGGTCGCCCACGCGGAACTTTGTGACGCCCTCTCCCACCTCGGCGATGGTGCCAGAGAGCTCATGGCCGGGCACAAAGGGCAAGCCGTGGTCGACAATGTCAGAGTCGTGCCCTTTCCAGCCGTGCCAGTCGGAACGGCATACCCCGGTCGCCTCGACCTTCACGACCACGCCGCCTGCCGGTGCAGTTGGCCGAGGCAGCGTCGCCACCGCGATCGGGCCGCCGAACTCGTGGTAAAGCGCGGCTCTCATCTCACCGTCGGCCCAGGGTTCGTGCTGCTGTGCCAGAGTGTGAACACACGGGAAGCTTAAGGTGTGAACACTAAACGCTCAAAGCCGACATCAGGATCGCGTCGTCGCTGACTGCGGCCGCGGCGGGCGCGCCACTGCCGGCGCAGCGGGGCGCGCGCTACTCGGCCGGGCCCTCCCGGGGCTCGGCGGCTCGGCCATGAGCGCGGCGATCTCATCCTCGGGGAAGAGGCGCGGCGAGGTCAGCATGACCGCGTCAACATCCGCGTCGGTCGGCGGCGGCGGCGGCGGCGGCAGCGGCACGCGGCGTCCCTCGAGCTCCTCTCGGCGCGCGTTCAGCTTCGCCCTCGCCTCGATCAGGGCCGCCTCGCGCTCGTCGGCGCGGGCCGCCCGGGCCTGCAGCTGCTCAGCCAGCCCGATCAGCGTGTCCGTGGCGATCCGAACGTCGAGTTGTAACTGCCGCAGCTCGCCCGCGAAGCGCTCCTCGAGGTTCGTCACGCGCGCTGTCTCGAGCGCGCACCGCTTGCGCCGCTGCTCGAGCTGGAGCGCCCAATGCTCGCGCTTCTCCTTGAGCGCGGCCTGCAGCTGCTGCAGCGCCACGCGCGCCCTATCCACCCGCTGCTTGTCCGCGAGCGCCGTCTCGAGCGCGTGCACGCGCGCCTCGTCCGTGCTCGCTTTCTCGTCGTCGAGCGCCGTCGTGAGCGCGCGCACGCGCTGCTGCGCCTCCGCGCGCTGGCGGCAGAGGGCGGCGTACTCTCGCTTGGCGGCCTCGAGCTGCTGCGGCATCTCTTGCAGCACCTCGAGCCGCGAGAACGCGAGCGCCGACCGACCGGCTTTCGCGCGCTTGACGCCGCCGGCGATCGCCTGCTGGATCTTGAGGAGCGTGGGGTACGGCAGTACGTTGCACTCGAGACCGAGGTGGGTGAGCTGTGAACACCCGCTGTGAACGTTCGCGAGCACCCCTGCCAGCAGCGCGTCCGCCGCGCGCGAGCCGAGCGTGTTGTTGTTCAGCTCGAGCGTGCGCAGCGTGCGCAGCTTGCCGAGCGCCGTACCGAGCGCGCGCCCCGCTTGCTCGCCGAGCTTGTTCCAGTGTAGGCGGAGCACCTGCAGGGGCGGCCCGCCGGCGCTGAGGCCCTCGGCGAGCTTGGTCGCGCCCTCGTCACCGATGGCATTGTGGCCGAGGTCGAGCCGTTGGAGCTGTGAACGCCCGCGCGCCAGCGCCGTCCCGAGCGCCGCCGCGCCCGCATCGCCGATCCGATTGTGACCCAATCCGAGCTCGCGTAGCCCACAGCCGTCGGCGAGGGCGCCCGCGAGGCCCGCCGCGCCCGCGTCGCACAGCTCGTTCCGGCCGAGTTGGAGGCAGCTGAGGTGTGGACGGCGCACGAGCGCTTTGGCAAGAGCGAGCGTGCAGCTACCGGTAAGACCGTTACGGCTCAAGTTCAGCTCGGCAAGCCCGGCATGCACGAGGGATGCGTCGGCCGGCGGAAGGCTGGCGGGCGCGAGCTGCGCGGGGGGCGTGACCTCGATCAGCGCCGTCGCGAGCGCCGTCACGCCCTGATCGCCAACGTCGTTGGCCGTGAGGTCGAGCGCCCGCAACGACGCGGACGAGGCCACGGGCACAGCGAGCACCTCGGCGCCCTCGGCACGGAGCCCGTTGAGCGGTAGTGAGAGCTCGGAGAGCGCGCAGTGCGGCGTGAGGAGCGCGGGAGCGAGCAGGGCGATGCCCTCAGCTCCAAGCGAGTTGCCGCCCAGACGGAGGATGGAGAGGACCGGGTTGAGCGCGAGCGCCGTCGCGAGCGCGATGAGCGCCTTGGCCGACGTTTCCCAACGCTCCTCGCGATGGGCCTCCGAAAAGCCCTCCGGAGCAACCTCGTCGGCCTCCGTCGTCGGTGCGATCGAGCTGCTACCGGTACCGACCTCCAGCACACGAGGCGATCGCGGGCCGAGCGTCGTCGCGAGCGCGCCGCTGCCTCGCCCGCCGACTTGCACGACCGCGCGACGTGGCGGTCGTCGGTGCATCGCCGAAGGAGGCGCATCCGGCGGCGCGGGTGCTGCCGCGCTACTGCCAGCAGCGCCAGCAGCAGCGCCAGCAGCAGCGCCAGCAGCAGCGCCAGCAGCAGCGCCAGCAGCGCCAGCAGCGGCCGCAGCGGCTGCAGCGCCAGCAGCAGCGCCAACAGCAGCGCCAGCAGCAGCGCCGGCTCGGCTGGGGACTGACGGCGGAGCGCGGTGGTGCGGCACGGGCTTCGACGCGGCGCCCGCGAGGGGCGCAGCGGCAGCCGTCGTCGCCGCCGCCGCCGCTGCCGCCTCAGCCGTGGAATCCGCGCCGTCGCGGGCGCCGTCGGCCAGCGCATGGGGTGCACATACGCGCTCGAGATCGCGCGCGCTCGTCTCGTCTGGCATCGTGGGCGGCGGGCGGTGGTGTAGGAGCGTGCTCAGCTTGGTCGAGCGCCGGCCGAGCGTGTTGCGCCGGGCGGCGTTGGGCTCGCTCGAAAGGTCAAGAGCTGTGAGCGACCGGTTCGTGCGAAGCGCGTCGCCGAGCGCGGCTCCGCCCGTGTCGGAGATGCCGCACGAAGGCAGAGCCAGCCACACGAGGGAATCGGTCTGCTTGAGAAGCGTAGCAAAGTGCGCCGCGCCCGCATTGCCCATGTTGTTGCCGCCCAGGTCGAGGTACCAGGGTGGCTGACGCGAGAGCTGGATGGCAATGGCCAGCTCCCGTGCAGCACCCGGCCCGATGCCCGAGGCACGCAAGGTGAGGCGGTCGTCCACCAAGGCGCGCTCGAGGGCGTCCTGGAAGCGCGCGCGACCTTGCTCCGACGGCGGAAGGCTCAGGTCCTTGCACCTCGCGTTGAAGATCCTCTCGGCGCACGAGACCGGCGTGGCGTACCGGTACCGTGGCTTTGGGCGGGGCGGTAGCCGCGGCGACGCGGCGGACAGGGTCGAGACTCCGTCCGGAACTGCATCGAGGTCGAGCGGCGGCACCGCGGCTGGCGCTCCCGCTCCTCCTCCTCCTCCTCCTCCTCCTCCTCCTCCTCCTGCCGCAGCAGCTGCTTCCGTGCTGGGTGGCTGCCGAGGCATTGGGGCGGTTGGCATCACTCCGCGCTTCGAAGAAAGTTTTGCGGACCGTTACAGAGTGTCGAGACAAATGTAGAGACGTCGAACGGGGAAGAGACTCGGAACATCACGCATCATGGTCGCCGCGCCGTGTTGCGCAGGCCGTTCCGGCACTCCAATGGCGGAGGCCGTCTTCCCGCTCGCCTCGGCACCCTTCGTCGCCTACAAGGGCAAAGGCTGCTCTTCGCAACGCTACGGCAAGAAGTATGCCGTCCCCGCGGAGCTCGCGCCCATCCTCAAGGACTTTTCGCGCGAGGTGCTTCGTGAGCAGCCCGAGGACGAAGGCTTCTTTGCATGGTCGGCGGACTACTTTGAGCGGCTGCTGGCTGAGGAGAGGGCGCCGAAGAAGACGCCAAGGCTGTCGCCGGAGGAGCTCGAGCGGCTCCTGAGCCAAATGTTCCGCGAGGCTGATGTGAACGGCTCAGGCGCGCTCGACCGCGATGAGTTCAAGAGCGTGCTGCGCATGTCCGAGCTGCAACTGAGCGATCGCGACGTCATGGCGCTGATCGCCGAGGCGGACCTGGACGGCAACGGCGAGATCGGGTACGATGAGTTCATCCCTCTCGCCGTCGAGCTGGTGCATAACATGTACGCGCGCATGGATGCGGAGGCGGAGCGCGAGACCCGTGAGCGAAATGCCGCGGAGGAGGCGGTCAGCCTCATCCACGGGATGAACAAGGAAGAGCTCGAGGAGCTGCTGGTCGAGACGTTCCGCAAGGCGGACGCGGACGGCTCGGGCGCGCTCAGCATGGAGGAGTTCAAGAACGCCTGCTTCGAGATGGACATTGGGCTCACCCGCCGCGAGGTGAACATCCTGATGCATCAGTGCGACATCGACGGCGACGGCACGATCTCGTATGAGGAGTTTGTGCCGGTGTGCTTCGAGATGCTCGTGGAGGTGGTGCGCCGGGACATTTTGCAGAGCCAGCGCACCGACGTCGAGATTGAGCGCTTCCTCATCAAGATCTGGCAGGCGGCCGACGTGATGAATGAAGGCATGCTCGCACCGAATAAGATGAGCGGGGCGCTCCGCATGGCGCACGAGTTGCCGCTCACTCGGCTGCAGATCCACAGCGTGCTCGGCGAGGTGAGCGACGACCTGAAGGACTCGCGCGGCTCGGTCGACTATGTGCGCTTCGCGCCGATCGCCTCCAAGGTGATCGAGCGCATGCTCTTGCCCGAAGCGCAGGCCGAGCGGCGCGTGGCTCTCCAGCAATTGGGCGGAGTCCCGCCGGTCAAGGGGGGGCGCTCGGAGGGTGAGATCCACCAGACGCTGCTGGACGAGTTCCGGCGGGCCGATCGGATGAACACGGGGGTCGTGACGCTCGACGACTTTTTCGGCACGCTTGTCAACTCGACGCTCCAGCTCAACGATTACGAGCTCAACATGCTAGCCTCGGTCATGGAGTTCACACAGGACGACCGCGTGTACTACCCGAGCGCGTGCGAGGCGGCGTACGGGGTCCTGCTCTTCTGCGCCGAGCAGGAGGCCATAGGCCATGGGCTTCGCTGAGCGCTCGTGCCATCGGCCAGGAGCGGTTGGCGGTTGGCGGTTGGCGGTTGGCGCCCATCACGGCGCGCGCCGAGGACATGCATGACACAGGGCCGGGCAGCGCTCGGATCGCACCGCCTTGAATGAAAAGGACTCGTCGCCGTTCGTCCTCTTGTCGCGTGTCGCATCTGTAATGCCTCGTTGCGTGTGCCGTGTGGAGCTGGAGGGTGCTGGGCGGTGTGAGGCGAGTGCCGTGCGCTCGCTGCGCCGATTTTGTACGAGAGAAGCATTCCTTTTCGCGCTGCAAGCGGCGAACTGCCGAGACAAGTTCAGGGATTTACCGGTCGCGTGGTATGAACGATGGCATCGACGGGCCCACGACGGTCGACGCACAGTCGCACACCGACGCGTCGCAACACCGCGCTCGGGGTGCGAGGGGGGGCGGGTGTGCGTCTGCCGCGAGCGAGCGAGTCGCCTCGCTCAGTACGTAGTTTGAGTTGTGTAGACCGAGGAGCGCGGAGCCGTCCGCCCCGGACATGACTGGTTTTGTGGGCGCGTGTGTGTGGCCGCGAAATAGCGCTTACTTAACTTTACTACCTTTAGAGCTTACAGTGTAGTCCTGACTTTTCAAGCTCACCGTTTGTTGTGTTCAGTGTGGGTGCGAATGAGGGCTCCCCGTACGAGAGTCTGGTCGAGGGGCCCTGAAACGAACGACAATGACGAAGCACGAACGAACGAAGAAGGAGAGCCGGCCTACCGGCCCATGCCTGCATGTCTTCCAACATACCATATGCGGAAGGGCCGACGGAATAATCCGAAAAATCTCCGCGGAAAAGTCGCATGTACGAGCGGCTCGGTTTCTTCCGCTTTCGCCGCCCCTCTTGGCCTCTTGCCTTCGCGGGCGAGCTCGCCCTGCAATCGCTGTGGCGGCGTAGCGTTCGCAGATGTTGGTGCTCGCATTCCATCTTCTGGCGCTCGGCCAGTTGACAACTTGTCCATCATGCGGCGCTTGTTCGTCGGGCTCGGGGTCATACATCATGCTGGACGGTCACGTGGGCGAATATTACTACAAAACCAGCTCTTTGGTCACTTGCAGTGCTTGCTCGAGTGTTGTAAGTGGGGGGTCCATGTACATCTACCAAGCCTATGATGGTATTGGCTTACTCGCACACGTGTGGAGTAAATACCTGTGGTTTGACTGCACCAATGGAAAGTGGACCCGGTCCGTTGTTCCGGCTGGTTACGGTCCTTGTCGTGATCCGTTTTCATGTGCTGGCCCTTATCCCGCGGGGAGCTCTATGGCCACTGCTTGGAGCTCATGCCCGTACGGTGGCGCTCCGAAATGCCCAGCGCCGTCTCTCCCTCCCCTTCCCGACTCCAAGGATTTGATTCGTTGGCTCATAATCGGTGGTGTTGCCCTTCTCATCTTCTCTGCGGTAGCATCTGCGTGGGTGTACTGGTTCCGACCCTGCTGCAATGCGGAAGCAGGGCCCAACTCCCGGGGCGGGCTCGAGATGGCGGAAGTGACTGTGCGAGGATACGCATGAGGCCGAACGATGCCACAGCGATCTTCTCTGACAAGGTCGCGGAGATGTTCGACTACCAGAAGGCAAAAGACGAGACCCGGGCTACGGATGTGGCCGGGGGGAGCGTGTTGGGAGCGGCAAAGACGAGACCCGGGTAGCTCGTACATGTAGCCGATGTGACCGCTGACCGGGGGGTTAAGCGGGGGGGGAGCGTGTTGGGAGCGTGCACACTCGATGGTTCCGACGCCGGGCGCGTCGTCGTGGGCAGTGTGCACTCGGACTCCCGTGGATGAGTCGCAGCAGCAGCAGCAGCAGCAGCTCGCTGTGAGGCGCGGTCGGCAACATACCTTCATCCGGGGCGAGGGCTCGATTGCCGACGGAGCCAGCACATGTGAAGATCGGCGGTGGGTCGTAGACCGTCCGTGTGATTTCCGAGTGCTTCTGCTTGCGTGATCTGGCATCCATGTGCATCTGGGTCGGGAGCGGATGCAAACGCAGACAGCATACAGACAGCATGCCGAACAGCATGATCCCCGTGCACAGCAGCCAGAAATGGTGTGGGGCGAGCGCAGTACTTAGCAGTTCCACGTCATGGGAAGAGTCAGCGTTGGGCTTGGGGCGACGTGTAGGGCGAGGTGTGTGCATAAGTGGGGGGAAGCCCAAGTGCAGTTCACCGGTGTGAGCGGTGTGAGAGCGGACGGGAGGTCGGCGCGTCAGCGTCACGCGCGACACCCCCATGCCCCAGGCGAGGACGGAGTGCGATGAAGTAAGTAAGTAATTAAACATCGCCTACTGGCAGCATGACTGGCAGCGTAACGGTATTAGGAACCCCTACTAGGCTCCGCCTCCGGGCAAATGCAGGCCGTTTCAACATTGACCCTAGGAGAGCTGGCTCACCCTGACCGTGGCTGGAACCGGGAGCGCTCGCTGCTCTGACTAAATGTAACGATACTCAACGGGTTGCGAGCTGCGGACTCGCCCCCGGGCCGCGGCTCTGCCCCCGTCGGCCCTCTGTCGTACTGTTGCGTGTTGCGTGCACCGAATAATCAATCATACTGTGTATATCATACTGCGACGACTGCGTTTCACCAGTCCGTGCGCATTGCACAGTTTCACCCCCTGGACCCACGCGCACCGGCCGCCCCGGGCTTTCGCCGGCATGCAAACGCGCCACCGAATCGCCACCGAATACCCCTGGCGACAACGACTCGTAATGCGCCACATGCTTCAGACCAGAACCTCCTCGGCCTACGGCCTCGAGGCAAGGAGAAGGACGAGCCATCGTTCGCATTCCCACCCGCGTGTGGTGCCGGCGCTGAGAGCAGCTGTCGGCAATCTCGCTCCCCCCGGCCTCGCGACGTGTCGATCTCGTCCTCGTCCTCTCTCAGAACTCATTCTGGTCCTCTCAGATCTCATCTGGTCCTCTCAGATCTCCTCTCGTCCTCTCAGAAGTCTTTCGCGTCGGCCTTGAGCTGCTCCTTGATGCGCTCGAGATCGGCCTTTCGCTGGTGAGTGTCAATACGCTGCTGTAGCTCGAGGGTGCTTGCATCCCCACCAACCAACGACGCCTTCATTGACGAAGCCAAGGCCCGGGAGAGCGCGGCGCGGTTCGAATCGACGCCCTCGGGCAGGCCGCCCTTGCCGTCTGCAGCGCTCGAGTAGCCTGCGGCTCTGAGGGTCAGGTTCAGAGCCGATCCCGAGGTCTGCGCCGGTGCAGGCTCCGCCGCTGCGCCCGGCGCGGCCGAGACCCAGTCGGAAGGTTTGCCCAGCGCTCCCTCCCTGTCGGCCTTGCGCTTCGCTAGGATCAGATCACGCTGCTTCCTCAAGTGCTCGGCGCGCGCGCGCATCTCCGCCTGCGAGATCGAAGATCCAGCCGGGGGCGCGGTCGGCTCCTTCTCCTCGCGCTCCTCGCGCTCCTGAAAGTCGCGCTCGCGTACCTCGGCGGCACGTGCCGCCGCCTTTTGTGCCACGGCGATCGCCCTCTCGGCGCGCAGCTGCTGATCCTCCGTCCGTTGGATCGGTGGATGCTGGATGGGCGCGAGCGCAGCCATCGGCGGCTTGGAGGCGGGTTTGGGGGGGGGCGGTGCGCGCCTCGCCGGCGCCGTCAAGCTGGGGGCGTCCGCCAGGCTCGTCTGGGAGGGCGAGGCTGGCGCCACCTCGGCCAGGACTCCCTCCTTCGCGGCAGCTGGCGGCGCCTCCTGCCGATGCTGCGGCAGGCTGGGGGCGTCCGCGGAGCTCGACGGCGAGGCGTCCTCCGCCTTCTCCTTCTCCTCCCTGACTTTCTCGATCTGGAGGGAGAGTGCGAGCGCCATCCTGAGGTCCGCATCTTCGGCCTCGTCTGCCATCCTCGAGATCTCCTCCGCGCTGATGTCGGTCGAGAAGCCCACGTTCTGCAGGTCCTTCATCGAGGCGGCCAGGGCTGCTTGGAGCTGCGCCTCGAAGCTGGCGTCCTCGTCCACCTCCTCGGTCGCGACCTCGCCGGCCTTCACCTGCTCGGAAAGCACCTGAAGCTGCCGCATCGACTCAAGCTCGAGTTCCATGTTGCGCTTCACCATCATCTGCTTGAAGGAGGAGTAGTCGTCGACGGCCAGGATCTGCTCGAGGACGTCTTTGCCCACGTCTGTGGTTGCGAACTCTGCGCAGAGCTTGACGAACGCCTCCATCGTCTTCCCCATGTCGGACAGGAACATCTCCAGCAACGATTCCACCATCTCACGGAAGGCGTTGAAGATGTCATGGTAGGCGAGCTTATTCTCCTCGTCCGAGTCGAACACGATGCAGTTGTCGTCGATGAAGTTCCAGACGGGCACGGCCCAGTCAGGGCTCCTGAGGAAGCCGGTGACTGCGTCGAAGAGCCACACCGAATCTTCTGTGGCCATGTGGAGCGAGCGCCGCAGCGACACTGGTCGATGTGTTCGAGCGCGGCCGTTGAAACTTGATCGCGAAGGCGCTTGGTTTTCCTCTCCCCGCCCATGAACACAACGCAACGATTGGTCGCCGTCGCGCTTCTCAAGTTCAGTTGGTTGACTCGATTCGTCGAGAAACGCACTCTTCACGTCTCCGATCGGGGCACGACTGCCGCTCATGCCGCGCGCAACGTTTGCGCGCGATGCGCGCGGCGCTGCGACTCATCCTGCTCATGCAAACGCTCGAGGCATTTGCGTACTACACGCTCGGAAACGTGTTGACCCTGCACCTCACCTCAATCTATGGTGTGAGTGACACTGCGGCCGGCGTCCACTTTGGGATTCGCAGCGCGCTGACGACCGTGTACGCGACGTTGTTTGGACCGGTCATCGACTGGTTCGGTCCATTTCGCATGCTCCCGATCGCATTTGCGCTCGCCGCCATCGGCCGCGCCATCTTTGCGCAGGTGGATTCGCTGAGCCTCGCGCTCGCAGCCATCTACTTGCCGATGGCTGCAGGGCATGGGCTCACGAACGCGGCGTTCATCATCTGCATCAAGCGTATCACCTCGTCATCAACATCACCAAACCGCCCTCCAGACGCTCCCTGGGGCTTTGCACTCCAGTACTGCGCGCTCGTGCTGGGCATCGCGATATGTGGACCCACCATCGACATCGTCACCGCTCGCTGGGCACCCGCGCCGCCGTACCGGGCGCTCGCTTTCCTCAGTGCAGTCTGCTCGGTGCTGGGACTGGGTGCAAGCCTCGTGCTGCTGCCGATCGCGCCGCCGAGTCCCAAGATGATGCACAGCAGAGGCGGCGCTGCCACAGCCGCCGAAGCCGTCCAAGTTGCGCTGGAGGCCTTCGCAGAGCTGCGGCGCACCGCGTGCACCGCGCGCTTTGTGCGCTACACGGCCTTCTCGATTGCCATCTTGCCTGGGCACTCGGTCCTGCGCAATCTCGACGGCGGCCTCTTTCCCAAGTTCATGCTGCGGACGTTTGGACCCGCAGTCCCCAAAGGGAGTATCTACGCCATCAACCCGCTCCTTGACTTGCTCGCAGTACCCTTGCTCAGTCAGCGACTCGCGCATGTCGAGCACTTTCCCCTCGTGCGGCTCGGCCTGAGCATCGCGGCGGCTGCACCGCTGCTCCTGGTTGCCTTGCCCGCCACGCTGGCTACGGTCGTTGCCTTTGTGCTCATGCTGACCGCCGGAGACGCCCTGTATAATCCCCGCCTCTCGGCCTACGCAATGGACGTCGCTCCGCTCGGGAAGGAAGGAGCGTTCGCCGGCCTGTCCGCCGCCGTCGCATTCCTCGCGGAGCTACCGGCCGGGCTACTGGGCGGTTGGTTGCTCGACCGTCACTGCTCCGCGGCATCGTACGACGCCCTCGGTCCGCACGGTTGTGACGCGCGAAGTCTCTTCGGCTCACTTGGCGCCTTTGCCCTGCTGACGCCGCTCGCCCTTTGGGCCACGCCTTGGCTTCTGCGCGAGCCCTTGAGCGATGGGCCGCTCGCACACGCCCATACGCGCGGCGCGCCTATAGGCGATGACGGCTGTGAGGCGAGCGGCTTCGAGCTCGCAGGGGCTTGTGACGAAGTCGTCTGTGGTGGGGCGTCGCCGGTGGCCGAGGAATCGCAGCGGCTCACCGGGCAGGACGGCTGACTGCGCGTTCATCCTGGGATCGATAACGTTGAGACGAAACCGAGGTCTTCATTCTTATGCCGGTACACAACTGTGTCCATTGTACAATTGCCATTGTAACAACTATCTCAGTATCACAAACCTCGAAGGCTCGATCCTCGTGACCGCGCGGTTCAAGGTCCTGAGGAAGGAAGGTGACCCACCAAGGACAACCTGTGTGTTTGCATCGCACTGTAAACAAGACGGCTCTGTGGACATCTTCGAAACCCGCGAGACACGTTCACACATGAACACATGTCGAACATGTTCACACATGTCAAACATGGAGCCCTTGGCATGCTCGGCCAGCGCCCGGCGTTTGGGATCATAATACTATTCCTGGCGCCAACGGATGCGATCAAAGGGCTGCGGGGGTGGGCGGCTGCGCGAATGCGTGCCGTCCAGCTGGCAGCAAACACGGCTGCGCCTCTCGACAGTGACTACGGCAGCAAGGGGCTGGGAGCCCTTGATGACAGCGAGGGCAGCTGGAAAGGCTCAGGTTCGAAAGCCACGCTGATATTCTCGGCCCCGTCCACAATGGATCCGGCGATGGTGGTTGAGGTGCGCGAGCGCGCGGGTGGATGGCGAACACTCAGTCTTGTGGGCCCTCGGCGCCACATCATGCACGGCATGTGCCGGATGCAGCCAGATGGCTCGCTCGATCCGAGTGCTGCATTGCCCGAGTACATCCGATCCCAAGCTGCTCTCGCGTTGGCGGGCATGGAGATGGGCGCCTCACCACGTCGCGCGCCCGCGCATCGCGTGCTTGTGCTCGGGCTGGGCGCGGCGCTGCTGCCGTCGCTGCTCGCGTATCACCTTCCACGCTGCGCACTCACGGCCCTCGAGCTCGATGCGACGGTGGTGCAGGCCGCCAAGTCACACCTGGGCCTGGACACGTCGCGCGTGCGCGTCATCACCGAGGATGCGCTCACGTGGATCGGTCGGATGGCGGCAGAGCACAAGGATGCTCGGCAGACCTTCGACGCGGTCCTCATCGACATCTTCGACGCGCGTAACGAGTGCCCTGCCGCCTTCTACTCGGATGAATTCCTTGAGCAGCTGCACAGCCTCCTCAGCGAGAACGGGGTCCTCGTGCACAACCTGCATGTGGGGAATGCGCGCCTGCGAGCACGGCTCGAGATCGCGGCGCAGGCGCATGCACGCGCCTTTGCGAGCACTGGTTGCTTGCTCTCTCGTGACTCGAAGCCATGGGCGGGCAATGCGCTCCTCTGTGCCTCTAGAGGCGCCCACATCTTCGAGGACGGCTCGGCAGTAGCACGGACGGCCGCGGCCAGGAGCGCGTGGCAGCGTTACGGACTGCCGTTCGACCTGGAAGCGCGCTGCTCCCCGATGATCGACGTAGCCAAGTACACGGCTGGAGGATGGGAGCAAACTGGGACGAGTCACCCCTTGTAGTCCCCTTGTCGCCCCAGTGAACAGGCAGGTGTATTCGCACCTAATTTGGAACCGTCCCTCTCCGTCCCTCCACAAGAAATGAAACGAGGTCGAGGCTGGGCTGATTCCGACGGCGAGGGTTCCGACGATGGAGCAGCCCCCGGTGGCTCGTCCAGAACCACGCCCAGCGTGCAATGGCAGCAGGTACTTGAGGGGCTTCTTGACAAGACGGTCATGAGAGCTGGTTATCTGACTGTCGTCCGCGGCAGCTGCCCCTTTACCAGAGAAGGCCTGGCCGAGTTTTACAAAGTGGACCGTGCCGCTTACGATCTGCTGCGAGAATCGAGCGGATTCGATCTGTGCGTCGACCCGACATCCCCTCACACGCAGCTTGGTGGCCGCGCGTTCTGCTCGAGGAATTGCATCCAGCAGATGTGCCATCTCGAGCAACACTGTGGCGCGCAGCCCGGCGGCAAGACAGCGGCGATAGGCCATCGGCCACCGCCGCGGAACGACCCTGGAGCATGGGCCCGTTTCGAGCCCGAAGAGCAGCTGCACTATGTGCTGCTCTGCAAGCTGAAGAACCAGTCGGAGCTGCCGCCCGTGCAGCCAAGGGATCGTGTTGAGGCACAGCAGCCACAAGCACAGATCGCGTGGCCGCCGCTCATCATGCTCAAGCACCTCACGGCCGCGGAAGGCGATTCTGCTGCGAAGCTCAAGGAGAAGTTTACAAAGTGGACGCCGTCCCAGTGCGTCCCAGTGTATGAGCCCACCTTCCGAGGCGACGCAGTCTTGCTCTTCGCGACGCCCGCCGACGAGCATTACCGTGCCTTCGAGCAGGCGTGCAGCCTGGAGAACGAGGAACGACGCGCGCGCCTCGTCGACTGGAACACGTTTCAGAATTGGCAGCGTCGCGAGCCCAAGTGGGCCAAGCACCTGCTCAAGCACGCCCAGTTTGAGCCGCGCCTGCTCGCGGACGAAAAGGCGAAGCAGAACGAGCGCGTCAAGAAGCTCGCGCAGGTCGCCTCCGAGGAGAAGCTCAAGAATGTCGCCCTGGCTGCCGAGAACGAGAAAGAGGTGCAGCGTCGGCAGGAGATAGAGCGCTCGCACGGTGAGCAGAGAAAGGCAGACGAGGCGCAGCTGCGGGAGGCGCAGCACCAGATCGAGCTTCTCAATACGTCGTTGAAGGACTCGCAGCGTCGATATCAAGAGGAGCAGGATCGGCAGCGGCAAGCACAGGCAGGCCTGATGCGAGAGTTTGGCAGCGCCGCCTTCAAGGAACAGATGCGCCATGTGCAGGCTGTGGAGGCGCAGCGAGCGACCGAGATGAAGATGCGCAACACGCAAATGGAGCTCGCGCAGTTCAAGAGCATGATGATGCAGAAGGACCGCGAGGCGCAGGCGCTACTGCAGGCGCAGGCCGCCGAGTTTGAGCGGGAAAAGGCACAAGCTGCCGCCCAAGCACAGACAGCGGCGCAGGCGGAGGAGCGGCGAGCACACGAGGCGCGGCGCGCGGAGATTCTACAGGTTCTCAAGGTGCAGATGGATGAGGAGAAGCACAAGTTCGAGCTGAAGCTGCAAGAGAAGGAGGAGGAGGTGCGCCAGGCGCGCCAAGAAGCGGAGTCCATCGAGGCGGGCCGGCCCGACGAGAGCACGTATATGCACCAGGTGTCCCAGGTCCAGGCGTTCAAGACGGCCTTCAAGCCCATCGACGAGCTCTTCAAGAAGCAGGGGTGGGTCGAGAAGATCTCTGCCTCCGGTCGCTTCGGCTGGAGGCAGATGGGCGACCTGTCGCATCAAAAGCTACGCGCCTTGGGCATGACCACGATCCCGACCCCGCAGCTAATGATGAAGGGTAGGGCGTCGATGGCGCAGATCGCTCTCTTCAACGAGGTAAGCAACTGGCAGGCAGTCATCGAGGGTGCAGAGAAGTTGCCGTACTCACCGGAGGCGGAGTCACCCGAAAACCGCCCTACGCCGGGCGCACCGCCGTTTTCGTACAAGGACGCCTTTTACTTTCGCGGCGGCTCCTACACCGCCATCTGCGAACATGACATCCCGGCGCAGGAGCAGAAGCCCAATGTGATTCGTGACGGCAAGGGCGAGGTCATCAACGCATTCCCACGGCCGCCCATCCCGGGCCACGACGCGTCGTTCGTACGCTCGATTCGAGATCGCTACAAGACGAAGGCCGACGGCATCCTCCACTACCTCCGCGAGCAGGTCAACGAGTATCAGTCGTGCGACGTATCGACGGGCTACAGCGCCGCCAAGGTCGCGTGGGACCTGGAAAAGGATGAGCCCATGAGCCACGCGCAAAAGGTGGCGTTCCTCCTCGAGCACGCAGCGCAGCTCGACAGCGCCTTCGACGGAGGCATGCGCTCCGAGGTGCCCGGCTTCACGCCTGCAGACCTGGCTACCCGCCGCAGTGCGCCGAGTTGAGCCGGGCGTAGGGCGTAGAGCGCCAAGGCCTGCCGAGCGTCACCGGTCAAGGTCTGCATGGAGGGAGGGTGCGATGGCGATGGTGGTCACGATGCTGAGCTTGTACGATGACGCTGCGCATCGACGCCGAGGAGCGACAGACCTTCCAGGCTCTGCCGGCGCGCTGAAGACGGATGGGGATGGGCATTGGATGGGCATGAGCGGCCTTGCTATAGCGAGCTCCTGTGATGTGCGGCTCTCGAGTGTCGCCACCGCAGTACAGACTAGCATTGGGGGGGTGTTGTAACCGCCTCTCGAGTGTCGCCACCGCAGCGTAAAACACGCCTGAAGACGGCAGCGCACACGTGGCGAGGGGGGTACCCAGGCATTACAAAGCGTGGCGGTGGTGTGCAGTAACATTGGACATTGGTCATTGCCGCGCATTTTGCCGCACCGTTTCGCGTTACTTTGCCACGCAACCATATCGCATTCGCCATTGTTTCCCTTTCCAATTCCCCGGCATTCATCTTTGCCAGTGCCCGGCGGGCGGAGGGTCCCGCTCCCCGCTTGCTCCCCGCGCGAGGGCAGAGCCAGGTTGTCCCTCGTCACCCCCTGCACCACAAAGGAAGGCCCGAAGTAGTTCAATGGGTTCGTCAAATATGTCCGAAACAAAAATTCGTCAAAAGCTCTCCTCGCGCCACTGTGCGTCCAGCTAATGGGTTCCCCCGTCCTCGGTACCCCCAGCCGGCTCATCGTGACCGTCGCTCGTCGTGGATTCGGGACTCAAGCGCAAGGCCCGATTCGTGACTCATTCGTTCTCGGGTCGGCCCACCGCGCGCACACATCTAGGCATGCCATCCCAGTCGAGGAGCCCGCCGCGCACAACGTCGCTCCCGGTGTGAGGCTGTGGTCCCGGAGCAAGAAGCTGTGGCAAGTTCAAGAGGTGCCCACCCACACGGCCAACGTCGAGAACCTCGTGACAGTGGCTCAGAACTTGCCCAACACCAGTCAACCATCGCGGCTCGCCCGAGGTCGCCTATCCCGCGCCTGGTCTGCGGCCACCTGGTCGGAAGTAGTGCATACCAAGTGATCACGGCCGCTGGACTGCCGAGGGGCCATGTGCATATCAGAGAGGTCCGAGGTGACGAGATCGAGGTGAAACCTCGCAAGGTCTGTCGTGAGTTGCGGCTCGTTTGTACCATATACCAAGCTGAACGTTTAGGAGCAGTTACAGCGCAGACCGGCGAGTGGGCGCGAGAGGGGACTCTACGGCGCCGTCCCCTTTACACAGGTACCTACTGTGCACACGTCTCATGGGCCTCGATCGTGGCGAAAACTTGCGTATACACACGCGGTGTTACAATCCAAACATAGTAGGACTTTCTACTCTTCACGAACTAACGTACACCCCGCTTGCCGCCTCTCGCTCTCGACTCTCCGGCGGCCACTTACTTAGTTTCTGGGTCCTGTATCACGACCATTCGGCGTTCCACCTACGTACTACGACATACTCAGCACCTACGCTACGTATTTTTTCGTAGCGAACCTAAACCGCGTTCCGACTTCTGTTCCGTTCGCACGCGGGGACCCCGGATTCAACGTCACCGTCTCACACCGAGCGCGCGCGCTCGACCGCGGCCGCCACGAGCGGAGGCCGGAGCGAGGACCTGATGCAACACCTCAGAGCAGATTTCAGGACCCAGCTCCACAGTATGTCTGAAGAGGGTCCCAGAGAAGAGGGCACGCTCGCTACCATTTCGTCTCAATCGTGGGTCCATGAATACGGAGCCACGTTGAGAAGCCACGATTCGTCAAACGTCTCCTTCGTCGACGGCGACCAGCCGCCGTGCAGCAGCAACTCCCCTGAGGGCAGTGCGCTGAGCGACGCTGCGACTCGAGCAGCCGGTAGCGGCGCCTCAACGCTCAGCCGCTCCCAGTGGCACTCCTCGCCGTCCACGGTCAGCTTCCAGGTCTCGTCGAATGGCGTCAACCCGGATCCGCCTTGATAGCCCCCGCCACCGAGTCCCGCGCCACCAAACACGATGCACGTCGAGGGGTCGATGGCGGCGGCACAACAACTTCCCCTTGGGCTCGGGCGCTCCACACTCGTCGGCCGGAGCTTGCGCCAGGCCCACGTGCGCGTGTCGAGGACGAAGGCATCAGCAGACATGCCTTGGGTTTTCGTTGAGCCACCGAAGATGAGCATGGCGTCCGCGCCCAGAGCCGCTGCGGCGCACATGCTCACACCGACGGGCGCTTCTCCGCTCGTTGACTGCTCTCTGATCACTTCACCCTCGCACACGACGACTTTCTCACGGAACGTATGGAGGACGATCTTGTCGCCGACGGTCACCGCTGTGTGGCGCGACACGGGGCCGCACGGCAGCTGCGCGAGCGGCTTCCACTCCAGGCTCTCGAGATCGAGCCTCCATGAGTCGTCCTTGAAGGTGCCGCCGGAGCCCGGGGCGCCCGGATCCCAGCCTCCAAACACGTAGAATGCGCCCTCGAGCATGGCAGACGCCGCGTACATGCGACGACCGGGCGTGCGGGCTCCGGTCTTGACCTTGGTCCATCGTCCATCGTCGAATGCCCAGAGCTCATCGGTTGTCGGCGAACCTGCCGAACCCAGCAGGCCTCCGAACGAGAAGACCTTCTCGCGGCATGCCGCAGCCTGACCACTCACCTTGGGCCCGATGGAGCCGGGTCGCCACGTCGGGTGAAACTCATTTGCGAGTGCCTGCACGTTGGCTAGGAGGAGGCAAGATGCGAGGACTCGGGTCAGCGGCACCTGCATTCGGACGCTGTGAATTCGTTGATGAGTGCGGGAGCCTTGCCCAAACCGTTGATTGTGGTTGGCATACCGGGTACGGTTTCAACACTTAACACTGTGTTTCGAAGCTTTTGCATCCTCTAGCTCGCTCGCGCCTTCTTGTTGAGCTCGAGCGTGGCAGCGGCAAGGAAGGCGGCAAAGTTGCCCTCCTTGAGATAGTCCTCGAGAAAGGGGTGCTCGGCGAGGAGCTTCTCGAGCAGCGGCGAAGGGAGGATCTCCGCCTGGGCGTGATCTGCATCGGAGAGCCGGAAGTGGAGCGGCTCCTTGCGCACGTGGTCGATGAGGTACACGTCAAACATGTCCGCTCCCGCCTTCGAGCCTTCAAGATGACGCATATCGATGCGATAGCCGGTGATCTTCATGGACGACTCGCGAAACCGCTTGATGTTGGACTTGAACGCGCTCTCGAAGCCCTTTTGGAGCTTGAGCTTGTCCATCTCGAGCTCGCTCACCTGCCTGCGCAGCTCGTTCGCCACGTTCTGCGCCGCGAGCGTCGCCGCCGCGTGCTCGGCCGCCGCGGCCGCGCCGAGCACGGCGGCAGACGAAGTCTCGCTGCCCTCCGCGAGCACAGCGTTGGACTCCTGCAGCAGACGAAGCTGCATCTCGAGCGAGCTCACCTTGGCACGCAGGCTGTCGAGCAGCGCCCCCTGCGCCTGCGACGCTGGGTTGTCTTTCAGGCTCAGCACCTTGGCAGCCCCCCCCTTCGGTGCCCCCCGGCCGCCGGCATCCTTACCGGCATCCTGAGCTCCCGCGAGCCGCTCAAGCTCGCTCGCCCTGGCAGAGGCCGCCTTGGCCGCGGCCTTGGCGTCCGCTGCCTCGAGCTTCGCCTGCCGCACCTCGGCCGCCGCGGCCGCCTCCTTGTCCGCCGACGCACTCGCGTGCCTCTCGAGGAGCCCGCAACGGTCCCGTAGCACCGAGATCTCGGCCCGTAAGGCCGCCGTGCCCGCCGCAGCGACCGCGTCGTCCTCCGTGCTGGTTCGGCCCTCGGCGCTGGCGCCGGACGCCTCGGCGGGCGCGCCGCTCGCCTTGGTCAGGCGCAGCCGCTCTCGGTCCGCCTCGAGCTTCAAAATGTACTCGTGATCGTGCTCGCGAGCCGTTTCGGCGCCGCTCGCGCGAGCGCCCTCGCGCTCAGCGCGCGCTTCCGCAGCGCTCGCGCGCTGCTGCGCGCTGGCGAGCTCGCTCTTGAGCCCGGTGAGTTCGCGTGCCGCCGTCGCCTCCGCCGCTTCGAGCGTGCGCACCGCGGACTGTAGTTGCCATTGCTCGGAGACGAGCGCTCTCTCGCGCGCGCGCAGCTCGCGCAGTCGCGTGCGGACCGCCTCGGCCGCGCCCGCCTCTGGGAGCCCTTCGTCGGTGAGCACGCGGCGCACGCCCGCGGACGAGCCCGAAAAGGAAGGCGCCGCCGCCGCGGCCGCCGCCGGGTTGTCGAGCTCCGCGGCGAAGAGCGCGCACCATGACTGCACTTGCACCTCGAGCTGCGCATGGCGCGTGAGGAGAGCGTTGTGCGTCTCCCGCAGCGCCTCGGCCGCCTCGATCTGGCGGCGCAGCTCCGCGTGGTCGGAGCTCGAGGCGGCGCTCGAAAACGTGCCACCGGCCGCGCCCGCGACGGACGCGGCATGCCGTGTGGCTCGCAGCTCCACCAACTCCCTCCGAGTCGCCTCATACAACGTCTGCACGTCGGCCGCGATGGCCACCTGGCGCTCGGCCTTGCGCAACTGCGCCGTGAGCGCCTCTCGCGCCGCCTCCGCGTCCTCCGCACGCCGCAGGGCTTCCAGCTCCGCCGAGCCGCGCAGGGCCGAGCCAGCAAACGCTGCCGCTCCTCCCTCCTGAGCGGCAGCGTCGGCCGCCTCCTTCTTGGCCGCCTGCAGGTCGCTCTGCAGCGACGAGATGGTACGGCGCAGCTCATGGCTCTGTTCCTCGGCCTCCGCGATGTATTCCTCGCGGGCACTCTGCATGAGCACCTCCGCACGCTCGCGCTCCTCCAGGTGGCCTCGGCGCTCCTCCTCGCGACGCAAGCGCTCCCCCTCGTACTTTGCCCGCCAGGACGCTTCCGAGCGTTGGAGGTGCCCGAGGCCGATCTCGAGCTCCTCGCGCTTGTGCTTCTCGCGGAGGAGCTCGAGCGCATGCTCGTGCGACGCCTTGCGCGTCGCCTCCTGCTCCTCATCGAGCTTCTTGCGCAGCTCTTCCACCTCCTCCTCGAGGCGGAGGACCTCATCCGGGCGGGCGACCTCATCGAGGCGGTCAAGAAGGGCCGGGCGCTTGAAGGGCGTCGGCTCCTGCTGCTCAACGTTACCGGACCAGGGCGCGGCGCGCTTGGCTGACGAGCGCGTCAAGCCGCGAGGCGCCTTGAAGCCCAGAGGAGTCTCCATAGCGCTGTGGGGAACGGGTCCTAATGTACAAATGTAGCTCAAATTCAAACGAACAACACCTCGTTCGATGCCCCTGAACAACGCCCCTCTTCTGCCGCCGTTCACGGCCCGGCCTCCCGCAGCAAGGTTTGCGTTTGGAGATGGCGGTCCGAATAACAGAACCGAGGATGGCGTCTGAGGCCGACCTCTTGGACAGAATCGACAGCACTCGCGACTTTCAGAGAGCTGTCGTGCGCGACGTGATCGCCGACCTTGTGCCAGAGTTCAAGCCGCCACCGCAACCAACCGGAAAGCGGGCCGTGATGCATTACGCCGCAGCGGTGGACAGCAAAGGCAGGCGCAGTGCAGCTCGGTACTGTGCGAACCAGCGTGCCAATGATCTCGCTGCCTATAGGGCCTATTATGCACTGCGACGAGCGGAGGCCGAGCGCGAAGCGGCGGAGATGGATAAGCTCGTGCGGAAAGAGGAGCGCGCTAAGAGCGCAGCTTCGAAGCAAGCCCATCAGGCACGTGCAGCGGCGCAAGCCCAGGCGGGTGCAGCGGAGGCCGAGCGGGCAGCGGCGGAGATGGGCAAGCTCACGAAGAAGAAGAACGATACTGTGAGACGCGAGCAATCGCAACGCGCGCCCGCGGCGCACAACTTACCGAGGCAGGAGCACCAGCAACGCCAGATCGAGCAGGAGGCGGCAGTGCTGATCCAGAGTCAGATTCGCGGTCGCGAGGCGCGCGCCGAGGCGCGGCAGCTGGCGAGCGCGCGCACTCTTCAGCGCACGCACAGCGTTTGGGAGGGCGAGGGCGATGCTGAGGTGGCCGCCGTGCTCGCGGCGGCGGAACGGCTTAGAGGGAGCCTCTGGGAGGGCGAGGGAGATGCTTCTAGTTGTGAAGCCGCAAGCGGCGACACGACGAGTGCGAGCGTCGTACCGGGCTGGTACCCGGTAGCGCAGCCCGCAAACTGGCAGGCGGTGGGACAGCATCGCTGGTACCCCGTGGCGAGCGACGGAGCGGGCGACGCCCGCCACGACGCCCGTCCCGTCCCCACCGCCCCCACCGCCCCCACCGCCGCCGTTGCCGCCCCCACCATCTCCGCCGCCTCCGCCAACGCCCGCCCCGTCCCCACCGCCCCCACCGCCGCCGTTGCCGCCCCCACCATCTCCGCCGCCTCCATCGCCGCCGCCATCACCGCCGCCCTTGCCGCCCCCACCATCTCCGCCGCCTCCGTCGCCGCCGCCGTCGCCTCCTCCCTCGCCACCTCCCCCCTCTCCGGCGCCGACGCGCGGTCCGGTGCGAGCGGCAGCAGAGGCATCACGAGAGCAGGTGCCGGCGTGCCGTCGGGAAACAGACCAACACAGCCTGCAGTGGCTCCCGCGGCGGCGCCACTGCACCCGCGCCTCACAGCTCGCGTCCCTACTCAACGGCCGGGCGGCACTGCCATTTCAACCCAAATTAGGGACGGCACCGCCGACGACCGTCCTCGCGGACGCAGCTCACCGCCCCGAAGCACGTCACCCCGGAGCAGCTTCGGCATGGCAGCACGCTGGCCAGCTGCTGACGCGTCCAAGGAGCGCACAGGCCCAGGCTCGTACAGCCCTCGGTCTCGACGGGATGGGCGGCCATTGTAGACTGGTGGACTGGTGGACTTTGTGGACTTGTGGACTTTGTGGACTATATTTTGGACCCTTGTGGACTTTGTGCATTACGGACTTTGTGACTAGTAGACGGTGGACTGGTGGACTGGTGACGGTATGTCGCGACGGCCGCGACTCGTCTCTCGTGACTCGCTCACCTACGCGAGACGGAAGTCCAATTCTCGGAAGAGCAGCAGCAATCTATGTAATGTGTGTGAGAAGAGCGATGGATTACCGTTTGGTTAACCTTTTGGCGTTTCGAAAACGTTTCGAAAACGTGGGCTGTGTGGGCAGGCAGCACGACCTTTTCAACTGTGAGTTGCGAGTTGGTAAGCAAGCTAATTAGATATTAGTCGAAACAACACAAGTACCTAAACAAGCGCTTGCTTGCTTGCTAGTGAGTTGGTGTCTCCTCGGGTCCGCAAGCGCGGGGGGACCGCGACAAACTGTCTGTGAATAAAAGCTCCGAAGGAAAACAAGTAAGCCCAAAACAAGAAAGCCCAAAAGTTCCGGCAAGTTCCCCGCGCGACGCACGGCCGTCGGGGGTTGCCCCGAAGCACGTCACGCAGTGTGTGGAGGCCGACGCGAACGCAGGGGGGCAGGTTCCGTCGCCGCGACGGACCGCCTTGTCTCCTGGTGAAAGTCCTCGCACCGATTCTCGCTTAGGCTGAAATGGGGGCATTCCAGTCGCACCAGCTGGCACAGGCGCAGGAGAAGGTGAAGGAGCTCGAAGCCAAGCTCAAGAGCAACACTGTGGCGGATGGTCTCCAAATGGGGCGCTCGTCCTTCAACGTCGTACGTCAGGCGACACGGATGTCGACCTTGAGGCGGCAAAGTAGCTGGACCAGCCCGAAGCCGGAAGAGCTCGATCCGAATGCTGGCATCATGGAGTACGGAAGCCTCCACCAGGAGGAGCTCGACGGGCTTCTCGCGAGCCTCGCCACCAAGGAGGTTCGTGAGAGCGTGGCCGCCACGGCGGGTCTTGAAGATCTCATGCAGATGCAGTCCAGGACGGGCGTGATCTATGCGAGCACGCGCGCCAAGCAATGGGGCTTCAAGGGACCGGGCGACCCTGATTGGGGCAACCTCGGCCAAGGCGCGCCTGAGACCAGCCCGGTCCCCAACCAACCGCCGCGCATCTCCAAGGTCGATCTCGAAGACGATCAAGGGAACGAGTATTCGGACGTCAACGGCCGAAAAGACCTGCGCCAGGCGATCGCGGACTACTACAACTTCTTCTTTCGGCAAGGGATGGCGAGCCAATACACGTACGAGAACGTGTGCGTGACCGGCGGCGGGCGGTCCGGGCTCAATCGGCTAATGGGCTCGCTGCAGAACATCAACGTCGGGTACACCACGCCCGACTACACGGCGTACTCGCAGCTGCTGGGCGAGTTTGTCGGCATCTCGCCCATCCCGGTCGCTCATGATGACCCGGAGGGGCTGCTCACTACGGCGCCTGAGCTGCGTAAACAGATCCGGCTGCACGGTCTGGGTGCGTTCCTGCTCTCAAACCCAGGCAACCCGACGGGCAAGCCGATCGAGGGGGGCCTGCTGGACAAGTACGTGCGGATCGCGCGCGAGGAGAACTGCCTGTTCTTGATGGACGAGTTCTACAGCCACTACATGTACGAGGCACAGGCGAGCTGAGCGGAGAATCCATCAACGAACCCATCAACGAACCCGGCGTCGTGCAGCGTGCTGAGCCAGCCTCTCCCCTCCCCAGCCCCTCTCCCTCCACCCTCACCCGCCGAGCGTCGCACGCGCACGCACGCGCACGATCACGGCACAATCTCACTTGATCTCGGCACAATCTCACGGCACAATCTCACTTGATCTCGTCACAATCTCACTTGGCGCGTCTCTTCTCGGCACGATCTCGGCACAGCTCGCTGGAGATACGCGTCCGTTCAAGACGGTCTCGTCCGCCGAGTTCGTCCACGACGTGAACACCGACCCGATCTGCATCGTCAACGGCCTGACCAAGAACTGGCGGCTGCCCGGCTGGCGCATCTGCTGGGTGGTGGGGCCGCGGCATTGCATCGATGTGCTGGGCTCCGTCGGGTCGTACATGGACGGAGGCGCGAATCACCCTCTTCAAAAGGCGGCGCTGCCTTTCCTCCATCCGGACTTCGTCATTGCGGATGCTCTCGCACTCCAAGCTCACTTTCGGAAGAAGCGAGACTTCCTAATCGAGCAGCTCACGGCGCTCGGGATCTCGGTACGCAAGCCTGAGGCCACCTTCTATATTTGGGCCGACACGAGCAAACTGCCGGCACCCATCAACAATGGAGTCATCTTCTTCGAATACTGCATCCGCTTCAAGGTCATCTGCGTGCCGGTGAGCGGCCTGGGAAGATCCAGCTGTGAATTCACTTGGGCCGCTGCGGTGCCCAGCACGGCGCGGAGTACGGCGCCCGCCAGATCGGCTCACAATGTGCCCTGCACGTGCGTTTCCCTGACACTTGCATCAGGGCATCTTCTTCGACATCAACCCCTTCCGCCGCCGACGATTCCACCGGAGCCCGTTTGTGGATCATCTGCGCATGTCGTTCGGTCCAGCGTGGCCGAACCTCATCAAAGCGGTGGACAGCATCAAGGAGATGATCGCGTTGGCAAGCACGGGCAAGCTGCCCCCGTTGACCAAACCGACGCCCGCCGACGCAATGTCCGCCTGAATCTGTATCCGGGGCGTCTCTGCTCTTTTCAGCGGTCTCCACACGACCATAGTTGAGTGTTCAGAGTGTCCGGTGTGGTTTCGAGGTTCAGACGACGAGAACGGAGTGTATCGCGCGCAGCAATGGATCGCGCGTTCGATATAATCAATCGAAGTTCGAGAAATACCGGCACATTCAAAGCCAATTGACTTGACTCTTGGTTATAACTCGAGTCGACACCAACCCAGGGGTGGCGCGTAGCGAAACTCTCGCGTGCAAAAACCGCGAAGCGACGTGTACTCGAGGGGGGCGAGGCTTCGAAAGTCGCAGTCGCATTCACACTTCCATTTATTCATTAACACCATGTGTTCTGAAAAGTGTGCGCGAGCGCGCTCGCTGAAAGACCCCGACGACCGCTGCTCCCTCTCATCTTCCCAGGCGGACCCTTCCTACAAGGCGGAGGTGAGCGCGAGCAAGCGGGGCATGGGAAGAGAGCCTGCGCTTAAGTGCAGATGCCCTCGTGCCCAATCACCGCGGTCATCTGGCAGGGCGCCTCGCCGTCGTCCGACGGCCGCACCGCAAGCATGTCCTACATGCTGCAGCCCGTGGTGCGCTCTGTGATCGCGGGCCTCCGCGCCGCCTCCCAGCATCGAATCAATGTTGTCTTTGGTGGCGGCTTCGGACCGGAGCTCAAGGCCGCGACGGCACCGCTGGGTAGAGGCGACATATTTGTGTGGGTGGGCGTGTACAAGGTGGGCATCTTCTGGAATGACCCCGACGCGAAGGACGCGAAGAAGAACTCGAAGCGTGGCTGGCCCATCTTGGCGCAGATGAAACGGCAGCAGGTCTACACCGTCTTCTACTCGACGGACGCGGTGGCGAGCGAGCCGAAGCCCGAGCACTTCTGCTGGCTGAACAATGATCTGGATGTGCACGAGATCTGGGAATACTCCCACTCGACGACGAGGTTCTGCAACCGCTCGCGCCATGGCATCCGGCACCCGACCCGCTATGTGCCGCCTGGGTACGTGCCTTCGGTCTCGTGGCGTGGGCGGCTCGGAGTGGACCACTATGCCGACGCGAGCTCCGCTAAAGGTCAGCTCACCTTCTTGGCAGGTCTGGCGTCGCCCGCGCGCCAAGCTTGCTGGCGCAACCTGAGCAGCGCGATGGCCGCGCAGGAGCCACGGAGCGTAACGGCTGGAGAGCCTCCGCCCACGTGGATGCTCACGACGGCGCTTGGCCTCTTGCACGTGGACACCGTGTGGACGGACGCGTCGATGTCCAAATTGCTGGAGACGCATGCCTTCTTCCTGAACATGCACCGCGAGTGCTACGAGCCGCCGGCGCAGACCGACTGCGAGACGCTCCGCTTTGCTCAGCTCGTCTCCTACGGCGCCATCGTCATCTCCGACCGCTGCCACGCCGATGACGAAGCCGAATGGAACGGACTCGTCCATTTTGCGGACCGACGGGACATGCCGCGGCTCTTTCACAGCCTCTGGCAGCAGGCGCATTCACAGCCACCAGCTGCCAAATTTGGACTGCCACTTGTCGCCGAGTTTGCGCGGCGCCTCTCGCCCGTACGCATCTTTGAGAGGGCTGGTACGCTGACGACCTCTGATGGCCTCTGATGACCTCTGATGGCCTCTGATGAACCTCTGATGGCCTCTGATGAACCTCTGATGAACCTCTGATGGCCTCTGATGAACCTCTGATGAACCTCTGATGACCTCTGATGAACCTCTGATGACCTCTGATGACCTCTGTTGGCCTCTGATGACCTCTGGTGACCACTGATTGCCTCTGATGGCCTCTGATGACCTCTGACGAATATTGGAGGGGGCAGGTGTCGACCGGCTGCTTCGCTCGTTACGGCGCCTCAAGGAATCGAGCGGCAGGAGGAGCTGCGACGCTCAGCACGACGCTCAGCACATGAGCTTGCAGCAACTGCTAGCACACTGCACCGCGGACCGTGCCCCGTCGATACGCCCAGGTGAGTTGGTGCGGATCACCTGGCGCGGATCACCTGATGGCGCGGACTACATAGCCCGCTGATGGCCCTCTGATGATCACTGGTGGCCCTCTGATGCCCACTGATGCCCCTCTAAAAACCTCTGATCACGGCACGAGAGCAAGCTCCGGCGCTCCCTTACGTGAGCGCCGTCACCGAGCCTTGCCGAGCTCAATATGTGCTACATCCAGACCCTTCTCGGGTGCGAGTGTCCCTTGGCCCACGCCCGCTACCACGTGCGGGGCGGTGGAAGTCCCGACTAGCCTGCTCGCACATTCTTTGTGTCAGAGGGAGTGAGACTGATGGCCCGCTGATGATCACTGATACCCCCCTCATGCGTGCGTCCTCTCTCACGGCTATCTCACGGCCACACCTCATTGACCGTTGTGCCCCTGTCCAGTCGCAGGCGAGGCGGGCGTATGCAGCTGCTCCGAGGCCGGGCTGGCGCAGGACGAGCTGACCAAATGCTTACATGAAGCGACGCATTACAGCAGAAGTGGGAGTGCGGCGGCCTTGCCAGCAGCACAACTCCCAGCACCAGCTGTGCGCGCAGCGAGCACATCGCGGGTTACCCCGGGATTGCCTAATAAGGAGTTGCCCGTCACGGTGGCTGAGGGTACAGGCGCAGCTGTCAGGCATTTGATTCCGAAGAGCACGAGCATCCATGCAAGGCCAACTGCGCGCGCAAACAGTGCGGCAGCCACGAGTGCTCCACTGAGGAAGAAGCGGCCGCCTAGCGCCCATGAAGCGCATGCACACCAGCACCATGGACACGGTTGAGAGGCTTTTTGAGCGTTGAGGCGCGTGTTGCCCGGTTCACGACCAGTTTTGCGAAAGTGCTGGTACAGTGAACATACCGACTACAGATACAACACAGTTCTCGGAGTCAGCCGTAGAGGATGGTCGCGAGAGATAGCCTTTCGGGGGGGGTGTTAACCTGTTATCAACCGAACGCGCCGCCGTTGTGCACTCGACACGACCGCACGGCGCCCGGGACTGGGTCCACGCCAAGAATACAAGGACCAAGCGCGGTAGTAGCGCGCAGGCCGTCGGCCTGCGCGGTAGTAGCGCGCAGGCCGTCGGCCTGACGGTGTGAGCCACAGTGTGCACCAGTGACGTTTTTTGACGATTTTTTGAACACACGTGTTGTGTAGCTGTGACATCGCACCATGTTGCACTCGACTCACAAATAGCGGACTAGAAGGTACCCACAACCACATCCCTGACTGTCGGTCACTATCCTACTTTGCAGAGCCTTGGGGCTGCCGAGGTCGGCAGCGACAAAGATGAAAAAAAGAGTTAAAGGCGATCTCCAACGCGAACGCGCGCGCACTCGCGACTCTCAAACTGGCGGGGCTCGTGGTCGGCGTCTCAGCCGCTCTTAGACTCAATGCTCGTTCGGAGTCTCCGGAGGCTTGCCGGGCGGCGATGCGTGATGGCACCCCGAGCGTCGACCGGGCGCTCTTTCTCGCGCTGCTGACCTGCATTGCCGAGCCTGCATCCTCATCCGGCAGTGTTTTTGGTGGGCAGGAGCACCATGAGAACCGTGGCGGCCGCAGCATCGACCACGAGCGGGTTGGAGCACAGCAAGACGATATCAGCCAGAAGCCACTGGTCGACAACGTCACCACCGTCGATTCGTGGCTCAACGGCGCCAAGAAGGGCTGCTGTGGGAACACGACTGCGGCATTCTGCAAGAGCTCGCAACGCTTGGCCGACTTAGCCGAAATGAGGGTTCGCGTTGCCGCCTTGGATGCAGAGACGGACCATGCACGCTGGAACCTGCTGCTCACAAAGTTCGTAACACTTGATCCGCACATCAAGAATAACAGCATGAGCGTCTTCGTACGACACCATCCGAAAGTTGCACTCTGCTCTCACGAGCAGAGTCCCGTCGAGCCCTTTGAGCACTTTTGTGGGATTGCTCAAGAGTCCGCGCTTCCACAAAACTTCACATGTCGAAGCCTCGCATGTCGAAGCCCGATGTGGTTGCTACAAGACTGGAATGCATTGCAGCCGTCCCTCTTCCTCATCGGCAGCATCAAGGCAGGCACGACATCGTTGTGGTCG
>ENA-UOUZ01000114-UOUZ01000114.1-mixed-culture-metagenome-genome-assembly--contig:-NODE-114-length-46588-cov-98.087379_pt1 | contig 46588 bp, 30 predicted proteins | sample MGYA00238154_ERZ761575 | MGnify/ENA primary metagenome ERZ761575 (study PRJEB28896, sample SAMN07631632) | mixed culture metagenome | isolation source: Freshwater growth medium | place: USA...
GCCGCCGCCGCCGCCGCCGCCGCCGCCGCCGCCGCCGCCGCCGCCGCCGCCGCCCACTCCGCCCGCGCCACCAGCGGCTGCGCTGACTTGATGACTTGATGACTTAACGACGCCCTCGGCGGCGGTGGGCTGCTTGGCGGCGCCGTGGTGGGCGGCGCCGTTGCCGCGTAGAAGACTCATGAGATCGTTCGGTTGGCTGCTGGATGCCGCGCCGTGGTGGGCGGCGCCGTGGTGGGCGGCGCCGGCACCGGCCAAACCGCTTGCAGCGCCCGCGGGCGGCGAGCCAGCTCTCCCCCTCAGAAGCGTCATCAAGTCATCATCAGGCGCTGCCTCTGCGCGTGCGCCGGCTCTGCCGCCCTGCCCGCCACCCGAACCCGCGGCGCCCGCCGACCCTGACGCCGTCTTGGGCGTACCGCGCAGCAGCTGCATCAGATCGATTGCTTCCGCGCTTGCGCCCCCGGCCGCCGCGGCAGCGGCTGCGCCGGTGGCCCTCTTGCCACCCCCCCTGAGAAGACTCATCAAATCGTCCTCGTCGGCCGACGCACCACCGCCCGCGCCGGCCGTACCGGCCGCGCTGGCTGCACTGCCTGACTGGCTGACATCGGGAGTGGGGCGCTTGGCAGCCGCAGCGGCGGCAGCGCCGCCGGCGCCGCGGCCACCGCCTCGGAGGAGCATCTGCATGAGCTCGTCTTGACCTCCAGAACGATCTCCCGCAATCTCGCGCGCTGCTCGCTGCTCCGCTCCGCGGCCGCCGAGCCCTGCGCCGCCGGCCGCGCCGCCACCAGCCGCTGCAGCGAGGCCGGCTGCCGTGCCACTCTTCCTGCCGCGTAGCAAAGCCATCAGGTCCTCGTCGTCACTCGGGGAGGCGCCCCCACCACGAGTGCCCATGCTATCCGCTGCCGGCTGCGTCGGCTGCTGCTTGAGTCGCGATGCGAGGTCATGAGGGCCGCTACTGCCCCCCGCACCTCCTCCCGCCATGCCGCCCGCGCCGCCGCCCGCCGCGCCGGCAGCCGCGCCGCCGGCGGCTCGCGCTTTGCCCGCCGCGCCGACGCTGCCGCCGCGCAGCATTGCAAATAGGTCCTGCGCCGCAGCCTCGTCATCGTCGTCGCCCCCAGCGCCCGCGCCCGCGACGGCGCCGGTCACGCCAGTCTTAGCCGCGGTGGCGCCCGCGACGGCGCCCCCGGCCTTCTGCGCCTTAAGATACGCCGCGAGATCGAAACCTCCAGCCGCGCCGCCGCCGCCTGCACCGCCCGCGCCGCCGCCGCCTGCACCGCCCGCGCCGCCGCCTGCGCCCCCGGCCGCCGCGGCAGCGGCTGCGCCGGTGGCCCTCTTGCCACCCCCCCTGAGAAGACTCATCAAATCGTCCTCGTCGGCCGACGCACCACCGCCCGCGCCGGCCGTACCGGCTACGGCAGCGGTGCCGCTAGCCATGGGCTTCTTGGCGCCCCGCAGGAAGCTCATGAGATCATCCTCGTCGTCCTCAGATGGAGCAGCGCCACGCGCGCCACCCTTACCGCCTGCGCCTTCCGCGCCTTCCGCGCTCGCGGCGCTCGCGGCGCCAGCGGCGCCAGCGCCCTTGCCCTCACGCTCGCTTCGCAGCAGGTCCTCGATGGTGAACTTTGGGTAGGGCTCCTTGACACCTCCCTGTGCAGAGCCGCCGCCCATGCCGCCGCCCATCCCGCCGCCCATCCCGCCGCCCATGCCGCCGCCCATGCTTCCGCCCATGCCGCCGCCCATGCCGCCGCCCGTGGCGCCGCCCATCCCGCCGCCCATGCTGCCGCCCTTATCGCCGCCCATGCTGCCACCCATGCCGCCGCCCATGCCGCCACCGCCCGTGCCACCTCCCCTGCCGCCGCCCATGCCGCCGCCGAAGGACGTTGGCCGCTTTTCGGGAGCCCCGCCCATCTCGTCATCAGCGCGAAGCACCGGCTGCGGCGGCGGCTCCTGCGCCGCGTTCATCGAGGCCTCTTTGGAGCGCTGCAGCCGAGCCGGATCGACGCCAAACGACTTCTCGAGCTCCTCGAGCTGTGCGCAGGGTATCTTGCGCCCGCTCGTGCGCCCCTTTTCAGGCACCATTGTCATGGACTGCTTGCTCCGGCCGTAGCACTGCCTCGCCCACTTGTTCTGCTGCACGTTGAGCCAGGCGGAGCTACCGCTTGGCGCTGGGCCCATCCATGTGAACGCGGAGCACTCGTCCTCGCGCTCGCACGCCGTGCGGCACGCCTCCATGCTGTCGGCCTCGCCAAAGTAGAAGACGTCGGGGCGCTTCTCCGTCTTGGGAGCCTTCACCATGCGCGCCACAGCATTGTACCCGTCGCGCATCTCCCAGCAGAGCGGACCCGCCTCGGGTGGCGCCTTCTTGGCGCTCACCGTCGCCAGCGCGAGCAGTGCGAGCAAGGGTTGTCGCATATGCGATTGGTGCGCGTTTACGCTCGAGGATGTGACGTGCGATCCAAGGCTACTTATCGGGCGGAGGCGGTCTCGCGCGTCGGAGATTTTTGTCGAAAAGTGCCTAGTTTTGTTCGGAACGGGAAGCTCTCTGACGAGGCCGCAGGCCAGTACTTCCGTGCTACGCCGTGCGTCTAGCAGCGGCCGACTAAACCCCCTTAGACTTTGAAGCCTAGGTCTACTCGGTCCCTACACGAGGTGGCGTGAGCAGCGCATCAATCCCTTTCTTGCCCACGCCCGCCTGCACGAGCTGGGCGCGCGCTCCAGCCTCGGCGCCCCAAAGATGCCACCCATATAAGGAACCTTCGGCCAAGAGGGCTTGCAGCCCAGCTGCATTGAAGGCGACAAAGTCCGCCGTGGGCAACTCGACAACGGCGGGCGTTTCGGAGGTTGAAGGCGGTTTCGGTGAGGGCGCCTCATCGTCCCCGCTGGGCGCTTTGAAGAACTCGGCCTGCTGCGCCGCGCTCACGACCTGCACACTCGCCGTGAACGTGCGCAGTTGCTCATAGCCCAGCGAATCGTCGAAGGGTGCTGCAGAGATCGCATCGTCACGCGGCTCGCCGTCAGGGCCTATCCAGGGCAAGCGGAAGAAGGTGCCCGCACGTCGGCTCGCAGCCACCCACGCCGCCTCGCTCTTCATCTGCTTGGCACACCGCTGGATTTCGTGGATGAGCGCCTTGGCCTCTTCGGCCGACAGCCGTTGATTGTCATCAAGCGAGCTCTGACCTCGGAAGATTTGGCTGAGGAAGTAGCCGAATTGGATGCTGCCGAGGTACAACCTCGCCGCCTGCAGCCGATCGAACCGGCCGTTGACCGTCGCGTCATCCGAGGGCGCCGACTCGAGCACAAATGCGCGCGCCTGACGCGCGGATTGGCCCGGAAGGTACTGCGACAGCCGCACGAGGGTAGTCGCGTCGAAGGGAAGCGTGGCGCCGGGGGCGATGTCCTTGGCGGACTCGAGCAGGCGAAGGTCCGCCGTCTCGAAGAAGCACCGCTCCGAAGCGGTGATGAACGCGTCGGCGAGTATCCTCCGCTGCTCGGCGAGAGCGCGCACTTGCTCAATGCGGGTCTGCAGGCTGAGGCTGGCGTCCGTGAGGTGGGAATGGTCGACCGCATGCCCAGAGGAAACGATTGTTTCGATCCATGCGTCGGTGAAACCATTGGTCCGGGCAAGCGGCAGGAGTCGCTCACGGCCAACGCTGGTGATGCAAACGCACACCGGGGAGGGAGGTGGCGCAGGAGCACGCAGCGAGGTGGTGAGCGCGTCGCGCAACCCCCGGCGAGTTATATCATCAGCCTGATCATCGATGGCTCCACGACGAGGGAGGACTGCGACGAACAAAGCACCCCCAGCGAGCAGCGCAGATGCGCCCAGAAACGCGTCCACGGGAAATTCGGTGCACTGGATCGACCCCGCCCGTTGAAAGCGGCTAGTCGAAGCCAGCCCCGCTCGCAAAAAGGCTGAAGCTGGAGCTGCACACAGGAGGCAGAGCGTGAGCGCTTCGCGGATGGGCGCCATGCGCGACGATCAAAAAATTGCCGAGGCCCGACCGAGCCTACGGCCGGACACGAAAGCTGCTCCCACCATCATCTCCTCGTGGTGAGTGCTTGGAAAGAAGTTTGAGGGGCAAATCGAAACACGACGCACGTGTGCGTTTGGCGTGAACGACGTGCAGAAGAGCGCACGTCACGCACGTCACCGTCCAATGGTCTTCATTTGTTCGAAAACGGACATATGCGCAATGCTGAGGCCCAACCTCGGAATGCGGCCCAACCGGCACGCCTGCGACTGGCAGCGGCTCCGGTTTTCTGGAAGCGCATCCAGGGAGCCTCCGTGCGGAGAGCCCGCGTTGCCCTGCAAGAAGCTTCAGAGGAGGAGCTCGCAGACTGCATCGCTTCGCCGATGGCTGGCGTGCTGGCCTCGATCATCAGAGCAGCTGGCGCGCGCGTGCCGGAGGTGAGCAGGAGCGGCACCATCTCCAAGCCACACGCTGACATCGAGGCTGAGCTTCTCGAGGTCGTGCAGCTCGGACTGCGCCGCGGCCTCTCACCTGACCAGCCGACGCCGTGGGCAGATGCGGAGATCTTCACACCGCCAATGGTGGCAGCGGCCTCGTACGACTTCGAGCGTCTTCTCGACCTGCTGCTGGCCGAGGGCGCCGATACGATGCAGCGCAACTCGGACGGCGAGGTCGCGTTGCACGCTGCAGTCGACAGGCCAAGCGCGCTGCGCCGTCTCCTCGCAGTTCCACAGCCGTTGCTCCAGACATCCCTTGCCGCGATCAGCGGAAATGGACGGACGCCCTTTATTGCTGCGCTGCTGCGCAACCCGCTCAAACCCATCCACATCCAGGCGTGTGACGCTATGGTCGCGGCAGGCAGTGTCGCGCTCACGGATCACGATTTCGCATGCATCCAATCGGCGAAGCGCTTGCCCCGGCTTTTGAGTGCGGTCGATCGATGCTATCCGGCGGTCGTGCACCCTCGCGCACGCTGGCATCCCACGTGGCATTGGTCCTTCCCCGCCTCCGATCGACACACCATCCGCATCACCTTTGAGCTCGCACGACGAGGTCACGCCTCCCTCCCGCCGGAGCTCTGGCTGACCATTTTTGGACAGGTTCAGCGTGGCTGGTTCGCCTGCTCGGCACGAGTTAGCCCGCCGCCTCACATCGGGGGCGCGGCCAGGGCTGAGCTAGCACTAGCGAGGGATGTCCTAAGACAGCGGCTGCAGCAAGAAGCGGGCCAGCGCCGTTAATACACTAAAGCAGAGGCGCGAATTAAAATTTCTATAATTTCTGTATAATTTCTGCGGACGATTAAATATCTTTTTCGTCAGGGTGATGAGTACCGAGGCCCGAGCAAAGATGCGCCTGGGACCACAGCTCAACGTGCCGGACATTCCCCGCCCTCGCCCCTGCCGCCCTGCCCGACTCCCCGACACCTTATGTGTTGCAGTATACAACAGTATACCCGTACTCAACCATCTCAATGTGCGCCCGTGTGTCCCGTGTGCGTCCCGGCTCCCCCGGTATGTCCCGTGTGAGGAAATCCCCCGTTGTCTTTTTACCGGTACCGGTTTCGGCTGTTGAGTCGGCCGCGGCTTCGGTCCATCGGTCGTCGCGCTGACGTGCTGGGTGTGTGTTGTTGGAACTGGGTTTGGATGGTTGTGAGGTTCGTCTGTGTGGTCTGTGTGCCTTTGTGCGTCCGCGTGTCCCGTGTGTCCCGTGTGTGTCCCGGCTCCCCCCGGTGTCTTTTTACCGGTTTCGTCCCGTGTGTGTCCCGGCTCCCCCCGGTGTCTTTTTACCGGTTTCGTCCTCAAGTTCGCGTCGACGAGTGTGGCCCCCGCCGCCGCGCGCTCGCTTCGTGCTTCAGATTTTCACATGCCAAGCGGCCCAATGCCACCCGCGGCGCCCCCTCACGCCGCCCTCAATTCCACCAATGTCCGCTACGCTGTCATGCGCTTCGACGATCGCAATCGCTACGGCAAGGATGGCGTGCCTGCCAACCTGCTCTTCTCGGGCGGTACGCGCGTGGTCGTGTGGATGAAGGACACGACGCTCGAAAAGGCGGGCAAGCGCAACCGGTTCGCCAAGGTCGTGCTCAAAGACAAGGAGACCGAGGCCGAGCTCGTCGAGCTGCTCGGCGAGGTTGGCGACTACGCCTCCGAGCTCATGGCTTACATGCTCCATTTTGGGCTCAAGCCATGCCGGTACCCGAAGCCGAACGCCTGGGGACTGCTGCCGATGAGCGAGCCGCCCGAGCCGGGGCGCCTCGACTGCACCGGCTTGCACGTCTTCTCCGTCGACAACCCGGGCACGCGGGATATCGACGACGCGCTCTCGCTCACTCCTCTCGCGAACGCGCCGGCGGCGCTCGTGACGGCGCTCGTGACGGCGCTTGGCGACACGCTGTCTCGTGCGCCTACGAACGCGCTCGTGCTGGGGATCCACGTGTCCGACGTCGCTTCGCGCGTGCCGCCCTCCTCGCCCCTGTACGCGTGGGCCGCCACACGCTGTGCGTCTGCGTACCACGGGGGCATAGGCGAGGAGGAGGGGCAGCGTGGCGGCTCCGTACCGATGATGCCGCCGCAGCTCGCGCATGACGAGCTCTCACTGAACGAAGGCGTGCCGAGGAATTCGGTGTCGCTCTTCCTGCTGCTCGCGCCCTCGGAGGGCATCATCCTCGGGCGTGCTCACGCCCGCACGCGCCTCATCAACGGTCGTGCATCCACTTACGCCAAGTTCGGTGCGACGGCGCGGCAGGTAGCCGAAGGGAGCCTAACTGCCGAGGGGCTGGCGCCCGAGGAGCGCGCGAAGCGAGAGTGCGAGGCCGCCGCCTTCCGACTGCTCCGTGACCTGTCGGGTCAAGTCGAACCCGAGGAGCTGGTCGCGTTCACCATGATCGAGTACGCTGAGTGCTGCTGAGTGCTGCTGAGTGCTGCTGAGTGCCGCTGAGTGCTGCTGAGTGCTGCTGAGTGCCGCTGAGTGCCGCTGAGTGCTGCTGAGTGCTGCTGAGTGCTGCTGAGTGCCGCTGAGTAGTACCTCTGAGTGCCGCTGAGTGCCTTCGAGTGTGCCTCTCATTGCCTCTGAGTGCCGCTGAGTAGTGCCTCCGATGGCCTCTGAGTGCCTCCGAGGTGCCTTTGAGTGCCTCTCATGGCCTCTGATGACCTCAGCTTGCCTCCCTCATCAGGTACAATGGGTACTTTGGAGCGATGCTGCAGCGGCTGGCAGAGGAGGCAGCGGCCGCGCCAGCCGCGGCGTCGGCCTCGCCCGCTGGATTGCTCCGCGCACAGTACGAGGCAGGCGTCGCCGCCGCTTACGCCTTCGCCCCCCCGTCGGGCCCGGGACTGCCCCACCGGTCTCTCGGGCTGACCAATTATGCCCACTGCTCCTCACCGATTCGACGGTACGCGGACTTCCACAACCAGCAGGTCCTGTTTGGAGCCCTCCACGCGGCGGCGATCAAGGCGCCCGGCACGGCGCCCGGTACAACGCCCGGCACGGCGCGGGGCGCGGCCGTCGACGCCGACGGCGAGGGGTTCTCATCGGCGGCGAGCGCTCTGCTGAGCACGGTCGGCGTGGTGGACGCGGCGACCCTCGAGCTACTCAACGAGCGCGCGACCGCGCTTGCCCAGTACCACGCGCGCGTCGACGCGATGGAGCTTGCGTACCGGTGCAAGGAGACGCCGACCACGTTCACGGGCAAGATCGAGACGGACGAGGACGGCACCTCGCTCCTCGTGTACACGGACAAGCGGCGTGTACGTGTGCCGCTCTCCGACACGTACTTCGCCGAGCCACTCGCCGAGCTCTTCGGAGGTGCGTCGGCAGGCGCCGAGATGAGCATCGAGCTCTGCGGTGTGCTCAAGGCAGGGCGCACACAGCTGCGTGTACGGGTCGCAGCGCTCGCCGACGCCTGCCTGAGCGTCGGCGCCGGCTTTGGCAACGGCGCTGTCGCGGGCGCCTCCGTGCCTCCCGGGCGTACCCAAGGTGACGCCCGCGACAGCGCGGATCCGATCGAGGCGAGCTTCTACTACGACACGGCGGCGCCGTCGGCCGAGGCGCGCCGTGTCGAGCGCCGCATCGACATCACCGACGGCCAGCCGTACACGCGGCAGCAGTTCGTGGACGAGTACGGCGGCACACGAGAATGGGATCTCGCGCAGCCGGCCCCCGAGCCCAACGCGCCCAATACGGCGCCGGGCGGCGGTGCGGCGGGACCTGCCGCGGCGGCGTCGGCCGGCGACGCGCCCCTCTTCGAGGCGTTACGAACGGTGGGCGTCTCGAGATCGATGCTCGACACGATCTCGGAGCTCGAGATCACTCGCGAGATGCTGAGCTCGATCTCCGCCGCAGATCTGAGTGGGCTGACGGGCTGCGCACCGGACGAGGCACTTACCATCCTTACGGTCGCCGCGAGCTTGCCCGCCACACTACCCGACACCCTACCCAAACCGCCGCCCCCCGCCCCGCCCCCCGCCGCGCCGCCGCCGGCGCCCGCCACGGCGCCAGCCGGCCTGCCAGCGCAACCCCCGAGCGCCGCCAAGGCGCCCGCCACGGCGCCCGCCACGGCGCCCGCGGCCGCTCCGGCGGTGGCGCCCACGAGCACGCCTGCCGCCGCGGCGGGTGGCGCTGCTGAGCTGGAGAGCGAAGCGGAAGTGGATGCTGAGTTGATGGGATTGCTCTCCAAGCTACAGATCTCCACCAGCACGGCACGCCAATTCTCTTCATTTGGGATCGGGATGGGGGCGATGCGCTTGCTCACCGTCGGAGATATCATCGAGATGACCGGCTGTGACGAAAGCGAGGCGGCCGCCATCGTGCGGGGGGTCAAGGCCGCCGATGCCGCCGCCGCCGCCGCCGCCGCTCAATCGATCTCGCTCCAACCGTCGGCGAACTCCGGCATCGTTGGCAGTCACATCGATGCCGATGGGACGCCTCTCACGGCTGAGATCGTCTCGGCAGTCCTCGGCTACCCCATCGACGACTTCCAGACGCGCACCCTCGCGGTCATCGTGGACCCGGAGCGCGACCTACTCGCGATGGCGCCTACTGGCTCGGGCAAGACAGCGGTCGCTCTCCAGGCGATCATGGCGGCCTTTCGGCGTGGCAAGAAGGCCGTGTACACCTCCCCCGTCAAGGCACTCTCCAACCAAAAGTACGCCGAGTTCAAGGCGTGGTTCGCCTCGCGCAACCTGAACGCGGGCGTCACGTTACTCACGGGCGACATTAAGATTCGAGCGCCGCCGGGCACCGTGGCTGAGCTCATCATCTGCACGAGTGAGATTCTGCGGAATAAGCTCGTCAAGATGGCGGGGACGGCGGCGGTGGTCGCCGATCCGGCCGTTGCAGCCGTTGGGCTCGTGGGTCAGGGCTCTGCCTCGACGATGAGCGACAATGACCTTCAGAACCTCGGGTGCGTGGTCTCCGACGAGATCCACTACATCAACGACCCGGAGCGCGGCGCGGTGTGGGAAGAGACACTGATGCACATGCACCCGTCGACCCAGCTCGTCGCCCTCTCTGCCACGCTGCGCGAGCCCGAAAAGTTCCTGCAGTGGATCCGCACGACGCGTGGGCGCGACGCTGAGCTCGTCCGGAGATTTGATCGGCACGTGCCTCTCCATTTGGGCGGGCTCGAGCGCCGTCGTGGCGCCTTTGTGGAATTCTTCGGCACACACGGGGAGCGCGCTGGGGTGTTCGACATGGCCAAGTATGCGGAGCTGCGCCAAGCCATCTCTGCGCCGCCCGAGAAGGATAGCGCCGCCGCCGCCGCCGCCGCCACCAACAAGATGGATCGGGTGAATGAGAAGGCGGCCGCAAGGGCGGCCTTTGAAGGTGGGGGCGGCGGCGGGGGAGGCAAGGGGGGGCGCGGCGGTGGCGGCGGCAAGGGCGGAGGGGGCGGCAAGGGCGGAGGCGGGGGCAGCGGTGGCGGCGGGCGGGGCGGCGGCGGCTCGCACAGCAATGAGCCCTCGTATGCGTCCGAGTGCCTGCGGCTCGCGCGGGATCTTGCGGGGGGCGGCGGAGGCGTCTCAAAGATGCCTGCCATCGTCTTCGCCATGTCGCGCAAAAAGTGCGTCGAGGGCGCGCACTGCTGCGCCTCACTCAACCTGCTCGGCGGCTACCGTCCCAAGGATCGGTTGGGGGACGACGCCACTGAGGAGGAGCGGGCGGCCTTCGAGAAGGCGGAGGCCGAGCGGCGCGCACTCGTCAAGGCCGCCCAACGAGCCCTGCACGCCATGCACCGCTCTCACTTGCAAAGGTACATGCCCGAGCTTGGTGAGCTCGAGGCGTACACGGACGTGATGTACCTACTCGAGCGGGGTGTAGCCTACCACCACGGCGGCATGCTGCCCATCCTGCGCGAGTTTGTCGAGCTGTGCTTCCAGCAGCGACTGGTCAAGCTCGTCTTCGCCACCGAGACGCTCGCGGTCGGTGTGAACATGCCCGCGCGCACCGTCGTGTTCACGCAGCTCGACAAGCCCAACGACACCGGAAAGCCGGGCCATCGTAACCTGCGACCGGATGAGTTCTGGCAGATGGCGGGGCGAGCGGGGCGGCGCGGGCTGGATGAGCTCGGTTACGTGATCTACTCGCCTACCCTCTCCGTGGCGGGCCTCAAGAACATGGCGAGCGCGACCGAGCTGCGCGAGATGTTGGTGGGGGCGATGCCCGCGGCCACTTCACAGCTGAGCGTGAATCGGCCGTTTGTGCTGCGTCACCTCGCGCGTGGCTATGGGCCGGAGGTGCTCAATAAGACGCTCCTCGCCGACCAGCTACGTCGGCAGACGGAGCTCTTGCAGGCTGAGATGGCTGTGGCTGTGGTCGGGGGCGGTGGCAGCGACGCTCTCCTCGACGCCGCGCGCAAGTACGCAAAGCTCGAGGCGCGTCTCCACGGCACGAGCGCCGATCTGATTGGGCTCAACCCGAAGCAACAGAAGGCCGCCCAGGCTGAGCTGCGCCAGCTGCTTGAGCTCCACGGCGAGAGACTGATTGCGGCGAAGAGCTCGATCGCGACGACCGAGCGGCTCACCGCCGAGATCGAGATCAATCAGTCGCTCCTGTTTCGTCAATGGCAGGAGGCCCTCGGCTGGCTGGGCGAGTACGGTTTCGTTGATGAGGCGGGATTGCTCACGCCCCGCGGACGTGCATGCGCCGCCTTCGCCGATGGCCACCCGCTCATTATCGGCACCATCATCGCGGACGGCTGGCTCGCGCAGCTATCTCCGGGCGAGATCTGCGCGTGGCTCTGCCTCTTCCTAAAGGAGAGCCGCGGCAATGATATCTCCCAATCCGAGCTCAAGCCGCCCGAGCCGTCGGCGGCGCTCGCGGAGGTGCTTTGATGGGCACTGATCGCGTCCCTGATTGCGACCCTGATTGCGACTCCGAGTGCAAGCATCATCGCGATCCGAATTTGCGACCCAAATTGCGCCCCTATTTGCGACCCTGATTGCAGGTGCTCGCCGAGACGGACGGCCTCGCCGAGATCCTCGAGGTCGAACTTGAGCGCACCCTCATGCTGATGATGCTGGATTGGACCACCCACAAGGACATCAAACGCATCGCCGTGTGGGTCGACTCCTACATGCTCGGCACCTTCGTCAAGGCCGTGATGCGCGTCGCCTCGTACATTGACGTCGTCAAGGAGGTTCTCCTCGGCCTGGGCGCGTACGAGACGCATAACAAGCTCGACAACCACATGGACCTCCTCCTTGGGGGGTTGGTCACCAACGAGTCGCTCTACCTACGCCTCGCCGACGGCGAATGACGCGTCGCCGAGGGCGCGAGAGAGGGGGAGAGAGGCCAGAGAGGGAGGCACGAGCGCCAGCCGCGCCGTGTGGTGCCGAGCGTGCCTGAGGCACCGCAGGGTGTGTCATGAGAGGTGAGAGCGCGCGTGCCCCTCGGGAGCACGTGTGGCTTTTTTGGAGGGTGGCCGCCGTACAGAACTGCCCCGCCCACACACATACACCTTGACTTCGTGTCTCATCGTTGCTTCTTAGGATTCAACTACTCGGCGCCCATCGTGGCTACAATAGTACTTGGGTCCGGTATTATGCGAAAGTCTTCGAGTCATCTGGAGATCACTTCACAGCTATTGAACACACGAGAGTCCTGCGTTTCTTTTTCACGTGTTGGTGTGGAGTCCCGGTGTCTTGGGTGTCGAATTAAAACTGTTTGGCTGTGAATTCATAATGAACATATCGACAGTTCTGAGTTCAAGATGGAGTTTATCTCATCTTCCATGGTCTACTTGCCGCTCCACACACTGCTGCTCGAGGACGAGCTGCCTGTTACCGCGGCGCCACGGCCCGAGATCCGACGATGCCGCGGCTGCCAGGCTGTGCTGCTCGTTGCCGACTACATTGGTCGTGGCGCCGGCGCAATGGATAAGGCCCTCGCGTACCATTCTTGTGGCACCTGCGCCAGCGACGAGGCCTTCGCTGCCTCGATGGTGGCCGAGTTCAAGAGCATGCTGGGATCTGGCGGCGACGAGGGCGAGCCCGACTCTGCTGCGTGCGCGCTGCCCGTCACGTGGCCCGACGGCGAGCCTCCGCTCGTGTACCTGGCGCGGGTGGGCAAGGTCGAGTGCGCCCTGAATCTGCTGCGTTCGGGCCTGGCCGCGTCCTGCGGAGGCGTGAACGCGCGCGGTCGCTTCGGCATGACCGCGCTGCACCACGCGGCCGCACGCAACGACACGACGCTTCTTCGGACGCTCGTCGCTGAGGGAGCCTCCACCTGGCTCACCACTCAGGACGATGTCAACGCAGGCGTGACTGGCGGGCGCACACCCCTCCACGCGGCGGCGGCGGCCGGCGCGGCAGCCTCGGCGGCGTTGCTCGTGGAGCTCGATCCGATGAGCGCCGCGCGCACCGATTGGGAAGATCGGCTGCCTGCCGAGCTCGCGTGGCTCGGCGAGATCGAGGGAGCTCACGAGCTCGCAATCTCGCTCGTCGAGGCAGCGAGGCAAGCCTCTGCTGCTGACCCTCCAGCTGCGAGCGGGGAGATCGAAGGAGATCGAACGATCTTGAGCTCGATCGAGGTCGAGGTGCACGTCGACGCGATCGAGGAGACGGAGCTCAATGAGCTTGATGGCGAGCGGCAGCACGCGCGTACTCTGAGCAAAGTCGAGCTACGCGAGCGCCACCGCGCCGCCCTTGACATCGAGGCACGCCCGAGGTTGCACACAGCTCATCTGATCAAGGGCGCTTGGACTGCTGACCGGTGCGGCGCCTCTGATTGCCACTGCTCGCCACTGATGGTCTCCGATGGCGACCGATTCGAGCGTGCAGGTGCAGCCACTGATTGCAACTGATTGCCACTGATTGCCACCGATTGCCACCGATTGCCACTGATGGTCTCCGATGGCGACCGATTTGAGCGTGCAGGTGCAGCCACTGATTGCCACTGATTGCCACTGATTGGCACTGATTGCCACTGATTGCCACTGATTGCCACTGATGGTCTCCGATGGCGACCGATTCGAGCGTGCAGGTGCAGCCACTGATTGCCACTGATTGCCACTGATTGCCACTGATTGGCACTGATTGGCACTGATAGGCACTGATTGCCACTGATGGTCTCTGATGGCGACCGATTCGAGCGTGCAGGTGCAGCGCGCTGCTCGAGGCGGTGCGCACAGCGGCGGCTCAGTACGGCTGGTCTACTGGGCGACATAAGTACCATGCGACCATGGACATGCCAATATGGCGCCTTACACCGCACAGCGCCGCGTGTGTGCGGACGGCTCTGGAGGACGAGGTACTGCCCGCGATGGCGCGCGTCTTTGGCATCGCTCGCGAGCGGTTGGCGCTGCGCGAGGGCTTCGTGGCCATGTATGGTACTGGAGGATGCATGCAGCGCGCGTTGGGCATGCACAAGGATGGTACGCTGCTTGCGTGCACGCTGCTGCTCAATCCGGAATCGGACTTTGATGGAGGTGGCACCACGTACGCCGCGCCTGTGCGGCTGCGCGAGTGGAGCGAGGCGGACTGGAAGGCCTCGTCGGAGTGGAAGGCGGACTTGAGCGCGCCCGTGGGAGCCATAAAACCATCGGATGACGACGGCGGCGGCGGACAGAAGACGCTGGAGGAAGCCTTGGTGCACACGGTGCCGGCCGCGATGGGCGACTTGCTCCTTCATTGTGGGCAGCTGCGCCACGGGGCCGCAGAGGTCAGTCGAGGCTACCGGTATGTGCTGGTCGCCTTCGTCGACGAGCTGCAGCTCTCTCCCGAGCGCCGTGACGAGCGCCGTGACGAGCGCCAGGGCGAGGAGGTGCAGGGCGAGGGGGCAACGGGTAAGGTGGGGCCAAATGGCTCTCCCGGCCCCATCTCGACGCCACAGCCCCCATCGGCTGCTGGCGCTGTGCCGCCACTCATGGCCCGTTCCGTCTCACTGGACGGCGGCACACCCAAGGCCACTAGCGCGCGCTCGGTGCCACGGCTGGCGAAGGCGACGTCGTTTGTGACACCCACGTCCGTAGGGGCTGCCCCCGGGGGTGAGCGCTCACCACGGCGCTCGTGTGTCTCCTTCCACGTGAGCGAGATCAGCGGGAGCTCAGTACCGGAGCGCCGTGGCAAGTTCACACTGCCGGGCGGCAAGGCGGCCTTCACACCTGGTTGGGATGAGCAGCCGAAAATTGAGGACGACGAGGCTGAGCTCAGGGCCGAGATCAACGCGGATCAAAAGAAGAAGCTCAGCTTTGGTTCGTGAGCTTGATGGGAATTGCGCATGCAATGGTATGGGGAACGGGGCAGTGCCCATGCATGCCACGCTGCATGCATCGCTTCTGGCTCCACACCTCGACTATGATGCATCGGCCATCGGCCATCGTGGTTCGGCTCCGCTCCAGGCCTGCCTCCACGCCACTCCTCTCGCTTCGTTTGGCCTCGGACGAACTGCATCGGCTTCGCTTGAGTGGCATTGTGCGGCGTGCTGGTGTGTGTCCTCGCGCGTCGCGGTCCGCGCGCGATTTGGCTAAACCAATGAAATTCCAAATTCGGATATTGGTCGATCTTTTTGCCGGTTCGCAAGGGTCCTTCATCCTTTGTATGCTCGGTACTCACACTGGTCTTTCTTTTGAAAGTTTCACTCCAACACGAGTTTCTTCTTTCTATCTCCAACCCACTGTCTCGCTCCACGCTCTGGTCGCGCAGGGGCAGCCACTGCATTATTTGGGCATGTCCACTTTCATCCCGAAGGACTCCATGAGCTTCTCTGCCCGTCTGGCCGCGTGCTGCATCTCGCTCGGCATCTCGTGCCCGAGGAGCTTTTGCAGGTTCGGCTTGATCGCGAGCGAGCACAGTGCATAGATGAAGAGGATGCCAGCGTCACGCATGTCGTCGCCGGGCAGGTTCCTGTGCGTAATCCCGGTGATGAAGCTGAAGGGCATGAACGGGAGCCGTGCGAGGACGACACTGTCGTAACTGGCCTTCAGCGTAAACAAGGTAAACGTGTGAAAGACGCCTGCCAGCATGTTGCATCTCCACTGCGAGGAAGGAAGCGGCCACAACCGGACGAGTCAGCTGTTGCTCTGGCGGGCATGGTCCGCCCAGCACCGCGCTTACCTTGTACGTCCCAAGGTCACGGCTGGCACGGGAAAACTCACGTTCGAGCATGATGAGCTTCTTGTCCTTCTTATCGATCTTTTTGTCAACCGCAACCGTCGCCAGCTCCTCCTGCTTCCTTGCGAGTCGCTTTGATGCGCTGGCGTACTGCGCGTGCAGCCGTTGAAAGTCCTCGAGGCGAAAGACAAGTAGCCACGAGACGGCCTCGCAGATGCAGATAGACACCGTCGCACAGCCGATCACGTAGAGCAGTGAGCCTTTGTCGGCCATCTCGTGAACAAGTTCCTCTTGCTGTGAACAGAAAAGTCTCCGCAAACTACGACACGAACGAACATGGGATGAACGTGCACACATGGATCATGCAAAACAAGAAGAAAAGACTCACATGAAATCATGAATACAGTACGACTCGCTCGGATGGCCTTCTCCACGCGCTGCCTGGCCCATTGGCGTACATGCATGCCTCTTACGTAGAAGTCGGCCTTGTTCGTGCCACGAGCCGAGTCGTGCGCGCGCGCCCTCATCGTACGCTATCCTTGGCGACGGTCACCAGCGACACCTGCATCTCGCGAGCCAACCGCTTCACCATCGCCGCAAGCGCGAGCTTGCGCACCTGGTTGGGCGGCAGCGTGACAGCAGTGATCATCTTGGCATCGCGCTCGACCACCTTGAACTGGTCGTACGGCTCGTCCGACGGCTCCTGTTTGAACATGCCTGAACACCAAGATGGACGCTCGCTGAGCACTGAGAGGCTGGCACTTTGTGCTCCCAGGGTGTATTTGGCGCGGGCGCGCGCGGGAGCGAACGCAGCGACGATCGCTGATGCACGGTGGGGCGTGCGAGGCGCGTAGCGCACCCTCCTCCACCATGAGCTTGCGCTGGTCGGCGAGGCTGAGCTTCTTCACAAGCTTTGCCGCCTCCGAAGTCTCAGGAATCTGCTTCCACACATCGAGGAAGTCGGGGTCGCCCTGCTTGACGTGGTACACGGGATGGTTGATGTTGGTTTTGTCATCGCCACCCATCGCTGCGCCTGCAGGCCGACGTGCGAGCGAGGCGCGAGCTGGACGAGCCACGACAAAGAGGCTACTTGTATCTGGGGCCCTACAAGTTTTCAAGTTTCAAGTTTGAATCCAAGTTTGCAAGTCAAGTCAAGTCAAGTCAAGTGGACTTGACTTTACTTGACATTTTGCAAGTACTTACAGAAGTGTTTTCAGGGTTGCTCGGCCGCCCTGCCGCCCTATTTGCCCTCCGACACAGGATGACCACTTCATTGGCTCACAGCTTCATGGGCTCTGGTGTCTATTGGGGATTTGGGGTGGCCAGAGTTTCAAATCACGAATGGTTGTCAACTAGTGCCACCCAATAAAAGCACGATGTCGACGATGTCGAGTTGTCAACGTGAGCGCAGAGTACTCCACAGCAGCACCGCAGGGCGCAGGCGCAAGAAGCTGGATGGCGAGGTCGTCCTCATACCGGTGCGGCTAAACACAATCAGAACTGAAGCCCAGGCTAGGACCGCAGGGTCTGGGGTTGGTGTGACCATGTGACAATTGGCGCTTGCCATCTCATGATCTCATTGTCGGGCCATCTTGTGGCAGTGCAGTGGCAGAGCAGTGGCAGGCGGGATGAGTGCTCAGATGAGCTGATGAGCTGCTGATGGAGGTGATGGTGGGCTGCTGAGAGGGGCATGCCTCACTGTCACTCGACGACTGTGGCACTGCATTGATGGTCAGTGCAGTCAGCGCACGAAAAATGCGTCTCACTGTGCTGTGTCGGCGTCTGAGGCAGCCTTGATCCTCGTGACAAGTCCGTTGTGGATGGGCCACCAAGACATGTCGCCCAGACCAAGCTGGCAAATGAGCTCATGGCCAAGATCAAGAGGCTCAAGCTCATCTGAAAGATGTTCTTGGTCTGGGACTGCGTCTGGCGGCAGCATGGTCAGAGTGGTGGACGGTGATTCTGGTGGTGCTTCGGGTAGCATATCCCCATGGTGCTCCTCATGCCCAGCAAACGAATTCGTAATTGCGTTCTGCTCAAAGTGCTGCTTGAAGACGAGCTGCTTGAAGACGATAATCGCATCTTTGACTTGCTTCAGCTCTGAGTCTGACTTGGCCTTCTTGTCCTCATGGCCAATGTCATCTACATCATCAGGCATGGGGCCCTGCCTCTTGCCGTAGTTGAACTGACCCTCATAAATTTTGTCACCGGTGAACGTGGCCTTGCCCTGACCGTGCATCGAGCTGTCCTCGAGGCCACCCGAGTACATGAGCATCACCTCCAGACTGTCGCTCTTGTCGCTCTCCTCATCAGCATCGGCAAGCGGCATTGCGCCCTTGCTGAAGGGGCCCTTGCATGCATGCAGCATCGCACTCTCAAGATCCTGCCTGAGGTCCTCACATTTGCGCTTGAGTGCATCACACTCTGCCTTGTGCGATCGCTTGAGTTCATCACACTCTGCCTTGTGCACATCACACTCTGTCTTGTGCGATCGCTTGAGTGCATCACACTTTGCCTTGTATGCATCACGCTCCACCTGATGGCACAGACAATGTAAGTGATGAGCAAGCTTTGTGCATCAAAATAAGTGATGAGCAAGCTTTGTGCATTCATGCATGCATGCATGTGTATGCCCAATCTCCAGTGTCCCCATGCCCAGATTGTGTGTGATGACCATTTGTCTGTTGTGGACAAGCACACAAAAGTGGTCATCAAAGGAGAAAAGTCAATGAACCATCGGATGTCTCCACGTGAAACGGCTGCAAGAGAAGGATGGCTACCGGTGAAACGTCCATGCATGAAGAGAAAAGCAAGAGAAAGAACGAACGGAGGAAACATGTCATCAGTTTCCACTGGATGACAGTTTCCACTTGATGACAGTTTCCATATTTGTTGTGGGCCTTTCCATTGATAACTTTCTGTTGCCACTCTTACTCGTTGTTGTTGCTGCTCAGGCTGCTCGTCACGCTGGCCATTGCGACTGCACTGAGGACTGCACTGAGGTCGCCATCGCCGGGGCGTGAAGACGACCCACGGCTCCTCACGCCGACTATGATGCTGCCTGACGTGACTGTCACCATCACCGCTGATGGATCGACACCTGCCCGCCCCACCCCGATCGTGATTGTAGTCTTCATCGTGGTCCGCACACTCGGGGGTGAAGGAGGAGCCGTCGCTCACTGAGATTAACACTGAGATGATGGTCAGGGAGCTGTACATGATGATGTTGGGCTCACTGAGATGATGGTCAGGGAGCTGTACATGATGATGTTGGGCTCACTGAGATGATGGTCAGGGAGCTGTACATGATGATGTTGGGCGTCAGGGTCACGCTCGGAGGGGCGGTCGGGGGTGAGGGCGGTGGGGGAGGGCAGGGGAGGGGACCCGGAGGCGGCTGCGGTGGCGCCGGGCTAGGGCGGAGGCGAAGGTGGCAAGGGCTGCGGCGGGGTGAGGGAGGCGGGGTGAGGGAAGCGGCACGCGGCGGTGGTGGGGAGGGCCGGTGGTGGGGAGGGCGGCAGCGGTGGGGAGGGCGATGGCAGTGAGGCCAAGCAGTGGCGGTGAGGGCAAGCAATGGGGAGGGTGATGGTGGTGAGGGGAGTGATGGGGACAAGGGCAGTGGGGAGGGCTATGGCGGAGGCGGATGGGGAGGGTGTGGGGAGGCAGTGAGGGCGGTGGCGGTGAGGGTAGTGAGGGTACGGTGAGAGCTGAGGTGAGGGTGATGGTCCATGGTGGTGGTGGCGACGGAGATGGTGGTGGTGGCGACGGTGACGGGGCGGCGCCGAGATGCGATCTGCCTGTGTCGTTGAGAATTTTCCATGAGCTCCCAGATGAGCAGGAGCAAGTTGTGTGAAGCCCCCATGTATGATCTCCCCAGATGTGATCTCCCCGTTGAGATGCGATTCCCCACATGCATGTGCCCACACAGAGGGTTGGGAGGGGCTGGGCACGCACCTTCAGTTCCTCGATCATGAGGTCCTTGTCGTTCTTCATGTTTGTGTCTGGCTTCAAGTGATCCGCTTTCATGGACTCGACCTCCTGCCATAAGTGATGCTCCTCCTGTGTAACCACATCCGAGCGAGGAGAGGGGGCCGATGGCGTGATCGGTGAGGGTCCAGGTCATTAAGCGTGTGGGTATATGGGTGGCGCGCGTGCGTGCGTCATGTGTACGTGCACGGATTGAGATCACACGCACCAGCCCTGCATTGCGCTTGCCTGTACCGCCAGTGTCCTTCTCCTTCTTCTTCGCGAGACGCCGCTTGAGCAGCTCGCAGAGGCGGTTCAAGATGTCTTGGTTCTCCAGGTCGCCGATCGTCTTCGCCTTATCGCACATATCGCGAGCTAGGGATAGTGTCTGCGGGAGCGTGCACACGTTGCGCATCATAGGCGAATTAGCGACCTGAGCTCAACAGAACGGGAGGGAGCGTGCACGGGTGCGTGCGCGGCGAACGCACATCTGGTTCAATCTTCTTGATTTTCCCCTTGTACTCGTAGTTGCAGTACATCACGAGAAAATCGTAGCATTTCTCGCAGAAGGAGCCGCACTTCAGCGGCAGCACGCGCTCCTTGGCCTGTTGGGGCGTCTGCAGGCAGTGCGAGTTCGAGAAGTCAGAAAGCGCGTGCTGGGCGGGCAGTTCAGGGAAGACGCGGATGAGTGGCGGGTCGGGCGGGGCGCGCGCGCGCGTCGATGATGATCCCGCCCGGCTATGCCGCGGGCGCAGCCGCTCGAGCGCCCAACGCACCGGCTCCATCGACTGGGCTTGCTCTCCGCTTCACAAGGCTCTTCGTGTCGGACGGTCTCGGAGGGATGGCGGAGATGGAGGGACGCTTCCACAGTCACGCGTTTCTCAAACTAGACAACATTTCTCCGAGACGAACCTGCAAGTTGCGTTCGTTATCACTCCCTATCAAGTTACCACCAAGTCTTCTGAATTCCACAGCCCTGCCGGTGCAATCGGGAAAACAGCCCCAGCGACCCCGACTGCCGCTCCGGCTGGCAACAGACACAACTCCGTGAAGCGAACACAGCATTTCCGCCATGTCTCAGCGCACAACAGCCCAGCCGGGCCTCTACTTCGGCGCGACGAGCTCTGCTAGCCCGCGCCAACTTGCATCGCCGAGCCGCGTCAATGCCGTGAGTGCCACTCCATGGGCCGCTCTCTCCGAGCACTCCTCGCGCTCCGCCTGTGGCTACTCTTGACCTGAGCCTGCATCTCGCCCACCCTCGTTGCCCGCAGGCGCTCAACGACGGCGAGGATCTTCGTTTTAGCTTTGAGGCGGCGCGCGCTGGCGGCGAGACACCCTACTGGCAGCAGGGCCACACCGACCTTGAGTCGCCCGAAGCGCTCGCGATGCGTGCGGCGCTGCGGCAGGACGCGCGCGTGCAGCGCGAGCTCGGGCGCTTTTGGAGCGTGCACTCGAAGCTGGCCGACGGCATGATCAGCAAGGACGAGTACCTCAAAGTGCGCGTCAAGATTGCTCTCGCGCTCATCCCGGACATGACTCCAGAAGAGGCGCGAGCTGCCGGAGAGGAGGACTGGGTGGCGGATGCCAAGGGAGCGGACCGCATGTCGGCCGAGCAGGTGCACGACTACCTCTTCGAGCTTGCCGACCTCTGGTGCAGCGCCATCGATGGCCACGAGTACGCCGCCTTTGTTCGCAAGCTTTTCCGCCGCGTGGCCGTCAAGGTGGTGCACGGCTCCGACGGGAAGGTGAGCGTCTCTGCCCCCGCGCAGCCGTCCAGGGAGCGCAAGGAGGAGTTCGAGACGTTCCGTGACGCGCGCCGACGCAAGCTCGGCCTGCCGCCCCTCGGAGGCGATCCGATGCCCTCCGGCGCTTCGATCTCCGGCGCGAGCTCGCCAGCAGGCGGCGACGAGGAGGAGGAGGCCGAGTCGGACGGCATCGGCGAGACGGTTACGTTCGGCTGGGCGCCGGAGAGCGAAATCTACCCCTTGATCCTGTACGAGGAGGCGCCGATCGACTGGGCCGAGTACGGCGACATGAGCGTCGGTGCCAAGGGAGCGCCGCCGGTGCCACCGCTGCCCGTCCGCACGGCTACGATGGTTCCACGCTTCCCGATGGTGCAGCGCGAGTTGCAGTCCTCCTCGTACAGCGCGAAGCTGCTGCTGCCCAAGCAGTTACTCGCCGAGGAGACGGATGCGGGCGGGAGCGCCGCCGCTCCGTCCGCCGCGCGGGCACACACAGCACGTCCCCAGGTCTCGTTCGCGGAGCTCGAGGCGCCAGAGCCGCCGGCCAGCAGCAAGCTACCGGTACGCCCGGCGAGCGCGCAGGTCTCGTCACGCAGTGGCGCGCAGCTGGCTGCCGACGGCTCCGCGGACGATGGCGAGGCGGGCGCGGCCGAGGCGCCCGCGGCGCTCAGGGCGCCCGCGGTGGCACTGCCGGTGCCGCCTTCGATTCAGATGGGCATGCCGTACGAGAACGCGCTCGCGCTCGCGCAGCTGAGCGCGTCGTCTCGGGCGCTCGTCACGCGCCACGCCGTCGTGCGAGGGCTGCCAAAGGACCTGAAGGCTGATCTGATGATTCCGCCCGGCAAGGGCGGCTACCTCAAGGGAGCGATCGCCCTGAGCCATGGCGGCGCGACGCCCAACAAGAAGGCGCCGCCGCCGCCTTCGCCGCTAGCGCTGCCGTCTCGTTCGAGCAGCGGGCGCTCGATGATGCCGCCGCCCGCGGAGCCAGACATGCACCCCGGCCTCCTCGCCGTCGCCACCGCGTGCGCCGCCACGCTCGCCTCCGCCAAAGGTGCCGGCCGGGATGCGCCCGATACGGCGCTCTCGGCGACGGCGGCCAAGGACGCGGTGAGTGCGGTCGAGCCGCCGCGTGAGGGAGTCATGCCGCTGCCGCTCCCTCGCCTCGCCCCTGAGCCCTGCGGAGAGCTCGCGCTTCTGCTCGGGAGCGCGCGCACCAATCCGAAGCCACGCCACGTGCTCCTCGCTGGCCCGCCGCTGCTGTCCGAGCCGCTCGCGACTGCGCTCGCGTCCGCGCTCGGCGCAGTGCTCGTGTCGCCGACGGCGGCGGTCATGGCCGCGTCCAAGGGCGACGATCCGCTCGCCAACGTGCTCCGGAACGCCCTGAGCGCCGGCCTCACGATCGGCCGGGCCGAGCAAAAGGAGGCGCTGCTGCAGCTGCTGGCGAGCCCCGAGGCCCAGGCGCGGGGCACGGTCCTCTTCGGGCTGACAAGCGACGCGGTCACAGCGGCCAACGGCACGCCGCCCACGGCGACCCTCGCGGTCGTGATGGCCGCGGACGAGCTCGCTGCTTGGAAGGAGGAGGCTGAGGCCGCTGCCGCCGCCGCGGCGGCACCCAAGCCCCTCGCAGAGGGGGACGAAGCGGAGGAGGCGCCGCCGCCGCCGGCCGAGGACCCTGATGCACCGCCACCGCTGCCGCCGCCGCCGCCGATGAGCCTGGCGCCCAACCCACTGCCGCAGGACGACTCCGACAAGGCCGCCCAGCTTGCCGACGCCGCCCTGCTCCACGGCCAGCTGCCCGCGCCCGAGCTGCTCGACGCGGCGCTCGTGGCGCTCGGCTTGCCGCCGCGCGTGCGTCGAGCGCTCGCGGTAGCGCTCCCGGCCGAGGCGGCCGAGCAGCCGCGCGCGGAGCAGCTCGAGGTGCTCAAGACAGCGGGCGGCGCGTTGTTCGCGGCCGCATGCCCGCGCTACGTCGCACCGGGCACCGCGCCCGAGGATGCGCCGCCGCCGCCGCCCCTCGCCCTGTCGGCATGGGGGACGAGCTGCCCAGTGAGCCTCGCGTCGGGGGCGCTCGACACGGCGCTCGGCCTTGGAGCGCCCTTGGAGGGCAGCACCAGTTGCGCGGCGGCCTTCGACGGCCGATTGTATTTGTGTGCGGCTCCGGAGCAGCTGAGCGCCTTCCTCGGCAGCCCGTCGACCTTCCTCGCGGCGCCGCCACAGCTGCGCTCGACGACGCGGCTCGCTGTGCTAGGCCCGCCTCTCTCTGGCGCCTCCGCCATCGCGGGGTCCCTCGCCGCCTCGCGCCGTGTCGAGCGGATTTCATTGGCCTCGCTGCCCGCGCGGCTGCTCGGGCGCGCTGATGCCAAGGGCGCCGAGCTCGCGCAGGCGCTGAGCGCGGCGAGCGGCGGCGGCGGCAGGGCGGCGCCACCCCTCGTGGCCGAGAGCATCGCACGGCTCCTCGCGCCGAGCTGGGCGCCCGTCACGGCGCCCACTGAGGGCGCGCCGTCCTCGTCGTCGTCGTCGTTCGTGCCGGGGGTGGTCTTCGAAGGGTTGCCCATGGAGGTGGGCGAGCTCGAGGCTCTGCAGGCGGCGGGGCTCGCTCCGGAGCGCGTGCTCGTCGTCGGGCATGATGACGGTGCACTCAAGGCGAAGCTCGCGGCCATGCTCGAAAAGGGGGAAGCGGCCTACAGCGCCACTGGCGAGGTGCTCGATGATGCGAAGCTCGACGCCGCCCTCGCCGCGTACGCAGCCGCGCTGCCGTCGCTGATGGACAAGTTCGCCGCCGCCGGCATCGCCGTCGTGACCCTCCCACCGGACGCAACCGCCGAGGCGGCCGCCGCAGCTCTCGATCCGTACGCGCCGTTGGCTGCGCCGGTGGAGGTGGGCGATACGGCCGAGCTGCCGCCGTTTGGGCCGGGCTCGCTTGGAGCCACAGGGCCCTACTGCCCCGTCGCGCTCGCCACCGACGGGCGCCTGGTCAGGGGCAAGGCGGAGCTGGGGGTTACGATCGCGGGGCGTGTGTACCTATGCTCCAGTGAGGGCGCACGCGCACGGCTGCTCGCGGCGCCGGCCGCACTGCTGCCGCACCTGGACGGCCTCTCCGCGCCGCTCGTGCCGCCGCCGCCGCTGCTGCTGCTGGTCGGCCCTTCGGGCTGTGGAAAGGAGGAGCAGGCGCGCCAGCTCGACGCTGATTGCCACTGATGACCTGCCTTGCATGCAAGTGCTCACCACAGCGCGTTCGGTTCTCGAGGAGCAGGCGCGCCGGCTGAGCGACGCTCGCAAGCTGCCGACGCTCGACCTGAGAGCTCTGCTGGCCTCCGACCCGCCCCCGCCGCCCGAGCTGCCGCCGCCGCCCGCGGACGGCGAGGATGGCACGCCGCCGGCCGAGAGCGACGTTGAGGCGTACGCGGAGCGTGTGGCGGAGCTCGTCGCGGCGGCCAAGGTGCACACGCCCACCCAGATCGCCGAGTGCGTCGCGCGCGCGCTCAAGACGGCGCCGTTCGCGGGCGTCGGTTGCGTGCTCGATTGGGCGTACGACGTGGCGCTCGATGGGACCATGTGGGAAGCGCTGCTGGCGGCCAAGCTGACCCCCGATGGGGTCGTCGTCTTCGAGCTGAGCGAGGACGAGGCCGACGCGCGCCTCTTCCGCCCAATGACGAAACCGACGATCTCGGAGGCGGAGGTGAAGATTCGGCGCGAGCGCGCCGTCGTGGCGCTCCGGGAGCAAGCGGATGCCGAGGACGAGGGCGAGGACGGGACGGCCGGTCCGCTCAAGGCGCTCTTCGCCCTCGACGACCAGGCGCTCATCGAGGCGCGCGCGGCCGAGTTGCTCGGCACAGTGGGTCCGGTGAGTCGCGAGGAGGCCACCGAGGTGCTCGAGGGGATGCTCGAGGCGACCAACGCCGCCGACGAGGCGCAGCACGAGGAGCTGCGCGCCAAGAATGCGAGCGCGACCGCCACGTTGGAGGCGCTCGTCGAGGCGCTCGAGGCCAGCGCAGTGCCCGCATGCAAGCTGAGCGCCGAGCAACGGCCAGGCCAGCTGCACCGCGCCGTCCTGGGCGCGCTCGAGCCGCTCATCGGGCAGCGCGCGGAGCTCTTCTCTCGCGCGGCGCCGATTGAGCCGGCCGAGGCCGCCGCCATGATCGAGGCGGGCGAGGCGATCCCGAGTCGATTCGGGCGGCACGATGTGGTCATGTACGTAACCAAAGGCACGCTCTCGCCACCGCTCGTGCCGACACGTGGCAGTCTCAACCCTCCGCCGCCTCTGTCGGCCGAGGAGCTCGCGGCGGCGCACGCGGCGCTCGTCGAGGCGGCGGCGGCGGAGCACGCGGCAGCGGTCGAGGGCCTGGCATTGGTGCACGCGGCGGCGGTCGAGGAGGCAGCAGCGGCGCACGCGGCGGCGGCCGAGGCCGCGGCCACGGCGCACGCAGCGGCGGTCGAGGCGGCAGCCGCGGAGCACGCGGCGGCGGTCGAGGCGGCGGCCGCGGCGGGTGAAGAAGAGCCGCCGCCCTTCACGCCGGCGCCGTTTGCGGAGCCGCCGCCCTTTACGCCAGCGCCGTTTGCGCCGCCGCCCTTTTTCCCGCCGCAGCCGCCGCCCAAGGGCCCCGAGCACGAGGGTATCTACTGCGCCCGGCTGCGCGAGTCCATCTACGTCTTCCTCACGCGATCGGCGCGGGACCTCTTCGTGCGAACGCCGATGCGGTGCGCGCTGATGGCGTCTGATGGGTGCCTCCTCCATCTGATGACTTCTGAGTGCCCCCCCCCCTCATCCCTCTATTGACGTCTGATGGCCTCCCCCATCAGGTACGCGCTCGTGCCGCCGCCGCTGCCGCACGTGCCGCCGCGCGCGCTCGTCTTCTGCAGCCCCGGCAGCCCCGACGCGCCCTCGCTCGGCACGGCGCTCGCGACGAAACTCAAGGCTGTGCACGTGACGCTGCCGATGGCGGTCGGCTGGGCTGTGGAGCGTCGGATGGCCGTTGGGCGCGCGGCCGCGGCGGCGCTCGCGGCGGCGCTCGAGCCGCCGCTGAGCGACGAGATGGCGGCGAGATTGCTCGAGCTGCGCCTGACGGCCCCCGATTGCATGCAGCGTGGCTGGGTGCTCGAGAATGCGATCTCGTCCGTCGAGCTCGCCGCCCAGCTCGACGCCCGAGGCTTGCGCCCGCATCGCGCGTACGTGGCGCACGGCAGCCCGCCCAGCACGGCGCCGGCCTCGGACCTCTTCGCCCGCGGGCTGGTGGTCCCCATCGAAGGGCATCGCAGCACGTGGTACCAGCTCGACGTGGCCGAGACCGACCTGCGCGCGACGCTCGTGCACCACCAGCGCTACCTGGCGGCCCGAGCGGCCGGTCACGCCGCCGCGGTGAGCGACCTTGGGGTGCATCCGGACGAGTTCACAGCGGCGCTCGGGCGCATGCGCACCTACTGCCCCGTGACGTGGCATCGCGCCAAGCGCCTTGCCAACTGCGTGTCGCCCGCAGCCGGCGCTCAAGACGGCGCGTTTCCGTCCGACCCTCGCTTCCCTCTGCGGTACGCAGCGACCTACAAGGGCGAGTACTACACGATGGCGGGCGCCTCGCAGCTCGCCTCGTTCCTGCTCCGCCCTTCGGAGGCGCTCGCCAACGCGGGCCTGCCCAAACTGCTCCCGACCGACCTCTCCGTCGAGGCAGCGACCGCGGGCGCGGGCGAGCCGTCGCTGCAGGGCCACTGCCCGGTGGCCCTCGTCCGCGGACCCAAGGGAGTCGCCTATGCGGCGCGCGTGCAGAGCATCAAGATGGGCGCCCGGGAACACGCGGCCACGTACGACGGCAAGCTCTACCTGATGGCCAACGCAGCCTCCAAGGCCGAGTTCCTCAGCCGGCCGTGGCGGTACTGCAAGGCGGTGCTGCCGGCCAAGCTGCCGCCGTCGGACATTGAGCTCGTGATCGCCAAGCTGCCCATCCGCGGCTACCTTGAGCAGACCATGAGCGCGCTGCTGTGCGACGCGCTCACGGAGCTCGCTACCCGTCGGCCCCTCTACCCAGCCCTCTCGCGGCGCGAGACCGCGCTCAAGTTTGTGGCGCTGTACATGCGAGCACACAACCCGAAGCGCCGGCCGCCGCACCTGAAGGCTAAGTACGATGCGGCGCTGCTCGAGTACACGGACTGCTGCGGCGCCGCCGAGAAGCTCATCCAGTTCCAGCGCGAGGGCGGATCGAGCCGGGAGGGCTACGACATCATGAACCCGCCCGAGGACGTGCAGCGCGCGAACGACATGTGGGACTCCATCCTGAAGCGAAACATCGCCGACTTCTTCTGACACCGACTCGGCGCCGAGTGGGAAGAGCGCGCGCGTGGTGGACGCGGTTGGGAGGGGTAGCAACAGTTGATGCCAACGCGTGGGGTCGCAAGACTCGAGAACGCACATCGTCGCATGCTAGTGCGAAGTGGCATGGAGAGTCGTCGTCCGCGGGGGTCTCTCGTGTGCTCTCGACGCAACAAGCGAGAGCCTCCTGAGTCGATGGTTGCATGTGCGCGCGCGCCCTACTGTCAGTGTACGCTCGCCTTAGTACGTTGTTGCGCGGTCTTGCCGTAAAATGAAGCTGCTTGTGGCGGCGTGTTGCAAAAACGTGAGCGTACTTTCTCGATCGTTGGTATAATAATTCGATTTCCGGTCGCGTCGAGCCGGGCGAACAAGCTAGCTGCTAGGGCGGGACGGCGAGGTGGTCGCTCCGGCCGGGGTGGGACGTGGGTCGTGTAAAACGTAACGCGGCGACGCGTATCTCAAGTCGTAACGTAACTCGTCATTCTCTCGTCGAAACTAACGCCGAAGACCACGCACACATCCGAGTTGACGTACGACCTCAGACATCACGTTCTCGTTCATCGCCGCACGCTCGACGGCCCACGACCCGCGGGCAAACCCGCGTACCAGGCACCCTGGGACGGGCCCATGTCGCCCCGTGACCACGCCGTTCCGAGGTTCCGTTCCTTACACCTTAGTCGCGCATCGGCGCGCGTGCGATCGTGTGCCACGGCCGGATGTCGATCCGGGTGACGCGGCGCGGTGAGCCGTGCTTGGAGACAGTGAAGGTGCAGATGATGCTAGAGGTTCCCTCAACCCTCACCCCAATCGGCACCCGCACAGCGCCACGCTGGACATCGGGTTGGCGCCCGCCTCCTGTCACGGACCCGCCGTCGTCGCCGCCGCCGCCGCCGCCGCCGCCGCCGGCACCGCCACCGCCACAGGCCCCGCCCCCGAGGACGCCGCAGCATCCTCTTGCTGGACCAGTACGCCCACCGCACGTCGCTCAGCACGACGCGGCATGGCCGGCATGGCCGGCATGGCACGCACGTCGCCATCGACGTGCACGAGCGTATGCTCCAGCCACATGGGCAAAAGGGCGGGCTCAGGTGCAGGCGCCGTTCCGAGCGTCGTATCGGTCACGAGCAGGTCCTGCAGCAGGTCCACCCTTCCCTCTCGAGCACGCCAGCCACTCTCGAAGGCGGACAGCGAGGTGACCAGCAGCTCGAGCGTAACGCACGGCGCTCCCTCCGGCGCGATCACCTCGAGCATGCGCGTTGCCGTCGGCATCGAGCCCGAGGGAGGCACACGCAGCAGCGCCGCCGGGCATTTGAGCTTGGGTGCATCGTCGACGACGCGCGCAGCCGCACGCGGCGAGATGCTGAACGCATCGCCCATGTCATCGAGCAGCTTGAAGCGCGGACGCCAGAAGACGACACGCTGGCGCTCGTCACGCGTGAGGGGGCGCATCGAAGGGAGCCCGCCCTCGTCGAAGACGATTGCACTCGTGCGCGCGTGGCTGCCACGCTCGATGAACAGGCTGTAGCACCACATCGAGGGTGCCGCGTGCAGGCCGCGTGCGATCGCACCAAAGATGTGGTGCTGCATGCGCTCCTTGACGGCAGAGTCCGACACCCGCAGCGCGCTGGCGGCGTATGCGTCAGCGCCGAAGCAGGCCGAGATGAGCGGTGACCACAGCGAGTTGGCGCCCGCCGCGTCGCGCAGCATCGCCGAGCAGCACATGAGTTTGGAAAGGAAGAGCACAGCGGGCACGCCTCCGTTGCGGCGCATGTCGTGCTCGGAGCGCAGGTGCACCTCGAGCAGCGTCTCGGCGACGAGAGCGAGCACCATGCGCTGCCGAGTGCTGTTCTCGCCCCAAACGGCATCGCTCGCAGTCGCAGTAGGAGAGAGCGAAGCGCCCGCGAGCACCACCGGCGGACTGAAGACGCCCTGACGGAAGTGATGGACGCCATCGGCCGGACGAGAGGCGCGGGTGGGTGCGCGGCCGGCGGAGGTGACTCCAGCGGGGGAGCCGACCGCCGTGGTGCGGGCACCTTTTCTCGTGGTCACGCCCATTTCGACCTCTGTCAGCGCGCTTGGGCTCACAGCGTCGCGACCGCACCCAGTCGCCCAGGTCGGTGTGGATGTGACCGCGTTTGTGACGATGCTCGTTGCATGCAAGTCTCACTACACAAACTTCTCGAGACAACTTCTTGCACTCTGAAACTTTACAGAGACTTGACACGAACAAGACCAGCAGGACCAATTCAACCAGATTTTGCACCAATAAGCGTTGGATCAAGTCCATCATCAAGTGGAACAGCAACTCCTTTTGAATCAGCACGCAGCGGTACCGGTTCATCAACCCCCGACCTTCAATCGGCGCGCAGTCGATCAGCAAGTGGAGCATCAACACCTTCATCAGGAGAACTAACAACTAGTAGCTGAAGCACAATCACAAATCTTAACATCTACGCCTCTAGCTCGCAAGTACTCTCTAATTTGGTGTTGAAATCGGCTAAAATCCTCGAGGGCCGCCGGCGTCGCTCGACGATCGCGCCGCCACGTTGGCTGGGGCCTCCAAACAGTCGCGCCGACAGATCCATCCGCCCCGACTTCTCCACCAACGAGTCCACACCGAGCGTCTTGGTGTACACCACCGTGACGGTTCCGCGTAGGTTGTAGCCCGCCGGCACGGTCAGATGCTCGACGATCGCATCAAAGTCCATCGGCCTACCCTGCGCGGCCGCCGCGAGCGAGAGGGCCGCTTGCCCAATCTCGAGCGATCTCCCGCCCGTCAGGGAGGTGATGCGCAGCTGGAGCGGCTGGAGGGCCAGGTACTCGCGCTGCACAAGCATCGGCCCGATGACGATGTTGGTAGCGCCCTTGCCGTCGGAGTTCAATCCAGCGAGGTGCTGCGGGGGCTCTGTCATGAGACGATGCAGCACGAGCAAATGCGCCTGCACCGACAGTTGGGGGGGCAGGTTCTGCAGCTTATTGCTCGCCACAGGCAGCGGCACGCCCTTGCCCTGCGCCGAGCGTGCGGTCAGATTCTGCTGCACATAGGCCGCATCCGATTGGGCGATCGGACGGTACCGGTAGAGCTCGAGATTCGTCAGGTAGATCGTGCAGTGGTGGAGCAGCAGGGCCGTCGGCAGTACCGGCACCTCGATCTCAAAGCTCGTGTGGACGGGAGCGTGGTCCGAGCCGTAGAAGAACGCATCGTCGCACTCGGCAGCTGCCGTGATCTCAAGAGGGTAAGGGCCGGGCAGTGAGCGAGAGAGCACTCGGTCACACCACGACGGCACGCGCTGCTTCTCCTCATCATACGGACGGCGCTCGCCCCCCGCCGCCGCGCTGCGCGGCGCCGTGTCGGGCTCCTCCAGATGGGCACGTGGCTTCTCGAGGCCGCTGCCGCCGTCGGCGCCAATCCGATCGGACGAGCTCGGAATCTCCGCCGCGCCGTGCTGAGCACCACCGGTGCGCTCCTTGCCGTTGGCCGAAGGCGTCGCTGGTTGGCACTCGTCACGGCGCTCGGGCTTCTCGGGCGTCGAGCGGCTCGGCGCGGCGGGTGAGGCGCCGCCCACGACGGCGCTCACCCGCTTGCTGACGAAGGTGACAAAGGCGCGTTGCTGCTGGAGGGTTCGGCGGAGCATCGGCGCGGCGGTGTGACGAACGTACTTGTACGTGGGCGGGAAGAGAAGAGGCGCCTCCGAGAAGCCGAAGAGTACGCGGTGGGCGCCCATCTCTTGCTTGAGCTGGTCGTGCTCGTGCAGCAGATGCCACTGGTCCTTCTGGATGAGACGCATGACCTCTGCCCGATCGCGGTCGACTCGATAGTTCAGGTCGCCGCACCAGATCGTGTGAAATTGCACGCCGAGCTCGAGCGCCGTTGCCCCGAGGCGCAGGTGGTTTGCAATGTCCTGTATGGAGCGATTCCGCTGAAGCAGCGCGTCCTGATGCGCGGCCAAGTGCGCATTCACGACGCACACGCGCACGCCGCGCACACTGAAGGCGACGCCTACCGCCCCCTTGTTGGTTCCGACGCCGAGGACGCCGGTAGGTGTGAAGCTAGTCTCAACGGCCCATAGCTTGGACGCATGCCGACGATGCGAGAAGAGCGCGAGCGAGACGCCCCCCATCCGTCGGTCGGTGACGCGCACGTAGCTCGAGCCGAGGTGCGCATCGAGTGCAGCGAGCCACCCATCGTCCGAGAGTTCTTGCACGCCGACCGCGTACAGGTCATACGCTTCGCGCGGCATCCACCCATCGAGCGACGCGGGCGGCAGGGCGTCGCCCATGTTCCAACTGCCCACCCAAAGCGACAGCCGTTCCGTTCGGACCTGTCCGAGGTGCGTGCTCGATACGGCGCTCCGTCGCTCCCCCGCCGCGGCCGCCGCTCCCTCGGTGTGAATGGGCGGCACGCCCTCGGTGTGAATGGGCGGCACGTCCAGATGATGAAAGAGGCCAGGCTCGCTTCTCAGCACGGCGGCGCCGCCGCCGCCGCTGTCGCTACACATGGCGTCGGCGGCTCCCTGAGGTGCGCCGGCCTTCTCCGAGAGGCAAGTGAGCGCGCCGCTGCCGCTGTAGCCGCCTAGCCCGATGCCGACCTCCGCCGCCAAGTCTCCGCTCACTGGGAGTATGGGTATCGAGGGCGGGAGCAGCGCCTGCACGAGCGAGAGGAAGCGAGATCGCTCCTCCGCCTGACGAAACTGGAGGACGAGCGTGCGCGAGCGCGAGGTGAGTCCGAAGAGGAGGCGGCAGCCCGAGACGATGCGTGCATGCACTTCGAGCGTGTAGATGGTCGTCCCGTCGGTTTCGTCTGCAGCAGGCGAGCGGCAGCCGAGCAGCCGCAGCTGGCGCATGCCGCGACGCATGAAGCGCAGGCACCCCTCGACGCACCCCAGCGCGCCATCGTAGCAAGGCGCCGCGCCGCGGCTCAAGTGCTCGGCACGGCGTCGCCGCTTGCCGTTCACGTCGGCGGGCGCGAGATCAGGCGCGCACGCGGGGGACGCGTCGAGCTCGGCCGCCGCGGCGGCGGAGGAGGAGGAGGAGGAGGGGATCGCGCTGTGTTGGGCGAGCTGGCCGAGCAGTATCTCGCTCACCTGGCTCAAATAGATCTTGGTGCCCAAGATGGCGCTCCCGTGCTTGAAGTAGCCCTTGCGCAGGTTGAGGAGGAGGCGGACGGCCTCACCCTCCTCGACGGTGGCGAAGCGCAGCAGCAGCGAGCGCTGGATGTACCGTCCGTCGTGCGTCGCGAGATATTTGAGCCGCCCATCCTCATCTCCCGGATTATCCTTTCCGTTGGTGATGGCACGCAGCGCGTGCGAGCCACCACGGCGCACGTTGCGATCCTTCCAGCCGGTGGCGCTCGTCTGGTTCCAGTTGAGGTTGCGCTTGCCCGTCTTCTGGATGCGCAGCCGCAATGAGAGCGCCACCGCCGCCGTACCGCCGAGGTAGATCACCATGAAGATGGTTGCGCCGAGGATCCCCGTGAGATTTGAGCAGCGCAGCCAGGGCGCGCGTGCCCTGTACACAGCCATGATTACGCCGCGTTGTTCCCAGCACTGCAGGTGGTTGAGCAGCAGCAGCGCCGCCATGGCACCCGATAAGAGCATCGCCGAGAAGACCTCGAGGCTCGTGAAGACCACGAGGGCCTGCACGCGCCGCAGGCTGACGGCGTAGAGGCCGAGCACGCCCGCAAGCGTCCAGATGACGGCCGCGGCCGCGACGCAGGCCGCGAGCTGCGACTGTTGGTCGGGACCGTCCACGTACAAGACCCACACCGCGTACGGTGGGCCCACCACCAGCTGCACCAGGCATGCCCACAGCAGGGTCGCCCGAGTCCGCTCGACCTTGGCCTGCGGCACCGGCGGCGGTCGAGGAGTTGTGCGTCAGGGACGTCTCATGTGGGCTAGAGGAGATGGGAAAGGCGCGCACCAGCTGCCGTTCGAGCTTCTGCGCTGCGTGGGACTCCATTAGAGAATGAGCAGGCCTGCTCGGCCGGGGCGGCTCTTAGCACGCCTGCGAGACCTCTGGGCTGGCTTACGCGAGAAGAAATACATGGCTGTGTTGCCAAAACTTAAGCGCGCCGTAACGAGCGTAATTTGCAAGAGTGGGCGTCGGGCACATGTATCTGCCTCTGACTCGGTGGGCACAATCTCGCCGCGAGCTGGTTTGCGGCGGCGGCCCGTGTTGCGAAGTGCAGTTGCGAAGCAGGTGCTTCTCGCTTTGTGATCGGGACGGACAGTCCATCACTAGTCCATCGCCAGTGTGTGCGTCGCTCCTCCTTGCTGGGACAATTTGAGGCCATGTCAGCAGGCCTTCGTGCGTACGCGGAGCGTGAGGCCAGTCAGCGCGACGAGACCAACGAAGTTACCGGTGCTGGCTCCGAGGTGGCAGCGCCTCTAGCCAACAAGCGAGTGCTCATAAGCAGGTTACTTGCACGGCCAGATCTCAATGGGCTGATTGGTGAGGCGGGCGAGTTCAACGCGGCGAGCGGCCGGTACACTGTGGTCGTCAACGGCGAGTCGGTCGCGCTCAAGGCCGCCAACCTGCAGATCAAGCGGCGAGACGAGGCCGACTTTGCGCCTGCCACCAAGGTGCGGATAAAAGGATTGACGGCAAAGCCAAAGCTAAATGGTTGCGGCGGCACGGTGCTCAGCTGGAACGAGGAGAAGGAGCGCTACGCCGTGCAGATGGACGGCTCGCTCAAGGAGATGCTGCTGCGGGCTGCTAACCTCGAGCGCGACAAGCGCGAGGCGTGGACACCGGCGATGCACGACCCGGTGAACCAGGCGCACATCCAGCGCGAGTTGGAGCGCTATGCGCAGGAGCAGATGAAGAATGCCAGCCCGTTCGCGCAGATGGGTCTCGACGAGAAGACGGTGGAATACATCCGAAACCAGCCGGCGAGAGAAGACCGCTTTGAGGGGTAATTCTGCACGCGGGCGCCGAGTGATTTTTGCCGTCGGCGGACGGCGCCTGAAAGTTTCGGTTCGGATACGCGCGGAAAGTGCGGTTCGGAAAGCGGAAAGTAGCTCATACTATGTAGTAGCGGCGTTATAGGTACACATCAGAATAAGCACTGTATACACACAAACGGCTACCCGGGAACCACCGCGCGGGATACACGAGACCTCGAGAGCGGCCGGCCTCTGTACACCAAAGACCAGGTGGAAGGAGCTCCTACCAAGAACTGGTCAACAAGGAAAGTTGGCTTCCGGACGGTGCGTGCGTGCGCAGCTCTACCACCACGCCGCCGCCGCGGCGGCCTTTTGGCGCTCCCACGCCACCACGTCAGCATAGGGCAGCTTGCCGCCGAAGATGTCGAGCGCCGATCCGATCGCGAGGTCCACCTTGCCGCCGCCCAGCCGCGACACGAGCTCGAGGTCTGCGAGCGAGCGCGCGCCGCCCGCATACGTGCACGGGAGCGTCGTCCATTCACCGAGCATGGCAACAAGGTCTGCTTCCACACCCTGCTGCTTGCCCTCCACGTCGACGGCGTGGACGAGGAACTCGTCGCAGTGCTCGGCGAGCTTTGCGAGCGTCTCGCGGCTCACCTCGAGCGACGTGAATTTCTGCCACCGATCCGTCACCACAAAGAACGGGCCGCCCGGCTCGCGCCGCCGGCAGCTGAGGTCGAGCACGAGGCGCTCCTTGCCTACCGTGGCCACGAGCTCGGCAAGGCGCTCCTCGTCGAGCCGGCCCTCGCGAAAGATGTACGAGGTGACGATCACATGCGACGCGCCGGCCTCCAGATAACTGGCCGCGTTCGCCGGCGTGATGCCGCCGCCAACCTGCAGACCGCCCGGATAGGCCCGCAGAGCCGCCTTTGCAGCCTCCTCGTTTCCCGGCCCTAACATGATCACGTGTCCGCCGCGGAGGCCATCACAGCGGTACAAGTCTGAAAAAGCTTCCGACGGCTTATCCGACTCAAAGTTGGTCGTCGGCCCACGCGACGGGTCGTCCGAGAGCGTCGAGCCGACGATCTGCTTGACCTTGCCGCTGTGCAGGTCGATGCACGGCCGAAAGCGCGCGAATGCCCGCGCCCGCCGCCGACGGCGCACAAGCAGGCCGACGAGCCCAACGGCCGCCGCCGTCGCGAGGACGGTGGTCAGGAGCGGCTGCTGGCTCGGCAACATAGGGACGCGTCTGTCTCCGCGCGCGACGCGGCGTTGAGAGAGCTTCTTCGCGTGGGCGTCGTTGCGGGGTGAATCAATAGGGGCAAGGGGGGCGGTTCGCACCTGGGGACGAGCTCCGCATTGGTGTGAAATCCATATGAATGAGAGGATAAGTCCGTGTTACTTGACTTGACTTGACTTGACTTGACTTGACTAAGTCCGTGTGTTGACCTTCTCGAAAAGATGCACATGCTCGTGTTTGTGCTCGCATATCTCGTGCCTACAGCCGCGATGGCCCAGCCTTGGGACCTCGGGCGCTTCGCACGCACGACACTTTTCTTCAACGGGCCCGATACTGTCCTGCAACAGCTGAATCCTCTCCAACGATTCTCTGCTCCGACTCAGCTTCGGAGCGGCGACGTGTTATGGTCAGCCGCAGCTCCGAGGCTTACCTTTGGGCCGCTCGATGATGTCGTCATGGGCGGCGTGAGTGAATCCACGTTCCGGACGAGCGACGGGGTTGGAATTTTCAGCGGTACGATCTCGACCGAGAACAATGGTGGCTTCGCCGGCTGCAGGAGCAAGGCGGTCACGCCAGCTCTCGACTTATCTTCCTGCACGGGCCTAAAGCTGCTCATCAAGGGCGACGGAAAGCGCTACAAGTTCATCGTGCGCGATTCGTATGACTGGAACGGCATCGCTTGGGCTCAGGCCTTTGACTCGGCCAAGAGCGTCTCAGCGGCAGGTGTCGATGGCTATGAGGAGGTTCGGCTTCCTTTTGCAGCTTTTGTGCCGACACTCTTTGCGAGGCGTGTCCCTGGCGTGAAACTCAACACGCGTGAGCTCAACACCGTCCAACTGACGCTCTCTAAGTTTGAGTACGACTCTGCGTTGAACCCGCGCTTCTCCGAGGGCGCCTTCGAGCTGCGCGTGCAGCAGATTGCGGCGTACTGAAGTCGACGTAAAATCTCGTGAGTCCATAATATACACACTGCGGCCACCCGTTTGCGAGGCTGTATTCGAATCTCTTTGTTTTTCCGGCCTCGAGCTCCACTCCCACCGCGGCAGGCCGCCCCGGGCGGAAAAACTTACCCTGGTGGCGCCAAAGCGCCGCGGGGCACGAAGTGTGGAGGCGGAGTGGGGTGGGGGGATTATTACATCTGGATTTTCACACCGTTACATTAACACAATCCTCTTGTCCTGATTTCAAACTGAGTGTGCATGCAAATCAACTGCAAATCCGTTACGTCTTCCTCGTCGCGCGGCGACCGGCGTCGATCAGGCGCTGCTGTTTGCTTCCATCGCGCAAGCCATGTCGCTAGAGTTTGGCATGGCGACGTGGGGCAACAAGCACACTACCCTCTCGCTCCTGCGCGTCAGAGACCCCATGGCACGCGCTCGCCCCACCAACGAGTTTGTGCATACTAAGCCAGGCCCATATGTTTCTGACACGTTCCGCTGGTACCGATCGGACTGGGCGACGAAGGCTGCAGCCGAAGATGCTCCTGGTCTGCCGTGGAACAAGCAGCCGACTGAGCACATGCTCAAGAATGCGCAGAAGATTTCGGATGGAACCTGGTCAGCGTCGATGGGCCGCAATATGCCGGAGGGGCGCTTCACTGCTGCTCCGCGCTGGAGTCCTCCCGGTATAGTCACCATCGTCGATCGCGATGGGGAGTATACCGGGGCATGGGGTAGCGAACTCCTGCCACAACGCCCAGCGGCTGTCGCTGCGACCATGCTCGGTACCAAAGTACCCTTCACGAGCGCCGAGCAACAGCTGAAACACGGGCTCTGGAACCCGCAGCCGGCGGTGCCGGCGCCAAAGAGGACGAATGGAAGCCTGTGGGATTGATCGGAGAATGGTTCGTCGGCTGCCGTGCGCTCAAGATGTCACTGAAAAAACCTGTACAATCATGTAATCTGTACTCATGCAACCGCGGAAGATGCCGATGTCCAAAATCCGGCCAATGCCTCCTGTCCAAGCGTTACAATTTATGATAGATAATGAATCGGTCGACGGTCAGACCCCGGTGGCTCGCCAGGCAGAGCGAGAGAAGTGTCGAGAGTCGGACCACTGTAGACCACTGTAGTAAGAGTAGGCTGAAAGGCATGCTGAAAGGCTCGCGGCAGCCCCCGCCGCGCTGCTCGTGCGCAGCAGCGCTTTGGTGAAATCAGAGCGGTCGTCGCAGCCAAATTCGACCTCGGCGTCTACATGGAGGAGAAGCGTGTGCTTACCGAGCAACTCCTCGACGCCTCGCTCAAGTCCACCGTCCCTCAGACTGACCTGATCATCCAGAGAGCCGAGCCGCGAGCGAGAGTCGTCGGACCACTGACGACTGAGTAGGCTCGCGAGGCTTCAGTACGGTAGAGGGAGTTTGCACTTTGACTTTCGTAGGTTAGTCCCGGGCAGGACTCTGACCTCGACTAAGACTCGACCGAGCCATCGTGCATCGCGCGCGTCGGCTTGGGCTTCGTGGGTCCGGTCCTCGACTAGGCCGGCGTTATTGAGGTTGCGCCGTCATTAGTGAAAATGACCCCGTTTTCATAGGCCTGCCTCGGCTCGGACCCGGAACCCAATGGTGGTGATTCTACCTTTCAATACCAATTGGTACACGGTCTCTCACTGACCGGATTCACTCACAGGCCCTCTCCGTCGTCGCTCACTCATCGGGCGGTCGCGAGCCGGGCTCTGCGCGCGCAAGTGCCGCTCCCTGCGCCTCGCTCGATGGCTCAGAAGACGACGGTGTCGAGCATGGTGCCGAGCGCCTGCACGATGTTCGCGGACATGAGGCGCTGCATGGCCTCTGAGATGCGCTTCTTGGCATCCATCTTCCCCACAGTGGCCACCACGAGCTGCTCAGACGAGAGCTCCGTCTCCTGCTTGACAGCCTTCTCGTACGCGGCGGAGAGCTTGACCATCTCCTTGACGGTCGCGCGCGTCTCCTCCGCGTGCGTGTCGTAGTTGTCGAGCGTCAGCCCAGCCGTCCAGTTCTTCTTGTGCAGGTTCTGCAGCATCTTCTGCTCAAGGTCATTCTTGCGGTACGAGAGAGCGATCGAGTAGTAGTGCCGGTTGAGGCCGTGGATGAGCGCCTGGATGGAGGGCTTGTTGAGATGCCCCACGTTCGACGTTGTCTGCCGCGGCTCCTGGCCGAGCATGATCATCTGCGGGTTGATCGAGCGGAAACAGTCGATGACCACCTTGCCCTTGACTGACTGGATCGGGTCGACCACCACCGCGACCGCGCGCTGGTTGAGCGCCTCGAAGCTCTGCTGCGTGTTGACGTCGACGCCCGAGAGCCAGCAGCCAAAGCCCGGGTGCGAGTGGTACCAGCCCACCACCATCTCGGGCCGCCCCGTCTGCTTCAGCATGTCAAGCATCTTCGTCTGGAAGACGGGGTCAACCGCCTCGACGGAGACGCCGGTGCCGCTCTGCGGCATCGCGAAGACGTCGACACACTTGATGGTGTAGTCGTCCACAAAGTCGCCCAGCATCAGCCCCATCACCTCCATCGGCACGCCCGCGCGCCCGTGCTTGAGCATCTTGAGAAGCGCCATCGAGGAGATGTACACGAGCTCGGCGGTGTCGACGGCGGGCGAGTCGGCCGCCGGGCCGCCGCCATTCTGCGCCTGCTGCTGCGCCTGAAACAGGCGCTGGATGCGATCCATCGGAGCCGCGGGCGCCGCGCGAGCGAGCGGGAGAGCGGCTTCGGGGACGTGTCCTTGCGCGGCTGCCTTCGTGCGAAGACGGTGCTCGAAGCGGCGCTCGAGTTGTATCGGGCGCGGACATCAGCATCCTGAGGAAGTTATGAGGAGGGGCTCCCAGCGGAACCGTCACAGTTATGATGTAATCTGTCCCCGATCGTTTATCGATGCGTACACTACTTGCACTTGGAAACGCTTGACGGGCGCCGACTCTGTTTCGACACTGTGCTGTTCTCGGTTTAATCTGTGACCGCGGACACTGTGAATACGATACGCGGAGTCACTCTCTCACAGTGATGAGATTGAGAACATCTCGATGTGTCATGGCGCTCTTGGCGCTCTAGGCAACATCTGTGTAATATTTACACTCTGATTCACTGTCGTCTTCTATCTCGAACTACTATCTTGAACTTCCCCACGGTGATGCGCGTACCTTCTGGTAAGTCTCTCGCGCAATATCTGCAGGCCATGCACTCGCCTCTTCCACCTTGAATATGGTTGGTTCTAGCCGCCATTCATTCCGGCCGTTGATGTTGAGCTCTGTGAAGATGTCGGGCTTGAACCCCGCTCGGATGTGCATGCCGAGCTCCTGAAGTGCAAGCAGCACCCTGCGCACCTCTGCTCGGTCGGCAAAATCAGAAACGTAGATGCAGCACAGCACACCCATGCCCCCAGGCATAGAGTCTTGTGCTGGCGCGATTTTGGCGCTGCAGCCAAGCTGACCCTCTGCTGTGGCGCGCGCAATGATCTCCCAGCCTGCATCCGCTTCATCTGGCGGGAAGAAGATCATCCACTTGCCTGTTGTGTAACGCTGCTGCTGCGCAAGGCTCAGGATCGCCTGCACGCATGCTTCCTTTGCCGCCGCCGGCACTCGACCAGGGCTCGCAATCAGTCCCTTGATTTTGTCGAGCTCAACAACAAATGGCTCCTTCGCAAGGTGCGTTACACGAGCGTAGTCGCGGAAACCAGGCGAGTTGTGGTTTACGTTCTCCACTTGAATCCAAGCGGCAGTCTCTGGTGACACCTTGGAGGGCGGCACGGAAGAAAGCCAGTCATCGAGCGTCTCTAAGCGCGTCCCATCCCACCTTATGCGCCGGTCGGCGTCAACACGATCGCTCAGGCCGATCTGGTTGCGCGGGCGCTTTGCGCCTCCTTCAGGAACATGATCTTCACAGCAGGCTGCGAAGGAGCTGGAAGCGCTGCTGATGTTGTCCGCTGATGGTGAGCCGCCGCAGCGCCTCAGCTGGACCACAGTGCCCGTCCGCAACTTGTGGTCGAAGGCGATCTTGTCGCCCGCCAAGAGTGTGTGCGTCTCGCCGCGAAACACCTTTTCCCATGGGCCGGTGCCGCCTGAACTCACGAGAATTGCGTTCGTACCCAAGGACTCGAGCTTCAATGCGCCTTCGGCCGCAGTCAGAGCGAGCTGCACGCGGCTCACGAAGGCAAGCTCGGCCTGTTGCGCGTTAGCCCTGGATGCTGCCTCGGCAAGCTGGTCACGGCCGAGCTGGTGGCACAGCGCGTCGTGAGGGATGTCGATCACAGCCTCGTGGTGCACTGACACGAGCTGCCAGCCTGCGCTCGCCGATGAGGAGGCCGCCATCCGACAAGAAAGACCGCGCAATGGAGTCGACCGTAAGACGGGGGAACCGGATAGGTACAGTACCCGGTACTTGACTGCAACTTGCGTACCATACGGGTCTCGTGTCGCTTGCGTTCGGGTAGAATGCATTTCGCAAGTGTGAAAGATTTGCTGAAAAACGCGCCGTGGCGGCACTTGCCCGCTCCCCTTCAAAAGAGGCTTTCCAGGGAGGCCTTCCAATGTCAGGCGCACCGAAGAATCCCTTCATCCGCCCGGGCTTCGGCACGACGTCGCTCGCCGCGCCCGATGGCAGCTCCGTGCAGCTCGAGCGCGCTCTCCCGGACTCGCCCTCGGGCAAGGGCAACCGCGGCGAGATGTGGTCGCAGCTCCAGAATGCACGGAGTGAGATCAAGGCTCTTGAGGACCAGATGGCCGCAAAGGAGCGCGCGATGGAGCTCGAGCGCACCGAGCGCGAAGCCATCGAGCGGGCGCACAAGGTGGCGGAGTCGCGTGTGCGGGAGATAGCTGCCGAGGTGCAGGCAGCCAGGGAGCGCGAGGAGCAGCGCCAGCGCGAGATGCGTGCGCTCGAGCAGCGCGTGGCGGCGGCCAACGAGCGCGCGCAGGCCGAGGCCGAGGCGCATGCGCGCGCAGTCGCCGAGCGCGGCCCGCCACCACCGCCGCCGGAGGAGGTCGAGCTGCGCACGCTCAAGGAATTTGACGCGGCTGCCGCCGCCATCGGCGTCATCAAACCCCCAGCCGGCGCCAGCGGATCGGCGGCTGATGGCGACATTGTGATGACGACGGGCGATGAGGATGCTGACACGGAGCACATGACGGCGGAGGGCACGGCGACGGCGGGCTGGCTGCAGGCGGAGGCGCTCATGGCCGCCGGCCTGCCGATGCACCAGATCGCCGCCCAGTACATCCGCGCCGCGATGGAGCACGGCGTGGCCGCTGGCGAGGAGGCCAAGCTCGAGGTCGCGCGCAAGTGGCAGATGGAGCGCAAGCAGCGGCGGCAGCTGCAGGACGCGCTGCAGGAGCTCAAGGGTTCGATCCGTGTCATGTGCCGCGTGCGCCCGCCCAATGCGGCCGAGGCAGCCGAGGGGGCCGCCATCGCTATCCCCGCCGACGCGGCCGAGCACATGGTGACGCTCACGAACATGGGCAAGCAATACCCCTTCGCCTTCGACCACGTGTTCGCGTCGAACACGACGCAGGCGGCGGTCTTCGAGGAGGTCGAGCCGGTCCTCGACTCGGTCCTCGGCGGGTTCAACGTGTGCATCTTCGCATACGGCCAGACCGGCTCGGGCAAGACGTTCACGATGCAGGGCAAGGCGGACGACGACCAGCTGCTCGGCATCAACCCGCGCGCGCTCCGCCGGCTGTTCGAGCTCATCGAGGAGCGCAAGCAGCTCGCGAGCGTGAACAGCACCAAGGGCCAGGGCAAGGGCAAAGCAGCCCCGGCCAGCGGCAGCAGCAGCGAAGACGGCTGGGTGTACGAGGTCGAGGTGAGCTCGTGATTGTGATTGTGAGCTCGTGATTGAGGTCGAGGTGAGCTCGTGATAGACATTGTGATTGCGCCTGATGGATGACGCTGTGATTGCGCCTGATGGATGACGCTGTGATTGCGCCCGACGATTGACGCTGTGATGGCGCGCCGGATCGCAGATGAGCTACCTCGAGATCTACAACGACGTCGTGCGAGACCTGCTCGTCGTGGGCGGAGGTGCCAAGGACAAGGACAAGGGTGCGAAGGAGAAGAAGCTCGAGGTGAGCGGGCGTCGATTGCGTCTGATGGGAGCTGATGGGAGCTGATGGGAGCTGATGGGAGCTGATTGGATCTCGATACGTATCTGGCACTGGTGAGCTTCTGAGGATCCCTCTGATTTGCCTCCCTACTCAGGTGCGGGGGCTCTTCGACGGTCACGACGCACCAACCATCCCCGGTCTGACGACGCTGCCGGTGGGCTCGGCGGAGGAGGTGGAGGCGGCGCTCGCGCGCGGGCAGGGCAAGCGCGCAGTGACGGCGACCAAGTGCAACGCCGAGTCTTCGCGCTCGCACTCGATTTTGAGCGTCGTGGTCAAGCGGCGTAAGGATGGCTACCTCGACCCAAATCACGGCAAGCTGCACCTCGTCGACCTCGCCGGTTCGGAGCGAGTGGGCAAGTCCGGCGTGTCGGGCCAAGCGCTCAAGGAGGCGCAGAACATCAACTCGTCCCTATCCCAATTAGGCAACGTCATGTCGGCGTTGCAGGAGAAGAGCCGCCCAGATTACCGGAGCTCGACGTTGACGAAACTGCTCTCCGACTCGCTCGGCGGCAACTCGAAGACCTTCATGTTCGTCAACATCAACCCGTCCAGCGGCGCGGCGCCCGAAACCAAGTGCTCGCTCGAGTTTGCGGAGCGTGTGCGCAAGGTGACGCGCGGGCAGACGACGGGCCGCATGCAGGCGGGCGCCTCCCGCGTCGACCTCGACGCCGCCTTGCAGCGGGCGACCGCCGCGGAACAGCGCGCCGCGAGTCTCGAGCGCGAGATGGCGGAGATGCAATCTCAGCACGCGAGCTCCGAGGCGAGGGCGCTCTCGGAGCTGCGCGACGAGATGCAGGCCAAGGTGGACGCGCTCACGACGGCGCTGCGCACGGCGTCGGAGCAGCGCGCCGGCCTCGAAGCGGCCCTCGCCGAGCTGAGGGATACGGAGGCGGTGCTCCAGAGTGCCGAGCAGCAGAGGCAGCGTACCGACGGAGCGGCGGCGGCGGCGGCAGGGCGCGAGCACCAGGCCAAGGTGCGCCATCTCGAGGGTCAGGTGCACGAGCTCACGACGAGATTGCACGCGGCGGAGCAGTTGGCCGTCGAAGCGCGCCAAGCGGCGGCGACCTCGGCGGCGATCGCCAACGCACGGCCCGCCACGGCGCCGGCGGCCATCGCACCCACCGCCGTCGCCGCCGCGTCCGCCGTCACGTCGACGCCAGCCGCGTCCCTCGCCGCCACGCCGGTCGGCTTTGGCATCTTGGACGCGTCGCCACATAAGCAAGAGTCCGCGCGCGAGCTGCACGAGGCGCTGCGCCAGGCGGCGGGAGAGCGCTTGCCTCTGGTCGCGCAGTCGCCGCGCTCCGCTGCGCGCCCGCCCGCGCCGCTCAACCTCTACGCCGACGCGATCGATGCATCCGCGCCGTCAGCCTTCGGAGGCTCGGTGCCGCCGCTTCTCTTCGGGGCCGCGCCCTCGACGCCGACGGCGCCCAAGGCGGCGCCTGCGCCGCTCAGGGGCCAATCATCGTTTGACTTTGCGGAGGCGGAGGCGGAGGCGGCGGCCAGCTTCGCCGCATCCACGGGCGGTTCCGGCGTCGTCGTCATCCGCTCTGCCGCCGCGCCCGCCGCCGCGCCCGCCGCCACGCCCGCCGCCGCGCCCGCCGCCGTGGCTGCATGGGGCCCGCCCCCGTCGTTGGCCTGGGGACCGACGGCCCCCTCGGTGGCTCCTTCGCCCATGTCGCTCATCGGGGCGTCGCCAATGCCCGGGACGACGCCGATGCCCTCCCTCATTGCGCCGTCGCCGCTGCCGCCGCTTCGCCCGCTCAACATGGCGCCGCTCGCCCCGCTCGCGCCGCTCAACCTGGCGCCCGCCTCCAGCGCTTCCGCCGCCGGCGCTCAACACGGCGCGCTCGCGGAGATGCCAGTGACGATCGTTGGCGGCGCGCAGCCAACCTCGGTGCTCGGCAGCGTCGCCGCCGCTGCTGCCGCCTGGGTCCCTGCGTCGGTGAGTGGCGTGGCTAAGAGGGCGGCCGCCAGCGCGGCCGCCAGCACACACTCGTGGCTGGGGTTGATGGATGCTGAGGTGACGATAGACGCGCCCCTCGGCACAGTGATGCTGCCCACCTCTAGTGATGCCGCCGCCACGCCCTCGCCTCGCGCCTCGGCTCAACAAGGCGCCTCGGCCCCTTCCATCCACGTACCCCCCGCCGCCCCCGCCGCCGCCCCCGCCGCCGCCGTGCCCACGAGCGCCAAGCGCCCCAGCCCACCCGAGTCCGAGAGTAGCAAGGCTGCGCGCGTCGGCCCCGCCGCCGCCTCCCGCCGCGTCCAGTTCAACTTCGACGCGGCGCCCAACTCGGCGCCCGTGCAGCGCTCCTTTGACGAACTCGGCTCAGACGATGAGGACGAGACAGAGCGTAACGGCCGCTTCGGCCGCTCGTTTGGGCCCAGCGCTGCCGCCGCTGTCGCCGCCGCCGCTGCCGGCGCCGCGCCCTCGCTGCCCACGACCGACGCGAAAAAGGAGAACGACCCGCCGTCCGCCCCGCGGCCCGCGCCCGCGGCGGAGCTCAAGACGACGACACCCCTCTCCGCCGCTGCCGCCGCCGCGCCGTCGAGTGGAGCGCGCCTCGGGATTGGCCTCGGGCTGAGCAGCGGGCTCAACGGTCCGCAGCGTGTCGCGGCCGGGCCTCGGCGGGCTACCGGCACGGCGCCTCCGGCTGCGGATCGGCCGAGCCTCGCGGCGGCACGTCAGAGCCGCGACAACTCGCACAACCAGCGGCGCATGTCGATGGCGGACCAGGCTGCTGTCGAGGCCTCCGCGCGCCTGCGCGCCTCGGGACGCTGAGGGGGACGACGAGGTGTCCGCCCTCGGAGGCCGCTGCTGCCGCACAGGCGCGCGCCCGCCGCTTGGGCCGCTGCCACTGCCCCACACAAGGGTCTTACCCCCTCCCACAGCCGGCCTTTCCCACAGCCGGCCTGGCGCTCCTTGGGCCGACGGCGGCGGCACGGTGGGAGTCGCATGTTGCCACGGGGACGAGGGGAGGCCACGTAGGGCGCGCAACGTGCTCACAGCTGCCCGTTGGCGCACTAAGGATCGGATTTGGCACTAAGAACCTAATTTGGCATGTGAGGGACGTGGCGAGAGCAGAAGTGAGCAGCGGGCGTGCGTGATGTGCGGGATTGGGTGCGAAGGATCGTCGTGCCGATGGCATGTTGCGGCCAAAGTGAGGTTGGGGGGCGAACCCCACGGCGGTTCGGGGCTGGACTCATGTCACTTGCACATCTAGAAGCCAAGGTGGTGGCGTGAAAGGCCGCTGTGCGCTGATCCTTTGTCGCTCGCCCGTCGCGCGTCGGGCCGGGCCCGGGTATCCGATACGCGATAGCACCACGATCGTCGCACGACGCGAACGAGTCGTGGCACGTCGTCGCGGTAGACCTAGACCGCCGGACGGTAATGCTGGTGACTGTGGTGCGCCCGCCGGTTTTACACTGAGTCGCGACCTTAATGCTTAAAGGTCCTCACGTGTGGGTTACGGTATACGGAACCCCGACGGTTTGCGTTCTGGCGGCGTTGGAGGTAGTTGGACGGCGCCCTGACGGCCTGAGGCTGAGCGGTGCGTCTCACGCCTGCGTTGTGCGTTCCAGAACGCGAGTGTTCAGACTTCAGCGTGTTACTACGGTTTACGCCCTGACCTAGCTTTCGAAGTTCCAGTTTTGTTCCAGTTGCAGTTCCGCGAGAGTTGAGCGTGTGAAGAACCCGCGCGGCTGTCGGGTCACGGGTGTGCGCCGCGACGTTCGGTCGTGCATCGTCGATCGTGATTCGTGTGCTCGTGCGACCTCACAACCGTTGCACCGTTGGTTCGTTTATACCGTGCGATATTGGATATAATAGTCTTCTCTGTGCATCACACTTGTTAGGGATGTTAAGTAATAATCAGCCCCGAG
>ENA-UOUZ01000122-UOUZ01000122.1-mixed-culture-metagenome-genome-assembly--contig:-NODE-122-length-45886-cov-95.609544_pt1 | contig 45886 bp, 35 predicted proteins | sample MGYA00238154_ERZ761575 | MGnify/ENA primary metagenome ERZ761575 (study PRJEB28896, sample SAMN07631632) | mixed culture metagenome | isolation source: Freshwater growth medium | place: USA...
GGAGGTTGCATGCCATTGCATGCCGTTGCATGCGAGGAGAGCCCCGGAGGTTGCATGCCATTGCATGCCGTTGCATGCGAGGAGAGCCCCGGAGGTTGCAGCATGCCGTTGAGCATCGTGCGAAAGGCTGGCGCACCGGAAAGACTCGCCGGAGCGGTCCGATCACTCATCACCCAGTGGTGCGCGCGCGGCTGCGGCTGCGGCGGCTGCTGCGGCTGCTGCGGCTGCGGTGGCTGCTGCGGTTGCAGCGGCTGTTGCGGCAGTTGCTGCATTTTCTGATGAGACGTTTGGTGCAGCGGCTGTAGTGACCGCATCAAGGGCGCGCTGGAGCACGCCGGCGCCGAGGCCCACGTGCCCGTTGGGGGAAATGGGTGCAACGGCGTCGGCGTCGGTGCCATCGCCGGCGAAATCGCAGGCGACTGCGCCATCGCCTGCGCCATCGCCGGCGCCATCGCCGGCGCCATCGCCGGCGCCGGCGCGATCGCCTGAGCAATCGCCGGCGCCATCGCCGGCGCCGGCGCCATCGCCGGCGCCATCGCCGGGTGGGGGAACACTGCTGCTGCTGCTGCTGGAGCCTGCCCCGCTGTATACAGCACGTGCTCAATCTCGTTCCAAGCAGGCGGCGATGGAAGGTTCGAAGCAGGCGCGGGCGCGAGTCGCCATTCCATCGACCCTGCATCGTTCGAGCCTTGATCAAAGCTCGAGCGTTCCGTGTTGGAGCTATAGGGGGATGATCGCTCGGCTTCGACAGCCATCATCACGTCTGATGAGCACACCACCTCCATGGCCAAGAAGGCGCTCATACTCCTCTGCTCCGACTTGCCGTTGGAGTCCTGGGCGCCCTCGAGCTGGCCCAACGACTCGAAGAGGCTTTCTATCACACTGTCGGTTGACATTTGCCTGTCATCTTCCATGTTGGGATGCGCCGCCAAAGCGGCCGCGTGTCACGTTACACCCTTTTTTTCGGACGCACCCCAACGAAATCCGCAATCATTTCTCGGAAGAGCTCGACGGAAAAAAAACCTCAATCCGTCCACTAATCAAGGGAAAATGGAACGATAATACAATGTACATGTAATAGAGGCGCACTGGAGTACTGCGAGTGTGAATGGTCCTTGAGTACTTGTAAGGTACTTGCGCCTACCGGCCTATTTCCAGTTGGGCCTTTCGCAGCTGGGGCGTGCGATGGATGTGGGGGATTGACGAGTTTCATCGTGAGGGGACCGCGTGGACCGTGGTGGGGGCGTCGTGCGAGGGAGTGGCTAAGGGGATGGTTGGGCTTGACATGGGAAGGCTTTTCGACGGAACCGCGCTGCCACGGGCGCTTCATGCTTTGGCTCTCCCGCGCCTTGATCGCTCTGGCCGTCGGCTACCTTGGCCGCCGGCTGCTCAGCCTTCGGCGGCGCGCGGCACGGCTCAAGTGGGTACCCTTAGGCCCAAGTTTGGGAGTGCAAGCATGCGAGCTGAGCCCGTCGACTGTCGCCGGACTCTCCGAGGATGACCCTCGGCTCTGGGAGCTCGGCGAGGCGTTGCGTGAGCACTCGTTGCTTCGGCTGCGTCGTGTGGATGCTACCGAGCCACCTCTGACTCCACAGCAGCTGCGCGATGTGTATACCAAGGTGCACCGCGCGTGTCACCCCTCAGTCCCGCTCGTCTTACCTAAGCCCAGGGCGAACGCCACGACAGCGACGAGCCCGATGGCATCGATGGCAGCGATGGCGGCGGAGGGGTCCGACCAACGGGTGCATGCAAGTGCCCACCACAGCGGCTCCGACCCTCGGGCGCGGCGCAATCTCCGCGGGGAGACCTTCTCGGACTTCCCCGAGACCAATGTGCTCGGGTTTGCGGAGGACGTTTCGTGGCATGGGCTCCGCGGCCGCCTCGAGCCTACCGCATGGTGGGAGAAGATTGGGTGCCACTGATTGCGACTGCTCATCATGACTGATGACGTCTGATGCCCATCTCGGATGGCCTCCCTCATCAGGTGGGAGAAGATTGGGTGCCAGTTCCACCATGACGGCGGCTTCAGCGCGACAGCACCGCCACCCCCCGCGGTGGTGTCCATGTATTGTGAGGAGGCGCCGTCCCGATCGCCCGAGATGACGCTTCGATGGCAGCCGTTATCAACGGCTCGAGCTTCCGCGCCGTCGCCGATCCAAGCGCCCGCCCGCTACAGCGCGTCCGTTCCGCTCACGACGGCAGCGGCGGCGGCGGAGGAGGAGGCGTCGAGGCGCCGTCGTGAGCAGGAGGAGTCGAGGCGCCGTCGTGAGCAGGAGGAGTCGAGGCGCCGTCGTGAGCAGGAGGAGTCGAGGCTGGTCTGCCCAGCGGGTTTCGTAACGGCCGACGAAACCGTGACGGCCGACGAAACTGTAACGGCCGACGAACCCAGGCTGGTCTGCCCAGCGGGTGCGACGCTCTTCTTCAGCACGCGTCTTCCCCTGAAACTCGCCTCACCGGCCCTGCGCACACGCGCACGCCGGATGGTCGCCTGCTACAAGGAAGGCTTCGGTCGGGTAGTCGACGGGCAGTACCCGTCCATGGCCCCCTCTTGGATCACTCCGCTCTACCCGCCGCCGCCGCCCGAGGAACTCCCCACAGGCGCCGTGGCGGGCGCACCCAAGCACCGGAGCATCACCGAATTCACACCCTTCGAATTCACACCCTTCGAGGAGCTCGCTTTCGGAAGCGCTGAGCGCCATGATGAGCGCTCGAGCACCGCGACTGCCTCCGGTGAACACGGCGCTCATCGCGGCGCTCAACCCGGCGGCGACGGCTTCTTTCGTCATGCGCTCGTGCAGCGTGACACAAGCGCACGCGAGTTCTGTGTCGTGCACTGCGTGTGCCTCGACCACCTCGAGGAGCAGGAGGTGGTCGACGAAACCGTAACGGCCGACGAAACCGTAACGGCCGACGAAACCGTAACGGTCGACGAAACCGTAACGGTCGACGAAACCAGGTCTGACGGGCGCCGTGTTGAGCGTCGCGTCCCCCTGTCGTGGGCAGACTCGCAGGCGTTCCTCGAGGCGTTGCTCGCACCGGCCGCCCGCCCCCCCCACCTCGTGGTCCTCGCGTGGCAGCCCGGCGACGTGGTGCTCTTCGACAACCTGAGCACGATGCATTCGGTGACGCCCACCCACGCGTACGGCGGCGCCAAGGGGTACGCGGCCGTTGAAGGCGAGCGCCGTCTGATGACACGCACCGCCATGCAGCCGGGAGTCCAAATGCTGTGCTAGATGGCAATTAGACTGAGGTCCATTTCAGCCAGACGGGCCGTGCGAGTCCGGGTATATAGGGGTACTAGGCGTTACCGTAGCTATGCGATTGCGGCGCCGCCTTTCAAACTACGGTACGCTAACCCTAACTGCAAACGGGTAACGGCACGCGCTTCGCCCCCGCGAAGAACATATTGTTTTTTTCCGAGGCAGCTTTTAAATCCAGTGTAAGATATCCACCTTCAGATTCAAGTGTGACTGGTGGCGCCGATGAGCGCTGTGGTGCCGCAGCAGACGCTGACGACGATGGCTACCGCTGCGAGCACGAGCACGACGAGGACGACGTCCACCGTTTGCTAATACTCGCCCACGAGACTGTGGATCACTTCTGGAGGTCGTGGCAGTTCGTTGTGGATGCCCTCACTGCCGTCCTGCGGCGTCCAGGTTGGGCGTGCGAGACTGCGCTCTCTCGATGTGTGACCACGCGTGGCTCGTGCTGGCCATGCTCCTCCGGCCCTTTGTGCGCACGCCGGGATTCTTTGAGCGTCGTTGCCTCGCGCGCGCTTTACGGATCAGCCCGACGAGTGGCCGGTGACCGACACCTTCTCGCTGCTCTGCGCCATCTGCGCGCTGAGCAACGTGATCATGGGTCTGATTTCGCTCGCCACACAAAGCTCGCAAGAGTCGCAAGAGCTTGCCTTTTGCCGAGCGCGCAAAAGGGCCAGAAATCTATTTGAGGCAACTCCTGGCACCCCTTTTCAGGTTGGTCACAGCAAAAACCCAAACGCAAACACCCACCGCCGCCGTCGAGATAGAGCTCGTTCGACTCCCTCCGTCACCAGACCTCCCTCGCCGCCAACGCATCGGACGACTCACTAGAAAAAAACAAACCAACCTGTTTTTACATCTGTCGACATTAATTGTGAGAGGCGTGGAGCTCTCTGCTTCAGAGACGTGAGGGGAGGCCGGGACTCTTTCAATAAATAACAAGAGCGATCATTGCGTACGCGATTATTCCGGTATCGTCTACAGAGAATTTCCAGCACGCGGAATCGCCGATGTTCTCGAAGAGTCAAGAGAGGTGGCGTCCACCGCGTACTGTCGTCATGGTGTCGTTGTTAAGTGGAGCTGTTTTGTGGTGACTCTTGGTCGCGCATGATGCGTGGTCGCGTATGCGGGCTCGTGGCCCCGGGGGCGCTGTAGCTTCGCGGTATCATTGTACCCCGGTACCGCGATACCGCATACCCCGAAAATTCGTCGAAGCTATACTCGAAAGCTATACGGCAACTTAACGTCGGGCGGGCAATCGCCATGGCAATCGCCGGGCGCGTACGTGGTACGACCGCGCATCCCCGAGATCTGTGTAACGGTCGATCCGGAATCCGCGCCCCGCGGGTCCCGTCGCGCGGGCGGGGCGAAGATCCCGAATTGCAACAAACATATTCCAAGTCGCAAATTCATCATACTGTTTCACTCCGATTTCCAACATGCAATCATCATTTAATGTGCAAGGTCCGAGCTCCGCCCGAGCACCGTACTGTGCTGTGGGGCTGGGCCGTGCCGTTCTCGCTGGGTGCAACCTCGACCCGATCCTGCACGACTTGTGAGCCCGCTCTACTCCTCTGCCCCCCACGAGCCAGCCCGTCGACCGAGCCACGCGTCGCTTCTTGGCGCGCATCGTGCTCATCCTCGCTCAAGGCGTGTGAAGGAGCTGTGAAGTAGGTGTGAAGAGTTTTCCTCCTCGGCTCAAGGCGTCGCGTCGTCGTCCGTCGGCGCCTGCGGCATCGTGAGGAGCGTGATCGCCTTTTGCAGGTTCGCAACCGCAGTGTCGATATTCTGGAACTGGAGACTCGAGACCGCCGACTTGGCGAGGCCGGCGGCCTCCACGATCGCGTTCCGGTCAGGCTTGAACCCCGGGTGTGAAGGCGGTGTGAACGAGGGGCCTCTGACGGGCGGCGCGTGTGAAGGAGGTGCCGGAGCTTGAAAGGAGCTCGAGCTAAAACCCGCCGCCGTAGAAGGCTGCGCGTGCGCGGGCGCGGGCGCCGCGGACGGAAGGTCGAGGTACGACGCGCCCCCATCGTAGTACGCAGCCCCTGCCGAGTGGCCAGGCGCGTCGTACTGGGCGGACGACGATGTCGCGGCCGGCGGCGGGTCGCCCTCTGGCGCGCCGCCATCGGCACCGTCCTCGCCAAGATCGAGGCCGCGCGGCGGCTCGGGCGCGCGCTTCTCCTTCGCGGCCTTGCAGATCTCGATGTACCGCCACTTGCCATATTTCACCTTCTCCGATAAGTCGTCCGGTAGCTCCCCAAACTCTTTGCACACCTCGAACAGCGTCGCAGCCGCGTAAAAGTCCTTGGCGGTCTGCAGCCTGGGCACGGTCGGCGTGGCGCGGTCGGCAGTGTCGGCGCGGTCGAAGAGCTCGCTCGCCTTCATCTCGATCAGCATCTGCGCGTCATCGAGGTTGCCCACCCGCTTCTTCTCCGCCTCGACCTGGTCCATGAGCCCGATCACGTAGCCCATGTCCGCCTTGGGGATCTGGGAGCGCACGGCCATCGCCTCCGAGAGCGCGTGGACCTTGCAGTAGTACGCAATCAGCGCTTCTCCCGCGTCCGACCGCTCCTTGGCCTGGTTCAGGTACGCGACGATCTTCCCTCTCAGCGACTGAGGGGGGGCGGCTGCCATGGTGTGCGCGGTGGCTGCGGAGCAGAGACAGGCGAGAGTCGAGCGGCGAGACGAGTAGGACGCACGCGCGGGTGCAGCCCTGCTCGCAAATCGAGGCGCATACTCCAACTTCACGAGCGCTCGGTTGCGCGACAAACAAGGCGCTGTTTCGGTGCGAGTTCATGCGATGCGACCCCCTTGCTAGGGTTTCCATGCGCGAAGTGTGATTTGCCAAGTTTCCGACTCAAAGTAGTCTTTGGGCCGAGCAGCCCTCGCCTTGCGAAGGCCTGGGCCGGCGGCCATGGCGCCGAAGAAGAAGAAGGGAATCGGGCCAGGCGTACAGGTGTGGGTCAAGGATAAGGCCATCTACGGCACGGATCTCTACGGCAAGGCGGAGGTGCAGTCGATCGACGAGAAGCAGCAGGTGACAGTGGTCACGTCGAACGGCGAGAAGACGCAGGAGCTCGTGCTGCCGTTCGAAGAGTGCCACCAGCCGCATCCAGGCGAGAACGTGCCCGACCACTGCCAGCTCATGTTCCTCTCACCGCCGACGCTGCTCGAGAACACGCGCGCGCGCTACATGGAGGACAAGATCCACACGCTCGTAGGCTCCATCCTCGTGGTCGTCAACCCGTTCCGGCGCATCCCGGGCATCTACGACGAGGCTATGATGCTGCAGTGCATCAACAAGAAGCTCTACAATGCGGGCTGCGGGCCGCACAAGTTTGCAATGGCCGAGCAGTCGTACGCCGCGATGAAGAAGCAGCGGAACAACCAATGCATCGTCGTCTCGGGCGAGTCGGGCGCGGGCAAGACGGAGACGAACCGGCAGCTGATGCGCTACTTGATCTGGCGCGGCAACCGCGACAAGACGAACGCTGAGGACACTCTCACCCAGAAGATTATGGACACCAACCCTATCCTCGAGGCGTTCGGGAACGCCAAGACGACGCGCAACAACAACTCGTCGCGATTCGGTAGGTACTGCTTGGTGCGTTTCGGGGACACGTGCGACGTGGTGGGCGCACAGGTGCGCGTCTTCTTGCTCGAGCGCTCACGCGTCACCTCCACCTCCAAGGCCAAGGAGCGCGCGTATCACGTCATGTACGAGGGAGGCGCTGAGGAACCACCATTGCCTCTGATGGCCTCTGATGGCCTCTGATGGCCTCTGATGGCCTCTGATGACCTCTGATGGCCTATGATGGCCCCTGATGACCTATGATGACCTATGATGGCCTCCCTCCTCAGGTACGAGCTCGTCGCGGGTAAGACGAAGCACACGAAAGCGCTCCCACCTGAGAGCTTCTACTACATCAACCTGTCGGGCACGATGGATTGCCCTGGGCGCAACGACGCAGGTACGTTGATTGCCACTGATTGACACTGATTGACACTGATTGACACTGATTGACACTGAGGACCTGCTTTGCATGCAAGTGCTCACCACGGCGCCCTCCCTCCCTCCCCTGGGCGCGACGACGCAGATGAGTACCGAAACACGGCCTCGGCGCTGCTGTCGGGCGTTGGGCTGTCGGCCGACGAAGCCGATCAAATGTAGGCAGGATTGTGCCCGATGGCCATGATTGCATGCATGCCAATATGGGTAGGATTGCGCCCGATGGCCATGATTGCATGCATGCCAATGTGGGTAGAATTGCGCCCGATGGCCATGATTGCATGCATGCATGCCATTGCCTCTGAGCGCCTCTGAGCGCCTCTAACTTCATCCTTCATCAGGTGGGCCGGCCTCGCGGGTATGATGTGGCTGGGCAACATAGACTTCGGCACTGCCGACACGGCGACCGTCAACGCCAAAGGAGCCGATGACCCAATCCGTGTCGCGGAGAAACTCCTGGGCGTGGGTGACATGGAGAAGCTCCTGACCACACGAGCGATCACCGTCAACGGCGAGGTTACCTTTGCGAAGCACTCGGTGCAAGGGACACTGAGTGCCTCGAAGGACCTCCGATGGCCTCCAGTGACCTTGGATGACCTCAAATGACCTCAAATGACCTCTGAGGACCTCTGATGGACATCTGATGGACATCTGATGGCATCCAGTGACCTTGGATGACCTCAAATGAGCTCGGATGACCTTAAATGACCTCGAATGACCTCCGATCGCCTCTTGATTGCCTCCGATTGCCTCGGAGGACCTCTGAGGACCTCCAATGAGTGACCTCTGATGGCCACCCTCATCAGGTACCCAATGCATGCGCCGCACGCGACGCGCTCGTCAAGATCATGTACGCGCGCCTCTTTGTGGCTCGGCGGACTCAAGGCGGACCGCGGCATGCAAGTGCTCACCACGGCGCCCGACCCCTCCCTAATTAGGTACGCGCGCCTCTTCTCGTGGCTCGTGGTGCGCATCAACCAGACTGTCGATGACGTCAAGCGTGCCAAGCACTACATCGGGCTGCTCGACGTGTACGGCTTCGAGTTCTTCGAAGTGAACTCGTTCGCTGCATGCAAGAGCTCATCCCGGCGCCCGCCCTCTTCCCCACAGATACGGCTTCGAGTTCTTCGAAGTGAACTCGTTCGAGCAGCTGTGCATCAACTTTGCGAACGAGAAGCTTCAGCAATTCTTCCTCTCGACCGTCTTTGAGAACGAAGGCAAGGCGTACAAGGAGGAGGTGCGAGTGGTTCTGATCGCCTCTGATCGCCTCTGATCGCCCCTGATCGCCTCTGATCGCCTTTGATCGCCTCTCGTCGGCACACAGGGCATCGCATGGACGCCAATCGCATACCAGGACAACAAGCAGGTACGTTGATTGCCACTGACTGCCACTGATTGCCACTGATTGCCACTGATTGCCACTGATTGCCACTGATTGCCACTGACAACAACAATCACGTGCGTTCGACAACAAGCAGATCATCGACCTGTGCGAGAACGCCACGGGTGGCATCTTCAAGCTGCTCGATTCCGCCTGCAAGGCACCCAATGCTACCGGTAAGGCCTTTTGCTCTGGCCTGCACGAGGCACACGGTAAGAAGTCCGCAGCGGTCTTCGGTGCTCCTAAGATGGGCAAGGCGGAGAAGCGCGGGAAGGAGGACCACTTTCTCGTCAAGCACTTCGCGGGCGAAGTCATCTACTTTGCGGGCGATGAGAAGGAGCCGGGTACGTTGATTTGATTTGAGTTGATTGCAATCGGGTACGTTGAGTTGATTGCTCCTCGTACCCGATGGCAATCAACATCGGGTACGTTGAATTGATTGCCATCGAGCGTCACAAAGCGCATGCCTCCTCAGGCTTCCTCTGATGACCTCTGATGACCTCTGATGACCTCTGATTATCTCTGATGACCTCTGATGACCTCTGATGACCTCTGATGACCTCTGATGACCTCTGATGACCTCCCTTCTCAGGCTTCCTCGAGAAGAACAATGACTCTCTCGCCAAAGAGGTCGAGGCGCACCTACTCGAATCCAACAAGCCTATCGTACGCAGCCTGTGCACCCTCGAACCCCGACAAGGAGGGTGCCTCCAGTGCTCACCACGGCGCTATTTCCCCACAGGTACGAGACCTGTGCAAGCCCGAGCCCGAAAAGGAAGGTGGCGGTGGCAAGCAGAAGGCACAGTCCTCGTTTGCGTCCGTCGGCGACAAGTTTGTCAAGTCGCTTCGCGACCTGATGACCGAGCTGCAGTCGTCGCAGGCGTGGTTTGTGCGCTGCATCAAGTCGAATCCCCAACTGAAGCCTCTGCTTATGAACGGAGAGGTGAGCGCGCCTGTTGGGACTCGGAGTGCCTCTGAGGATCTCTTGATTGCCTCCCTCATTAGGTGATCGCGCCTGATGGGGCTTAGAGTGCCTCCGAATGCACCAACAGGCTTCTGATGGCCTCCGATGGCCTCTGATTGTCACTGATGGCCTATGATGGTCACTGATGGTCACTGATGGCCACTGGTTGCCACTGATGGTCGCTGGTTGCATGCCTCCTTAGTCGGTGATCGACCAGCTGCGCATGAGCGGGACGCTCGACGCGGTGCGATTGATCCAGGGCGGATACCCGACACGCATTCCTTACGAGGCAGTCCACTCACGGTACGCTTTCCTTACGAGCGGCGATGCCCAACGGCTATGCCCAACGGCTATGCCAAACGGCTTTGCCCAACGGCTATGCCCAACGGCTATGCCCAACGGCTATGCCCAACGGCTATGCCCAACGGCTTTGCCCAACGGCTATGCCTAACGGCTCTCGGGACCGACGCTGCATGCATATGCTCACCACGGCGCCATCCTCTCGGCTATGCCCAACGGCTTTCGGGACCCTCCTCGGGATCGACGCTGCATGCATATGCTCACCACGGCGCCATGCTCTCCCCACAGGTATGCGAAGCTGCTCTCGGACGTGCCCGGTGTCGACATGAAGTCCCTCACTCCAGCCGAGTTCTGTGAGGCGATCGCGGAGGCGTGCGGTGTGAACAAGGACGAGTACTCGCTCGGCACGACGCGCATGTTCTTCAAGATGGGGGCAGCTGCCTTCCTCGAGGAGCTCGCCGAGGCAGATCCCGAGGAGATGAAGCCCAAGCTGATGGAGATGTTCGCCCTCTTTGAGGCCAAGCGCCGGTGAGTGCCTCGGATGACCTCGGATGACCTCGGATGACCCGCTGATGGCCCGCTGATGAGCTCTGATGACATCCCTCATCAGGGCCAAACCCATGATGGAGAAGACGGTCGCGATGTGGTTACATCGGCGCCGTTACGAGGCGCTGCTCCCCCAAATTAGGAAGGAGCAGCATGCAAGCAAGGAGAAGGCGGAGAAGGCGTATGCGAGGCACATGGAAGAGGCGCGCAAGAAGGAGGAGGAGGAGAGGCGCCGTCGTGAGCAGGAGGAGAGGTGTGTGCTGCTGCTGCTGCTGCTGCTGCTGCTCACGACGGCGCCTCTCCTGCTGCTGCTGCTGCTGCTGCTGCGTGGCCCGCTGCCAAAGGATGGCCACGCAGCAGCAGCGATGGCCTTCCTGTGAATGCCGTGTCCTCCTGTGATTGCGTTGGGCGACCTTTCTGTTGGCCATCGCCGATGGCGCTCGCGACGGCGCTCGCGATTCGTGATTGCGCCGATGGCGCTCGCGATGGCGCCTGCTGCAGCGTGCACGATTGCTCCCTTCATCAGGCGAGCTGCAGTGGAGGCGGCCACTGATGACCTCTGATGACCTCTGATGACCTCTGATGACCTCTTGATTGCTCCCTTCATCAGGCGAGCTGCAGTGGAGGCGGCCACTGATGACCTCTGATGAGCTCTGATGACCTCTGATGACCTCTTGATTGCTCCCTTCATCAGGCGAGCTGCAGAGGAGGCGGCCAAGGCGGCGGCCGAGGCGGCCGCCATCGAGGCCGCGGCATCCAAGGAGCGCGCCGTGGCGGGCGCGGCGGCGGCGGCGGCGGGTGCGGCGGCGGCGGCGGCCAAAGCGAAGGAGATGCAAGCCGCCCTTGCAGCAGGAGCGGTCTCGCAACAGGAGGCGGCCGTGGTGATGCACGAGGCCGCTGTCGTCGCCATGGAGGCCAAGACAGCGGCCGTTGAGCAGCAGATAGTGGCCGCGGCCGCGATACAGGTGATGGCGCTGATTGCCACTGATTGCCACTGATTGCCACTGATTGCCACTGATTGCCTCCCTCATCACAAGACAGCGGCCGTTGAGCAGCAGATTGTGGGCGCGGAGATTGCTCCGAGATTGATCCGAGATTGATCCGAGATTGCTCCCTTTAGATTGTGGCCGCGGCCGCGATACAGGTGGCGATCAACTCGGGGCCCTCGACAAGCATGCAGGTGCTCACCACGGCGCCATGTCCCCTTCCCCACAGGTGGCGATCAACTCGGGGCCCTCCGAGGCGGAGGCACGCGCCACCAAGGTGCGCGGAGATCTCGTGACAAATCTCGTGACGACACTGGTCCTCTGTGTGTCGTGTGTCCATCACACACACTGTCACCCCCCTTGGCGGCAGGTGCTCGGAGATCTCGCGACGAAACTTGCGACAAGCATGCAAGTGCTCACCTCGGCGCCATGTCCCCTGGCGGCAGGTGCTCGGAGATCTCGCGACGAAACTTGCGACAAGCATGCAAGTGCTCACCTCGGCGCCATGTCCCCTTGGCGGCAGGTGCTCGGAGATCTCGCGACGAAACTTGCGAGTGGGGCGACGGACGACGCGTCGTTGCTCAGGGCGGTCAAAGCTGCGGGCGGGATCGAGAGGGTGGTTTCGCTCGCAAAAGGGAACCTGGACTCACTCGCCGTGCAGGTGATGACGTCATTGCCCTGATTGCCACTGATTGCCTCTGATTGCCTCCCTCATCGGGAATCTGGACTCACTCGCCGTGCAGGTGATGACGTCATTGCCCTGATTGCCACTGATTGCCTCTGATTGCCTCCCTCATCGGGAATCTGGACTCACTCGCCGTGCAGGTGCAGTACGCGGCCTCGGTGCGCGACTGTTGCTTATGCGAGGAGCTGGCTCTCGATATGGGGAACGCGGGGGGGATTGAAACCCTCATCAAGGCTGCTCAGAAGCACTACGACTCACCGGAGGTACAGGCTGATGGCCTCCTGATGACCTCCCTGACTGCCTCCCTGATGACCTCCCTGATGACCTCCCTGATGGCCTCCCTGATAACCTCCTGATAGCCTCCTGATGACCTCTCTGATAACCTCCTGATGGCCTCCTGATGACCTCCCTGACTGCCTCCCTGATGACCTCCCTGATGACCTCTCTGATAGCCTCCCTGATGACCTTCTGATGACCTCCTGATGGCCTCCTGATGGCCTCCATGATGACCTCCTGATGACCCTCAATGGCCTTTGATGGCAGGTGCAAGCCAACATCGCGGGTGCCATGCGCAATTTGAGCGACTTTGATGAGTGCGCCATCGACATCGCGACGGCTGATGGGCTTGAGGTGCTCACCACGACGCGCTCACCACGACGCTCGTCAAGACGGGCGCCGCGCACCTCGACATGCATGCACGTGCTCACCACGGCGCCATGCCCCCTTCCCTACAGGTGCTCGTCGATGCTTTCGCGCGTCACCAGAGTTCCCTCGAGGTGGCGCGGGCAGCGGCAGATGCGATGTGGGGTCTCTCGGTCAATGATGAGGTGAGAGGTGCCGCGGATGGTCGCTGAGTGCGCGCGGATTGCCTCCCTGCATGCTGATTGCGTCCCTCATCAGGTGGCCGCCCTCATATGGGCTGCATCGATTGCATGCTGATTGCCTCCCTGCATGCCGATTGCGTCCCTCATCAGGTGGCCGCCCTCATGGAGGACATGGGCTGCATCGATTCGCTCATCAAGGCGGCGGCGGCGCATCCGAACAGCGAGGAGGTGCAGGCCAGCACCGCCGGCGCCATGCGCAACCTCGCCGTCTCAGATGACTCGAAACAGTCGATTGCGGATGCAGAGGGGCTCGAGATGCTCATCAACGCTTCTCGAGTGCACCTCCAGAGTGCAACGGTTCAGACGCAGGTGACGGCGCGGCCCTGCGGAATCTGTGCATGCTGATGGCACTGCATTGCGGCTGATGACCTCCCTGGCGTCTGACGCAAGTGACGGGGCTGATGACCTCCCTGGCGTCTGACGCAGGTGACGGCGGCACTGCGGAATCTGTCCCTCGTGGAGGAGATTGCGGAATCCATCGCGCTCTCGGGTGGGATCGAAGCGCTCATTGCCGCCGCAGGGGCGCACCCACAGAACCAAAAGGTGCTCGCCACGACGCGCGCGCCGTCTGTGCCACGGATGACCTCTGATTGCCGATGGCGTTCGATGGTGTTTGATGGCGTTTGATGAGCTCCGATGGGATTGGCTCCCTCATCAAACATGCTCGCCTTCACTGCATGCAAGTGCCCACCACGGCGCCCCCCCTCATCACAGGTGCTCGCTGGCACGGCGGGTGCGCTGCGCAACTTGACTGTGACTGACGAAATCGCGAAGCACATTGCGCTCGCGGGCGGCCTCGAAGCGCTCATCGCCGCCGCCGAGGCGCATCCCGAGTCAGCGGAGGTGCAGTCGGAGGCGGCGGGCGCGCTGTGGGGTCTCGCTATCACCGAGGAAATAGCCGAGGCCATCTGCGCCAAGGGAGGGATCAAGGTGCTCACCACGGCGCTCGTCAAGACGGGCGCCGAGCACCTCGACATGCATGCATGTGCTCACCACGGCGCTATCCCCCCTGCCCCAGGTGCTCGTCAAGGCGGGCGCCGCGCACCTCGACAAGCCGCGCGTGCTCGCACGTGTGTCGGGCGCGCTGCGCAAGCTGTCGGCCAACTCGGAACATAAGCACGAGGTGATTGCCGCACTGATGGCCACTGATTGAGCCGCTGACGGCCACTGATGGCCACTGATTCAGCCGCTGATGCACACCGATGCACACTGATGCACACTGACGCACACTAACGCACACTGATCAAGTGGCCGAGCAGGACGGGATCCACATGATGACCACTGATGCTGTCCACTGATGATGACCACTGATGACCTCTTGATGGCGTCCCTCATCAAGTGGGCGAGCAGGACGGGATCCAGATGATGACCACTGATGTTGTCCACTGATGATGACCGCTGATGACCTCTTTATGGCGTCCCTCATCAGGTGGCCGAGCAGGACGGGATCCAGATGCTGTTGCGGGGGTCCGAGATGCACCTCGACGACGCCGTCGTGCAGGCGGGCGTGATGGGCGTCATTTCCAACCTGTCCGTCGATGACGAGATCGAACAGACGATTGCGACGGCGGGCGGGATTGAGATGCTCATCAGGGCGGCGCAGGCGCACCGGACGGACGCAAAGGTGCAGGCACGCGTGGTGCGTGCGCTCACCAACCTGTCGGTGCATGAGTCGAATAAGGAGCGGATCGCCTCCGCAGAGGGGCTTCAGACGCTCCTCGATGCCGCTGCTGCCCACCTCGAGTCGGCCGAGGTGCATGCCGGGGTCGTGGGCGCGCTGCGCAATCTCTCAGTCGCTCCTCGGATCGCTCCCATGCTGGTGAGCGCGGGCGGCATCGAGGTACTCATCAAGTCGGCCAAGAAACACGGGACCAACATGGTCGTTCAGGCGGGGGTAGCCGGCGCCTTCAAGAACCTCGCCGTGGACGCGGCGTACCGTCAGCAGATCCTCGATGCGGGGGGACTGGTGGTGCTCGACCTCGCAGCCGGCTACCACAAGACTAACGAGCGACTCGTAGCGATCATTGACGAAGCCAAGGCGAATCTGCGTGGCGAGATGCGCGACCCAAATAAGGCAGAGGAGAGCAGCAGCAGCGGCGGCGACACGACTTCGCGCCAAAAGAGCAAGAAGAAGGGCAAGAAGCTCGCGCTCGCGAGCGCGCCCGCGTCCGACGAGCCGGGCGTGCCCTCGCAGCGCGCGCAGGCGTCGCAACGCGGACCGGCGCCCTCGGTACGCGCGGCAGGCAAGCTCACTCAGAGCTTCGGAGGCCTTTCGAGGCGACGAGCGCCCTCCAAGAAATGAGAAGAGCGTTGTCGCTGTCTGCACTCTCCCGCGCTCCTGCACGCACAGAGCACCACGAGAAAAGAGAACTCTCTCGCAGATATATTAGGGAAAACGTGCCGAAGAACTATATCCTACTATATAAGATAAGCGTCTTGACGATAAGTTGCGATCGGCTAGTTTTGTATCACCTTTTTGTATACCCCGGTTGTGCATACACAGCGAGTGCGTCTACCTATACGTACCCCCTCGCGTAGTATACATAGTTTCTGCGTATAAGGTTCTAGGTTCACACCCGACCGCGTAATTAACCGCGTAAACGCAGGAGGAAAGAGGAATCTACGTTACTACGAACCGTAATGACACTGACGCACACACGCACCACACGACGCTCATGGCGAGACAGCCCGGGCTCATAGTAGTAGCCTATCGGAGCGGGTATCTGGCACACATTCCTCATCGCCCGGCATAGAGCGCGCGTATGCCCCCCTAGCCCTACTCCTCGCAGTTGCACGGTTTGTTTACCCGGTACTTGTTGGTTGTCGCAGTCCCTTGCGAAATTCTACCTCGCAACCCCTTGCACGATACCTCGCAACCCATTGCACGATGCCGAACTTCATAGGTCGCAGTTATATCGCAGCACCTTGTACGATCGAAGGCAACGAATTAGAGTAGCCCCTTGCACGATGGCTTCTGATTTTTTCATTTAGGTGGCATGAAAGCGACCTTCCTGATTGCGCTCTTGGATGTGATTGATGTGCTCCTGGATATCAAATTGCTCCTGGATGTCAAGCTCCTGATTATGTTCCTGATTATGCTCACCATGCTCCTGATCAGGCTCTCATACTGTCGGCTGTATCGAGGGCCGCAGCAAAGACGGCCGCAACATCGGCGGCCGCAACATCGGCGGCCGCAACATCGGCTACCTTTTCTTTCCGCGCCCCAGCGTTCTGGAGCGTCATTAGCGAGGCTTCAAATTCCGACGGCGCGGAGGATCCCTTGAACAATCTCGCCTCTTTGTTTGTTTTTACCAAGGCCCCCGCGCGTTGCCAGGCCTTCTTGGACTTTGAGCCCATCCCCCAGCCCAGCCGGCCGAGGATGGAGCGGCGCTTGCGCTGCTCTTCTCCATGCCTCTCAAAACTCATCTTTTGCCATTCCTCCACGACGATGGCGAAGTCCTCGTAGACAATCTCATCTGATTTGACGGCTTTCATGGCTGTGGCTACGTGCTGCCTGCCCAGGTTGGGGTACATGGCGTCGAGGATCAGCCGAACCTCCGCCTTCTCGAGCTTCTTCGACTTGTCAAGGTCGAAGGTGTCAAACGTCTTCCGCATGATCTGATCCACTTCTTTATCGGTCAGCGTCGACCCGTTGCTTTCCATCTTGAGCGCCTTGAGCTTCTTGACCATCATCTTCCGATTTCTCTGGATCTGCCAGTCCTTGTATAGCACCCTCGCAACTGAGTAGGACAAGAACAGCAACATGCCTCCAACTATGACAAGCAGGAAGAATGCCTCCTGCTCCAAACCCTTTAGGATGAAGCCGACCACAAGGCACGGGAAGAGGACAAAGGGAAGCAAGATCCGGAAGACGCCGTCGACGGAGACGGCCAGGACCTTGCAGCCGAAGCGGATCAAAGCGTGCACGACGATCGTCTCTACGAGCCCCGCGAGGATCACGAAGAACTGGACGAGCGCAAACTCGTCAGTCCAGATGAGGCTGCTGAGCGTCCCCAGGCCCAGGTCATTGTTGGCGCGGGTAACCACCAGCAACAGGGCAATGATGTGGAGCGAGGCGCGAGCACCGACAAGCGGAGGGACGGTCGCGTCCATGTACAGGCTGAGGAGCGGCGCCTCAGAGATGACAATGGAGGGTATCAGCTGCTTGATGATGAAGAGGTCGTTGTTGCGCCTGATCTTCAAGACCACCGGGCAGACGCTTTCCCTGGACTGCCGCAAGGCCGGGTCGAGGAAGATGTCCTTTTCGATATCCGCTGCACGGCAGCCGCCGCCTGCAGTGCCACAACTATCCCAGAGCCACGTGGCCGACTGGGGAAGGATACGGTTCGAGTCTTGCAAGCTCAACGTCTCCTTGTAGCGCAACTGCTCGACCAGATCGTCGCACCCGCTGAGCTGCACAGTCGGCAGCCTGAGATCGATGGAAATGGTCTGCCGGTCGAAGGGGAAGTTGCGATAATTGAAGTCCTGTGCCAATGTAACAGCCTCGCGGATTCGCAGCCTGGCCACTGCGCCGCTTTGAGAATAGAGGGAATCCAAGAGTTTCCTTTCGCGAGCGGGCTCTGTCTCGGTGGTACCAAGGGCGAGCTTCGGGCGCCAGTAGAGATTCGCATGCTTCGACTCGGTCGAGGCCACACTCGAAAGCATCGTATCGAGGACCCGGCGGCAAGGCGAGGTTTCGAGGCGAGTGTCGTTCCACGTCAGATTGTAAGCTAGGGTGAACTCAATCTGCACGCCAGAGCCTTTGACCTTGTCGACTGAAATGCGGAACTCGCCCAACGCGAAGCTGCCAGTCACCAAGGGGGCCGTGCCAACTCGTGCAATGCGAGGCATCGAGATGTAGTCGCTCCCGAGTGCACTCTCTTTCTCCATGCACGCGCTGACTGCCGCCTCCGTCGTGCAGTAACGATGCCCGCACTCCGCGGTGTTGCACTGCGGCCAGCACGTCGTGGCGTCCAGATACATGAATTCGAGGCAGGAAACTGAGAGGGAAGCACTTGTCCTCGCGATGTTTGAGCACTCGCTTGGGCAGCTCGTGCAATGGCTGCGCAGCCCGCAGTCGTCACAGTCCGAGCCGAGTTCGCACCTGGCTGGGGAGCGGCGGCCGTTCGCCAAATATATGATTCCGTTGCTGTTCGCGCCATCCTCGCATATGCCCTGACTTTGCGGAAACCTCACGTTGCACGTGTTCTGGCAGAGAGAGGGCGGCGGGCTGGGCGGACTGGGCGGGGAGGGTGGGGGGGGCGATGAGGGTGGTCGGTTTGGTCTAGGCGGTGAGCTTGGAGGCGAATAGATTGCAGTGGCGGTTGTAGCCTCGGCTATTTCCAGGCCGGTGATTGTGACGTTGTTCCCAAAGAACCCCATGAGCGAGGTCAAGTAAGTCATGTTGTAAGATTGCATCAGAGTTCTCTTTTGCCTTGGGGCGAGGTTGGCGCCATTGAGGAGCACGGACTCGAGTCCGCAGATCACCGGTGCGGAGGGGGGGGGGGGGGGGGGGGGGGGGTCGGGCGCTAGGAGCTCTCCCTATGCCGTATCGCTCGTGATACAGCCCCATGCCAAGAGCGATCATCTCCACCGAAACATCACCAGAACTGGCGACGGGAAGGGGAGGCGGCGGCGGCGGCGGAGGTGAGGGTGGGGATGGCGGCGCTCTCGGAGCAATAGGAGGACAGTTACGCAGCCGCGCGGAATCCGTCCAGGTGACTATGGCCATGATTTTCAGCGTCTTGATACCCCCGTTGGTCGTGTCAATTGGGTTGTTAAGCGTCACCTGGCATCTCGGCGTACCGCCGCAACCCATCTGATTGACGGTCCCTGCTGTGAGCCTGTTGCTATCTTGTTGATTCCATGGCGTGGTGCCGGTAACAGAAGGGGTAGGAACTTGCCCAGTGCCCAGAGTGCAATTATTATTAGAGGCGGCGGTGCAAGCAGTGCTGAACCCGTTGAACTTGTACGTGATGATCAGCTGGGGGAGGACCATGGCATAACCAGTGTTGGCCGCAATCGGAGCCACTGGGGGCAGACTGGGTGGTCTGGGTGGAGGTGGAGAAATAGGGACTATGAAGGTATAGATTTTGTCGATCCTTGGCGTCTGATAGGGATCATAAGGGTTCGTGAAGATTAGATTGCCGTAAGCCCAAGAGCCAGAGACCCAGCCGAAACCCCAGTAGGATTTCAGAGTCAACGTGCACGTCGAGCCCGGCACGATAGAGGGGGACGGTCTCACCCTCTGCGGCATAACTCCGTTGGGGTATGAGGTGCCGTCGGTGCAAGTTAATGCCCATTTGCAATAATCCGGATAATAGTCAAAGTCGACGACAATCTCAGGCCCAACCGGCGCAAATTGTGGCGGCGGCGCAGATGGTGGCGCCCTCGCAATCAGGCGAGGGCCACAGGTGTTACAGTCCGTACCGAGGTCGCACCACGACCACTCCGATCCTGGTCCGCCATCGTTGCAGTTGCCGTAAAATTGATTAATTGCGCATGTGTTGTCGCATCGGTAGAAAGAGCCATCGGGGATCGGAGAGTAAGGAGGTGGTTTCGGAGGTGGTTTCGAAGGTGGTCTCGGAGGAGGTGGGCGCGGAGGTGGGCTCGGAGGTGGACGCGAAGGTGGTTTCGGAGGTGGGCGCGGAGGTGGGCTCGGATAAACATAACGGGGGCCACAGTCGTTGCAGTCGGTTCCGAATGAGCACGCTGAGAGCGTTGCGCCCGGGCCGCCGTCGTCGCATTGCATTGGAATTCCAATGAGATAAATTCCACATATATTGCTGCACACTACTAAATTATGAGTTGCTGCGCATGTGTCGATGAGACCCAGCACCATGGCGAGCAACATTGCGAACGAAGAACGCATCCGAACGGAGCCGCGCCGAATCACAGTATCTGCGAGGCACAGCAACAGGGCTTGATTGTGAGGCCTCGTCGGGCGCGCGCACAGGGGGCGCGGCGCGCGCCGCAATTTCCGGCTGGGAGGTGCCAAGGGAAAGGTGCCGAGGGATCCCCCGCGATGCACGCGCCCGGGAGTGGCGCTGAGGCTCGCCGGCTTGGTCTTCAGACCTTGGCGGCACCCGGTTGCAGACCACAGGGCCGAGCCCAAACGCCGTCGGTCGAGGGTCTCAGAATTGGAGAGAAACAAGCGAGGTCTATTTTCGTTTCCATCGTAAGTTTGGATTGATTGCGGACTCGCTCTGCGATGCTACAAAAAGGAGATCTGATTTCGTCAAGTCGTTTTTCGAAATAAGAATTAAATTTTGAATGATCTATTTTTGTCAAAGTGGCGATTGACGGCCGTCGAGCCGATGGGGTCTGCTCGTCGGGCGCGCGCACAGGGGGCGCGCGCGCGCGCCGCAATTTCCGGTTGGGAGGTGCCTGCCAAGGGAAAGGTGCAGAGGGATCCCGCGCGACGCGCTGGCGCCGGCGGGACCCGGGGTGGCCGGGAGTGGCGCTGAGGCTCGCCGGCTTGGTTTGCACACCTTGGCGGCACACGGGTGCAGACCACAGGCGATTCCCAAACCAGGCACGACCTTTTCAACTGTGAGTTCCAGAGTTGGTGCCTTCTCGGGAGCACGCTCCGGCTCACAGTTAAGCTCACAGCCGTTTCACACAGAGCAATTGACACAGAGCTCAGAGCTGATCGACCAAACCCAATACGAATACCGCCGGTCTGAGACTGGAATCGAATAGTCTCAGAATTGGTGACCATCTGACAAACAAGAAACAAGCGAGTCTAATAATAATTTTAGAAAGTGTCTAATTTTAGATAGAGTGCGGACTCTCGCTCTGCGATGCTACAAAGGGGGATGTGCTCCGCTCTCCGAGATGGTATGAGACTGACTGATCGCATGAGACTAATCGCATGAGACGGAGTGTCCACGACTCAGCGAGCTGCCGCGCCCGAGAAGGCGCGTCCCACGAGGCCATCCATGAATCCGAGAGGCGTGTTCGGATCGGGCGGCGGGGGCACGAGAGATGCGCCAGGGTTAGCCGGCGCTCGACGCCCCGCCACGGCGCCGCCGCGAACGAGGTGGCCGGAACCGGTGCCGGTACCGGTAGGTCGGCGTGGCGCCGCCCGATCGCCTCCACCTGCTGCGACTGCCATCGGCCCGGCGACCATTGTGCCGCTGCCGCTGCTGCCACCAGTGCCGCTGCTGCCACCAGTGCCGCTGCTGCCACCAGTGCAGCTGCTGCCCGCTCTGCCGCTGCTCCCAGCTGTGCCCCCAACGGCTTCGGCCCCACCGATGCCACCCAGCTCTCTCGACGCGACACGTGCAAGGCCACCCGCCATGGCGGCCTGTGCGGCAATCTGGAGCGCCACGGATTCCCGACGCAGTGCAGTGGCCGAGGCGGCGGCGGCCGCGGCGGCGGGCGTCGGCCCGCGGGCGATGCCTCCCGAGCTTCCCCGCGCACGCATGGGCGGCTGCCTGCCTCCGAGATTACCTCCGAGATCACCTCCGAGATCACCTCCCGAGCTTCCCCGCGCACGCAAGGGCGGCGGCTGCGTCGTCAGCGGCTCTCGAGTGAGGGACGGAAGAGAGCCCAAACTAGGCAAGTCCATCGGCACGGCTTCGGTGCGCGGCAACACTGCCTCCGTGCGCGCCAACGGTCCAGAGCGCGCCATGCCGAGCGCCCCTGTGCGCGACACGCCGAGCGAATTGCCGATCAGATTGATATCTTCGAAGCCGATGCCCGCACCCGCCGCCATACGCTCAGCGGCGATGCGCTCGGCAGCCACCGACGCGGGCGCGCGGCTCTGCTGCCACGGCCGACCGACGGCCGAGCTGAACGCCGCGCTGCTCCCGCCGCCGCCGCCACTGGCACTGCGTCCGATTGCGCGCAGCGACGCGGGCATCTCGCCGCCCGCTGCCCTGCCAATGCTGATCCCTTGGCCTGCGATATCCATCAACGGCGGCGGGGTGGGCAGCACCGTACCACTCGTCACGGCGACTGTGCCGTTGACGGCGCCGGGGCGCTTGGCGGCGCCCACGGCGGCGCGATCTCGTTGCGCCTCGGCCTCGATCTCGTTGAGCTCGGCGAGGAGCGGCGCGATCTGAGCCGCATCGTATGCGACCACGCGTGCGGCGAGGGACACGTCCACCCGGCGCTCATCACGGCGCGAGGCCACTCCCGAGCTCGCGCTGCCGTGGGCGTCGCGCGTCGCGGCCGATGGAACATCGTACGCGACCGAGGCCCGGCCGCCGAGGCCGCTGTGGGGATTCGAGAGGGTGAGGAGCAGATCGTAGTCTTCGGGTGTGATCTCACGATGCTGTAGACTGGCGACAGCCTCGTGGAGCGAGCGGCCCGCTATCGCCGCCTCGGTGCCGCCGCCGCCGCCACGGCTGCCGCCGCCACGGCTGCCGCCGCCGCTGACGCCACCGCTGCCACTGCCGCTGCTGCCGCCGCTGCTGCTGCCGCTGCTGCTGACGCCACCGCCCGTGCCGCTGGGTGCGTCCTCATCCGGTGCACCCGTCTCGACGCCGTAGATGTCGCGGCGGCACGTCGCGGCCGCCCAGGTGCCGCCTGGCCGCTCCTTGACCCCAAACGGGTGCTCCGGATGCATGCACGACGCATAGCAGTCTCCGCACAGGTCGGTAGGCCATGGTACGGTCGGACACACAAGGCAACGGTAGCGCGCCCCGACGATCGGCGTGGCGCGGCACGAGCGACAGCGCGCGCCGCGGTGAGACGGCGGCCGCCGTCCAGGCGCCGGGGCGCCTCCCGCGGCCCCCGCGGCCCGCAGGCCGCCGCGTGCACCTGCTCGGACGGTTTCGGCCGTTGGCCTCGGCCTCATCACCTCCGCTGGCCCCGAGGCCCATTCGCCACGGCAGTGAGGGCATGAGAGCTTCTGGCCGATGGCGGTCTGGTGCTCGGCCCATCGGGCAAAGCAGCGCCGGTGCAGCGACTTGCCGCACGAGCGGCGGCACCAGTCGAGCTCGCCGGCCTCGTCGTCCTCTGGCCCGATGTCCTCATAGCAGATCGGACACGGGTCGGGGTCGGCGGTGTCGTCTATCGGACGGCGGGGCACGTCGAGCGGATCGCATTCGTCGCACTCGCTGTCGCTCTGCGGTGGCGCCGCCGCCCACTGCCGCGCTTCGAGCCGCCGCATCGCGGCGGCACGGGCGCGGCTATCTACGAGCGCCTCAAGCTCACTGTCGGTGAGCGAAGCTTGCCAGCAGCGCTGATCGGTGGGCTCGAGCCGAAAGACACGCAGCAGTACGAAGGCGACATGCACGCACGGCTGCTCGCGCGCACCGCACGAGCATGAGTGCACTGAGCCGATGTTGACCTTGAGCTTCTTGCTCTCCTGGTCGGACTTTAGTACGAACGACGTCGGGCCGGGTGTCTGCACCACAAAGAATCCGCCCTGCCTCGCCTGCTCCATCCGAGCCTTGAGCGCGTCCGAAGGCTTGGAGACGAACGGACGCTCACGAAGGGTGGCCATGTTCACGTGATTCGCGCCGAAGAGCCACCAACGTGAAGGGGCCCGCGGCCGTTGCCGACGGCGGCGTCGAGGTCGTTCACGTGAACATTTGTATTCATACTGTATTTTTCTCTTGCGCTCCATCAAGCCCCAGTCCATACAACCACATGCCATGCACGTACGAGGCGCCCAACGCAACCGAACGTACGGTCGGGGGAGGGGGCGGGGGTGGGCGCGCGCCGACTCGGGAGCAGCTTCTCAGCATCCAGGCGAGAGGAGCAGCCCCTCGGGCACGTGGGGCAGGAACTCGAGGAGCGCGCCGGTGAAGTTGCCCGACGCAGCGTCGAAGGTGAGTAACGCTCGATTCGTCTGCTCCAGCACGTAGAGCACGCCACTGTGCTGGAGCAAGCCGGCGGGGTGTATGAGGAGATCGTGCTTGATGAGTTGACGAACCCGGAACACGTCGCCCTCGATGGGGTCGTGCTGCGCGGATGGTGAGGGTGGCGGCGGGGAAAGGGCCGGTGACTGGTCCACTGACGGCGGCGGCGACGGCGGCGAGGGCGGCGGCGGCGAGGGCGGCGGCGGCGAGGGCGACGGCGGGGGCGGCTCGGCAGACTGCTGAGACTCGATAGGCAATGTAGTGATGCGCTCGAGCACATAGACACCGGGCACCACCATGCCCTCACCGGCCGAGCCATGGCCACCGGCCGAGCCCACGTACAGCCGCTCTCCGCTCGAGCCGCTGTGGAAGTGGACCCCGATCGGCTTGGGAACGTGAGTCGAGCGTAACGGCTCCCCCGTGCACACGTGCCAGATCTTATCGGCGTGCTTATCGGCCACGTGGCTGCACCCGTCGTCGTCGAGGGCGATCCCGCGCAATGGCCCGCTCGCGGCGTTGATGCCGTCGTTGGCGTGCTTGGTGGGCCACGCCCACGACGGCGTCGACTCACCCTCGAGCTCAGGTTCGTCAGGTTCTTCAGGTTCGTCAGGCTCCTCATCGAGATCGTGACTTCGGAGGAGCGGCTCCAGCTGCGCGGGCTCAGGTTCGTCAGGTTCGTCAGGCTCCTCATCGAGATCGTGACCTCGGGGGAGCGGCTCCAGCTGCGCGGCGACGGTGATCGGGCAGCTCTCGTTAGCAAGGTCGACGTCGAGAAGAGCGCCGCCATTCTGAGCGCTCACGCGGAGAATCGCGCCGTCTCTGCTCGACGCGAGCCCGTACGGGTGCATAAAGTGCGCCTCCGTCGTCAGGTCGGAGGCTGTGATGCGCCCGAGAAAAGGACGAGGGCCCAAATTAGGAAAGGCCGAGCACTCGCCAAATACGGCAAGTGCGGGCCTGTGGAAGGCCGCGCCTTCGCCCGCGTCGGTGAGGATCAGGAGCTCTTTATGTAGCACCATCATACGCGGAGCGTGCACCAGCGCGGCGCGCTGATCTGTCGCTGGCCCGACGTACGCCCCGGTCAGCGTGAAGCGATGCACGGCGCCCTCGCCCGAGCACAGGTTGCACAACGGGTTTGGCGACCCGTGAAAGGAGATGTACAGGTACGGCGGTGGCAGGTCCATGGCCACCCGGCCCGTGAGTCGCATGCAATCGGCCGAATGGTACTTGATTTCGGTCGCCAGCGCATGGACGACGGTGCAGCCCAGCGTTACGAGCACGCCGATGATGGCCACGCATGGCGAGAGCGGTGCGCTGTACGAGCCGAGCCACTGGGCGTCGAGGAGTGCGCGGCGCCGAAAGAAGATGCGTAGGCCGAGCCCCAGCACGACACATGCGAGCAGCAGGTGCGCGCCTTGGAAAAAGTGAGTCGCCGCACTCCTGGCCAATCGCCCAGCGGCGTCTATGTCATACCTGCACGGGCTCGGCACCAGAGCTTGGGTCAGGAAACCGCCCGAAGCCAGTATGCAAGCGAGCTTCGTCCATGCCAGCAGCGTCCGTTCGTTGGCCAGGTGCAGCCGCGTGTGCGCCACCACTTGCTTCTCCGTGCTCATATCGTTTTTGATGAGGGTCACGACAAGGTCACGAGCCACACCACGTTCGCGGGAGACAAGTCAAGTCAAGTCAAGTCAAATCAAGTCAAGTCAAGTGAGGGACACCGAACATGTACAACAGGCTTCGAAACTTATTGTAGCCTCTCAATTGTCCAAAGAGTCGACGGCAGAATTGATCGCCGATGATGAGGAAGGGACTTGTCGTGCAATGGATCGTGGCCTTTTTTGGCTGACGAGCAAGCTCACCGCAGTGGTTGTGTTCAGGGCTGTGAATGAGGGCTCCCGCAGGCGGCCCGACCGAGCATTCCAAATGCGGTAAGGGCATTCCGGAAAACGAACCTCGCGCGTCGTGTCGAAACGAAGCACGTACGCGCACGCCGGCACAATGCGCGACTTCTTCCTGCACGTCGCAGCCATGATGGTGGGCTCCACCAGCGCACAAACCATCTGCTCGAATGCCCTTAACAGCGGCGTGTTCTACTCAACCGGCGCACCCCTGCCGTGTAGCTACTTCCAAACGTACCCCAACACATGCATGCTGCCTGCGAGTGCGCCAACGAAGACGTGCGAGACCCGGAGACGTGCGCAGCAGAGGAAACGAATAGTTTTGTTTCCTTTTTTATCGACTGACAACGGCGGCCGCTCTGGAATTTGGTCACATACTAGCTAGCAGCTGTCAAGTCAAGTGAGGGACACCGAACATGTACAACAGGCTTCGAAACTTATTGTAGCCTCTCAATTGTCCTTCAATTAACACACTCTCACACGGGAACTTGATTTCGTCGAAAAAAACCCCCAAATCGAATTCGGAACGTCCGAAACGGCGCGAGCGACGAGGTCACACGCAACGGCGCTCGATTTCATCGCAGTCCGTCGCGGCTCTGCTCGTGTCCGGGCGTGTGCGCGCGTTCCGCACGGCTGCCAACGCTAGGATAGGTCTTCGAAAGCTCCAGCAATGGTCAAGTTTGGAGAGACGATCGAGATGGACCGGCGGCCGGAGTGGATCGATGGATACGTGGACTACGCCGGCCTGAAGGCGCTGCTCAAGAAGATGGAAGCTGCGGGCACGATTCGAGAGTGCGCGCGCCCGACGCCGCGCCCCGAACTTCCAAGCCGGCTGCACATCGCGCACACGGGCGGGTCATCCGTGCCTCACCGGCTGCCGTGCGTGACTGCACCGCGTGCGCACAGGTTCTCGGAGCACACCGTCTACAAGGCCTTCTCCGTCGCCTCGGACTCCAACCTCCTGCAATGCCATGCTCCGCGCGAGGTCGATTTCACCAAGAAGATCGACACTGAGATTGCGAAGGTCAACAAGTTCGCCGACGGCCTGCGCAAGCAGCTCCTCGCTCGCTTCGACTTGGCGCAGCATCAGCATGAAGCCTGGATCGAAGCCGGCTCGAACGAGGCCGGGCTTGCGGCGCTCAATCAGGTGATGCTCGAGTGCTCCGAGGCGCTCCAGAACTTCGAGGACTTCATCAACATCAACTACCTCGCGTTCTCCAAGATCCTCAAGAAGCATGATAAGCTCTCGTCGTGCCCGTGCCGCGCACCGTACCTGCTTCGGATCCAACGGGAAACCTTTGCGCGCCAGTGCCTGCCCGAGCTGATCAAGGGCATCTCGGACCTGCACGCGTCGCTCGTGGTGCGCTCCTCGCAGCCAGGCACCCCCGAGCAAACGAGAGAGGACAGCACCCCCGAAGACGCGGAGAAGAAGAAGAAGAAGGGCGGCGTCTTCGACTCGGCCCAAAAGGGCGGCACCACCTTCATTCGCTCGACGCGCAAGTATTGGGTGGCCACCGCCGACGTGCTCAAGGTGAAGACCTTTCTGCTGCGCCGACTCCCCGTGTACAAGGTATGCAGATTGCCACTGATGACCTGCCTGGCATGCAAGTGCTCACCACAGCGCTCTCGGCTCCCCGTGTACAAGTTCACCGACGGCGCGACGGACTCGGACCTCGTCACCTCGATCTACTTTGACTCGCCTGGCCGTCAGCTCTACGAAGGGCGTCTCAAAAAGTTTGACGGCGCGATTGCGCTGCGCGTGCGCTGGTATGGGCCGACGCCCGCGCACGACGACATAGTGTACATGGAGCGCAAAGTCCATCGGGAAGGTACGCCCTGCACGGGCCCTTCCCCCCGTGCTGCCCTCCCCCTCCCCCGTGCCCCCTCCCCTGCCCCCTCCCCTTCCTGCCTTTCCGCTCTGACCGTCCACGAACGTGTTTTTTCGTCATTGTCTCGCTGATCTGGTGGCGACCCTTCAGATTGGTTCAACGAGGGCCGTACTTCCACCAAGGAGCGCTTTCCACTGCGGGCCGACGAGGTGGGCCCCCTTCCGATGGAATCCACATGATGATCACCGATGCTGACCACTGATGACCTCTTGAGTGCATCCCTCATCAGGTGGCGCCCCTTCTCAATGGGGCACTTACGACCGAAGAGCTGCGCCGCCGGCTGCTCACGCGAAACTTCAAGGGATCCATCAATGACGCCGTCGCGCTGGCAGAGGAGGTGCAGCGGACGGCCCTGGCGCAGGGGCTGCGCCCAAGCCTGCGCACGCACTATCTGCGTACAGCGTTCCAGAAGACAGGGGATGCGTCGGTGCGGATGTCCCTCGACACGGACCTGTGCATGAGCATCGAATCCTGCGGTCCAGACGAGTGGCTCCGCTCTGCCCCGCTCACCTCCCTCGCGCAGCTCACGCACTTCCCACACGCCGTGCTAGAGTACGCTCCCGCCAAGGGGCCTTCGATGGCCATTGAAGCCCAAGATGGCCATTTAGAGTTAGACCTCTGATTGATCTCCCCTCCCCCCCCCCTCCCTCGTCCCTCCCCCGCCCCCCTTTCGCCTTTAAGAGCCATGACTGATCTCCCCTCCCTCCCTCCCCCTCTTTCCCCCCTCCCCCTCCCTCCCCGCCCCCTCCCCCCTCTTCGCAGGCTCAAGCTGCAGCTCCCCTCGGATAACTCGGGCGTGCCGCCCCAGCCACCGGCGTGGGTTTCCGAACTACTCGCATCCGGCTGCCTGATCGGGTGCCCAAAGTTCTCCAAGTTTGTGCATGGGACGGCGACGCTGTACCAGGGCCAGACGCCAATCGACGGGAATGCGTCGGTGCGAGAGCTCCCCTGAGTGCGTCTGATTGCGTCTGAGTGCGTCTGATTGCGTCTGATTGCGTCGGTGCGAGAGCTTCCCTATCGACGCGCACCACCGCGGATGAGTGCGCCTGATTGCGTCCGATTGCCTCCTTCATCAGGTGCGAGAGCTGCCCTATTGGTGGGCGCCGGACGTGCGCCCATTGTGGGACGAGCGGGCGGGTAATGACGGCGCAATCATGCCCAGGGGCAGTAAGGGGAAGGAGGAGGACGGTGCCAGTGCCAACAGCCGCGGAGGTGTGAATGGGCCCAATGCATGGCGCTCCATCTTTGAGTTTCTTGTCACGTGCGGGAAGGGGATGTGTTGAGTGGATGAGATGCTTGGGCTGATGAGCTTCGGCGCGCCATCATGCCTTCTGATCGGAGGGCGGACTTTGGCGGCGGACTCGTTCCCGCCCGAGAGCGGCGCTGATGCGCGGCGAGCGCCGAGCGTAGTACGGCGATTCTATGCTGTGGAAGGTGTCGCCGTCAGGGGCTGATTAAGGGGCTGATATATATGTTGCACTATACACACTCGACTCCGCAGTCCCACACACCCCACCACAAGGCGCGGGGGGCAACTCCCGTTCGCTCCACGACACAGTCCCGGTCTCTGAGCTCGTCCACTTTTAAAGTCGGACTTTTGTCTCCGGATCTTGTCTCCTGGATTGTCTCCTGAGCCCGGAGGCGACCAAATTGGCTAAGATGTCTCAGGAAAAAGAAACCCTCCCTGAACTGAACTGTACCCTCCCTGCAGATCCGTTTGTGCGAGAACCCCAGTTTCGTCATCACTGTGTGGAAAATTGACGGTGCGACGTCGTCGTCGCGTTTCAATGTCCACTTCTTCGCAGATGCCGTCGGCACGCTCACGAGTGTCTCCGGCCAACTCCGATTCGTCTCTGGAGCCGCCAGTTTTCCTCACGCCAGTGGACGTGGATCCTCGGTCATGGTTTTCAAACGAGCGCACGTGCATCGAGTGGTTGCACTCAGCGGGCATCTTGGGTGCCTTCGCGGCCGGCCTCGTGACCACAAACGAGCAACCTGCTCGCATCGCTGGCATTGGCCTGATGATCCCCGCCGTGTTCGTGGTGATCCACGCTGCCAGGATGCAGGCCAAGAGGTCGAAGCAGCTCGATGCACGGGCCATCGACTCCCACTTTGATCGTGTCGGACCGACGCTGCTGACGTTTTTGCTGTCGCTGTCTCTGCTCGCGAATCTCACCCTTTCGATCGACCGGACCTTCTTCTCGGGGCGTGCCTACGAGCCCAACTCACCTGGGGCGGGCCGGATCAGCCCGCTCCAATACTTCTACACGACCGCGGCTGTCCTCGCCCTCGGCATCGCCACGGCCGTGACGCTGCCTGCTCATCTGGGAGGAGCGGAGGGCGCCTCGCTGACGTCCTCGACGCTTGGCCAGCCCTTTTTGGAGCTCGAGCCGCGTGCCGTCAACCACGGCCCCTTGCGACCGAAGCTTCTCTACGCGAACGAGCGTGCGTGTATCCCCCTGGCCGCACGCTTGCTCCCGAGCAGCCCTCTGATTGCCCTCTGATTGCCCTCTGATTGCTCCGAGCAGCCCTCTGATTGCCCTCTGATTGCCCTCTGATTGCTCCGAGCAGCCCTCTGGTTGCCCTTGATCGCCACCCTGATGGTCAGTGATTGGCTCCCTCATCAGGTACGTTCATCCACTGGTCGCACGTGTGCTCTCTGGTCTCGTCCACCGCCGCTGCGATCACTTCAACCCCCGCTGCGCTGGGCGCCGTCGACCCGATCACAGCGATGCTCGCTGGCGCTGGCCTCACGTCGCTGGCTCTCTGCCTCCTTGGGTACGCGCACCACGTCTACTTTTGGCGCGCGCGGGCGATCATCAGCCGGGGCGACAAGCGCGTGGATGACCCGCTGGGCCCGCCGATGCTCGCGGCCACGCTGCTGGTCGCCATTCTGGGAGGGTTGATCCTGCTCCTGCTACCGAACCTCAACCGAATCTGACGAAACCTCAACCCAGTCTGACGAAACCTCAACCGGGTCTGATGTCGTCGCGTCCTCGTGGCGGCGTGTGTAAGGACCCTGAGGCCTCAACCAAGTCTGACGAAACATCAACCTTGTTGATGACGTCGCGTCGTCGTGGCGGCGTGTGTAAGGACCCTGAGGCCGGAGCTGCAGCGCTGCAGCGCTGCAGTGGCGCGGAATTACCCGAGTGGGCGCGGGATGAGTGGAATTATGTGGCATGTAAGATGTACGTGGCCTGTCTTCCTTATACGGCATGGGAGCTGCAGTGTCGCGGTGTGTACACCGCCCGACGCGGCGAGTCGAGTGCGACCGGAGGCACGCGGTCGGCCGGGCGCGGCGGGTCCCGCGGACTGACAGTTCCATGAGTCGTGAGTGTGCGAATTGTGGCCTTGCATGGTATCGCGTGCACATGGTACATGGTATGGCGGGCGAACCGCGGGCGGATAGCGACTTTCCTTAAACCCAGTTGCCCCAAGAAGCCAAATGTGCAATGTGCACTGAAGCACTTTTCCCCACGTGCACGCCTTGAAAATTTGCATGCAATTCAAACCGCTTTTTCACACTACGTTTGTCAGTTTACTTTGTAACGTTTCTTTGCCGCCGCCCGCTCGCCCGCCCGCCCTCGAACAGCACGAGAAGCACACGACACATGGTGGTCACGATATCACCCACCGAATGCACGGAGGCGCACGTGTTCGAGCACATTCAGTCGCTAGAGAGCCAAGCCTGTGAGGAGCTGGGCAATGAAATATCCTACGGCACTTTGCCAGCGCCCTTTGACATGCGTAGGACGGAGGAGGGCCTCTACGACCATCAGCGCGACATGAAGGAAGACTACCTGCCTGCGATCCATATGGCGCTTGGCATTCGACACTACCTGCGACGCGACAGTGCCGAGGACGTGGCACTGGCCGAGGCCAACTCGCTGAAGTGGTATTACGTCGCAATCCGACCAAAGCGGGATCTTTTCACTGTCATCAAGTATCGCAGCCCCAAACCGTGCCATGCATTCGTCCTTCAAATGGCGGGCCTCACGGACGCTTATCACGAGTCGCATGAAGGGGATGTCGCATACGAGGTGTTCGTCCCTTGCGGGACGCTTGAGACCACCGATCTGTATGATGCGGGTCTGGAGCCACAGGAAAGCGAGACCGTGGCAAGAAGGCTGATTAGTCTGGCAGAAGACCGCGGTGGCAAGAGGGTGTCGATCCGGCCGCAAGAGGGTGGGCGCAAGGTGTATCTCGAAAGCGAGGGCCGCGCCAAGGAGCTGTGGATTCGCATGCCAGCAGACTACAAACTGGATGCTCTGTTGTCTAGAGCCAACCCTACTGCTGCTCAGCTCGCGGCGGAACTGGCGGTGCCTGCCTCTTCACAGGTGCCTGCTGCCTCTGTGAAGCGCTCCAAGAGCGCCACGACGGCGCCCGCTCCCGCTCCGGCGCCCTCTGTGAATGCCTCTGTGAAGCGCTCCAAGAGCGCCACGACGGCGCCCGATCCCGCTCCGGCGCCGGCGCCCGAGGAGGCGCCCCTGGCAGGGGCGCCCGCGAGTGCTGCGCGGCCCAAACGCGGAGCCAAGCGCGGGGTGGTTGAAAGGGTGGAGCCCGCGCCCGAGCCGGCGCCCGAGCCCGCCTCGTCTGCCCGCTCGAGCCGCGCACGTCGCTGAGCGGGAGGTGCGACGGCGGGGGGCGGGGGGGGTAACGGGGGGGGTCCGATAGGGGGGCGCTTTGGGGGAGGCAGGGAGCGATCATTCGAAGCGGGCCCTTGTAACGGTCGTTGCGTGGGCTGCCCTCGAGGGCCTACGGAGCATGAGGAGCAGCTCATTAGCTAATGAGGAGCTGATGAGGAGCATGAGGAGCAGCACATTGCAAGGGGCTGCGCGCGCGCGCCGTCGTGGACGGCTGCAGCACCGCAGCCCCTGACCCCCCGAGTGCATGCCATGCTCGTTGGTGTGCGACCGAGGGTGCGTCAGGGGAAGGGGGGATCTCGACGGGGGGATCTCGACCTGCGAGAGAGACGGGCATAAGGAGGGCAAGAGGCATCTGCGACGACGGCTCGGTGGCCTGACCGATGCCCCCACGGCGCGGCGGCGAGGCACCCGCCCCTGCTGTGTCATTGTCGCGGCATGGAAAGAGGAGTAAAGGGGGGGAAAGGGGGGGGTGGAGGACTCGAGCGGCGGGCGGGAGACCAGCACACTGCACACATGTCGCGGTGACGCACCGCCCGTCACCGCCCGACGCGGCGAGTCGAGTGTGACCGGAGGCGCGCGGAGGGTCCTCGCGGGCTGGGGCGCGGCGGGCTGCGCGCCCGCGGGTCCCGCGGACTGACAGTTCCGGTGTGCGGTGAGTCGTGAGTCGGTGCATCTGCATCAATCTGCATGTGAAGACGTCCGTGCCAAGAATTGCGTGGCTTTGCATGCAGCATGGAATCGCGGGTGCATTGTCGATTGTGGTGATATTAGAACCGGGAATACTCCCATGAATACTCCGTACGGTCGGTGTACTCAATATCACGGTCAGCGGCGACCCTCCACATGCTCTCAATCGCGCCTGCGCTTCCCGAGGCCGACACTGCCCCCCGAGTCGCGCGTGCGCTTCGCCTTCTCGAGCTTGCGCTTCTTTTGCTTGCGCTTGCCCTGGTTGATCGCGATGCGCTTCTGTGCAGCGCGCTCGGGATCGGCGACAGCCTCGAGCGCCTCGCGCTGCAGCCTCTCACGCTTGGCCGCCTTCTGCGCCTCCTTTCCGTGTTGGTAGGCGGCCACGAAAGCGGGCGCCTCGGCACGCCGCTGGAGCAGCTGCAGCGCCTCGTTGGCCATCTCCTGCACGGCGCCGTGCACCTTCCCACTACGATCCTCAGCAGCACGCGCCACCGGTGCAACCAGGAGCGGCAGCATCGCGCGCAGCTGCTCTGGGCTGAGCTGGGCGGCGATCGCTGCGACCCAGCGCATCGCCGCACAGCCGCGCGTCTGGCCTGGCGTGTGCGTGAGCGGAGCGAGCCTCGCCGCCACCGCCTCGAGCGCCCAGCAGCTCCACGGGGGCCCGAGCGAGGCGCCAGGGGCGGCGCCGTCGTGGGCGCTCGATTCGGCGGCCGCGGCCGCGGCGGCCGCCTTGGCTGCGCGCGCGCCGTTCCGGGCGCCAATCTCCGCCGAGAGGGAGATTCGACCTCGTGCCACCTCGGGCGCGCCCGCCGCCGCCGTGTCACGGAGGATGGCCTGCGACGAGATCGGCGCGAGATTGGGCTGCTTGAGGAAGGCGACGCACAGCCAGAGCAGGTTCTTCGTCGCCTGGGCGGCCGCCGCCTCGGAGAGGACCGCCGAATGAAGCTGCTGCACGAGCGCCGTCGCGAGCTCGACAAGAGCGCCCGCCCGGCAGAAAAAGGGCGGCGGAGGGCCCGAAGCGCCCACGACAGCGCCCTCCACCGCCGCCACGGCGGCGGGCGCGCCGCCCTTGCGCTTGCCCGTCTTGCCCACGACAGCGCCCGTCTTGCCGACACCGTCGGCGCTCTCGGTAGCGGCGAGATGGCTCGCGAGATGGCCCTCGCCCTCGAGCACCATCGCGGCGGCGAACGACTCGGGCGTCTGGGTGGCGAGCAAGGCGCCGATCAGCCGACCGGCCGCCGCGCGCACCCACGCGTGCTCGTGCAGCAGCAGCCGTTGGAGCGGCGCCCACAACGGCGCGAACCCCTCGCCGAGCAGCACCGGTCGGCCGTTGGGTTTCGTCAAGCGCACCGTCGGCTGCGCGAGGCGTTCGAGGGCGCGCAGGGAGTAGTACGCGCCCTGCCAGCGCACACGGGGCTCCTCGTCTGACGACACCGCGGATGAAACCGCCCCCGCCGCCTCGCGTGAGCCCGCGCCGCCGCCGCCAGCCTCGTCCATCTCGTCAATCTCGTCGGAATCTCCGGACCGAGCTCCGGCGCTATGAGGATGCGCTCGGGACGGCGCCTCGGGCGGCGCGTCCGCTTCGCGCTCGCAGCTGCCGACCAAGAGGGGCACGAGCGGAACAGCGAGCGCGGCCCCCGCCGTGCCGAGCGCCTCGATCGTGAGCCCCGCGAGCTGTGCGGCGGCGCGATGGAGCTTGGGGGCGGTTTCGTGAGTTTCGTCACCGGACCAAAGTCGGATGAGTTTGAAGAGACGTTCTCGCGCCGCGTCGCACTCGGGCTCGGCACCCGCCTCGCACGCGCGCGCCACGAGGTGGGTGATGACCTTGGCCACGGCCTTACGGCACGCTTGATGGTCGTCGTTGACGAGGCGCGTGACGAGAGGCAGCAGAAGGAGGTCCATCTGCCGGTGCAGCACGGGCAGCGGCAGCTTGTCGACGAGGGTCGCGATGAGCGCGAGCAGTGCTTCACGTCCGACGGCGACTGGGTATCCCAAATTAGTGACGAGAAAGTTGAGGTGCTGCTGGAGACGCTTGGGGCCTAGAGGGTAGCGAAGGAGGAAGTTGAGGAAGAGCGTCGAAGCGGCATGCCGGATGGCGGGGTTATCGGCCTGCATCACCATGTCGCCCAAGACGAGGACGAGGTCGTAGAGCTCGGCGAGGACGAACTTGCGAGCGAAGATGACCTGTGAGGCGAGGGGACAGGCGAGGGGGGGGGGAGGAGGGGTGTGAGGAGGGGAGGAGGAGGGGGGGGAGGACGAAGAGGAGAGGTGTGTGACGAAATGGCATGCGAGAAGATTTGGGAGGCCACCGTCTCCGAGAGGCGACGAGATTGCGACCCAAATTAGGTTGCGACCTTTGGAGGTCGGCGGCGGCGCCGAGAGCTGAGGTCAGATAGTGGATATCTTGTTGTGAGTGGTGCATCTCATGGGACGTGAGATAATCAGTCTCACTCGAACAGAAGTTGAATCGTCAATCCTCAGTTGCGCGCAGGAAAAGGGGTGGGGAGAGGGGGGGGGAGAGTGTGGGTTGGGGAGGGGGTGGGGAGGGGGTGGGAGGGGGGATTTGAGGTCGGATGGATATCTTGTTTTGAGTTGCCTCAGCGACGCCGTGAAGCGCCTCAGTGGACACACACATGTTTTGGCTCGTCATTCCTCAGGGGTGGGTGGGGTGGGTGCCCGAGAGCGACAAGGTTGGGGCCGGGCGAGGGAGTGGGGAAAGGTGGAGAGCGGGCGAGAGTGGGGACATGGCACGAGGCCAGGCCGGAGAGTGGACGCTGAGAGGCACACGTACCCGAAGCAGCCCGAAGAGGGACCCTTGCAGCACCGCGTCGTCCAGATGCACGGACACAAACGTGATGAGCCACCGAAGCTGCGACTCATTGAGGTTTGCACCGCCGCCGACCATGCGACGAGGCTCGGCCGCTTCCACACCGGGTAGAGTCTCCTCGCCCTCGATCTCGAAGTGCTCCTCGCCCTCGTCCTCGCCCTCCTCGCCGCCGCCCTCCTCCAACACCTCCTCGTCCACAGCCCTGTTCGCCTTGGCGCCCTTGCTTGTTCGTGTCCCGCCGCCGCCGCCGCCGCCGCCGCCGCTCACAGCCCCGCGTGGGCGCGGCGGTTTCCGAAGGAGCGCGGTGACGACCTTGACGCCGATGCTCACGAGCTCTGTGCCCTGCGAGCTCGCGGCTCGCTTGAGGATCTGCAGCGTGCGCTCCAGCAGCGCCGTGGCGTGCACGGGCAGCGACGGGATGGGGTACGCCATCAACAGCCCCACCGTGCGCAAGGAGAGCGAGACGACCGGGTCGGAGTCGGAGCGCATCGCGCGCTGGAGTAACGGCAGTAACGGCTCGAGCAGCGCCAGATGGGTCGGCTCGTGATGCTCGAAGCGGCCGCGCTTGAGCGCACTCAGCAGCATGCCCACGGCGAACGCGCTCAGCTCGTGGGCGAGCGGGTTGCGCCCGCTGCCGCTGGTGACGCCTGGCTCGGTCATCGGCTGCAGCACACTTCCCACAGGCGCGACGCGCTTCTTGCCCTTGGGCTCCGTCAACCGGTCGCCCTCGGCGCCGCCCACGACGGCGCCCGGCTTCGCCGGCGGCCCTCCCTTTGGCGTCCCTAATTTGGAAGTGCCTCCCTTTGGCGGCAGGTGCGTCAGGAGCATGCCACGCACGTAGATGCAGAGGGGCTGCAACTCGACGCTCGCGTTCACCGCGAGGCCGAGCGCCGCGTGCCGGAGCATGTCACGCGCGATGCTCACGTTCTTGAGGGAGTCGGAGCCGCCGGTGGCCGCAGCGACAGCCTGGTGGATGGGGGGCACGAGGAGGTTGATGTTGGGCACGAAGCCGATCACCGAGGCGAGCAGCTCAAAGGAGTTGTACGATTTCGTCACGCGGGCCTCCTTCATCGCGGTCGCGATCTCCTCAACCTCCTTTTTATCGGCGGCCTCGCCAAAGAGGTCGGCGAGCAGCACCTGATGAGGGAGGCAATCATAGGTCATCAGCATGTCATCAGAGGTCATCAGCGGGTCATCAGAGGTCATCAGAGGTCGTCAGAGGACATCAGCGGTCATCAGAGGACATCAGAGGTCATCAGAGGTCATCAGAGGTCATCAGAGGTCGGCGAGCATCCACCTGCACTAAGGGTGCCGCGCAGTAGTCGAGTGCGCCCGGCGCGAGCGTAGGCACGAGCTTGGCGAGCAGATAGTGCACCGAGTAGCCGAGCACGTGAATCTGGAAGCCCCGGGTGAGCGAGGTCTTGAGCTCGTGCAGCACGGCGCCGAAATTGGGCGCGCCGAGCTCGAGGACCACCTGATGAGGGAGGCAATCAGCGCTCATCAGTGGTCATCAGAGGCAATCAGAGGTCATCCGAGGTCATCCGAGGTCATCCGAGCTCGAGGACCACCTTGGCGAGCGTCTCGCGCCCTTGCTGGCGCAGACCCTTGTTGCGGCTCGAGAGGGTCTGGACGACGCGCATGAGGAAGCCGTGCAGCTCCGCCATGAGGATGCGGTGCGGCATGAGGAGCAGCAGCTTGAGGACGGCGAGAGCGACGGGCACTCGCACCCCCTCCGTCTTCGGGTCCTTGAGGTGCGCGTAGAGCTCGGGTAAGAGCTTCCCACGCACCGCATGCATCACAGCCGCCGCACGGGCGGAGCGCTCGTCCATTTTGGGGACCGCCGCCGACGCACCTGCCGCGCTCGCGTCCATAAGCGCCGTCGTGGGCGCTTCCATTGCCTCCGCGACCGCCTCGAGGGCGAGCAGCGGCGCCGTCTCATCGCCATCAAACTCCTTCTCCTCGTCCTCGTCCTCTCCGTCCTCGCCCTCCTCGCCCTCCTCGGCCTCCTTGCCCTCAGCCTCAGGCGCCGCCGTGCCCTCGCCACCTGCCGCGACCTGCTGCACGCCCGTGGGCGCGGATGGCGCTGTCGTGGGCGCGGGTGGCGTTGTTGCGGGCGCATCCACAGCGCCGCTGCCCCTCGCCGAGCGAGCGACGGAGTGCTCAATCCGCTGCACGCCCGATCGGCTGCGGGTGTAGCTCGAGCCACCCCCTGCCGCCTTGATGGCGGCCTCAATCGCGTCCGTCGTGAGCTCGAAATGGAAGGCGTTGAGGAACTCGACGATGGCGCGCACGAGGCGCTTCTCAAGGAAGGGCTGTGTCTTCAGCAGGCGCACAAAGGCCTGGAGCGTCGTCAGGTACGGGCGCCACGGCAGGCGCGCGGCGACGACACGCAGCGTCTGCACGGCCTCCTCCGCCACGTCGACTTCCTTGGGCGAGGAGCGCAGCACGAGATGACGAAGCATCGGCACGAGGTAGTTGGCCAGCGTCGGCTCCGAAAAGGCGCCCGACTCGACGCGCTGTGCGAGGCGTGCGAGCGCGCGCTGCCGGCGTGGCATCTGCACGTGCGTCACGTTCGCGTAAAAGTCCGCCTCGACGTCGTGCGGTGAGAGGAGCGTCGCCATCTCCGGAGCGAGCTGCGGCATCTCGAGGAGCGTCGTCCCGAGCATCCGGATGAACTCCTGTCGCAGCAGGTCCTTTTCGGCGGGCAGCCGCAGCCCGCGCCGGAGTGCGGGCATCAGCGTGCGCTCGAGCAGCTCGGTCAGGCTCGCACCGGTCGCCGAGCCTGGCGGCTGCCGAGCTGCAAGGCGCACGATGAGCAGGATTGAATGCGAGGCGGAGTGCTTGAGCGCAATGTCGTCCAACTCGACGTCGTGAATGCAGTGGCACAGCAGCGGCAGCACCAGGCGCGCCGATGCGACGCCGCCCAGCAGCGCAGGCAGCCGCTCAGTATACGCGTCGAGCCGCCGGTCGTAGTCAGGCTCATCCACCTCCGTCGTTGAGAACGAGTTCAATTCGACAAGTGTCGCGGCCGCCTGCTGCAGCGCCCCGACGTCGTCCTGCGCCAATGCCGCCGCTGCGCCATCGCCCTTCGCCGCTGCGCCATCGCCCTTCGCCGCTGTGCCACAGCCCTTCGCCACTGCCCCTCCCGCATCCGCGCCCATCGCGGCGCTGCCCGCGACGACGCTCGGCAGGTGGACGAGAGTACTGAAGAGGCGGGTGAGAGCCGCCCGCGCGCCGCGTGAACGCACCTGTGAAGGAGGGTCGCCGCGCTGTGGTGAGCGCTTGCATGCAAGGCAGGGCGGGTGAGAGCCGCCCGCGCGCCGTCCCGAGCGCACCGTTCCGAAGAGGAGCGAGATCGTCTTCAGATGCTGAGTTGCCATCTTTGGGTCGTCCCGCGCACGTCGCACCAACCCGTCAAGAAGCAGTAGCACGTCTTCCTTGACCCGCTCAGTGCGCGGTGACGACTTGAGCCTCAAGTACGGCAGGAAGAGCTCGACGAGCTGCTGCGCCTGCGAGGGTTCGTCAATGTGCTCTCAGACGCAATCAGACGCCATCAGACGCAATCAGACGCACTCAGACGCCATCAGACGCCATCAGACGCCATCAGACGCAATCACACGCAATCAGACGCAATCTCACGCCCTCCGAGGCACTCCGAGAGCGCACCTGCTCCGGTTCGTCAATGTGCCCGCTCAGGCGCGTGAGTAGCCGCAGCTCGCGTGTGGCCTGGCGCCCGCCACCCGCCGCCTGGAGCGCCTTGGCTGCGTCTTGGCCGCCAAACTTGCCACGTAACCGCTGGTTGAGAGCGCCGAGGAGCTCCTTGATGTGTGCATGCAGCATCTCCTCAGCCAGCTTGGCCTGCACGATGCCCTCCTCGTACTGCGTGGCGGCCCTCTCGGCGGCCTCGACGGCCATCGCAGCCGAGGGCGCGGCGTCGTCGTCGTCGTCGTCGGCGTCGGCGTCGGCGTCGGTGATGGTGGCCTTGAAGCGCCTGCCAGAGGCCTCATCTGCCTCAGCGGCCTTCGCCTCGCGCATCACCGCATCGCCCTGCGTGATGCGCACCTGGCCGCTGCTCCGAAGGACCTCCTGCACCGGCGGCACCGGCGGCGTCGCATGGTCGAGGAGCGCCTCCACGATCGAGAGGACCGCCTCGACGACGGACGGGTGCACCTTGACGGCCGCGAGGCACTTGTACACGCACGGTAGCACGGGCACCTCCGCGAGCTTGAGGAGCTCGAGCGTCTCGCGCTGCTGCGTCATCACCACGAGCGCGCTCAGCAGCCCCGAAGGCGACTGCGTGTAGTGCGTGTGAAGACGCTCGAGCATCGGGCGGACGCACCTGTGAAGGAGGGTCGCCGCGCTGTGGTGAGCGCTTGCATGCAAGGCAGGGCGTGTGAAGACGCTCGAGCATCGGGGGGACGCACCGGAAGACGAGCGCCGCCGTGGGCGCGAGCGGCGCGCTCGGGAAGGCCTGCATGACAATCGACCACGCCTTGATCACCCACAGGCGCGCCTCACGCGCCTCGACGAGCGTCAGGACCGCGCGCACCGACGCTCCGAGATGGGCACTCGGTGGGAGCAGCGCGCCCTCCTCCGCGTTGGGCGCCGTCGTGGGCGCCGTTGTGGGCGCCACGGTGGGCGCGCCGCCGTCGCCATCCTCGCCATCGTAGGCATCGTCGCCGTCGCCATCTTCGTCATCTCCTCCCGCCGCAAAGCCCGCGATGGGTGCCGCGAAGCACACGCAGTGCGTCGCGTACAGCAGCAGGTGGCGCAGTGTGGCCAGCAGCTCGGGTAGGTACGGCGCGAGCGCACCCCCCAGCTGCGCCAACGCCTCATGCAACGAGCGCAGCACACCGAGCTGCTGCCCGGGCGGGACCGCAGCGAGCGCCGCGCCGCGCGCGAGAGCGTCGGCGTCGTGTTGAGCGTCGGCGTCGTGTTGAGCGCCGGCGTCGCCGCCGTCCGAGCTCGTCGCGCCCACACGTGCCATCGGCGCCAGTATCAGATCGACCAACGGGCGGAGCTCGTGCGGGTGGTAGGAGCAGAAGAATGCGAAGATGGTCGCGCGCCGCTGCGCCATCGCATTCTTGGAGGCTCCGCGGCCCCCGCGCTGTGTGAGGCGCGCGTAGAGCAGCCGCGTGAGCAGCGGCAGCACAATCGGCCGGTGCTGCGGAAGCATCGCGTCATCCTGGCGCTCGTCGACGGGGAAGAGGGCGAGGGTTTCTCGAAACGACTTCTCACCGATGAGGCCAAGCAGCTGCGCCTTGTACTTGTTCACCGCCGGCTGCGACCAGCGAGCGATGCACTCGAGCGCCGCCGATTGCACCTTATGGTCAGCGTGCCCGAGAAGGCGCGCGCAGTCCGCGTACAGCGCCGCCGCGCCGCTCAGCTTTGGTAACGTTTCGCATGCGCCGTAGACCTTGAGGAAGCCGAGCAGCAGCCCGCGCCGTGCCGAGCGTCCGCCGCGAACGCCCGGCACGGCGCTCCCTCGCCGGCCGCCGGCGCCGCCTTCCCGACGTGCCGATGCCGCGCCCAGCGCGCGCGCCGTACTGGGCGGCGCGGCCTCCTCGTCGTCGTCGTCCTCGTCGGGCGCGTCGTCCTGGGCGAGGCTGCCGTCCGTCGCCACCGCCCGCCACAGGGGCTCGAGCAGCTCGGAGTGCTTCGTCACGAGCGGGAGCAGCGGCGCGCCCAGCAGCGCCTCGAGCAGCTGCGTGGCGAGGTGCGCCTCCTCGGTGCCCTGTGGGGAAAGGCTCGTGAGGGGCGAGGGCGCTGTGGTGAGCACTTGCATGCAAGGCAGGTCATCAGTGGCAATCCGCCTACCTGTGGGGAAGGCTCGAGGGCGCTCTCCCATCATCATCAGTGGCAATCAGCGTACCTGTGGGGAAGGCTCGAGGGCGCTCTCCCATCATCAGTGACAATCAGCGTACCTGTGGGGAAGGCTCGAGGGCGCTCTCCCACGCCCGGTCCACGGCGGAGGCGAGCGCCGTGATGGGCGCGGCGTGCTCCGCGGGCGCGTCGTCGGGGTCGCCGGCCTCGCGCGCCGTGTCGGGCGCGCCCTCGTGTGCGCCCGCGACGACGCGCCCGTCCTCGTCGGCCTCGTTGCCGTCGCCGTCGCCGTCGGCCCCCCCGTCCCCGGGCGTGCCGCCGCTCGCGGGGCCGCCGCGCGTGCCCAGCACGGCGCTGCCCGAATGGCCCGAGGTGCCCAGCACGGCGCTGCCCGTATAGCCCGAGGTCGCTCCCTCGACCGCCTCCCGCAGCGCGCCCAGCAGGGGCTCGGTCAGGGTGCCGCTCCAATGTTTCGTCAGCGCCTGGAGCAGCTCGCGAACGTGCGGCCACACGCGCGCGTACCTGTGGGGAAGGGGGTATGGCGCCGTGGTGAGCACATGGCGCCGTGGTGAGCACTTGCATGCTGGTCGAGGTGAGGCCACACGCGCGCGTACCGGATGCGCAACATGCCGAAGGCGTGCGACACGAGCACCCGGACCGCCGAGGGCGGCAGCGAGGCGGAGCGCGCGAGCTTGATGAGCTGCTCGGCGTCCATCGCGAGCTGCTTCGACGTCGGCGAGAGGGGCGCAGCCTCGATCTGGCGCCCGAGCTCAAGGACGCGCTCGACGAGATCGAGATCGCGATCTGGCGCCATCTCGCGCAGCTCGCTCAGAGGGAGCATCCAGCCACGCCGATGCAGCGCGGAGAGCAGCTCGAGCGCGCGCGCACGCGTCTCCGGCGACGGGTGGCTCAGCGCGCCGTGCAGCCTCGGCAGCACCGCGAGCAGCAACTGCTCCGAAGGACGGCCGGTGCCCAGCACGGCGCGGTCGTCCACCCTCGACGGACCGGCGCCCAGTACGGCGCCGTGCGCGTCGACGAGGGAGGTGCACGCCCGGAGCAGCGCGGGGTGTGACCAGCCGCCTTGGCGCGCCGTGGTGAGCGCCGGCGGGTAGAGAAGGCAGCGCAAGGCCGCATCGATGTCGCCCATGCCCAAATTAGGCAAGGCCGGTGCGAAACTTGGGACCCTTCCATCCAAATTAGGATCGAGCGCCGCCTCGAGCGCGCCCTTCTTCGACCTCTTCTTCGAAGCGGTTGCTGCAGCAGCAGGAGCAGCAGCGGCGGCGGCGGGGGCGGCGGCGGCGGGGGCGGCGGCGGCGGGGGCGGCGGCGGCGGCGGCGGCGGCGGGGGCGGCGGCGGGGGCGGCGGCGGCTCTCGAGCGCTTCGCCCCCACCGCCGCGGACGACGGTACCTCTGCGTTTGCAGCTGTGCCCCCCTCAGCCCCCTCGGCCGTGGGTGCCCAAGACGGCGCTGTGAAGGCCCCCTCGGCCGAGGCCGTGAGCGAGGTCAGCGCCTCGAGAGCCGCTGCGTGAAGGAGCAGACCGGCCGGCGAGAGTGCGCCGTCGTCGTGGGCGCCGCCCTCCGCCTCGGCGCTGCACTCGAGGGCGTCGGCGGGTGTCGCCAGCAGCGCGCGGACCGCCGTTAGAATGCGCGGGAGCAGCGAGCCGAGCTGCGGGCTGCGCGTCGCCGCGAGCACCTTGAGCGCGGCCCAGGCCTGGCGCGCGCCGTGGTGAGCGCTCGCGCCGTGGTGAGCGTGCGCGCCGTGGTGAGCGCTTTCGGCCCAGGCCTGGCGCTGCCGCTCCGTCGCGCTCAGCGTGGTCCCACCGCCGCCACGCGCCGTGATGGGCGCGAGCGCCGTCTCGAGCGCGAGGCACAAGGCGAGCGCGCACGGGCCGGCGGGCGCGCCAAACTTGAGCGTGAAGCCGGCGCTCGCGACGGCGCTCGCGTCCGAGTGGACGAGGGCGAAGAGGGTGGCGAGTACGCTCTGCGGCTGCGTGCTCGCGAGCGCGTCGCAGGTCGCTAGTAACGGCTGGAGCACGCGGATCTCAAAGTGGCGCCACGGGAGCAGCGAGATGCCGAACTGCAAGAGGCTGAGGTCGCTGATGGCGGCTTCGTCCGGTTTCGTCAGCCCACTCCCGCGCTCGTCCGGTTTCGTCAGCCCCCTCCCGGAGGACTTTGCGTCGCCATCGACAAAGATCGCCTTGAGGATGACGGACGATTGCGTGAAGATCGATGCCTCCTCAACGGGCGCGCCCGGGGCGACCAGCGTGGCCGCGATCGATTTCAAGAGGTCCTCAACCACCCCGGACGCACCGGACGACGAGTGTGGGTGCATCGTGCTCGACGCCGCCCCCGCCCCGGCGGCGGCGACGGTCGGCGCGTCCGCGGGCATGCCCTCGAGCGTCGTGGTGAGCGTGCCCTCGAGCGTCGCGGTGAGCGTCGCCTGCAAGCACTCCCCGAGCATCGCGAGCAGCGCGAGCCGTCCGCCCTCGGGCACTCGAGTGCCGTTCCGCTCGGCGAGCCATTGCCTAATTAGGCTCAGGATGCGGCGCAAGTGGCATGCACTCTGCTCGGTCCGGGTGGCTAGTCGGCGCGATCGGGCGGCTCGGCGGGCGTCTTTGGCAGCTGCTGCAGCGTCCTCCTGCTCGCTCGCCACGGTGCCCATCGGATCATCTTCGGCCTCGCCCTTTATGTCTTCCGCCTCGCCCATGTGCACTTTGCCCTTGTCTTCGTTGGCCAACCTCATGTTTGGCTCCACAGTCATTAAGAGGACGGCATCCTCTTCCCCTTCCTCCTCCTCCTCCTCCTCTGCCTCCTCCTCTGCCTCCCCCTCCTCCTCCTCCTCCTCCTCCCCCTCCTCCTCGTCGTCGTCCACCTGCTCGACGGCCACCGCCAGCCGCCGCAGCCGCCGCAGCCATGCCTCAATCGCTCCCTTGAGCTCTTCGGTCAACGGAATCCAAACGCCCGACGCGTGCGCCCGGCGCGTGTGCTCGGACATCAAGTGGAGCGCCTCCACCACGACCGGCATCAGCGGACCCTCGTCGCCGCCCCCCCCCTCCCTCACTGCGAGAGCCTTGGCCGCAGCCTCACGCGCCAGGGCCTTGGCGGCCGCTCCACGCGCCAGCGGGGCCGAGACCGACGCGGCCGCGAGTGACCCAAACGTCGGGTGGAGAAGCAAGATGAGCGCCTTGACGACAATTGGCGCGCGCGAGTGGAACGCATGCCCCAGCCCGCGCACCGTGTAGAAGAAGAGCTGCGCGATGCCCTGGTCGAGCGCCGCGCCGTGTGCGCCCACGTGCGGCAAGATCGCATGCGCCACGGCTGATGGCAGCTTGGAAGCAGTGAGGCGACGGAGCAGAAAGGAAAAGGACTCGGCCGCAAAGTCGCGCACATGCGCACGCTCGTGCGCGAGCAGCGGCCGGTACGCGCCGAACGCCGCCGGCAGGTCCGCGAGCAGCTGGCGCAGCAAATACTTGAAGAGGTAGCACAGCGTCGAGAAGACGTCCTCGAGGAGCTGCACGTCGCTCGGAGAGAGCAGCGCCGCGAGCGTGGCGAGCAGCGCCGGGAACTCGGCGTAGAACTCTTGGCGGAGATCGGCCGCGATCGCTGACGTCACCTCGAGCATCGGCTTGAGCGCCATGCTCGGCGCGGCCGCAAGGTGTCGGTTCAGCGCGCTGAAGAGCTCCGCGCGCCGGTGCAGCATGAGCGGCACTGACAGCAGCATCGGGGAGAGCTCCTTGTTGAACGCTTTGAATGCGCCCGTGCAGTTGAGCTCCGTCCAGCGCTCCATGGTCGACATCGCGAGCGGCGCGTCCGTAATGTCGCCGCCCAGCAGCTCGCGCTCGTCTGCCTGGTCAGCGGTGAGGCGATGGAAAACGTCGATGTTGGCTGCGGCGACGCGCTGCGCAAACGTCCGGAAGATGAAGCGTTTGCCATCGTTGTCGCTTTTCCGGTCGACGAGTTTGAGGTTGAGGTCCTTGCCCTCGCCAGAGGCCCGGGCGGAGGGCATGACCGGAGTGGCGGCGGCGTGGACGGCTTCGCGGCGACGTCGCACGTGCGGAGGGGGGCAGTCCTAGCGTTCCCACGAGCGCTCAAGAAAGCGCCTTTTTGGTGTAACACGACGCGTGAACGCGCTGCCTCGGCCGCTCGTGATTAATTTAACTGTTTGAAGGACAATCTTACGTCTTGGTCAGTACGCGACAGATAAAGAAGGAATGGTCGTACATGTACCGGTATAAAGGCGCTCTGGGAGCGGGTGGAGGCAGGGTCGGGTTCGCTGGGGGCGGCCTCTTC
>ENA-UOUZ01000133-UOUZ01000133.1-mixed-culture-metagenome-genome-assembly--contig:-NODE-133-length-44443-cov-104.147382_pt1 | contig 44443 bp, 24 predicted proteins | sample MGYA00238154_ERZ761575 | MGnify/ENA primary metagenome ERZ761575 (study PRJEB28896, sample SAMN07631632) | mixed culture metagenome | isolation source: Freshwater growth medium | place: USA...
CCTCCTCCCCCTCCTCCTCCCCCTCCTCCTCCCCCGCTATTGCATCCGGGTAGAGAAGAGCAAACGCTGCGTCCACCAGCTCGTCGGCGGTCATCGCCTCCTCCACCTCCTCCGCCTCCTCCACCTCCACTGCCTCCACCGCTGCATCGCCAGCACCCTCTCCACTCACCTCCCCACTCGCCTTAGCAGCATCAGCACCCTCTCCACTCACCTTTCCACTCACCTCAGCAGCGCCAGAGTCGGGGGCAGCGGCCACACTGCCCCCTTCGGGTGCCGGCACCTCGGCGGGCGACCCGCTGGCAGCACCGCCGCCCTCCTCTGCCGAGGTCTGATCGGCGGCCTTCTTGCCGAGGATCCCGTGCTTCATCATCAATTCCTTCAGGATGGTCTTCTTCATCTTCGAGAGACGAACCTTTTTCGGTCCGACCTTCTCCTTGCCCTTCATCTGAGTCTTCCCGAGCCCACTGAGCGCCGTACCGGCGGTGTTCACGCCCGTGTTCTTGGCGCCACTCTCTTTCAAAGATCCACGTTGGCCCATGGTGAGGTTGAGCGGCTTGTTCTTCCCCTCAGCTGCCTCGCTGACAACGCCCTTGCCGCCCTTTTTCTTGGCAGGCTTGGCGGCGAGCATCAGGTCGAAGAGATCGGAGAGCATCACATTAGCTTGCGGCTTGGGCTTCTGGTACGCGGGCTTGTCCGGTGCCCCCTTAGCAGCGGGCGCACTGCTCTTGCTCTCAGTGCCCCCTGGCACCTTGAGCATTCCCGGCTGGGGCTTCTGGGGCTGGGATGTGGATGGCTGTGACGAGGATGAGGTGGCCGCGGTGGGCTTGGCGCCGCGGTGGGTGCCGCCATCGGCCTTCGGGGACGCAGCGGGCTTGCTCACCACAACGCTCGCCCCAGCCGCCGCCCAGCCGCCTCCCACCGCACCCACCGCACTCGCAGCACTGCTGGTGAGTCCTGCAGACGCCGCCACCGTCGGCGTCGGCTTCGGCTTCGATGGCAAAGAGGGGAAGAGGTCGATGGCGTCCGTAGGCGGCGGCAGCGGAATGGGCATGGGCGCCGTGGCGGGCGCCCCAGTGCGCTTCGTAGGGGACGTGTCTCGAGCCTCGGTGGCCTTCCTCCCTGCGGGTGGGGCTTTGGACTCGGTCTTCACTGACGAACCCTGTGGCTCCACTGACGAACCCTGTGGGGCTTTGGACTCGGTCTTCTTCGGCTCCGCTGCCTTGGCCTCGACGCCGAATTGGGTTGCCCCGCTGCCGGTGGCGGTGGCGGTGGCGGTGGCGGTGGCGGTGGCGGTGGCGGTGGCGGTGCCCTCACTCTTCGCCGTCCTGTTGCCGCCGCCACGGCCTTGGTTGACGTAGCTGGTGTGCCTTGTCCCATCAACGTCCAGGGGCTCTTTGCCTGCCTCCTCTGCTGCCGCCTTTGCCATGCGTGACGCGACCTCCTCAAACTCCTCGCGCATGAGCGCCACCGCCTCGGCCGTGAGATTGAGCTGTAGTCGGCGCACCGGCGCCGCGGGCGCCTTTTTGATCGACGAGAGCGCCGCCGAGTTTCCCCACACGCCCGCCACCTTGGGCGGCTGCGCCACCGGTGCTGCATCGTCAGAGGTGGCGCCGTCGTGGGCGCCAGAGGTGGCGCTCCCGGCGCCGTCTTGGGCGCCGTCCCGGGTTCGGGCGCTCGCATTCTGACTCGCACTTGCGGCGGCGGCGGCGAAGGAGCCCTTGGCAGCTCCTCCGCCGCTCTTGCCGCCTGCATCGCCCTTGGCACCTGCCGCGTCAGCAGTGGCGCCGCCACCCCCCTTGCCCTTTGAAGGTACGAGCGAGCCCGTCTGCGAGTTCCACAGCAGGCCGGAAGTCTTGGGCCTTCGAAGACTTGCTGGCTCCTCCTCCTCCTGCTCGCGTTGCACGCGTGCAGAGGCATGGTCGCCCTCCTCCGCCGCCTCGGTAGCACGGGCAGCCGCGGCCAGGGCGCCGACAGACGCAGTGGCAAGGCCGCCCGTGGCAGCGCCCTTGCCCCTGCCCTTGGCGCCACCGCCACGGCCGCCACCTTTGCCGCCATTGTCATCGGGTGCTCCGGGTGCGTCACCGCCCCCGCCCTTGGCGCCGCTGGCACCCCGCCCGCCCGTGCCGCCCTTGCCGCCGCCCGTGCCACTGCCAGACGTATCGAGGCCACTACCGGTACCGCGGCCGCCCTTGCCGCCGCCTTTGGTGCCACCGTCGCCCTTGCCGTCACCCTTGCTGGCGCCGCCAGCGCCTTTGCCGCCACCAGCGCCATCGGGGCGTGGCGATGCAGCTGCGTCGGGCACGCCCTCGTCTCGGATGGGTCGCGAGCGCATGGGGCTCGGATTGGCAACGGCAGCGGCCCAGCTGAATGGCGCCTTGGGAGGCGCTGCCGACGAAACCGACGAAACCGACGAAACCGGCGCTGCCGACCCCTCCCCGCGCGCGTTCACCACGGCGCTCGCGCCCGAGCCAGCAGCGCTGCCAGAGCTGCCGCCCGCTGACATGGCGCTCTCCACGCCGGCGGCGGCGTGGTTAGAGGTCGGAGCGGCGGCGATCGTATCAGTCGTGGCGGCTTCGCTGGAGCCAGCGGGGCCCTCCTTGCCCTTCTCGTTCTCCTTCTTGGCTGCCTTGGCCGCCTTGGCTGCCTTGGCCGCAGCGGCCTTCTCTGGGTCCTTGGGTTTCGTGAGCTTCGTCGGCTTCTGCTTTGGGTCCTTGTAGTAGCCGATGCCGTCGTCGCCTGCACGGAAGGCGTAGCCGGGCTTGGCGCCCTCGAAGGTTGCGGCGGGGAGGAAGGTGGGCGGCTCGTCCGGCCTCTTCTCAGCTTTCTTGGGTGAGCGCGCCGCCGTGGCTTGCTCCTGCGCTGCACGCCGTGGTGGCAAGTGGCCAGGCTGCTGCAGCTCTTGTTGCTGGCGCGGCGCACGAGCTCCGGCCGGTTGATACCACTGTGTCTGGTCTGCCGGCGCGGACAAGCCCCAGTATCCTTTTGGTGGAGCAAACACCATCCCGCCAGGCACGAATGGAGCGGCATTAGGGTTTCCTCCCGGCACAAAGACAAGTGCGGTTGGGTTGAGACCGGTGCTGCTGCTCGATGCAGCACTCGTGTTCTGCGATGAAGCGTTGCTCGCCTCGTCGTCCATTGCTGCGCGGCGCGAGCGCGACGGGGCTCGGGGGCACCCGCGCCACGTCGAATTTCAGGGGCGAACTGCACGGGGGGAGAATTTGCAACACACAGTGGACAAACAGCGGTCCATGCAAAACATCCGTCAGCGGACCTCCACCGAGTGTGCCCCGTGTGTGTCCCGGCTCCCCCCGGTGTCTTTTTACCGACGAGGGGACGTGTGTTCAACTCAATAAATTCATACACTGTGAAGACGTCAGAGAGAGGGACGATCAAAAACATCCACAAGCCTTTCATCACTGTAGGGTAGCTCGTTCACATATAATGGCCGTCACATATAACCTGTCACTCACTTCCCACTGTCGCCTGACCGGGCCGACAGTCAGGTGCGGGCGAGGAAGGTGCGGGCTGCTTGTGGATGTCGGCTGCATAAGCCTCGAGCGCCTTCATAAAGGTCGGGTTGGGCTGCACTAGCGGCCTAGAGGCCTGGACCCGGGCCAGCGCCACGGCCACTCCAACCTTGAACTTGGCCATTACATAGGCGGTTGCGAGTGCCCCGGAGCGGCTCTTGCCCTGTGCGCAGCTGACGACGACCATCTTGCCCGCGGCCACGCACTCGCGCGCCCAGACGAGAGCGCGGACGATGTCTTCGAGTTCAATGTCAAATGTCTCTGAGTCCTCCCATTCAAGGTCCAAGAGCCGCGGTGGAGACTCATTGCGGAGTCTGTCGAATTCGGCTCGCGTGGTTGGCAGAAAGTCGTGCAGCTTGTGCCCCGCGCAATTCAGCACCACGCTGCTGCTGGTGGTGGGGTCCTCCTTGCACACACGGAGAGCTGCCTTGTAGCTGCCCACTGCGAGCTCGCTAGGAAGCACGACCGATGCTCTGCCATCATCCTGCGTTGCCACGACCGCCAGCAGCTGCTGATCGTCGACCTCCTCGCGGGAATGCTCCCTGATGTCGCAGCCGCATTCGGCGCACTTGTTGGCGGTGGCCTTGGCAAGAGGCTTGCGAAGCACAAAGTTGTGACCAAGTGACGTGCGAGCGAAGGTGGCTGCACTGGCAACGCTCATGGCGGGGCGAGAAAAACCGAGCGCTCGAGAGTTTCCCAAAACCTAAAAAGGAGTTTGTGTTACTGTGTGAATGGAATTTGTGTGAGAGAAGGGAGTGGGCTCGTACAAATGCACGGCACGGCATCCAAGCAGAAGCGCATCACGGGCCGCACGGCGATTCCGAGAATCAGAATGCACGATCCGTGCGACTTTCGTGGCCGGTGTGAGTCGAGTCCCTTCTCCCTCGCCGGACAGAGTCTGTAAAAGTCTCTAGTCTGCTGCACGTCCCTCGTCCCCGGTCCCCCTCACGCGACGCTCAAAGCAACTCTGACACCCTCGGTCAGGTCACCTCCGCGCGTCCAATTCGAGGGATAACGGTACATGCTACATCCTGCCTTGGCACTCTACTCCTGCGCCGACACGAGCGGCCCTCTCTCATCCGCCGCGGCGATCGCGTCCGCGATCCCCTTGGCGCCCGTATGCATGGTCACGTCGGTCACGTAGTCGATCGCCTCAGCGAACGCGGTGCGTATGGGTGTGTACTCCATCCCGAGCTCTCGCTTCGATCTGTCCGCGCTAAAGCACAGCGTGCCGCCCACGGCTGTACTCACCAAGTCGACTGGCGCCGCCGGAGGCCGTCTGCTCACCCAGTTCGACCAGATGGTCAGCCCACGTGCGCTGATTCGCGCGAGCCACGCTGGAATCTCATACGCAGGCGCAGGCTGCCCCGAGATCTGCGCGATGAGCCCGTAGAACTCCTTGGTGCTCAGCTGCTGATCGCCGATCAACCAGCGCTCGCCATCTACGGCCATTGTGCGACGACGGTGAGCTCCGCTGCTGCCGCTGCCGCTGCCGCTGCTGCTGCCACTGCCACCACGACCGCTCACGCGCTCCGTGGCGCGCACGATCGCCTCCGCCGCATCGCGCACGTGCACGTAAGTGAAGACCACATCGCTCACGATCGTGGCAGGCACAGCGCCCTGAACGAGGTCAAGGATGCGCATCACATCGCGATTCGAGTCCACCAGCTTCGGGTCTGCACCGATGCAGCATGCAAGGAAGAGCGTGCATCCGCGCAAGCGGCCCGCGTCGAAGGCCTGCTGGGCGAGAAGGTCGCCTCGATGCTTGCTGGCCGCGTACTGGCTCGAGTGCGGACCCACGGGCGTTGACTCATTGAAAGTCTCCTTGGGAGCGCAGCACCGTCCATAGGCCAGCACTGTGGACACATGCACGAGTGCTACAGCTGGAGTCTCGGCGAGGGCTTCGAGGAGGTTTTGCACACCCGTAGCGTTTACCTCAAACTGCGACGGGTCGGGAAGCCACCATGCGTACACGCCCGCACAATTGATCACGATGTGGCAGTTTGACGTCCTGATCGCGTTAAGAAGGCTAGCAACATCCTCCACGTCACCAATTAGAGCGGTCGCGCCCTCCGGTATCGTGCGCTGGCCGCGTGTGAGTCCAAAGACTGTGTAGTGTCTCTCGAGAAGCGTCCGCACGACGTGAGAACCGACGAACCCGGATGCGCCCGTCACCAGGACGCGCATTATCCGATCGTGCGATCAAAGTGAGCAGCTTCACGACGCCACGAGACACGAGGTCGGCCATGTACACGGCCACACGTGTGAATTAAACATTGACTGTGAATGGGTGACTGAGATGACCTGGCAACCTTCGCGCCCAAGTCAAGACAACTCCCCCACACAAAAGGCGGCTGGGCCTGCGGCACCTGGTCGTTGGTGGTGGGTCCGGGTGATGTCTGCGTGTGCGGGGCGGGGCAGCCACGAGGTACACAGCAAGCAAGCAAAAACAGCCGACTTACCTAGCTTGCTTCTGGGCGGGAGTTAGCAGTTACGCGCGAGAGGGTGTGCAGCCCGCGAGCCCCTGCAGCCGACAGCGTGGCCGACGTGTTGAACTTTTGAGATGACAACGCATGCGCTCGTAAACCGTCGGCCGAGCTCTTGGCTGCACGTGGGCTCGTAGCACGAGTATGAGTAGTTGTATGGCATGTGAATTGTATCGCGGCAGCACGGGCGCGTAGCACGGGTCGTTGTATGGCATGCGAATTGTATTGTAGGTCACGTGGCTCTCATCCTAGGCATTGCCCAACGACGTTATGCAATCCAAGGATGAAGAGCCAGACCGTGGGTGTTCAGCGCAGCCCAGCGGCCGTCTCGGCGGCGAGCCGGTTCGAAAGACCCATCCGTGCACGATCTTGTAGCGACGAGTGCTCCACGTCGCCCCCGCGGTACGGATCGTGCTGCTTCGCCAGATGGGGCCGCGCGACCAGGCCGCACAGCTTGCCCTCGTGAAAGTGCCGGCTGAGGTACACATCGACGGGCGCGTCGACGGGTAGCCCGGCCAGCAGCACGCGCGCCGCGGCCGGCCACAGGAGGTAGGCATGCGTCTGCCAAGCCCAGGTCACTTCGAGCAGCTCAGAGGTGACAGAGGTCGCTCGAGCGGCCCAGATCCACACCTTGGCGCGGAGCGAGGGTGCGCTCTCACGCACCGTCGCCTCAGCCCCCAGAAAGAGCACAACCAGCCGTTCGGCCGGCAGCTCCGATGCGCCTTCCACGGCGCGCATGAGCGCTCGGCATGACGCGTCCACCTCAGGCGTGCCGAAGCTCACGTCATCCTCGAGGATGAGCAAGGGCGCCTCACTCGCGGCGCAACGTCGCCAGAGCGCCACGTGGCTCGCTGCGCAGCTCGGTGGCGCTGTCGTGAGCGCCTCGAAGCGCTCCGCGTGCCCCAAGCCCACGGCGGGTAGCGCCGCCTCCATCGCACGTCGCCGGTCGGTGCGGGAAGCGAGGTTGATGTACACAGCGGCGGGCACACGGCCCAGAGCATGCAGCGGCAGTGACGGAGGAGGAGGAGGCGGCGGGGTTTGGTCGGGCGCGACAGCCGTTGGGGAAGTGGCGGGTGCACGCAGCGCCGCCGCGAGGCGCGCGGCGTCTGCTCGGGCGATGCCCAGCTCTGCGAGCATGCCTGGTAGGTCCGACATCGAGCGCAGCAGCCTCACAGTCAGCTCCTCCGACACGAGGCGTGGATGCAAGTGATCGAGAGCGAGCGCGCCGAGGAGCGTTGCGAGCTCCTCTTCACAGCCGGCAGCCTCTTCACAGCCGGCAGCCTCTTCACAGCCGGCAGCCTCTTCACAGCCGGTAGCCTCTTCACAGGTGGCAGCCTCTTCACAGCCTGAAGAGCTCACCCTGGCCGCCTCGCGTTCGCACAGGTCGATGCAGCGCGGGTCGCCGCCCTTTCGAGCCCATTCGAGGGCAGTCCATCCAACCTGCGGCTCGGTGCCCTCGACCTCCGCCCTCGCCTGGAGAAGGAGACTTGCACACTCGGGCCGACGCGCGTAGCACGCCGCATGTAGCGGGCGCAGGCCGCTATTCGACGCAAGCTCGAGCGCGCATCCGGCAGCGATGAGGGCCGCCGCGCACTCGTGCTCTCCGCGCTCGCACGCAGTGTACAGCGCCGTCTCACCGTGCCCGTCTGTCTTGTCGAGGTGCGCCCTAGCCGCGATGAGCACCTGCACGCACGCTGCCTGTCCCTCAAAGGTTGCCGCGTACAGAGGGCTGCCGAGCTCGCAGCCCAGGTGGATGTCGGCGTCGGCATCGATGAGCAGCTGCACAGTGCTCGCACGGCCGTGCCGACAAGCCATGACGAGCGCTGTGCTGCCATCGTGCAGCCGCTGGTCGAGGCGCGCGCCGGCAGCGAGCAACGCGTGCACCACGGCATTGTGGCCCTCCACGCACGCAATCGAGAGCGCACACGCACCAGTCTCAGGCAGCGCGTTATGGACGTCGGCCAAGTGGTGGCAAAGGATGCTGCAACACTCGGCAGCACCCGATTCGGCAGCCATTAGCAGCGGGGTGTACCCATCATGACGTTGTTTGTCGACGTGCGCTCCGGCTTCTAGCAGTGCCTTCACGACGGCTGGCAGGTTCTCCTCGCATGCTACGAGTAACGCCGTTTGCCCATCAGCATCGCGCTGATTCACGTCGTATCGAAGCCGCTCGTGGATAAACTCACCGTGTGAAGCACCGCGTAAAGCGTCGATCAGCGAGCACTTTTCGTTGCCAGCGTCTGCGCGTGAATCGTCGATCAACGAGCGCTTTTCGTTGCCAGAGTCTGGCGAGGTGCCAAATTCGTCAAGGAGGACCGATTCGTGAAGGCCAGCCATTCGTCGAGGACCGAGATGTGCTGGAGGGGTGCCATGAGCCAGGGCAAAACTTGTAAGTTTCCTGGGGCAAACTTGTAAGTTTTCCTTTGCATCAATAGTACACCCTGTGCGATGGGCTATTTCTCGCAATCGTCAAGGAATCTGACGCATCCGGTCGGCTTCGCCGCGTTGCTCGGCCACTTACGCATTTACTAAGCCAATGCATTTAGCCCACGCCGCACGCCCGTCTCGCGCCCATGGCCCGTCTGTCCGCGTCTTATCCGCGTCTCGGCGTCACGAGCTCATCAAGCGGGGTCGGTTTTGAAGGCGCGACATGCCTCGGGACATGCCTACGCCCTACGGTGAGCTTTTAAGAGCTTGACGGCTCGCATGGCGGGCGGTGTGGGCTGTATGGGCTATGGCGATAAGAATGGTTGTTGCGAGAACGACGGCTGCCGAGATAGCCGCGCGGTGGTGTGCAAGGAAGGTCCGAGGGGACAGGGGAGGACCCTTGGGAGGACCATGTAAGGCCATACCGAGTGGGGTCGAGCTCAATTGGTCGAGCTAGGGTCGAGCGGGTCTGGTCGGTCCCGGCTCACCTGGGGAACATGGAGCCGGGTCACACCCAATCGGTGCTGCTGCTGCTGCTCAACACAACGCGCACACGCTCCGGACCCCCAAGCACGAGGGCCTCTATCGCTAAATGCGGTGTGTACCGTACCGGGAACTATGAGTCGCTGCAGCGATTGCGACTCCCCCCGGTGTCTTTTCCCGGGAACTTTTAGTCGATGAGTCGCTGAAGCCCGGAGCGCCGCGCTGTCCGCGTGAACGTTCACAGCCAATGTTTATAATATGATAATTCGACACCCAAGACGCGTCAAGCAACTCGTCAAACGAGCGCCGTGCTACGGCACGCGCGAGGAGAAGCGGCGTACTGGCCGCGATGCAGCATCTCTCCCTCAAGGACAGCCAGCATTGGGTTGGCCTCGAGTCCAACCCCGAGGTCATGACCGAGTACGCACACAAGCTCGGCGTTGACAAATCGTGGGCCTTCTCGGATGTGGTCGGTTTGGATGAGGATTCGCTCAAGTTGGTGCCGGAGCCGTGCTTGGGTCTCATCTTCCTTTACCCGTTCAGCCAGCTAGAGGCGCACAAGCGCAAACGCGGCCGCGTGCGAGGGCGGCCCACGGACGGCGTGTGGTTCATGTCGCAGACGATCGGCAACGCGTGTGGCGCGGTCGCGCTCATGCATACATTGACAAACTGCATGGATCAGGTGAGCAGCAGCAGCAGCAGCAAGCTCGCGGGCTTTGCAAACGACGCCAAGGGCGCGAGTGCGTTCGAGCGCGGCAAGCTCTTCGGCAGGGCGATGGGCGAGCTACACGACGCCGTGGCGGCGCATGGGCAAACTGACGCGCCGAAACCCAATGCCGACTTGGACTTCCACTTTATCTCGCTCGTGGCCGTCGACGGCATCCTTTATGAGCTCGACGGCAACAACGATGGCCCGATCGAGTGCGGGGCCGTCCAGCGAGGCCCTGGCGGCTTTATTCGCGCAGCCGTCGAGCACGTCAAAGAAGAGTACATCGCACCGTAAGCGCCGCGGCTCGAACGCATCTGAGCGCGCCGCCTAGCCGGCTACGAGCTCACGCCCCGCCGCCTGAGGGCACCCGACTCACGTTGCGCGCGGATGGCGCCCATGCGTTGCTCGCAGCTTTCCAGACAGCCACTTCGTGGCGCTCGCGCTCGGTCCTGCCGCACCGGACCAGTGAGCGCCCACCACAGCGGTCTCTCGATTGCACGGAGCGTTCAGAGGGAGCGCGCGAACACTCCCTCTCAACGTCGGAATGCCTACATTGCCGGAATGCCTACATATGTTCGCGATGTCCTGAGATACGTGGCCCTCGGCGGCTCGGGCCTGCCGAGTCATGCCGTTCGTCGCATGAAAACGCGGTGCCGTTACCTTAACCGCTCGGCTGCGTACCTGTTTTGTTTCGCGTTCGGTCGTACGTGGTCACTGCACTGTCACTTTGAACCCATGAAAACTATCATGAATCTAGAACTCTGTCCAGCGCCCCACGACCGCTCTGGGCGTGTGGGCGAAAAGAAGGCAAAAGTCTCAACGCAAGTGCACACAGTCATCGCCAGCCCCGGGCGCTACCTGTGATGGTGGCCACGCGACGACGAGGCTACACTGTCTTTGACTTTTTTGACCTTCTTCTTCGAAACGGTCGCCGGCGGGAGGTTGTCCGCGTTGTCGTCCTCGTCGAGGACCTTTCGGCGCGATGCCGACGAGGTGCGGCGCGGCTTGCGAGTGTCCGAGGGCTTGCGAGCCCCCGTGCCTACGAAGCCTACGACGCCGCCGACGTCGTCGGAGAAATGCGTGCGGGCGGTGTTCGCGAGGCTGCCGCTGTCCACCGTCTGCGTGCGGGCCGTGTTCGCGAGGCTGCCGCTGTCCACTGTACCCTCGATCGACTCAGAAACCGTGCGGGCGGTGTTCGCCAGGCTGTCTAATTGGCTGCTTGCGCCGTGGCCGAAGCTCACAAGTGGACCCATGGTGTCCTCTTCGGCAGCGGCCACCGTAGCTAGCCGTGGCGACCGTGCGGTTGGAGGAGCCTGTGAACGTTCACAGCTGGCCGCAGCGGCCACCGCGGCCGTGCTGCTGGCCGTGCTGCTGACCCCGCTCGCGGCCCCAGAGGCGGGCGCCGTGGCGCTCGCGGTCGCGGCCACCGCCGTCGTGCCACGTGGCGGCATGGGCGCCGTCGTGGGCGTACCACGTGGCATATGCGCCGTCGTGGGCATAGGCGCCGTGACGGGCGTGCCACGTGGCGGCGACTCTCTTGTGGGCTGCAGCGAGTCCGCCGCGGCGTGGGCGGCGGTGGTCGCAGTGGTTGCGGTGTGTGCGGCTGGTGCGTGCAGATGCGGATGGGCGCCGTGATGGGCTGCAGCGAGTGGCAGCGGCTGGGCGCCGTGATGGGCGCCGTGCGCCTCGGCATCGTCGACGTGGCTAGCCGCCTGTGAACGTTCACAGCTAGCCAGTGTGGGGGGCGCGAGAAACGTTGCCGCCGGGGGGATGGCGGCGGCGGCGGCAGCAGCTGTGGTCGTCATCGCCGCTGCTGCGTGGCGCGGTGCCTTAGGCAGTTGAACGCCGCCTGTCATTCTGGCGACCACCGCCCGTACCGCTGCCTGCCCGATGGCCTGTGCAGCCGCCTCCTCGGCCGCCAGCCGCGCCGCCTCCGGATCCGCTCCTGCTTTGGATGCGAGCATGGCCGCCTCCGTGGCCGCCTGCATCGCGACTGCTTCGATCGAGAGGGCGCTCGGCGCAGCGCGGAAAGAGACTGCGGGCAGCTCCCACGCGGCACCCGCGGCGGCTGGAGCGTGCTGCTGTGCGGCAACCGCGTGCTGCGCCGGCATCGCCTGCTTCGCGCAGTGGTGGGCGCCGTGGTGGGCGCCGTGGTGGGCGCCGTGGGCGCGCGCAGCCGCCTGCCTCTCGGTATGCCTCTCAGGCTCCGCATCGGGTAGACGGTCCCGCACTCGGGGGAGGCGGGGAAGCTCCGGCTCAGGGGGGGTGGCGTGCCGGTCGTCGCTCTCGCCTCGCGCGTGCCCCTTGACCTTCTTGCCGCCCGAGACCTCTCGATCGGTCGCGTGCCCCTTGAGCTTACCTCGGCTGCCTCGTACCTTCTCCGGCGCGGGTACGCCCCTCGCCCAGGCGAGCAGCTCGGAAGAGGCGAGGGGAGAGCCGGCCGCGACACACTCGCCTTCACGCCTGGTGATGGCGGGGGAGGCCATTTCCTTCGCGACCTGTGTGGGCAGCTGATTGGGCGCTGTGGTGGGCACCTTCCACCCTTCCGCTGCGCGGGCAAGCTGGAGATTGTCCAGATTGTCCAGCTGCCGATCGAGCTGCGCGATCGACGCCTCCGAGGAGAAGCTCTCCTTATTGGTCGACGCCTCTGAGGAGAAGCTCGAGTTGCGAGACATGGACGCTGTTACCGACGTGTTGATCGAGATCGAGGCCTGCGCAGCGCCCGCGGCCTCCGCCAGCCCCAGCACGCTCGAGGCTCGCGCAGCAGCGCTCGCAGCAACGGTCGCCGCTGACGGCAAGGGCGGCGGGGGCATCGGGCACAGCGCGGCCGGCACGTTCGACATGGGCGCCGTGCTGGGCACATGCGGCAGTGGCGCACCGAGGTACTTTTCGAGTGCGACCAGTCCAGGAGGGCGAGAGGGAAGAGGCGCCACCATCGCCGGTGGCGGCTCCACAGCGGAGGTTGGCGAGATCTGCCCACAGCCCTCAGCGTATGGCGTCAATGTGGAGGGCGCCGAGGCCGCTGCTGAGGATGCTACGGCCCCTACCGCACCAGCAGGCTTGGCCGCTGCTGCTGCTGCGGTGGCGGCGGCAATGGCGGCGGATGCGACGGCGGCGGCGGTGGCAGCGGTGGCGGCTGTGGCGGCGGTGGCGGCGGCGGCGGCGGCGGTGGAGGCGGTGGCGGCGGCGGCGGCGGCGGCGGCGGCCCGCTTTCCAATCTCAGGCGAGCTCGAGACGCCGGGTGCAGACTCCTCAGCCTCCTCAGCCGACGCCGCGGTTGCCAGGAGCGAGCTCATCTTCGCGAGACGCTCGCTGCCACTCGTGGGGAGCAATGGGCCCTCTAAGCTCATCTTCGCAAGCTTCGAGTGCATGAGCTCGTGGATGTTGAGCGGCGCGCGCGTGGGCCCATGCACCGATGGTGTCGGCTGTGAGCCTGACTGGGCCAGGGCCGGCGAGGCTGACAGCGGGAGCGCCGTCGTGGGAGGCAGTACCTGCGATGGCGGCTCGTCCTCGCGATGGAACCTTCTCGACGGACCGAACGCGTTCGCGCAGAGCGAGGGCGATGCGCCCATAGGAACGACCGCCGATCGTGACGAGGACATGGCTGACGAGCTCAGGGTCGACAGGTCCGGCGCGTTCGCATTCGTGGGGGGCCGCCGCTCGTGCCGCAATACGCTGGACTCTACGTACTGCCTGTCCAAGTTCGAGCGGCTCGTGAGCGCGCCAGTCATGGCGCCGTACACGGCCGCGCGCTCGAAAAAGCCATGGGGAAGGGCGCTGCTGCCGTGGAGCTGCGGCGTTGCTCCGCCTGTGGCCGCACGAAAGAGGTTGCGCGACTGGTGCAGCGTCGACTCGATCTCGAGGCGATCACGACTCGATCTCGCGAGCGTCGACTCGATCTCGAGGCGCACCCGCGCCGACATGGCGCCGATCGCCGCGCTCGCGAGAGGAGACGCCATGTCGGGCGCGGTGCCGGCGCGGCCAAACGAGGGCAGCCGGAGCGCCACCACGGCATCCGCGGAGGCTGCTGGCATCGTCGACGCGGCCAGAGCCGGTGGCATCGTCGACGCGGCCAGAGCCGGCGCATCCGTGCCAAGCTCGTGCCAGCCAGTCCACCGTTGGCCCGCCGACGACGCAAGCGTTGCAGCCTGCACGGCTGCAGGCTGGTATCCACTCACGTGGGGCGCCCCACCGGCACTCGCACCGGAAGTTGATTGCCACGCGTGCCGGCGCGGCCCCACAGCCATTGTTGGCGAAGAGCGGCCACTGAAAGCCGAACCAACCTCACTTTCAGTGGCCGCGCCGGCGCCCGCCACGGCGTCGATGGCCGCGTCGACGCGCGCGAGCACCTCCTCCTCAAGCAGACTCCGTATCTCGATATTGGCAATGAGGTGCTCCACCGCCTCCGCGACCGCCTCCTCGCGCTCGTGCTCCTCGATCTCGTCGGCGCCCGTGACAGCGCCGAGCAACTGGGCGAGACGGCTCTTGCAGATGCTCTCATCGAATACGAATTGCGAGGGCAGCCGGCAGCTGGGCGAGGGTGTCCTCGACCTTTCCTTGGCCAACAGGCGCATTGCATGCGCGCGCTCCTTGCTCAGTTTCTTCACCTTGACGTACTGCTCGAAGCGCAGCTGCTCTCGCCGGCGCATCAGCCGGTTGAGCGCGTAGATCTCGGCACGAATCTGATGAGGGATGTCATCAGATGTCATCAGGGGTCATCAGGGGTCATCAGGGTCATCAGTGGTCATCAGTGGTCATCAGAGGTCATCAGTGGTCATCAGGGATCTCGGCACGAACTTGCTCCTCCTCGGCGCGCTGCAGCAGAAAGTCGGCGCGTTGGCGCGCGCGGCGCATCCGCTCCTCCTCGACGCGCCGGTCATGCTCGTTCATCGAGGGCGACACCTCATTGAGCACGCGCTCCCACTTGGCCGCCGCGCTCGTCGCCGCCTTCTCGGCCAGCGCCGACGCGTGCGCGTCAGCCGCCGCACGGAGCGCTGCGAAGCTCTTCAGGCCGCCACCGTTCGCAGACGCCTCGTCCTTGGGGGGCACCACGGTATGCACGCGAGTGTGCACCTGCTGCCGCACGATCCCCTGCTGCCGTGAGATGGCGGCCGCCGTCGTTGCGTAGGCCACTGAAGGATATTCTTTTGCGGCTTGCGCCGCCGCGTTGGCCACCGCGAGGACGCGCGACGCCGACTCCCGGAGTCGCGGAGGGCTGCGCGTCGCGTCTGCACCGCCGGCAGGACGCCCTTCCACCGCGGCGGCAACCCCAGCGGCCTTTTCGCGACGCTTCTCGCTGCACGCGCCCGCCCGTTGTGCGAGCTGCTCGGCGTAGCGGCGCGAGAGAGGTGGAGTGCCTTCCGCGAGCGAAGGTGCCTTTGGCACCGTCGGCGCCGACCGCATCCCTCCCGCTTCCTTGAAGTCGGCGGTGCTCGGCGCTGCGATGCGAACGAGTTGGTCACGTGAGTTCTGACGCCGCAGGGTCGAAGGACGGCTATCCCGTTTGCGCTCGCGATCACTGGGCTCCGTGTACACCTGCCGGGGCGAACGCGGGCTGCGCGGGCTGCGCATGCTTTTCTGCCGTGGGCTGATAAAACGTGGGCTGATCAGCTCCGGCTGGTTGATCGGTGGAGGCAGCGGCGGAGCCCAAAGCCTTGCGCCGGAAGAGGACACGGCGTTGTGCGAGCTCAGCGGTCCTTGGCTGGGCGAACTCAACGTGCGTGGGCTACTCGGCGTGACCTGGCCGCTGGAGAGCGGCTCCCGCTCACGTGGAGTGCTGCCGCCGACCTTCATCTCCGATGGCGACCGATCGCGGCGCCGCTCGAGTGCCACTCGCGGCCGTCTGGTCAAAGGGCTCGCTGCCCCTTCGGTCTGGTCGAGCGAGCACTTCGAAAAATGGTCCAGGGCTCCAAACTTCTCACGACGGCGCTTTAGCTAAAAGTTCAGTTCAGTTCAGTTCAGTTCAGTTCAGTTCAGCCATGGAGCGCAGCAGGCAGAAGAACAGGGGTCAGCGGCAGGCGATGGCTAGGTTTGACCGACGACTGGCGGCGGATGACGCGAGCGTGAGCTGAGCTGAACGGTGCGAGGGCGAGGGTTCCGAGTCTGTGTTGCTCACGCGACTGCGGGACGGGCCCTCTCCCTTGTGCTGGTCATCTCGGCGAGCGTGACGCTGCGCCGACCGGCCTCGAGTTCCCCGGTCGAGGCGCCTATGTCTCCCTCTTTCTCTCCCCCAATCCCCCTCTCTCTATCTATTCTCTTCGATCTCTAGCTGTACTCTGAGGGCACGCAGGCTAGCACCCTGTGGCGTGTCTCCTCCTGGTCTCCTTCCCGTTCGTGCTCCTTCCGTTGTGTCCTCACCATCTCCGTCGACTCTCACCCCCACTGCTAGCCTCGAGAGCACATTCGATAGGCTTCCGTTAGGTTGTCTGTTGTTTATGCAGTAACTGAACTTAGCTAAAAAAGGAGGGGGTGGCTGCAGAGTTCCAAGAAGCCTGGAGTGCAGCCCGCGGCGTGCATGCATATTTGGCGTTCTTTGTTTGTAATTATCCACAAGAATCTCGCCTGAAGAATCTCTCGCTGGGGCTCCGGAGACTGCGACCGACGACGGGATAATGGACGGGATGCCGCGTGGGTGGACGATACTGGCCTTTTTTTCGGCGTTCGTATGTGTGGGCGCACTACAGCCTCCTCCGGCTCCGCGCCGCGCTGCTGCACGCACCACCGCCGCGATCAAACGGAAGAGCACCCTGAACGACCTCGACCCGACTCTCCAGAAAGCCGGACTTGCGTCGGCCCCGCGCGAGGCGACAGCATACCGGCTCAACCCGCAGCAGACGGCGGTTATACGCATCGCTCTTACCGGTGGCCCATGCGCAGGTAAGTCCAGCTGCCTCGCCCACATCACGGAGACTGCGACGGCGGCGGGCTTTGACGTGTACCGCAGCCCGGAGACGGCGACGGTGCTCTTCAACGCAGGCGTGCAACTGCCTCTGGGCGATGTGGAGGGCATGTTTATCTTCCAATTTTCCCTGATGCGCCTGCAGCTGGCCGTTGAGCGCAGCCTCACTAGGATCGCCGCTTCCACCGGGCGGCCCTCGATCATCATCTTTGACCGCGGCTTGCTCGACCCCAAAGGCTACATGGACGAGGCGACGTGGGCGCGCGTACTGAACGAATTGGACAGCACGTACACGGACACCGGTTCCGTCAAAAAGGGCGTAACAGAGTCTTACCTCCTCAACCGCTATGACGGAGTGCTTCACATGGTCACGGCAGCCGACGGCGCGACCGAGTACTACAAGTACGGCACGGTCAAGGACGATTCGGGCAATGTGGTGATCCGGCATGAGACGCCGGAGAAAGCGGTTGCGCTGGACGTCAAGATGCGCGAGTGTTGGAAAGCGCATCCCAATCAGCAGGTGGTGGGGAATGGTCAGGGCGGCTTTGGCGAAAAGCTTGAGGCTGCGGCGGCGGTCGTGCTCGGATTGGCCAAGAAGACCCACCCGGTCGAGTTTGCCATGGCGGGAAGCCGAACTAAGCAAGAGGAGCTGGAGGCGCGAGCCATGGCGGCGGAGGAGCGCGCCACGGCGGCGGAGGAACGTGCCATGGAGGCAGAGGTGCGTGCGAAGGAGGCCGAGAAGGCGCTCGACGACGTGCGACGAGCGAGGAGCGCGTGAGACAGGACATCAGGCGTCAGGCCGGCGGCGAGGGTTAGGCGAGGGTGGGCGGAGAAACCGGTTGGAGCCGAATTGCGGAACACCCGGGGTCGGGGCTGCGATGATGCTATGTGCGAAGAAGCCCACACCCTCAGCACGCAGCCTCCAACGTCCAACCTACGTCCAACCCTGTCGTGTGCCCACCCTCGCCTCGGCTCCTGGCGCGCCTCGACCCTCGACCAGTGTATCCAGTCGACCTCGTGGTTAGCTTTTTTGAACTTTTTGTCTTTACTCTTATGAAATAGATTTTACCAATTGCGTAACATTTGAACCCAACCGAACGGAACGTGCGAGAGGTCCCTGTCGTGTCCACGCTCAGATTGAGGCATCGAGGCACCCGGTAAGCGCTCATTTTAGCGCGGCGAGTCGCGCGAAGATGTGGCAATCGCTGAGTAGGCGCGGTGACGGTTCTCTGCGGTTCGGTTAGGGATGGAGCTGTAGCCGTCATTGAACAGATCGACCCCCGCCCCCCCTCTCCACAGCGGACAGCGCCCAGGCTCACTGGTCTCGGCGGTAATGGATAATGGTACATATGTGTATTAAAGTGTAATAGCTTTCCCAGCCACGGTCGATGACGGACGGCGCGTCAGCGGCGGCCGTGTGATGAAGTAGATGAAAGAAGGTAAGAAGCCGTCTGCCGGATCGATGAGGATCCGATCTTCGAGGAGCGGGCCGACTCGCTCTTCCTCGACCTCGTCGCTCGCAGTGGACGAGTGGATATTGACTCGGAGTTGACTTTCCATGGGTGTAAAAACACACACAACTACACTCACGCGCAACACACTGCACACTGCACCTACATCGCCGCCCGGTCCGCCCCCTTGCGCCGCTAGCGCCGCCGCCTTTGCCGCCCGCACGTCACGTGCTTCGAGAGGAAGGAACAGTTGTACTCCCCGGGGAGTGCGAAGATGGCGTCTTCCTTCGCCAGCGCCAACGGGCGCGAGCTCTCTCCGCCACCGACCGCGCGCGCCCCGCCCATACTCGCGCGCCAACCCGTAGAGAAACGCCCCGTGGAGGAGCTCCACCCCAGAGCTTCCAACCAGGAACGTCGAGGCGCTTCCAACTGTGCCACCGAATCCACAAAGCCCGGCTCCATGAACCGCACTTCTACTCCGACCGCGCACACTCGACGCACGTGAGCGCCTTCAGCTCCGGTCCTCCGTTGAAGCACGCTCGGAGCCTTTGCCACGCCTCCAGCGAGATGAGCTTCATCGCGCCGGTGCGCGCGTGCTCCGGGTCCGCCGCGCCGCCGCCGTGGCGGCACAAGAGAGGCGCGTTATCAATGGGACCGGGCTCACCGGCACCTACGCCCACCCCCAGTGTCAGGCACGACTACAGCCAAGCGCTCCCGATCCAACGGCCGTCTTGGCCTTCGGCCGTGCCAAGGATCGGCACGAGCTTGTCCAAATGGCAACGCTCTGGTGCATAGCTCTGCGCACCTTAAAAAGACCATGCCCTAGCCCGTGACGGAATCATTTTCAAACCTCTCATTCTGCGGCGGTAGCACCTTTCCAGCGACCGGCAGCTCCACGATGCCAGTGACTGTGCCACACTCAGCTGGGAGCTTTTCCAAGTCCTTTGTGAGCGCCTTGCAAAGAGCTTTCTCCGAAAACATCTTGGTGGTGAATTGGCCTTCGGAGATTCGGCTCACGAGCAAAACGGTGCACCCATCGTCGTCGCCAATTGTAAAGCGCACGCCGCCATCCTGACCACCCTTTTTGTCGGGGTTCATGGACCACTCGCTCGTCGGCTTGCGGCGAAAGGTGAGAGACACGCCGTACTGCGGCTTCTCGAGTGGAAGCACCAGCATCGGCTGCATCGGCAGCACAGCGGCAAACGAGCGCTTCATCAGCCATTCTTCCAACTTTGCGGGAGGGGGGGAGGGTCTCCCAGAAGGCCTTTTACTTCTAAGCTGAGCAACTGAGCTCGTCAGCTGCATCTGAGCATCACTAGTGCGTAGTGGTTCCTGAGCCCAGGAGGTGCACCTCAAGGAACCATATGCTCAGATGCAGCTCAGGAGCTCAGCTTAGAAGTAAAAGGCCTTCTGCGCCGTCGAGCTGAAGCCCAGCTGGAAGAGTCGAGGCGCTCTCTGATATGGAGCTGAGGTGCCACCATGGCGGGGCGAGAGGCGCACGTTCAACCGCCAAGGGTAAAACGGCAGCCACCCACACGTCGGCAAAGCCACGCCCGAGCGTGTAGATGGGTGGTTCGGCGCCCTCGTTCCCTTGCCCTCGCGGCTGCAGCGAGAGCAAGTAGCCAAGCCTGAGGAGTTCTACGCATCGCTCGCGCGCCCAGTGCGGATACAGCGCGTGCGACGCTGGCGACCAAAGCTGTTCCACCGCTTCAAGGATGGCCAGGCATTCTCTGTGGCCATCGTGCAGCTCCATCTCAAGCACAATGTCATCGTCAAAGCCTTTTACGCAATGTCGCGTCCAATCTGCCACGCGATTGCCGGCCGTGTCGCGGTCATCGGGGTTGGCGCCATGACGGAGCAGCAGCCGCATGATTCCTGGCTGGCCTGTGCTGCCAGACACCATAAGAGGTGTCCAGCCTTGCACGGTGCGTAAGTTCACGGCTGCAGGTTCGGCATCAAGCAGCGCGCGCACGATCGGCTCGTTGTCGCCGTGCCTGCCGACCGTGCCCCTCGGGCCAGCAATCGCAGCATACAGCGCCGGGAAACATGGCGAGTCATCCTCATCATCCGACCCCAACACGAACGAGTCCGTATCCTCATCGTCTAACTCAAGATTTTGGAGCTGAAGATCGGCCAAATTCTCGATAGCGAGAAGGGCGCTGTCACCTGGCTGCAGTTCGGCGAGTAGAGGGGTCGGCAAGGACATCGGCTATATTCTCGATAGCGAGAAGGGCGTCGTCACCTGGCTGCAGTTCGGCGAGTAGAGGGGTCGTGCTGCGCTGGCCGACCCTCCTGAGCGTCGTGGGTCCATGTGATATTGCCCCCAACAACCCCTGTGAACTGTGAAGTCAGTCAAGGCGCTTCTAAACATCAAACAACGTTTACCTTAACCGCTTCCGTTGGGTTCATGAATGACTGTGCTAGTACGGTGGTTGATGAGAGTTTAATCGCGTGAAGAAATTGCCGCTCGACTCAAAGGGCAGACCCGGCAGACCGCCAGAATTCAGGATGCTGTCCGACAGAACCAACACGCTCGGCGCGGGAATGGGCCACTTGTCCAAGCTCGAGGAACCTCCCGAGGAGCCCGACTATGGACTTGAGCCAGTGGAGCCTCCGCCGCCGCCCACCCCGTCGGAGGAGCCCGCTCCGCCCACCGCCCCTGCTCGTTACGGTCACTCTCAGTGTGCAGAGGAGGCGCCCGTGGACACGGCCCATCTCCCGAGTGCCGGCATGGCGTCGGCTCAGCTTGCCAAGGTCAAGGTCTGGGCGAGCATGGCGCGCGACTCGGACGTTACCATCCCGATGGCCCTCGCGTGGACCACGTACCTGCTCTCATTCACGTCCTTCTCCTTCCTTTCACCGCTGCTCTGGGTTGGCGTCTGGGCCATTTTCGGCTTCTCCGCCCGCTCCGCATTTGGCACCCCGACGACCAAGCGCGCGCCTTTCACGGAGCACGACGTGGAGTCCTTCGTCCCTCAAATGGTGCGTGCGATCAATCTCGCACTCGAGGCATACCAGGACGTCATCGAGGCGCACGACCCAAAAAAGGCACTCGCCGTCGCCGTCAGCTTCGCGGTGACGTCGCAGCTCCTCGCGTACATCTCAGCACCGTTGCTACTCTTCGCGGCGGTCAACGTCGCGTGCGGCTACCATCTGCTCTGCCAGAACGAGACGGCGTACTTCGCCCTCTCCGAAGGGGCACTGGCCGCTCGCAACGCGGCGCTGCAGCTGAGCACGGTGCAGACGATGCGCTCGCACGCCTCCAAGCTGTGGGAGCTGTGGATACTCGTCGCGTTTGCGGCCCTCTCGATCTGGGCCTACTGCCTCTCATGGTCGGCCAAGCTCGTCACGCTCGGCTTCGGCCTTCTCGCGCTCAACGCGTCGGGCAGCCTGAGTGGGCCCGAGGTGAAATACCAGATGAAGCAGGTGAAGAAGACGGCGCGTCGCATGACTCTATGCGCGGGCGAAATGTTCCTCAAGGCCACGACGCCCCCCTCGAAGGGCAGCAAGGCACTCTGAGCGAGCACGCAGATCGGTTTGCAGCGGTCGGCGAGGCCGGCAGCGCAAACTGCGACGGAATGCGGCAAAGGACGCACCGACGTGACACCATGTCGAGTGCCGGCGGCTCCTGCTCAATCATGGCTCGCGCAGCTGGAGTGGTGAGGAGGGGAGACTGCACACTCGAGAGCAAACGCATGTGTGCGCGGCGCCCGGCGGCAGCCACACCAGTCGGGGAAGGCGGACCGTGGCGACGCGGGGACAGGCAGTACAGCTGATGAGTGATGTGTATACTTCTTTCTACGTACGCTGGTAGCTCGTAGGGGTTTGCGGTTTGGAGACATGCGGTGAGATGCGGTCTAGTAGACGTACCGGGTTGGTTCTCAGTGGTGACGTTGCCGTGTTCACAGATCACACATTGCTTCCTCGTCGGCGCGTTCGGCGTGTTGCATCGAACCTCGCCAATACACTCGCGCGTCGTCGAAAGAGCTCAAAGAAAGCGCCGCCCCGGGCGCACTCTTGTCTCTCATCCGGAACCCTTTCCATGTGCTCATTGGTTTGCGCACAATGCGCAACACGGTGCTTGCGTGATGCTCAGTCTATCGCTGCTTGCAGCCGCCACTGAACGAGTGAGCGGCAGCGTGCCGTCCGCCGTTGCCATCAGAAGGTTCGGAGCTCCAGCGAGGCTTGAAGAAAAGCTTCGTAAATGGAACGATAGCACTGCAGAGGACTTGGCTCTCTTGTTGACTACTGGTACCGCGTCTGGGATATCAATCACGCATCGGCGCCGACTGATCGATTGTTCGAGAGGTGCTGCTCTCTGCGACGGCGCAGCTGATGACGGAATCGAGACCGAAGCGAAAGCTGGCGAAGGAATGCGGCAGCACCTCGAGGGTCGTCGACTCTGGCATAGCACTCGCTTTAGCTGCAGCGATCTTCGCCCTCCAGGCAAGTGCTCTGGGAAAAAGGCCGCAGGTGAGTGCGCTAGCAATCTATGGGGCTGCGATCGCACTTGCGGGAAGTGTGATCCCAAGAAGAGCGAGCTTGATGAGGTCGATGATCAGATGCCGGCTTCTACAGACCCAATGTGCAAGGACGAGAAGCCGAGAGACAAATGTCGTGTGCTGAGGAACGACGGCAGGTGCGAGACGTGGGGATGCGACAGAACCTGCGGCAAATGCGCCGACGTGCGGAAGATGCTGGCAAGTGCAGAGATGAAGATGATCAGCCAGCGCTCTCGGAAGTCGGAGTGGTGGGTGAAGTACATGAGGGAGACTGGCGGGTATGCGACTGTCATCGTTCCCACGCTCTGCAAGCGGATCGACCGGCTGGCGCTGCTCGTTAAAGAGCTTTCTTCGATGAGTTGCATCGGCGAGGTGATGATCGTGTCTCGAGATCCGTGCGTCGTCAGAGTGCAGGAGATGCTCGAAAAGAACGCGGCCGTGATCAAGGCTCGATCGCGGGCGGGCGTGAAGACGACAGCTGTGGACATGGGCGGCTGGGACCAGATCTACGGACCGGCGGCGCGCTTCGTCGCGGCCTCTAGAGCTCGTGAGAGTGTGCTCGTCCATTTGGACGACGATGAAGTTCCATGCGAGAAGCAGGTGTGCCGGCTGGCACTGCATGCGCTCATGGAGCCCATCGGTCTGTACGGCCACCACAAGCGCGTTTGCACCGATCGCGGATACACAACGCCAGGTAACCCGATGAACACCAATCATTGGCACATAACACCTTTCAATGTGCTGCTCACATTGTTCGCTTCTACCTCACGATTTGTGAACGACGCGTTCTTGCGCAAGTTCGACGGATATGCCGAGCCACTTGCGAGTACGAGAGGCAACGGTGAAGACCTTGCGTACAATCACTTTCTGCTCAGGCACTTCAACAGGACGCCGACCTACGTGCGCAAGGCCACTTGCGAGGAGTTGTACATCAATGGCAGCGATGTGTACGAGGGCGGCTTCTCGAAACTGAACGACGAGGTGGGCATCTCGGCAGGGGTCCACCACTACCGGCTACGCCGCCGCATATGCAAGCACCTTTGGAAGCTCCCGGATTGGGGGACGATCGGAAAAGTCGGCCCAATCGATCCTGACCGGCTCACCCCAGGAGAGGAGGAGGAGGACGAGGTTAGTGGGCGTTCGCAGCGCAAGGGCAGCCTCAATGCGCAGGCCACTCGACAAGAGTTAGACGCTCTTCTCTTATGGAGCCGCATAAGGAAAGAGGGTACCACCAGCAGTAGCGCGAAGAACAGGAAGCCCAGCATGGACCAGCAACGTGAAGGACGAGCACGAGGTCGCGTAACCAAGACCAAGACAGCTGGAAGCAAGACCCCAGGAGAGGAGGAAGGCGAGATGAGTGAGGACCTCGAGTATCGCTATGCGGTGCGTGCAGAAGATTTAGTACAAGATGCTCGATCTCGTGCTCGAGTCTATTGACTACTCCAGGCCGTCCAGCCGGTAGGTATGATTTGTTTTTATGGAGGACTCCTCAACGCTCAAGTCGGTCAAGATAAATCAAAGCTGTGAGGCCACAGCCCGCGCCGCACACAGCCGTGGGGACAGCAGACGTGTTGTATTGAATGGCGAGATCTATCTACGCTATATGAAATGAAGCAGACAAGGATTGCAGTAGTGTCCCGTTCAAGTTCAAGTTAATATACATAAACAAGTAACAACAGACAAACCTATCGGAAAGCCTATCGAATGTGCTCTCGAGGCTAGCAGTGGGGGTGAGAGTCGACGGAGATGGAGATGAACTTGAACTTGAACTTAGTGTCCCGGTTGCTTGAGGGGTCTGGTGTATGGCGCTGCGCTGAGCCGGGCACGGGATATTTTGGGAATGGACGAGGCACTCAGGCGCCTATTCGTCAGCGTCGAGAGGACGCGAATTTTCGGCCCGGAACCCAGCATACTCGGCAGCTTAACGGTCAGCGCTACTGCCGGTGCCGACAGCAGTCGTGCTTGCAGCGATCCGAAAGCGGCAGGCGCCGAAATCGTTTGGAACTGGAATGTGCAAATCACGCCGACGGCGGGTTGCACAGAGGTGATTGTAGCATTGAACAAGCGTACATTCCTTGGCGGAGTGGATGTCCTTGGACTTGTGTCTGTGCCACTGTCAGCGCTATGGGATCAGCAGTCTCACAGCTTTCAACTGCCGATTTCTGCTGCCACTCCCAAAGACCCGAGGGAGCGCAAGGAGCGCATTGGCGAGATCATCATGAGTCTTCGCTATGCGGACTACGAAGCGCTACGCCAGCACCTGATGGGGTCAGAGATGGCAACGCCGGTGGCTTTCGAGTATCCAGCCGTCCAGCCGCTGATCGGTGCGAGCACGAGCAGCAGCAGCAGCAGCAGCAGCAGCAGCCACGCCTTCCGACCGCCGCCGCCGATCGCAGTGCCCGCATCACCGCCAACACGCGCAGCGAATGCGGCGCGAGCGGCGCGCTCTTCTGTCCAGCCGTGGGCATCACACGGCGAGGAGGTCGGCTTCGTGTACCAGGACATGAACAGCCACGCCGAGCTGCTCCACGAAAAGGCGGAGATTCTCGCCACACGTACCGAAGCAGCTGGCGCACGATTCGCGCGCAACCTCTTGCGTGCGTCGGTGCAGCGGCTGGTCGATAAGCGGCGGCTGGTCGCCACGGAGCTTCGCCGCATGGAGAATGAGCGCGTCTCACTCTCCACACAGCTCGCGCTGCTGCACCAACAGGCTGCCGACGCCTTCGGCGAGCTGCCCGATCAGATCGACCCGGTCTACGCGACGATGCAACTGCTGGACGAGGCGGAGGCGCGGCACGCGGAACGGCTCGCCGAGCGGCGCAAGGCGCACCTCTCGACGGTGGGGACGCTGCAGACCGAGTACATAGGCGCGCTGCGCGACATTCGAAACGAGGCCGTGCGGACCAGTTACGAGCCTCACCGCGCTCACGATCCGATCGCGACTTTGGCTACGAACGACTCGGCTGCCTGGCCGACCGGCAGCCCCAACCCGACGTTGGCCGAGCGGTACAATGCGCTGCAGCGGCAGGTATTCGTGCTCGAGACACAGCTGCAGCAGCATCGGGATGCCATTCTCCAACGCGACGCGGCCCTCGCTGAGGCCGAGTCGCAAGTGCTCAAGTGCCGCGGCTTGGCTCTGGTGGCCGACGAGCGAGCTGTGGCTGCCGAGCGGCGAGCGGCGGAGGCGGAGACGATGTCCAAAGCAACCAGATCGGAGCTGGGTAGGACGCGCGAGGAGCTGCAAGCGCTGCGCAAGGTCTCCGAGGGGCAAGGTCGCTCAATCGAAGCCTGGAACGCTGAGCGGGAGGGGCTGCTACGCGCGGCTGCGGAGGCGGAGGATCGGTGGAATCGCGAGGCGGCGGTGGCGCGGATCGAGCACGAGAGGGCGATGCGTTCGCTAGAAGAGGATCTCGCGTTCGAGACCGCCTCCCGTGAGTTCGACCGGCGCGAGGCCCAGCAGCTCAACGCGGCGCTTCGATCTCAGCAGCGAGGTCAACCCTCCCTGGGCGAGGTCGCGCCGCCGCTTGAGGCGGAGGCGACACCACCGAGGAGGCCATCTCGTCCCAAGCTGCCCCCGTCCTCGGGCGCGCCTCCAGCTGCGAGCATCCGTCGAGAAGGGCACGCGCAGCTTCCCGCCCCAAGCGACCAATTGAGCGGTCGCTCCGCGTCGACGCCCCGGAGAGTGGGTACGCCTCCACGGCAGCCCTTAGCTGCTCCGACCGATGGGGCGGCTGCAAGAGCAGCCAAGTCGAAGGCGTCGGCGCCGAGTGCTGCGAAGGCGTCGGCGCCGAGTGCCGCGCAGCCGCAGTCCGCCGTGAAGGCGAAGAAATCAGCCTTGAAGCATTGAGGAAATAGCATATGCGAATTTTGGAGCAGGACTGTGTCTCAAGTGTCTCGAGACTCGAGGCGTTTGCGTTCCCCCCGAGGGGCTGTTTCGGTATAGACTTGACTTGACTTGACTTGTCTGGACTTGACTTGACTTGACTTGTCTTGACTTGACATCGTGGCGTCGTGGTATATCCCCGCCCGCGCGGACTCCCAACCAGTGCACCTCGAAAGTGGACAACATGCACGTCAAGGAAGGAGCAATGGCCGCCGCAGCAGATGACCTCAAGGCAGCGAGGATGGTGGCGCAGGCTAAGGCTGCAGTGGCTCTCGAGGCGGCGAAGGCTGTTGCAGCGGCAAGAACAGCTGCTTTGGCAGAGGCCTTGGCCGCTGCGGCAGTCGAAATCGAGGCGGCGAGGGTAGAGGCGGAGGCGAAAGCTGCTGCGGTAACGGCTGCTCGTGCGGCGCTCGAAACGGCTAAGACTGAGGCCATGGAGCAAAAGCCCTTGGAGCAGGAGCGTTTGGATGGAACTGCGGATGCAGCCAAGAAGAAGAAGAAGAAGAAGAGGAAGAAGAAGGCCACCGACGGAGCCGAGGGCGCCGAAGGTACCGATGGAGATGATGCACACGACGAATCAGAGGCGGCCGAGCAGGTACCACCACCTCCAGCGGCGCTACCAAGTGGCCTCATCGGCATTGAGTCCGCCGAGCAGGAGACGCCGATCGACCCGACGCTCAAGGGCCTGATGGAAGACGCCTTTGGTCCGGCCTCCGACGGCTCACGAGGCGACCGCATGGAACGCGGCCTAGAGGCGGCGGCGGGACTTGCGGATCCCGAGCGCCACGTCGTGCAGTGGCTTGACGAAATCGCAGACAACCCAACGGCAGACAAATTAAGCGACCCTCGCCTGTGCTTCTGCTGCGGTGCCGAAGCGCCCCGCTCGCATTGTTCGCGCTGCGGCGTGGCCTCTTACTGCAACAAGGCCTGCCAAAGTAGCGACTGGGGGAATCAAGGGCGCTGGGGCGGCCATAAGACACTCTGCTCGCAGTATCAGCAGCTCGGCAAGGCGCAGGCCCTCGCGCCAGACCGTCGACGAGCAGTGCTCGAGGCGACGCTTGCTAGGCTGCGCCTGTACGTCTGCCCATTCGCGCTGTGCCACGGGAGCGGCGGCGAGAGCGGCAAGCCACGCGGGTGCGTCTTCGTGCAGCTCGGATGCTCTTTGGCGACCCTAGCATTACCCGCGCCTCGAGACTGTTCGGGGCGCGTGCTGGCGGCGGACGAGCGCGCCGCACTCATTCACTTCATCTCGGGTGCGGAGCTTGACGAGGTGTGCCAGACTGATGTGCGCATCGCGGCGCTCAAGGAACGCATCGACACCGCCATACGCAGCCATGACGACAGGCAGTACGTGTGCGTTCTCGCACGCGCAGCTTGTGGCTTCACGGCTCTGCTCTTGCAGCCGATGGTGCCGGCCTGGAACGTCGCGCGCACCCTTGCCAGCGAGTACGAGCGCCAGGAGTGCTTGCAAATCAATCTGGACGTCCTCGACGACGACGAGATGCGGCCTCTGTGAGAAGAGTACCCGCACAGCTCGTCGTGACACCGCTGACATCATTACACACCGGACTCGTAAAGACACGAGACAACGCTCAGCAGCGATCAGCATCCTCGGAGTCGCACAGTATAATGTTCGGACTGCGCATCATGCTCCTGTTCGTAAGACGTACGGATAGGCATATGATTTTACATTTTAGATTATTGAGCCTATACGGTACGGCTATCGAGTATCGTGGTCAGCCTCAGCGCGCACGGCAGAGGTCCGTTAAGTGTTTGCCCAGGCCGCTAAGGTGTACCGCCACCAGCTGCCGATGCTCCAGAGCCGTGCATCAAGCCCAAGACGAGCACGCCCGTCAATGCGCCCTTTGCACATCCGCACGCCGCGTCTGGCTCGGCGCACGATCAGCTGCTTTCGGTGCGGTTGGCTCGTCGAAGGTCCCTGCTGCACATGGTCTCGCACCGTCGACAGATCCTGCGGATGCCTCTCTGCCGCTGTGTGGGTAGCTTGGTCAGTTACAAATCTCTCTCTCTCTGCCGCTGGTCGCGCTGTCGCCGAAGGCATCGGAGCGCTCTGCGTCCAGCCGCGGTCCGCCCATTGCCAGCCAGTACGCGCCTGCGCCGAGCCGTCCGCCGAGGGCAACGCGAGCTCGCGACCGAAATGGCACCACAGGCCGCTGCTCGCCGCCGGTAGCCGCTCGACACGGCGCTCGACAGCCGCATGGCCCGCCGTTCCAGGCGCCGTGCCGGGCGGTCCCTCGCCCTCCGGATAGAAGCGCCACCTCGAGAAATCGAGGCGCGAGCGATCTGCCTCGATCTCGTGCCGGAGCTCATTGGCGATGGCGCGCCGGCACGCCTCGTGGGTCGCACCTGCCGCCGCGTGCACGTCGGCCACGTCAACCTCCTCGTCGTTGGCGGCGACTGCCAACGGCATCCTCGCCTCCGTAGTCGCTGCACTCGAACCGCCAGCGCGCTCGCCGCCGCCACCGCTGGGCGCGTCTAGGCTGGCGGTCGCCGACGTGTGCGTGCTGCGCGCCTCCTCGGCGGCGCACCGGCGCAGGAACTCGGCGCGGCACGCCGCCTGATCCTTCGCGGCGCGTCCATGTGTGCCCTCGGGCGGTACGAACGAGCGTGGCACGCGCACCCCGAATCCCAAGTGGCCTCCCACATCCACATCAAAGGACGCGCCGGCAGATTTGCGCTTGAGCACGGCCGTCGGCGTGTCGGCGGCGGCACGGTGCGCCTTACGCGCCTCGAAGCGGCTACGCTGGCAGCGTAGCGCCGCCTCGGCGCATGGCATCGTCGCCTCGCATTCGAAATAGGCGATCTTGGCCGACTCTGGCGGCTTGGCGGCGGTGGCTTCATCAAGGCAGCGCAGGCCGACGGACGCGAGCGCGTCCACGAAGATCGGCTCGCTCAGCGTGAACGAGTGCGTGAGGCACGTGCGCGGAATCGTCACGAACGCGCGGCCGCCTCTCCTCAGCTGCGAACGGATGCCGACGAGCATGTCAAAGCGCTTGCGCTCGTTGGGCACGCAGTTGAGCACCATCGAGCAGACCACGGCATCGTACAGCTGCACGCGTCCCGTAGCTGGGTCCACGGTGCCACCGTGAGCTAGCGACAGGAAGTCGCACGTCTCGATGCGCGGCTCGAGCGAGTGCAAATCGATGGCGCGTACTGAGAGGCCTTCGGCATCGAGCAGCTGCGTGTTGACCGCCCCAATCTCGAGTACGCGCATTGGCGGCGGCGATGCACGCGAAGACTGCCGCAACGCGCGCATCACCCAACGACTCGTCGGATTCAGCGCGGTATTGAGTGCCGAGGCTGCTTGGTAGGCCTTGACGCCGCCCATCGCCTCCAGGTCCACACGGCACGCGGCACGAGCCTCTTCGCTGGTTGCGGCCGCCATTCGCCGAGTGATGTCATGGTATTGAGTTGTCAGTCGCCGTGCATGCTTCCGCGAAGTCACCTTTTGCGGCAGCGGCACGATCGGACCCGCGCCGAACAGGCCGGCGCGCTTCTTGGCTCCTTTCGGCATTTTTCGGCGACGTGGTTCATAAAACCAAGGTCATGAAAACCCTGCTCTATTAGTCTGTTAGATCCATGACACCGCCCGAGCATATACCGCTTCGCGTTGTTCACAGCGGCTCTACAAAGATGGCGGCGGCTCAGCCCGAGGCTCAACCCTCGTCTTTCTGGCAGGTGCTCGAGGAGCAAGTGCTCGAGGAGCACCCTGACGTGCCACGTGACCAGCTCCTGCCATGGGAGGCCTGGGAGCGCAAGCATCGGAAGCGGTCCTGCGATGAGGCCACAACCAGCGAGCCTGGTGCCGGCAGCAATGGTGGAGGTGGCAGCATCGCCGAGCCCTTCTGGGACGCTCTCGAGGCCAGCCTTCGTGCTGAGCACCCCCACTTAGCGCGAGAGGAGCTTTTACCGTGGCTGAAGCTTCCGCGGCAACGCCGTCAGCCAGCCGCTGCAGCGCCTTCTGCGGCTGCTCCACCTCCTCCTGACGACACGGACAATGGTGGTGACTCAGATTACGAAGCGATCGGCTCAGAAGAAGACGAGGCGTTCGTCGCAGGCAGCAGCGATAGCACGCGCGCCGGGACGCAACCGCGAGCAGCCATCGTGCCGCTGCCCGACACGTCGGGCAATCGGTGGGCGTCCCGGAACAAGCACAAGTGGCAGTGCCAAAGCACAACCACGAAGACGGCTCCGGCAACCAACCTCTTCTTGGCGGACGAGCTCGACAAGCTCGCCGCCCACTACAAGGCCGTGGGCAACGACGAGTGGCGCTACTTCGCGTTCAGCAAACAGGCCAAGAAGCTGCGCGACCTGACGTGGGAGGTGACGGACGCGAAGCAACTACTGAGCGTTCGCTCCTTCGGACAGAAGTCGGTCGACAAGATCGCGGAGCTGCTCGCGACGGGCGCGCTGCGCCGGCTCGAGACGATGCAATCGACCGACCGTGCGCAGGCGCTCGCCGAGCTCACCAAGGTGCATGGCGTGGGTTGCAAGATCGCCTCCGACTGGTATGCCAAGGGCATCACCTCGGTAGAGGCCGCCGTCCAGTCGGGTCTCATGACCGCAACGCAGCGTGTGGGCGCGCGCTTTTACAAGGACCTGCAGGTGCGCATTCCGCGCGCCGAGGTCACCGCCATCGTCGATGCGGTACGCGTCGCGCTGCGTGCGACGCTCGGTGCGCGCGGTGTGCCTGCGCATGCAATCGACGGCGCGGGGGACGCGACGGCCTCAGGATCGTACCGTCGCGGCAAGCCCTCCTCTGGAGACGTGGATGTGCTCTTGTGCCGGCGCGACGGCGGCTCGGACGAGGGCCTGATCGAGCAGATCCTCGAGTACATGAAGGCGGCGGGTGTGAGCGTACATCACCTGACACACGAGGAGGAGGTGCAGCGTGGCCGTGCGCAGCGCTCCGTGCGCACGGCCACGTGCTCGTCCTATCGCGGCATCATCCGGCTGCCCGGGTACGAGCTGCACCGGCGGCTCGACCTCAAGCTCTACCCGCCCGAGGACTTTGCCTACGCGCTGCTCTACTTCACAGGGTCCGACCACTTCAACCGCTCGATGCGCCACTATGCCAAGACGCTTGGGTACTCGCTCTCGGACCATGGCATAGTGCATGCCGTCAAGATGGCGGGCGGCAAGGACAACTGCGTGCGCGGCACCAAGAACCTCTTCGAGGCGCGCACCGAGCAGGAGATCTTTGAGAAGCTCGGCCTGCAGTACGTCGAGCCCTCGCAGCGCAACACGGACGTCGTCCCGATTGGCGATGCGCCCAGGCGGCTGCAGTGAAGCGAGTTTTCGTCTGCATGTAATGGCACTCCAACATCCCAACGCGAAACTTTTCGCCCACTTTTCTCCGTCGTTTCCCCACAGCCTCTGCGAGCTGTGCGAGCTCGTTGATCTGAGCTTTTTCTCCTCTCGTCCCCGTCTCCCTCAGGAAAAGCGCTCCGCCTCCTCAAGGGTCATGCTCTCGCGCGTACTCTTGATCATGGGCTGCGCCGCGTCGGCCTCTGCCCTCGCGAGCTCCGTGGTCGCGCAGATCCACGCGCCCGCCGCCGCCGCTGCTGCCGCCCGCACCGCCGTGCCGCTCATGGCCTCTGCACCGATGGCCACATTCGAGGGTGCAAAGACCGGAACGGCGAACGTCGACCTCAAGGTCGCCAAGGCGGCAGCGTACGTCGTGCAGCGCAAGGTGGTCGCCGAGCAGGCGAACATGCGCCTATGGACCGCGAGGGCGAAGACACGGAGCGAGGTGAGTGGTGGCGGCCGCAAGCCGTATGCGCAGAAGGGCTCGGGCCGCGCGCGCCGTGGCTCGTCGCGCTCGCCGCTGCTCGTCGGTGGTGGCAAGACCTTCGGCCCGCGTCAGCGTATTGGGCTCAAAACGATGATGAACAAGAAGGAGGCGAAGCTCGCGATCTCGACGGCGCTGATGGGCGCTGTGCCGCGGATGACTGTTCTGGCCGACTTCGAGACCAACTTCGCGGCGCCGAAGACGCAGGTGATGAAAGCGTTCCTCGACCGGTTGGAGGTGAACACCGAGGAGGAGGAGGGCACCATGATGATCATCAAGGAGCGCCACGAGAACACGTACCTCTCCGCGCGCAACATCCCCTACCTCAACCTGCGAACGCTGGACAATCTCAACGTGCGCGACATCTTGAAAGCGAAGAAGCTCTTCGTGTCGAAGGGCGCTCTCGACACGCTCCACGAGCGCTACGGCGAGAAGCCCTAGAGCGTCACGCCGATGACTCGGCCTGTGGTTCGACCGCATGCGAAAAGTGCTCGTGAGCGAGTTGCGGCATGTGATGGGCGCAAGGGCAATGGGCGTGGCTTGAGCCTCTGAGGGTGTCGCTTGTGCTGATGGCAATGCCTGTGTCTATGTCGATTCGATGCCAGCGAGGTCACGAGAATGCGCATGAATGTAACACACACGCGTTGTGTCGTCCCGGGGGTACTAGCACGGCACGGTGCGCACACGGTGTGTGCGGACGCGGTCTCAGTTGTGAGTTGTGTTCTATGCGTATGTTGCACACATGGTTGCACAATCTTATAGCGAATCTGGCAAGCGCTGAATATCATTCTTCTATCACAAGTTACGACATCGGCACCAGCCCGGTGGCGTTCGCAGCCGCCGGGCGTACGAGCACGCCCTGCGAGCCGACGCGATACGACGTGAAGCCATCATTGCCAACGTCTATTCGAACCCGGGCAGCTGGCCCTCGCCCTCGGATTCGGCCCAGGACGCCCCCCTCCTCCTGCACGGCGTGTTGGGGAGGTATTGGGGCCTCGCCGAGCAAGGCACGCTCGACGCATCCGCGCACGAGCTGCAACCCGTCGCCGTAGAGCATCGTGGCCGTTGACGCATCAGCTTCTGCGACTTGAGGCACTCGAATGCGGTGGCCTCGCTCGTGATGACGGTCGTCATCATGGCCGTCGTCACGAATGCGGTGGCCTCGCTCGTGATGACGGTCGCCGACGCGCACGATGACGACGCCGAAGCCCATGGTGCGCGCCCCCGCTGCGCGCATGCTTGCAGCCCAGTCCTTGGCTGAACAGCCGTAGTCGGCTGCGCGCGCCGCAGCGTACTGCTCGGCACTCTGTGTGTGCCTCGGGTCGTAGACGATGGCGATTTCGACGGCCGAGCGCTGTGCCGAGCGCTGTGCCTCTCCGGCGCGTATCGCCCCAAGGAGCCACACGTGCGCTGCATCGATCTCGGGCAGCTGCGCGACCAATAGAAGGCAGCCACCTGGCGCGAGTATGCCCGACACGGCGCCTTCTCGTGCCGCCACCGCCCCGCAGACGAGCTCCCGCACCACGTCGGCGCCGTCGGCCCCGCCGCTCACGTAGAGCGCCGGCCGGACGGCCTCCACCTCGGTGGGCGGGACCGCCACAAAAGGGGGATTCGCCACGATGACGTCGAAGACCTCGCCACGTGCGGGCTGGTAGCAGCTGCCCTCAGCCACGCGCACCACGTCGTCGAGCGCATTGAGCGCGGTGTTGAAGCACACGAATCGAAGGGCGCGGGCAGAAATGTCGGTAGCGAGGACGTCAGCGGCGCCGTGCGCAGCCGCCGTGAGGGCTTGAATCCCCGAGCCGCTGCATACATCAAGCACACGCATACCCGTCAGCGACGGTGGCAAGCTGAGTGCCAGCTGCAGCGAGTCCAAGCCAATGGGCATGACGGCATATCGACGGTCGCGCGAGCTGTCGGTGCCATCAAGGTCCCAGTCTGTAGCCAGCATGAGCTCGCGCGACCGTAGCGCGAGCGGATAGATTTGAACCGCACTGTGCACGAGAACCCTGGCGTTCACGTGAGTTCGCAGCAGCAACCCGAAGTCAAGCAGTTGAGCAAACGTTGCTCCACCAAATGTGGCCTCGCATGTGGCCTCGTCGAGAGCTCGACCCACGAGGAATAGCAGCAGGAGATTTCCTTGTGCATCTCGACTGAGCTCAGCAGCTAAGTCACCTCTGTGGCGCATATCGAAGAACTCGTCACCGCCCGGGGGGCCGCCTGCTGCCGAAATGACGCCAGTTCTCTCTATTGCTGCGTGCGCTGTGTAGCCGTTTGCTTCAAGGAGCTCGCGTAGGAATGATGAGGCATCATGATAGCGCGTCTGGACGGCAGCAGTAGCGTCATCGCCGAATAGAGGGCCGCCGTCGCAGCTCTCGTGCGCGCTCACCTCGGGCATGTCGCCGGGCATCGAGGCGTTGCGCTCCTTACCAATACCTCCTGGGGATGGACAGTCCGTCTGGTCAGCTGGCCGCGACGTCAGAGCATCCCCGGCCCCCCGATGCCGTGCCAGTGTCGTGCCTGGACCGAAATTCGAAATGCGGGCACCTTTGTGAACAGAAACACGTGAAGCACACAGCGCATGAAGCAGATTTCGAGTTTCCGAATGTTAACAGACAATTCACACGACGCGTTTTCGCTTTCGCGAATGCTCTCGCCGCACGGCGCTCACGAGAACATCGACGTCCAGAAGCGGCGCAAGCTCTCGCTCGGCGGTCGCAAGCCTTCTGTGCCAGCCGATGTGAGTCCGATTCGCCATAACGAAGCACCACCAGCGGGTGCCGCTCATGCGGGCGGCACCAGCTACGCACAGGCCGTGCCGCTCGGCTTCGTGGACATGAAGGCGGTGCGGCAGCAGGGCCCACCACCTACCACTGCGGGCGCCCGCACGCCACGCGGCACCTACCTGCCGCTCTGTCCGACGCCGATCCCGCTTCGGTGCCTTATCGGGCCGACGAGCGGCCTCGAAGTTGGCGAGAGGCTTCCGGGCGCTGGACTCGGCGTTCCTAAAGCAGTGGCTGTGTGGCTCGACGCGTTGCAAGCAGACGAGCAGCTTGCGGATGCCCTCATCAGCCCTACTCCCGCGCAGCCATCCGCAGAGGAGGCGATGGCACCAGAAGAGGTCGAAGCGGCACCAAAGCCTGCTCACCACGGCGCTCCCGTCCGACCATTGCGAATGTCGCCGGCCGCTGCGCCCACAAAGGCCCGCGTGCCCGCGCTGGCTCGGGTGGAGGGCGAGGTGCTGCAGCTCATCGGCCGCTCTCCCGGCGGGACTGCCATCTTGGCCCCGACGACGGCGGCCGAGGCGCGCCGCGCCGTGGTGAGCACAGAGGCGCGACGCGCCGGCCACGTGGCTGCGCCGCCGCGTGTGCCGGTGGACGCGCCGAGCAGATGCGGCATGGCAATGGCGAGGGACGGAGACACGGATAAGGCACGAGCGCAACCGTTGGCACCGGTGCCAGGAGTGTCAGCACCCGCACCAGCAGCGCCCGCACTGGCGGGAGCCTTAGCACCGACGCCGGCGCCAGTGCGAGCGTCAGCATGCGCACCGGATCCAGCGCAAGCGGCTCCAGCAGCGACGGCGGCAGTGGATGTCGATGAGGCTCCTACTCATGCTGCCGCTCCTGTGGCTGCTGCTGCTGCTGCTGCTGCTGCTGCTGCCTCCGCCCGGGAGTCTGATGACCTCCACAAGCTTGTCGAGGGGCGCCGGCAGCAGCAGGAGCAGGCATTGCAACAGCAGCAGCAGCCACGGACGCACTCGCAAGTACCGCAGCCTGCGCAGCAAGTCCCAGCACTGCCGCAGCCCCAGCCTCAGCCTCAGCCTCAGCCTCAGCCTCAGCCTCAGCCTCAGCCGCAGCCACAGCCTCAGCCGCAGCCGATTTCACAACGGCAGCTGCAGCAACAATCGCACCAACAGCCGCCGCCGCAGCAGCAGCCATCGCAGCCGTGGCAGTCGCACCAACAGCCGCCGCCGCAGCAGCAGCCATCGCAGCCGTGGCAGTCGCATCAACAGTGGCAGCAGCCGCCACCGTCACTGCAAGAACAGCAGCCACCACCGCCGCTGCAACAACAGTTGTGGCGGCAGCCACCACCGCCACAGCAACAACAGCAGCCACCACCGCCGCTGCAGCAGCAGGAGCCGCCACCGCCACTGCAGCAGCTGCTGCAGACACACTACGCACCACCGCCACCGCCGCAGCAGACACGGTTGCAGCAGCTGCAGCAGCGATTTGCCTCCACGGATCACGGAAAAGCGCCCCAGTGGGGGCCCCAGTGGCCCCAGGCAGCTGCGCCAAGGCCACCGTACGCACCCGCGCCGAGTGCGGTCGCACCGATTGCGGCTTGGCAGTGTGCAGCAGCGACGCCCTCAGCCCCGCCCCCGCTCAGGCAGTCTCACGCCGTGCTCCACCAGCAATCGTGGCCACGGGCACACCCACCGCCACACGCTAACCAGACGCACGCTTGGGCGCCGCAATGGGCGCCGCAGGGGATGGCACCACCCGCCGCACCACCGCCGCGGCTGAATGCTCAACAGGGCGCTTTAGGGCAGCAGCCTACATCGTCGCCGTGGCAGTCACTCTTCGGGCATCAACATGGTGTGCATATGTTTGTAGGTGCTCCACCGCCTGTGGGTGGAGCCGCGCCTGCGGCGGCGCCGCTGACAACGCCGCCGATGCCACAACCGGCGACGCAGCGCACGCTTCGCAGCTGCCCTGTTTGCGGAGAGAGCTTCGCCGCACCGACTGCGGCCAACGGCGCCCTTTGCGCCGCTTGTGAGGGAGCCGTCAACTTTTGATGTTAATTAGAAAGGTACTGCTTTTGAGCGAGGGTGCCACGCCGGGGGGACCTTGCTAGCTGGCTAGCCGAGACATAGATCGCAGTCACACACGACACAGAAGCGCTCACAGCTAAAGCGCAACTAGAGTCCCGGCTGCCTGCGCCCCATAATCGCTATAGCGATGGCGTATCCCCGCCTGGCATTGTCCTCGAGCTTCGGTGCCTGCCGCGCGCTTTGCGCCCCCCACGATGGGTCTCCACGGGACCTGTGGCTGTGCGTCTTGCCGAGATGGCTTGTTAACGTGAACGTGAATGAGCTTCGGGCTCGAGATGGAATCTCCGGTCGTTAGTGGAGTTGAAAGTTTTTGATCCAAATCTACCGTAATAATTCCGCAGTGGTTGAGTGCGTTGGTCGAGGACCTTCCAGAAACCAAGCCAAAAACGCCCCCTCCATGGCGGCCTCCGCGAGCATCCTGCGCACGCAGCAAGAGCAGGAACGTAATAAGGAACGCCAAGATCGCAAATTGGCGACCAGATTCGACCCCTACACTAAGCCGATGGACAAGGGGTCGCCACCTCACTTGACTGCGCCAGAGGAATCGTTCACAAAACCTTACGGGCAAGTCCTCGGTGCACACGCCGTGCCCAAGAGAATGGTTGCTCGTTCGCCAACAGTCCAGGACGTGCTCTCCATGGCCGCGGAGCGCGAGCGTAGTTCGACATCCATTAGGAAGGAACGCGCCAAGAGCAAGCGGCGCATTAAGGCCCAACTCAAGATGCACTCGCGCACATGTATCATTGACCCACGCATGTCGAAGTATATGGCATACTGGGACACCGTGACGATGCTGGCCATCGCGTTCACGGCCTTAGTCACTCCGTACGAGATCGCTTACCTGCCGATGGCGACCAGCGCGACCAACCCCCTCTTCATCATCAATCGAGTCATGGACATCATCTTCATCGTTGACATGCTCATCACCTTCCGCATGATGTACACGGCAGGGGATGGCGAGGATGCCACACTCTGGATCGCCGACCCAATGCGCATTGCTGTGAACTACCTCAAGGGCTGGTTTCTACTCGACTTTGTGTCCATTGCCATTAGCGGGCTCGACATCGTTAGCGTCATGGAGCAGGGATCGAGCCTCTCCGGCCTTAAAGTGTTGCGCATCCTCCGGGCCTTTCGCCTCCTCAAGCTCGTTCGGCTGCTGCGCGTTTCGCGCATCCTCAAGCGGTGGGAGACGCGCATCGCGATCGATTACTCGGCGCTCGAGATGAGTAAATGCATCTTGCTCCTCCTCCTCTCCTCGCACTGGTTTGGGTGCGTGTGGACGCTCCAGGCATCCCTAATGACGGAGAGCGTACTCGACTCGTGGCTGGGCGAGCGTGGCTACTGTGAGGCGTTCGAATCGGCAGGCGGCGAAAGGGCATCCGGCGCCTTGTCACACGCCTCCGCCAACGACGTCTATGCGGTTCTGGATTGCCCTGTGGACCGCGAGTGCCGCGTCGACTTTCCTGGAGTCGCTTGCTACCCTGGCGCTACTATTTGGGCAGCGGCCGTCTACTGGGCTGCGATGACGATCACCTCGATCGGCTATGGCGATCTTCCGGCGACGCCGTATAATGCGGGCGAGATGTGGGTTTGCACGACGCTCATGCTCTTGGGCGGGGGGATCTGGGGGTTTGTGATCGGCACCTTCGTCAGCGTCATCGCCAACTGGGGTCCTGCGACCCGGGAGTTCCGTCGCAACATGGACGACCTCAACTCTTGGATGGCACGGCACGGTATGAACCCCAAGATGCGCTTACGGCTGCGCGAGTACTTTCACCAGACACGCCATCTTTACGAATCGACGGACGCGAGCAGACTGCTGACGCTCATGTCGCCCATGCTCCAGTCGGAGGTCGTGCTCGAAGTGAGCGCCAAGTGGCTGCGCAAAGTGTGGTTTCTGGCCAACCCGGTGATCGAGTCGGAGTTCCTCGTCAAGCTGACGCTCTCACTCGCACCCATGGTGCTCTCCCCCGGCGAGCTCGCCCCCTCTGGCTTCCTGTACATCCTCTCGCGCGGTGTGGCGGTGCTCGAAGGCCAGATCCTCACGAAGAACTCGATCTGGGGCGAGGACATTCTCCTCACGGACGTGGCGCCCGGCCTTGTCCGCAGGCTCAATGCCAAGGCGATCAACTACTGTGAGGTTCATATTATCACCTGGGATCAATTTCGCGCGGCGGCCGAGGGCTTTCCCACGTCTCAAGGGCATATGCGCAGCTGCGCCCTTCGCCTCGCGATGCGCCGCCAGCTTGTCCGTGCTGCGAAGGCCATCAAGCTCCTGCAGGTGGACAGCGCGCTCGATCTGTCATTCAAGAGCGTGGAGGACGTACTCGCGAAGCGCAGCAAATCGTGTTCGTTTAAGAAGGGGAAGTCGTTGCATATGGCTCTCGGCCGTTCGACGGCGGCGAGTGACTCGAAAGTCATGCTGCAGGCGCAGCTCATGAACGGTCGGCAGAATAAAGCGGCCTCGTTGGGAGTGAACGCCGTGAACGTCTCCGAATCTACCATGCCGCCCTGCGCGCGTGCGTGCAATGCCGAGGAGGCGACGGGCTGGGGCGGCCGAGCTTCGTGCTCTCGTTCGTCGCGACGGCCGTCTCAGGAAACCAACTCGCCTCGTGGTGCGTGTGACTCATTCGACGATGAGGACACCAATGGGCCGAGCGGCGCCTCGGCGTCGTCACATTCTGCACTCCACAGTGCGACGAAGTTGCCGTATTGCCGCAGCTCGGTGGCCGCCTTACCGTTGACCCGATCGAGTTGCGCCAAAAGCTGCGCGACATCGGGCGGGCAGCAGGCCCTGACTCAGGAGGACCGCCTCGACAAACTGACCGAGATAGCCGCCCAGCAAGCTTCGGCAATTAATCGTATGTCGCAGGAGCTCACGTCACTGGCAAGCGGCTTTGGAGATCTGATGCACCTAGTGGATACGAAATCAGCGTCGCTCAAGGCATAGCGTGCGCGCTGTGACGGGCATTGTCAAGCAGCGAGGATGGCCATACAACATGGGGCGCGTGCACCGTGGTAGGACTATGGTCCTTCCATGGTCCTTCCGACTAGGACGATGGTCCTTCCTAGCACCGAGGTACAATTCACTTTGAGGTCTCTTGGGCCGATGACTCCGTGGTACTGGTCGCGTGCGAGAACTTCGCGTTCAAGCTTCGCGGTTCGGGAAGTGAGTGCAGGGGTGGAGTGCAGGGGTGGACTTGGCTCTTGGGCGTACAATTCGTAAGGGGGATCGAGCCGAGAAGTGAGCGGCGGTTGCTAGTGGTTGACTCCGCACGTGCACGCCGATCATGTACGAGGTACATCCGGGATCCGGCATACGGGGCGGGCGGGGATCAGGTTCGAACCCTCAGGACGTGTTGTTCATAAGTAACGACAATGTTCGAACGCAACGAAGTCGGTCTGATTTCAAAGGTTCATCGGGTTGCGGGGCTTCGCGTTGGCGTCAACACACAACAGTCCCTAACTAGAAACTTCGGGAGCGTCGTCACGCCGGTCACGAGATTAACCGTCTACGAGTCTCGATCCGATCCGACTATACACTAACGACAAACGAGTAACGTAACGCCAGCGATTTCGGAATTGAGCTGACGGGCTGCCTACTCTTCGCCATCCTCTTCGCCCTCTTCGCCGAGCATGAGCGCCAGGTCGCGCAGCCGCAGCTTGCGCGCCTCCTCCTTGCTCGCGCGGCTCGTGGGCGCCCCGGGCTCGTCCTCGCTCGCATCGAGCGCCGCTTGGCAGATGGTGCGCTTGCGCTCTTGCAGGGCGAGCATACGCTCTTCCACGGTGCCACGCACCACGAAGCGCGTGCAGATCACGGGATGCTCCTGCCCTAGCCGATGCACGCGGTCGCACGCCTGCTCCTCCACAGCTGGATTGAACCATGGATCGAGCAGGTAGACGCGTCGCGCGGCGGTGAGGTTGAGCCCCACGCCGCCAGCCTTGAGCGAGATCAGCATCACGCGCAGGCTCGGCTCCTCGCGAAAGCGTCGACACGCCTCGTGACGCGCTTCCGACGACATGGAGCCGTCGAGGCGGCAGAAGGCGAGGTGCGGGCAGCGCTGAAGCGCCTTCTCAACCAGATCAAGCATCGCGGTCCATTGCGAAAAGACGACGCTCTTGATCACACCGCCGCGCCCCCGATGAGGTGGCGCAAGCACGCCGACAGCTGTGACAGCCGGCGGTGGCGGCGGCGGCGGCGGCGTTGTCGCTAGCCCCGTCGCCCTTCTGCCGGCTACAGCCTCGCTCGCCCCCCCCGCAGCCTCCGCCTCGCCTGCCGCCGCCGAAGCATCCTGCTCCCCCAAAGCATCCGCCGCCGCAGCGTCCGCTTCGCCCGCGGCGACCTCCGTCGCCTCCTCGCTCAGATGAGCGTTCAGGTCGGCAAGCAGTGCGTCGATCTTGGCAGACGAGCGCCATTGGGCATCCACATCGACGGCGAAGCGGCTCGCGCGCGGCACAGTGAGCAGCTGTGCGCGCTCGACGGGTTCGCGGCAGAGCGGGCAGAGGGCTGTATGAGCACGCCCGAAGCACCCGAGGATGCACTCGCGGCAGAAGGCATGCGCGCACGGTGTAAGGATGGCATCCTCCAGTGGCTCAAGGCAGATGGAACACTCCTCGGGTTCGGGAGCCCCAGCTGCTGTTGCCACACTGCTGTCAGTGGGCGCGCCCTCCGCTGTGGGCGATGGGGCAGGAGCCGGGGCGTCAGACGCGTCGGCAGCGGCCTCTGTGTCCGCGGCTGTCGTCGTGAGCTGCTGCACTAGCGGCTGCACTAGCGGCTGCGCTGGCAGAGGCGCTGGCAGAGGCACTGGCGGGGGCGCTGGCGGCGGCGCTGGTCGCGGGGCCTGCATGGTGCGGAGCTTCTTGAGGACGGCGGCGCTATGCGCGTTGCATGCACCCGCGAGATGCCGGCTGAGTGCGCTCGAAGTGGCGTCCGTATCCGCCCGCGAGAGCGCGAGATACGGGTGATCGCACGCCTGGCGCAGCCGCAGAATGAGCGCCAGCACGGACGTGTACTGCGAGAGCACGCGCCCCTCGGCCACGTAGGCGGCGAACTGCGCGCGGCTGCGCGAGTGGAGAGCCGTGTAAAAGTCACGCTCCGCGGCGGAGAAGTTGAGGCGCACCACGCGCACAGTCCGCGTAGGGAGTGTCACCATCGGCCGGCCGTGAGCGTCGAGGGTCCCCTTCGTCCGCCGGAGAAGCAGTGGTCGCAGGTGTCGCTGGAGTACCTCGAAGGGTTCATGCGGCGGCGCGAGCGCGGCGGTCCAAGCGGTATGGCTGTTCGCAAGGCTTGTCAGCCTCAAAAAGTGGAGCAGCGAAAAGAGCTCCGAGAGCCGATTTTGGAGCGGCGTGCCGGTGACGACCCAGCGGCGCTCGGCCTGAAGAGCGAAGACAGCGCGCGCGGTGAGCGAGGTGTGGTTCTTGATCACGTGGGCCTCGTCGAGGACCACCCGCCGCCATGCGTGCCGGTAGATGCCGAGGCTCGCGCCGCCGCCGCCGCCGCCGCCGCCGCCGCTGCAGAGGGCGGACCACTCGGCGGCCAAGGTACTGTATGCGACGAGGACCACCTGCTTAGGGCTCATGTGCGGTGGCAGCTCCATCTGCCTGTGGCCCGTGTACACGATCAGCTGCACGCCACCTCCGCCCGCACCGCCCGCGCCTTCGCGCGCCAGCGCGCGTGTGAGTACCTCGTCTGCCCATTGCGGTACGAGCGAGGTTGGGCACACGAGCAGCGTGCCTCCGAGCGGCTCGGCATCCGCGGGCTCGTCCGCAAAGCGAAGCATGCCGCCGCTCGCCACGAGCTGCGGCGGAGGCGCGGCACCGGCCTGCGGCGTCGCGCTGCCGGCGGAGGCGGTGGTGGTGGCGGCGGCGTTGGCTGACGATGAGGCGAGTGCGAGAGCTGAGCTTGGCGGCAGTCCCGTCTTGTGCCGCACGGCTCGCACTGCTCGCACGCTCAGCGAGCCCACGAGCGCAGTTCGCTTGCCCTCCTTGCCGCCGCCCTGGCCACGTCCACCCGCACCGCCCACCGCCCGCCCGCTACTTGCCCCACTCCCCGACGACTGCATGAGGCGAGAGAAGGCGTTGGGCGGCTGGGCGCCGGGGGCGGGCGCATGAATGGGTTCGGAGCTGTGAATGGGTTCGGAGCTGTGAATGGGTTCGGAGGCCCCCGAAGGCTCATCCTCGACGTGATCTCCTCGTGTCATCGCTGTCGCCTCCGCTGTAGCCTCCGCTGTCGCCTCCACTAGCGTCTCCGCTTGCGCTTCCTCTGGCGCCTCCGTTAGATTCTCCGCCGCCGGCGGTGAGGCCGCAGAGGCCACCGCCGCCGGCGCTGACTGCGGGCGCAGCGGCGTAGGCGACGGCGCCGGTGGCGTGGGCGACGGTGCCGAGGGCGGCAGCACCGCGGGGCCTGACTGGCGACGCTGCAGTTGCTGCTGGTGATGCTCCCATCTGTCGTGCATGATGAGCGCAATGACCATCACGGACTTGCCCAGTCCCATCTCATCGGCCAGGATGCCGCCGCGCGCCGCGGCGCCACGCATGCGCCGCGGGCGCGTCAGGCGCACGTGACCACTACCGCGATGCACGTAGAAGCAGGTCTCGTTACCATCGGGCAGGGTGTACGTCGACCAATCCCACTCGGAGAGCGCGGCGGGCGCGTGGGGCACCTCGGGCGGCTCCTCCGCCTCACGCGCCACCATCCACCACAGAGCCTGCTGCTGGTACTCGCGCAGCGTCGCGCGCAGCGTGGGCGGCGGCGCAAGCATCGGCAGCGAAGCGGCCTCTATGCTCAGCTTCGAGTAGACGCTGTCGAGCTGCGTTCGCGACACCTCGTCACACACATCCACGCTCGCGACGCTGCCGCTGCCGCTGCCGCCGCTGCCACCGACGCTGCCGCTGCCGCCGCTGCCACCGACGCTGCCGCTGCCGCTGCCATTGCCGCTGCCGCTGCCGATGGTAGGGAGCTGGGCCGGTACGCCCTCCTCGACTCCGGCGCTGCTGCTCGCAGCGCTGGCGGGGCGCGAGACGGCACAGGCTTGCGACGATGAGCCCCCCGCGCCGAAGCCCGCCGCTCCAACGGCCGTTGCGCCAATGATACCTGCCATCTGCGCGGTGCGAGCAGCGACGTGGAAGCCAGCACGCAGGGGGCCGAGCTTGGCAGCGACGGCACGACGCTCGCGCTCGAGCTGCTTGCCCACCAGAAGCCGTTGTGCCGCAGCTCGCTTTGCCTCCACCGCCACCCGCTGCTCCTGAGTCAGCGCGATCGGCGCGGGCGGCGCGGGCGGCGCGGGCGGCGGGGGCGGCGCGGGCGGCGGAAGCAGCGGAAGCGGCGGGGGCGGCGGGGGCGGCGCAAGCGACGCAAACGACGCAAACGACGCAAGCGGCGCAAGCGGCGCAAGCGGCGCAAGCGGCGCAAGCGGCGCAAGCGGCGCAAGCGGC
>ENA-UOUZ01000137-UOUZ01000137.1-mixed-culture-metagenome-genome-assembly--contig:-NODE-137-length-43674-cov-102.644031_pt1 | contig 43674 bp, 30 predicted proteins | sample MGYA00238154_ERZ761575 | MGnify/ENA primary metagenome ERZ761575 (study PRJEB28896, sample SAMN07631632) | mixed culture metagenome | isolation source: Freshwater growth medium | place: USA...
GATGCTCGTCGGGAAGGTGCCGTCGCCCGCGTTGAGCAGCACGCGGCTGGGACTGACGTCGTTCCCAAGCAGCACGTCGAGGTCGCCGTCACCGTCCACGTCCGCCGCCGCGATCGAGAACGTGTCCTCATTGCCCCCAGGCAGCTCGATGCTCGTCGGGAAGGTGCCGTCGCCCGCGTTCAGCAGCACGCGGCTGGGAACGCCCTCGTTCCCAAGCAGCACGTCGAGGTCGCCGTCGCCGTCCACGTCCGCCGCCGCGATCGACCTCGTGGACGCGCTGCCCCCGGGCAGCAGCGGCAGGCTTCGTCCCACAAACTGCAGCGCTGCTTCGTCACTGCCCAGCAGCTCGTTCCCCATCCTCGCCAACGGCTTGGGGAAGCGCAGGCACCCCGGTTCGGAGGACAACGTGCATGCCGGCGGCAAGAGCGCAGCCCGAACTCCTGGTGCAGGCTTGGGACGGGCCGGCCTGGGCAGCATCACAACGCAGCCGACCCGCCCTCGTGCCGAGCAGTTGGGTGGTGCGAACACTGTCGGCTGACCGTCTGGCTGGAGTCCCTGCGCATAGTCCCGTGGGGGGGGATAGCGCCTGCGGCCTTGATCTTCGTCGTGCCAGCCTTTGGGCATCGACATCAAGACGGAGAAGAGGGGCAGGGTCTCAGGCACAACGAGTTCTGGGTCCCCCCGCGTAGCTAAAAATAAACTTCAGAAACCGCCGAACCAAAAAATAATCCGTTTCAAGTGCTCGACTTTCGGAAATGATTTCCCAAAGTCGCCGCTCCACAGGAGCACAGTGTTCGTGAAGTCGTCACGTTGTGTGTTAGAAGTCACAAGGCACCGTCGCGTCTGTCGTTCACACAGGATTCACAACGCACTCGTCGCGTCGATTTTTACCCGGGTGGGTCAACATGCGACAGATAGCCTTGCGCCGGTTCTGCTCGTCCGCGGCAGTTTCGCGCTGGGCCGCTGAGCTTCGAGCTGCGCAGCGTATCGCACACATTGCAGAGGCCGAACGAGCAAAGGAGCGGCAGGCGGAGCAGCGGAGCGCGCTCATCGCGGATGCCAAGCGTGCGGAGCTGGAGGCGGTCAGTGGCACACCAAAGTTCAAGGACCTAGTGTGCCAAGAGCTCGAGGAGGCGCTCCGCTGGCAAATGAACATTTTCAAGCCCAATGCCATGCAAGCACAGGCGCTGCGTAGAGCCCTCAACGGCGAGGATCTAAACATCTGCGCTCAGACGGGCTCAGGGAAGACGCTAATGTTTTTGCTGCCCATGCTGCAGCGGCTTCACACCACGCGGCCTCCGCGTCCGATGCGAAGTAGCGGCAAGGACGCGGCGAGCATGCGCTTCCTGGCGCAGCCTGAGGCACTCGTCGTGGTGCCCTCGCGTGAGCTCGCATGCCAGGTGGCACACGTGGCGCAGCAGCTCGCATCAGCGCTCCCTGACCCTCCAGTCATCGGTCTGGTCACCAATGGCGAGAAATTCACGACGCAGAAGATGGCGATGCGGAGCGGCGACTTGAGGCTGGTGATCGCGACGCCCGCGAGGCTGCTCTACCACTTGTCGGAGGGCAACTTGACCCTTGAGCGGCTGCTGATGGTGGCCATCGATGAGGCGGATGCAGTGCTGTACGCGGCGGACGGCATCAATCGCGAGGCCACGGAGCTTCTGGAGGCGCTGCCGAAAAAGACACGGCTACAGACGCTACTCACGGGCGCGACGATGGCGCCCGCGCATGCCGAGGCGATCGCCGCCTGCTTCCCGAGAGTTGCCCACTTGAGCCATCCCGGTGTGCTGGTGCCCACCCTCCAACGCTCTTTCCATTTCGTACGCGGCGACAAGTCGCAAGAGCTCGTGCGATTGCTCGAGCGCTCGGCGAGGGACCCGTGGCTAGCCGAGGGCGCCCAGATCATCTTCTGCTCGGGTGCGCGCCGCGCTCAGAGGGTCCACGAGCTGCTCCGAGAGTGCATGCCGACGCTCCGCATGGCCCTCGTGCACGGTGAGACGCCTGCAGCCGATCGCTCCTCTGCGCTCCAAGCCTTCGCCGACGACGACGTGCGTACCCTCGTGTGCTCGGACGTGCTCAATCGCGGGCTCGATTTCATGTCCGTGCGCCACGTAATCAACTACGACCTTCCTAAGGACGTCACCACGTTCATCCACCGCGCGGGTCGCACCGCTCGGCGAGGGCAGCCGGGGTTGGTGAGCTCCCTGGTGAAGCCGTATGAGATGCAGCTGTACCGGCAGCTGACCGCCGGAGAGCACGCTGGTACGCCGCTCGAGCGAAGCAGTGGGCGTGCGGGCAGCGCGCCCACTAATGCGGCGAAGTCGAACACGCCCCTAGAAGGGGCCGTCGATGGGGCCGTCGAGCCCCCAACGGCTGGCAAGGGCGAACGGCGAGGCTGGTCGGAGGATGCATCGCCGAGGGCACACCGCGCGACGGACGAGACCGGTCGGAAGATTCGCAGGCAGTGGTAGAGACGGCGTAGTTTGAGACATGACGGCGGTGCCCACCCCACCGGACGGCAGACCGGCATGACACGTTAAAACGAATCACAAATGTCAAATCGCACCGCCGGATACGAATCGCGGCAGCGTGGAAATTACAGCTGAACGTGAATCATCCGGATTCCTGAGACCTGACCAATTGGACCCGGACGCCGTGACGCGATTGGATATGTTTGCACGTAGACGCTATACGGCGAAAAAACCTCTCTCTGCGGCCGCGGGACCGTGGGACTGGGAGTAGCTCATGGAGTAGCTGGGACCGGGCGCGCCGCGAGCCAGCTCAGATGGCGTGTCAACAGCGCACCGTCACCGAGACCTCGGCTCCGCGCGACTACACACCTGATATTCACACCTGATATTCAATACAGAGCGGGCACGACCATGATGGGCGTCCAAGTCCCTTCACGCACACCCTGTCCGTCGTCCGTGGGGTCTTCCTCCTACCACCTAAGATGGAGGCATGATCTCCGCATCCTTCCGCATCTGTGTGCAGATTTTGACCCACTCGGCCATATCAAGAGGGCTCAGGCTCTCGTCGTGCATGGCGATGAAGGGGTGCTTGAGGAGGTCCTCGGCCGAGGGGCGCTGTTCCGCGTCCTTGGTTAGGCACTGGAGCACTAGGTCGCGGAACTCGGGTGAGAAGGCGTCCGGGAGGCTGGGCGGAGGGTCGTTGAGAATCTGTGAGAGAAGCACGAAGTAATTGTTGCCGTTGTACGCCGTGTAGGGGAACTGTCCGATGGCGCACTCGATCAGGGTGATGCCGAGGGACCAGATGTCCGACGCGAACGAGTACGGCTTGCCACCCAGCCGCTCGGGCGACATGTACGCGTGCGTGCCGATGAAGGTCGCGCACATCTCCTTCGTCGAATCGAGCTCCGCCGAGAGCCCAAAGTCGGAGATTTTGATCTCGCCTCGCGAGTTGAGCAGGATGTTGCCAGGCTTGATATCGCGGTGCACCTGGTGCCGTTCGCGGTGCAGATAGTTGAGCCCTGCGAGCGTTTTCGCGGCAATCCGCCGAGCACAAGCTCGCTCGGCGCGCCACTGCCAGTCAGCTGCGTCGCGATCAGCACGTCCGCGAGCGAGCCGCCGTCCATGTACTCGAGGACGATGTACATGGCGCCCTCGTCATACAGGCAGTCGTGAAATGAGACGAGCCACGGGAACGCGGAGCTGTACAGCGTACGCAGCTCACGCAGCAGCTGGTCGCGCTTGTCCTTGTCGAAGACGTTGATCACCTTGACAGCGAGCTCTGTCTGGGATGGCGTATGCACGGCGCGGCGCACCAGCGACGATGCGCCCTTGCCAAGCACTTCCAGCAGCTGCAAGTCCTGCAGGCGAAGCCCAACCACACGGGCCACCTCGGTGCCGCCAACGGCCGCGATGCCCTGCCGGTTGATCACAAAGTCCTCCTTGACAAACGTGCCCGACTGGCTGAGAGTGAAGGAGGGCTGGTCCATCTGCATGTCGATCGGGCCGGAGCCATCCAATTGAATACTCATGCCCGGCGGGGGCATCATGAGGGGAGAGAAGAAATGCGGCCGCCGTGCTTGGGAGAAAAGCGGTTTCATGGATTTACTTGCACACTTCACATTCACAACAAGGACGAACTCAAAGTTCATGAAAGTTCCAGTCGGTCACGTGAGTCAATCAATCCTGCTCGCCGCTCGGCGGGCGCACCTGGGCGGCGCGTATAAAAGGCGGTCGACACGAGTCTCGACGCGCATAAAATTGTCGTCGCGGTTCCGGTAAAAAGACACCGGGGGGACCGGTAAGCGTAAGGTTCCGGAAACCCGCAAAACCACAATCACAACCACAACCCTATCAACGCATGACCACATACGACGCGCGACCTCCTCTCTCACGTCACGCGACTAATAAGCGCGACGGGCGGCGCGCGCATCTTGCTTGCACGAGCGTCTCCCAAATTTGGAAGTACGCTCACAGCTCTTTCTGTCGTGCGTCCCAAGCTCCGAGCGCCACCGCCGCGCTCCCGCGCAACTTAACGCATGCCGTACTTCGATCTGCCGGAAAAGTTGCCGGCCAACAAGGAAGTCGCTGCATTCATCAGGGAGCAGCAGCGGCGAATCTTTGAGGCGGAGCAGCAGCGGCTGCAGGCGGCGTGCGCTCAGCGCGAAGTCGTGCGCAAGCAGTTTGAGCAGGTGTCGCAAGAGCTGGCCATGATCCAAAAGCAGCACTACGTAGCTCCGCTGATCACGGTGGACCAAATCCAGCTCCGCGAATCGTTCATGCAATCGTTGGACGGCGTCCTCGAAGACCTCGTCCCTATCCAAGCAGTAGCACTCGCAGCAGCGGCGGAACTCATGAAGAAAAATATTGAGCAGCGCCTGAAGGAAATCTCTCGTCAGGCGATCGAATACATGCCCAACAACGCTCAGGTTAAAGAACCACCGTTCAACGAGACCGAGATCGAGGGTGAGCTGCTAGTAGCAGCTCAGCACTCAGTCTCACAGGTGAATATCGAGGCCGCTCGCCATGTGGTGCACGAAGCGATCGAGCGGTGGGAATATGAACACGGCACCCATCTGGAAATCTACTCACCCAAGGAGCAGGCTGCAGCCACCAAGATACAGGCCGTCCGACGCGGCAGAAAGGTGCGCACGGCTTCAGGCTCGCATGCACGGCTTCTTCCTGTTCCAGAAATCGAGGCACGAGGGCTTGAGAGCGTGCAGGTGCACTGGGCGACCGACGAGCATACAAGTCAGAGCGCCAGCTCGTTCGATTCGGTGGTCTTTCGTGTCACCAAGTCGTATACATTCGGCGACGTCGCCAAGGATGCGCGCCGCTACTGGCGGATTAAGAACCCCATGAACCCAAATGAAGAGATTCGGTGCTGGGATATGGCCAACATCAAGGTCTACAATCCCCAGGCCTTTGTCAATGAGACGCTCTCCGCCTTGCCAGCCAACAAGCGAGCCCTCCAGATTCGGGCGTCTGCTGTGCCAGCTATTCAGGAGGAAGAAGAGGAGATCCCTGAAGACAAGAAGGAGTACGTCACTTCGCATGATCGCGCCGAGATCATCCGAAACGTCCTCATAAATCGTTTGCGACGCCGATGGCAAAGGAAGCTAGGGCTGCGCGCCGTATGCCACTACATCTTCACGATCTTGTTTGCGGCCATGATGTGCTTCGATCCGACTCGCGGATACTTCACGGTGCGCCCCGCCCCGCATCTCGCGTGCAAGCGTCTCTGCTTTGCCGATGGCGACGCAAGGCTCTGTCTGAGTAGAGCTCATGCAGCTTTTGCTCGAGCGCCATGCTTATTTGCGCTCCATGCCACTCCCGCTTGCAATCACGAACTCATTGGACCCATCGCCCCCGGATGCCAGGCGAACGCGATGCAGAGACCCTTGAAAAGCGGGATGTTCAACTACCTGCAGGCGAGTACCGAGCAACGTTACGAGGCGTTTCGCATCTACACGCAGAATAAATTGAGCAATCAGACCGCGTTCTACACAGAGTTGTCTGCCTTTGACCCGGACAACAGAGTGGCATACGCGGCTTTATGGGGCCCACATTGCGAGAGAGTGGCTCGGATCGGGTCGGATTACGTAGACCCCATCGCAGCCGACTTCTTGAGTGCCGGGGAGTACCTCTATGGCGAGCTCACCTCGCTAACAGCTATGGGCTTACTGAACACCCTCTGGCCGTTCGATCGCAACGGCACCTTCACACAACATGGGTTCGACGACTTCGGAGTCCACGAGGAATTCGAGCGAAGATTCCCCCTCCCCGGAAGATGGTCGGAGCTGGGCGACGGCTTCACGGCCTTCCCGTTCATAGGTGCACTCGGCACCTGGCACCACTACTCGATGGAAGGTTTCCCGAACCTGTTCACCCTCGGCAAAGTCAAGACCCTTGGCGGCATCAAAGCGTACATCCAGTTCTATCTCATGGAGGTCCTTGCCCCGCGATGCCACTATGGGGGCAAAGCTATCGAGTGAGTCGCGCGCACTCGCGCGTGCGGGACATGCGCGGAAGGAGCATGCGCATGTGCATGTGGCTTGCATGCATGCCCCTGGGCATCTCCATGGCTAGGATGTCCAAGACTCACAGACGCCTGCCTCATCGACCCTGTGCGTCTCGGCAGCTACTGGGGCAACGAGTCGATCAACCTCACCGGAATCGTTGGCATGACCAACAACATGATCAACCCGCTGCGGCTGTTCCAGGAGCGTAGAACAAGGCAGAGCTGTTCGGAACTTAACCACGACCCGATTAACGTTGGTCTTGCGCGATGGTCGCGCAGCTTCTCGGACAAAGAGGAAGACACGCAATCCTCGTTGAACGGCACCTTGAGGTCCTCCCTCGAAATTCTCCGCTCGCTGCTGGGCGTGGACAGATGGAAGACGGCGCAGACACCTCGATGCACAGATAGGCAACGTCGGCACAGTGGCACTTATGGGAACGCCTACGCGCGAGCTAATCTCGATCTTGCTTCAGCGGGCTTCACGTTCACGCCCAGTGGCGACGCGAACCAGGGCCCCATCTGCACAGTCAGCTCGTACTTACAAACCTGCTACGGACCAGGTGGCTATATTCGAGACATCTGGGCGGCTGCGGACTATCGTAAGGCGATCGGAGAGCTCATCAATGGCGACTGGATCGATGAGGACACTCTGTCTGTTGTGGCTCGCATGCAGACGTTCAATCCTCAAACGGGGTGCTTCATCTTCACCGACATCATATTTGAAGTCAACGACTTCGGCACGGTGCGTCCCGAGCAGAGGACTCGCACGGCATGCGAGCACACGTTAGAGCTGAGGGGCGGTGATGTCATGTGGACAACATTTGCCCTTCCGACCTATAACAGCGTTGTCTACTGGATGGGCGGTGTCTACGCGGTCCTTCTCGTCCTTCGCCACGTGGAGGTGCTACACGAGATGTGGCTCCGACTGCGCAAGGAACGGTACTTCGACATGATCGCGACGTTCGACCCCTTGGCTGCCGATATTCTTGATCCCGTCAGTGGAGCAAGGAGTGGATCTGCCTTGCTCAGGTTCCTAGCCGCGCGATCGAGTGATCCGGAAGGCATGGAGCGCTCCGTGCGTATTGCGTATTGGGTTTCCGACATTTGCCAGCTGGTGCTCTTCGTAGGGGCGGGAGCGTCCTTCTTTGCCCATCAAGACACGGTTCGGAACCTCATCAAAGCGAAGGGCACTTTTGACAATCGGAACTTTGTGGACCTCTCTCCGATGGCCGATTCGGAAATGCTACTGCGCGCCTTCCTCAGCTTCGCACTCTATTGCGCGCTCGTCCGCAGCGTGAGCTTCATGATTTTGCGCATGGAGATTCGCGTCCGCCTAACAGCGCTGAAGTCAACGGCGCCCCTCATAGCCGCGCTCTTTGTCATGCTCGTCCACCTGATGTTCGCGTTCCTGATCATCGGTAGCTTGCTTTTTGGCACATCCCGTTCCTCCGACTACTATACCGAGATCGTATCTCCATCATCCTTCTACTCCTTCTTGGAAATCATCATCGGCGATGCGACAGTACTCAAGCTTTTTCTGTCCGAGCTGTCGACCCAGGGAATTGGTGAGCAATTGTCGGGCATCCTCTTCTACTTGGCTTTGGTAATCATTTTCTTCTTCTTCGGCACGGCCGTCATCGTCGCCATCGAAGGTGAAGCCTGGTCTCACGCCACAGTTCTTCTCCAACGGCGCAGGGAAAGACGCATAGAGCGCAGGAAGACCCTGGCGAGGATCGCAAAAGCACTCAAAGACCAAAAGAGTACCACTGCCGAGTTCTCGAGGAGGACGGACTTCGAGCTCATGAAGCTCATCGAAGCTCTTGAAGAATATCAGCTGCTAGAGGAAGAAGAATCGCAACACGAAGCGGACCAACTCGATCCGGCGCTGCTCGAGAAAGGCAGAAAAAAGTCGTCTTCTTCTCGACTAGGTAGATTATCGAGTGTTCGCAGGTTGCGACTTCTCGCCAGAGGCAAGAAGAAAGACACAAGATTCGCACCCATCAACCTTGAGACGAACGAGAAAAGCGAGCCAGTAGAAAAGGACAACACCACCCTGGAGGAATGGCTCGAAGAGCTTTCGAGGTGCTCGGATAGCGACGACGAAGATAATCGATTCCGCACTTTCATTCGCAAGATCGACAACTTCTTGAACGGCTTCATCCGTTCCGTCCCGTTTACAGGGACCTCTCGTCCAGACTCTCCGCAGGCCCCGGCCGAATCGGCCGCTGAGGATATCAGGCGGCTGCAGCTCGGAGCAGCCATGAACGTCGAGGTGTTTGACGAAAAGCTGAAGTCAAAGCTGAAGTCAAAGCTCAACCTCAAGTCAAAGTCATAGGCCAACGAAGGCAGCTGCTGAGAAGGCGCAGGCGGAGGCCGAAGCGACTGCCAAGGCGGTCGCCGCAGGCACACACATAGATTTCCGGGCTCTCCCTTGCGTCGATGCGAGATACGAATGCCCATCTCTAGTCGAGTACCTCGACTATCGTCGAAAGCGGTCATATAACCTCAAACGTCTCTCTATGTATCGTATGGGCGGTCAATTTGACATTGAGAACCGAAGCGCACCGCCGAATCGAATATACCGCCGCCGATAAAATATAATGCCACTACCGTACATTATTTACCAGTACCACTGAGCCGGGTGTACGGGGTGTACGGCTGAAACTTTGGCTGGGTCCCTATGTAATCGCTAATCGAGGTCTGGGTCGGGTTATCTTCACTTGTGCGGCACAGCCACGTACGTTAAGCATCTGCCATCTCGCTAAGTATCGGGGCGGCATCCCCCGTGCGCCGTGGTCCGTGAGCGCGCGGCGAGTCATCTTTCACCTGCTCCACCGCAGCGGGCCGGAGCGCGAGACAGACTTTGTGGCTGCTGGCATCGCTGGAGGAGGCGCTTTGGAGCGAGGGAGCGGCGCCTCGCTCGGTCCGGACGTAACGCTTGACGAAACGCTTGACGAAACGCTCGGTGCGGACGAGCCGCGGGCAAGGGCCGGATCTGCGGCGATGGCGTAGATGGGGGCCCCCACCGGAGTGCCCACGGCGACCTGGGGACGCACACCCGGAGTGCCCGCAGCTGGCTGCCAGAACGACGGCTGCGCAGCGCGTGGCGTTGGTGCCGGTTCCAGCTTACCGCAAGCACCGCCGATCGCGCCGTCCCGAGCGCCAATATTGGTGCGGCTATTGAGCGCCGTCCCGAGCGGCTTGTGCTTCGTCATTGTCGGAGCGGCTGGCTGCGCACTGAGCGCGGCGGTGTTCTTTGCTCCTCCCACACGAGGCGAGCTGGCCCGTGGGGTCACGCCGCCGCCGCCGCCTCCGCCGCCTCCGCCTCCGCCGCCTCCGCCGCCGCCGCCGCTCGAACGCGCTGTCGCCTCGTCCTCGGCGGCGGTGGCCACGGCAGGCACCCCGTGGGGAGATGGGGAGATGTGGGGAGATCGGGACGGTGGGTGCGTCGTGACGGCGCTCCGGCGCAACCCCGGGCGGGCGGTAGGCGCCGTGGTGGGCGCTAGCCGGGGGGGGGTCAGAGGGGTGGCCCGCGGCGCCGTGGTGGGCGCTAGCCGGGGGGGGGTCAGAGGGGTGGCCCGCGGCGCCGTGGTGGGCGCTAGCCGGGGGTGGGTCAGAGGGGTGGCCCGCGGCGCCGGGACCGACGGTGCACTGGGCGGTGCGGTCGGTAGCGTCGGCGTTGGAGGAATGGCACTGGGCGGCGGCACGGGTGGCGAGATGTTGTCGAGCTTCGAGGGTGCGGGCGGCGAGAGCGAAGAGAGTGCCGCGGCAGCGCCAGGGTCATGGAGCCTCTGCACACTCGCCTCGGCCTCTAGCATCGCCAGGTCGCACCAGTGCTGAGCGAGTCGTGCCGCCTCGCCACCCAAGCTCCCAAATTTGGACTCCTCCAACGAGACTCCAGCCGCCCTGCCGCCCGTTGGTACCGGTACGCCGCTGAACGCGCCCAGCCCAGCGCCGTCCCGAGCGCCCAGCCCAGCGCCCAGCCCTGCCCCAATCGCACCCGGGGCCATCGGAGGCACGCGCTCGGGACGGCGCTCGGGCAGAGGCGTGCCGCCGTCGGCGTGCACGCCGGCGCCGGGGCCGAACCTGCCGCCCGCGCCGCTGGCCGCCCAGACGGCCCACTGAGGGGGCTCGAGGCTCGCGTGTGAATGGACGTGTGAATGGACGGCCCATTGAGGGGACTGCCTCGGCTGGTAGGGCGGCTGGTAGGGCGGCGAGCGGCTGGCGTGCGCGTGCGCGTGGGCACGCAGCCGGGCGGTGTCCGCCGCTAGCCGAGCCGCTGCCTCCGCGCCGAGCGCCGTATCGGGCGCACGCGCCGCGAGAGTGCCCGCTTGAGCTCGCGCCGCGGCCTCGGCAGCACGCGCGGCCCGCTCGACCCTAGCCACGTGGGCCGCCTCAGCCGCCTCAGCAGCGCGCCGCGCGTCGGCGACGATCATGGCGGTGCGAGCACTCTCGAGTGCCTCCGTTTCACGGATCGCGATCGCTTCGGCGCGACGGCGGGCACGCGCCGTCTCGGGCGCCGCCTCGGCCGTCACAGCGCAGCGCACAGAGGCATTCAGGATCGCATTCGCTCTCGCGCCATCGACGACCTTCATCTCGTCACATCGCAAATGATACTCAGCGTCGCGCGCCTCCGCCTCCGCATGTGGGTACGCGCGCGCGTCCTGCGCCGCCGCCTGAGCCGCCGCCTGCGCCGCCGCCTGCGCCGCCGCCTGCGCCGCCGCCTGCGCCGCCGCCTGCGCGACCGCCTGCTTCTGCGCTTCGTTCGCGCGTGACCACTCGTCTGCTCGGATTCTTGCGGCCGCTTTGGTCCACTCGTCCGCCTGCGCCCATGTGGCGGCGTCGGCCGCCGCATGGAGCGGCACTGCCTCGACCATGCGCCCGAGGACGGTAGCGCCCGGCACGGCGCCTTGGACCACTGGTGGCCCACCTGCCGGTACGGCGCCCGGTGCGGCGCTCGTCACGGGGGGCAGCATCGTCGTGGTCGTGGTCGTGGTCGTGGGCGGTGGTGAGCGGTGAGAGGGCGGCGAGAGGCTCTGCCGAGCGAAGGGCCGCGGCGAAGGCGAGGGCGCCGTCGTGGGCGGCAGGTCGCGAGAGCGACGGGGGGATGTGACTCGCGCCAGTGAGGGCGCCGTCGTGGGCGGCAGTGAGGGCGCCGTCATGGGCGGCAGATCTCGAAGATGATGAGTCGGAGAGGCGCCGTCGTGAGCGGCGCGAGGCGGTGGGGGCGGCGAGGTGGCGGCGACGGTGCGCTCACGACGCAGGCTGAGCTCCCTCCTGGCCGTCTCTTGCCTCGCCGCCTCCTCCCTCGCCGCCTCCTCCCTCGCCGCTCGGTGCTGCGCGCTCGCATGCTCCCTCGCCGCCAGCTTCGCTTCCTCTTCGAGTTGGCGCCGACGGTGCGCCGCAGCGGCAGCCGCGGCCGCCGCCGCGGCCGCGGCCGCAGTCTCCGCCGCCTCCGCCTCCGCCTCCGCCTCGGCCTCCTGCGCGGCCAAGAGCAGCGCCCCCGCACGCCCGCGCACTCGCGCGGCCTCGCGCGCCTCGGCCTCCGCCTCGCGCTGCACCCGCTGCTCCCGCTGCCGCCGCCGCTCCGCCATCGCCAGCCAGCTGCGCCAAGTGCCGCCAAGTGCCCGCCGCCGCCACGCCCCTCGCGCCGCGGCGAGCGCCATCGCCGAGTGCGCGATCTCGGGGAGCCAGATGGAGAGACCTCGCCAGGCTCGGGCGAGGGCGGCGGCACTCGCGTGCGCCTTGGACGCCTGGATGACGCGCGTTCGCCGGCTGGCGAGCTCGAGCGAGCGTAGGCCGAGGGCGCTCGCCTTGCGCTGCCACGCGGCGGCGCCTAGGACGAGTGCGCCGCGTCCGGATGCGCCATTCACAGCGCGCGCCGCCCAGCGCCGCCAAAGGCCTCGAGCGCTGTTCACATTCACAGCGCCGCTGTCGAGGCCCGAGATCTCCCGAGATCTCCCGCCGCCCGTCCTGTTCACATTCACAGCGCCGGTGCGTCGTCCTTGGTGGGCGCCAAACGCAATGGAGCGCCCCCCGAGCTCCGCGTCCACGATGCTCTGAGCATGCAGGCGCACGAGACGGCGCCTCCAGCGCGAGAAGCCCAGGCGCGTCAGCGAGGCGCGCGCCGCGGGCCCTCCGCCCATGACGGCGCCCCCGCCCATGACGGCGCCTTGTCGTTTCCGTAGCGCACGACGCCGCTGCTGGCGCTCGGCATCCGAGCGCAGGGCCGTGCGCACGTCGTGCCAGACGCACCGGAGCAGCGTGAGGCCCGGTTGCCCAAGGGCGCCCGAGGCGCCGAGATGAGCGCCGAGGTAAGCGCCGAGACCGCCCACCGCGACGCGCCAACGGCACACAGCGCCGAGCATCATCTCCCGTGGAGATCGTCCCAATCTCGCCTCGAGCTCCTCGACGCCCACGCGCCAGCGAGCGAGGCTCGCCCCCAGCGCGTGCAGCTCGGGCGCGCGGAGCACCGAGCGTAGGCATGCTCCGATGGCGGCCTGGCGCGCGCGCGAGCTGGCGCGCAGCTCGGCGCCCAACCCGGCGCTCGTCATGGCCGCGACGTGGCGCGCCGTGCCGGGCGCCGGGCCTGACGCCGAGCCCGCGTGAAATGAGGCGATCGCTTCGGCCGCGGCCGTGCGCTTCGTCACCTCGGCCTCGATCTCGACCTCGATCTCGGCCATGCGCTTCGTCACCTCGGCCTCCACTCGCCGAACCACTTCGGCTTCGATTCGACTTTTGGCGGAGGCTTCCTTTTGCGGCGACGTGAGGCTTGCCTGGGCGAGATCGAGGTCGAGATTGGTCGAGATTGGTCGAGATTGGCCGAGGTCGAGGTCGAGGTCGAGGTCGCAATGCGCCTGGGCGAGCAATGCGCCGGCCGCCTCAGCCGCCTCAGCCGCACTCGCCCGCTCCTCAGCCACACGAGCACGCTCCTCGGCCGCCGCCGCCCGTGCCTCGGCTGCGACAGCCGCCGCCGACTGCACCTCCGCCGTCGTCACCCCCACTGCCGGCCCTCGGTTCTGCTCGCACACGGCCTCCTTGAGCTGCTGCAACTCGGCGGCAGCGGTGGAGGCCGCCTCGGCCGAGGCAATCGCTTCGGCCTTGGCTGCGTCCGTGTCCGCCTGTGCTGCGGCGAGTTGCTCAGCAAGCGTCACGAGGCGCTTCGCCGTCGCGGCCTCTGCTGCCGCCTGTGCCTCCTCCCTTGCAACTGCCAGTTGAGCCTGCGCCGCCTCCACCTGCGCCAGCGCCGCTGCCAGCTGCTGCTGCTGCTGCTGCTGCTCCTGCTCGAGAAGCACCCTGTGCTGCTGGGTGTGCTCCAACGCCTGCTTCTCGATCTGCCTCTCGAGCTCGCCCACACGCTCCAGTGCCGCCGCGAGCGCCGTGTCGAGCGTCGCCTCGCGTGCTTGCCAGGCTGCGAGCGCAAGCGTGTGCTCCGCGGCCGCCGCCTGCTGGGCAGCCACTGCCGCGTCCAGATGGCTCTGCGCCTGCGCCCGCGCCACCTCGGCCCTCTCGCGCGCCGCCTCGGCGCTCTCAAGGGCGACCTCGGCCGCGAGCTGCGCATTCTCGGCCGCGAGCTGCGCATCCTCGGCGGTTTCGCGCGCTGCCTGGGCGCCGTCCTGGGCGGCTCGCAGTGTCTCGTCTGCCGTGCGCGCGCGCTCCAGCGCAGCTGCTGCATCGGCCTGCGCCGCCTGCGCCGCCGCTCGAGCGCTGCTGGCCTCTGCTTGGGCCTCCGCCGCCTGCGCCTGCGCCTGCGCCGCCTCTATCCTCGCCTGCGAGATTGCCTCCTCACGCATCCGAGATTGCTCCGAGATAGCTTCTATCCTCGCCTGCGTCGCGGCCGCGGCGACAGCGCCTTCGGCGGAGCCCATCGCCGCAGCCACAGCTGCCTCCACCGCAGCGCCCACCGCAGCGCGGCGTTCTTCATCGGCTACTGCCGCCGCTGCCGCGAGCGCTGCGCTCTTGTCCGCTGCGGCCGCGGTGGCCGCCGCCTCCGCCGCCTCCGCCGCGGCCTCCGCCGCTGCGGCCGCCTCCTCACGCATCCGAGATTGCTCCGAGATGGCCTCCTCACGCATCCGACTCTCGACCTTCTCAATAGCCGCCGCCACGGCCGCCGCCACGGCCGCCTCCTGCTGCGCGCTCGCCACAGCGCTCGCCTGCTCGGCAGCGCGACGCGCCGCCTCGGCGGCCGCAAGCTCAACCGCCCTCTGCGTGTCGACACGCGCCGTCTCGAGCGCTGCAGCCAGAGCAGCGGCTTGAGCGCTCGAGACGGCGTTCGCGTGCTCTTGCCGAGCCAGCTCGAGTTTCGTCTCTAGCGCCGCCATCGCCGCCCTCTGCTCCTGCGCTCGCGTCGCCTCCACCGCCGCCTCCACCGCCTCCGCCAGCGCGGCCGCGCTCGCCTTCTGCTGGGTCTCGAGCGCCGTAACGAGCGCCTGCTGTTGGGCCGCGTGGGCGTCGGCGCGCTCGACTGCCACGCTCAGCTCGGCGCTCAGCTGCGCCGCCTGCCGTACCGCCTGCTGCCGTGCCTCCTCGAGTGCCGTTGCGAGCGCGGCCTCGCGCGCCGCCGCTGCGGCACTGCTCTCGCGCAGCTTCTCGAGCTCAGACTGCGCGGCCTCGGCCGCCGCCTTGGCGGCGGCGATCGCGGCCTCGGTGGTGGCAGCGGCATTGGAGGCTGCCGCCACCTCGGCTGCCGCCACCTCGGCTGCCGCCTTGGCCACCATCTCAGCCAGTTGGGACTCTGCGGCGGCCGTCCTCGACTGCGCCGTGGCTGTCGCCTCGACCACGCGCGCCTCGGCCTCTGCCCTGGCCTCTGCTGCAGCAGCAGCGAGCGCCGCTGCCTTTTCCACCTCAGCTTCGGAACGGAGCGCTTCTAGAGCAGCTACGTGCCGCTGTTCCGCTTCCGCCACCGCAGCGGCAGCCGCTCCTCGTTTCATCGGCGACAGCGAGCCTTCGATCTCCTCCACCCGATCCTCGAGGGACGCTTCGTGCTCGTACCGCACCATGAGTCGCTCATAGAGCGTGTCGGCTGCTATCTTGGCCTGCACGCTCATCTGCCATGCGCAGAGCGCGCCCAGCAGCAGGTGGTCGCGACGATGGAGCAGCAACCGCTCAAGCACGACCCGCCCGGACGCTGACGCCGTCATCTTAATCATGGCGGCACTGCTGCTGGCGCTGCTCTGCGTCGAAGCAGCAGGCGGCGGCTTGAGAGTGGCCAGATCCAAGAGAGGCACCTCCGTGACGCCCACGTCCTTGGCCTTTTGTATGTAGAACGGGAGCGGCTGCGTCACCGCCGGCAGCTCGATGCCGCGTGTGAAGAGGATGGCCTGCAACTGCGATGTTGTCAGATGCTCGATGCTCATCATCGAGCCGGCGCCGGCCTTGCGGCGAGCGTTCAAGGCGAAAAAAGCAGAAGCTGTGAAGGGTTCCTCTTCACAACACACCAGAACGTATGAATAGTGTGCAAGAATGAATAAGGAAAAGAGAAGGGCTGTTTTCTATGTAATCTACCGGAAATGAACGAGAGATCTACATGTACTGTAGGAATTCCAGGAGATGGAGCCAGGGGTTCAAGGGGGTTGTCACTCTTTTCGCGTCTGGCACACCTGACTCTTCCCCCACGACTAACGGCCTGTGTTTAACGGGTTGTGTCGGCCACATTATGGCTCCTTTGCTAGTTGGTCCTTCCGCGTTGTGTTGCTCATTGGCCTGCATTCTGGCCAGCCCCGTCCAGTACCAGAGGGCCGTAAGAGGGCCGCTGGGCAAGGGAGACTGCCAGCGTGCTCGCGAAACGCATCGGTCGAGCACCATGGCACGCTCCACGAAAAGCGCTGCCGGCCACAGCCTTGCTTCTGCCAAGTCCGCGCGTTTCCGGCACGAGCTTCAGCGCAGTGCCTCGCACTGGCCTGGAAGGCTAGTCGATCTGCAATTTGCAGTGCCCGACTTCGCCCCTGGCTGCGCCCAGTCGTAACTTGCGCGACTCTAACGTCCGTCTTCTAAGTATTTGGACGAATAACGATTATGTAGAGCTACACGGCTAGTTGCGTGCCCCCGACCCGCACTGCGTGAGCTAACCCACGCCAGGCAATTTGGCATCAGCTTCAGTTACCCGTGATTTGACGAACAGAGATCAGCTTGGCATTCTTGCGAAGCGCATAAGGCTCTTCGTTGTGAGGGTTGTTGTGCTCGGCACAGACCCAGCACAGCCACCAATCATTCGCCGAGCGCCCGTCAGTCTTGATGACATGCGCGGTAGCTCCCCCTTCATTGCAGCACCCCTTGACCTGGCACCACATGCTGTCCGTGCCACCCGCACTCATGAACTTCTTGTGCAAGTTGCCTATCTTGTACCGTTCATCACTCGTTCCATGGATGTTCTTCACCATGGTGCTGTTGTTGTGGTTGTACGCCATTCTCCGATATTCCGAGCGGACAGGAGGCCGGAGAAAACCGAGCGGGGAGCGGTAGATCAGCGGTACGCTTTTTCTCGCGAGTGTGAATGATTCCTAATGTGAATGTTTATTCTCACGACACCAAAACGTATCAAACATTCATCAGTTTCAAATCTCTCTCTGTTTTCACTTTAATCTACCGGAAATGAATGAGAGATCTAGGAATTCCAGGAGATGGAGCCAGCGTTCCATGGATGTTCATCACTGTTGCTGGACACTATGGTGCTCATGTGGTTTGGTTGTTCGGGCCACTGCGGCCATGCTGACGCTACATATATACTGGGTTGTTTATGTCGATTGATGGGGGTTTCCTTTTTCGGGTCAATAAGGCCAAAGTCCGTAGTCAATGTCGGCACTGCCATTAGGCGTGTTTTACTTTGACTGTACTGACTTATTATCACTCAATGTCAGCACCTTGACCTAATGGGGCGCCATCGCCTCGTACTGGCACTTCTCGAATTCGCTCAGTTTATCGTACTCCGCCTGGCACAGGTCGTAGTCGTACCCGCGCAGGTGGTAGCGCATGCCCACTATCGGCATCATGCCCGAGCGGTCGCACGAGACACCCGGGTGTGAACCCTGCACGAAGGGACTAGTGGACGGGGCCGCAGCCGGTGCCGCAGGTTTAGCGAATGGATAGCTAACTGCCGACGGCGCAGCGAATGAAAAGCCACTTGTTGCAGGGGCTGCGGCCGGTGCCGCAGGTTTAGCGAATGAAAAGCCACTTGTTGCAGGCGTCGTAGCCGACGGCGCGGCGGCCGGTGCCGCAGGTTTAGCGAATGGATAGCTAACTGCCGACGGCGCAGCGAATGAAAAGCCACTTGTTGCAGGGGCTGCGGCCGGTGCCGCAGGTTTAGAGAATGAAAAGCCACTTGTTGCAGGCGTCGTAGCCGACGGCGAGGCGAATGAAAAGCCACTTGTCGCAGGCGTAGTAGCCGATGGCGCAGCGAATGAAAAGCCACTCGTTGCAGGCGCACCGGCCGGTGCGTCGCGCAGCTGCTTGTCGCTGAGCAACTGGATGAGGCGTTCGATGGTCTCATCTTTCTTAGCCAAGGCTGTCTTGTATTCGGCCTGCTTGTCGCTGAGCAGCTGGATGAGGTGTGCGATTGTCTCGTCTTTCATTGCCAAGGCCGCCTTGTTAGCGCTGTTGATGTGGTTGTGGTTGTGCGCCATTCTTCCGCGGCGAGTGTGCTCGTGTGTTTGCGATCGCTTTCTGACTTTAAGCCCGCGTGCTAAAACCGAGCGGTTTTCTTTTCTCGCAAGTGTGAATGATGCCTACGTCTGTGAATGTTCAACACTCGAGCGACGTGGGATGCCCAAAGTTGATGTTCTGCAGCCATCGCGCATCGTTTGTGAACGTACGGTACGGTACCCCATGCCCAACAAGCCCACATGCGTACCCCAGGGTCACCACACAACGAGTTTGCAGTTCACTTTTAACATCCAGTTGCGCATCCCCTCCCCCTTCCCCCATCAAGGGCGATCATCCGATTGCCGGGCTATAATCGCATCGGCCCTCTCGGATTCCCCGCGAGAGTCTCTTCACTCCTCGCGTAGCTATCGCGTTGCTCGCCCGCGTTCTATGCTCAGCCACTGACAGACTTAGGCCACTTCCCTTCCCTCCCTCTCCCCGCGCGACATGCAAGGCGCTGCAGATTCATACCTCTCGCATGAGCGACTCCTCGAACGCGTGGCTCACCCCACAAAATTCCATCCCGCTGCCGCTATTGTCCAGCGATGCGTAAGCGCCTGCACCGAGCGTGCCGCCGCCCTGAGCCTTGACTTGACTTTCATCTTGGCGAGGGCTGCACCGAGCCAATGTACTGCCTTGTGCGCCCTTGCGGTAACGTTGGCATTGGGCGGGAGCGGCGGCGGCGTGCCGAGCGCTTCCGCCGGGGGTGCCCGGAGCTTCTGAGTTGGCGCCGCTTTGAGCAGGGCCAGGTGTTTGCGAAACTCCTCCCTCTCCACCTGGAGTGCCGCGCGCTCGACTCGAAGGGCATGGAAGAAGGCCTCCTGATCCTTGCTCATACTGGCGGCACGCTCGAGCAAAGCGGCTTCAAGCGCCTTCGCGCGCTCCCGCGCGGGATCGATTCCCATGCCGCCGTCCTTGGGCATGAGCGGTGGCGACTGTGGCGGCGACGCAACGGACAAGATTACTGCCACCGGCCGCAGCGCGCACCGAGCGCCGAGGAGCATGAGGAGGATTACGAGGAGACCCGCAGGCCGGCGCATGAACAGGGTCGGCCGAGGCGTGGCCGAGGCGAAAGGGTCGGGGCCAGGCCAACGCGCCTCGATCAGCAGCATCGGTGGCAGCGGCGCCTGTGTCGAGTGATGATGCACTTCATTCCCTGGTAGCGGCATCTCCACTGCATGCTCCAGCTCCTGCGGTGCCGGTGCGTCCGGCTGCTCGAGCATCGGCGAGCAGACATCGGGCATCGCTCGCAGAGCATGGGCTGCCGGCGGTTGAGGCGACAGCGTCTGCGTGAGACGGTACGGCGGCGGCACCGGTGGAAGCTCCCTTGGACATGGCGGCAAGCATCGTCGGGCACGCTCTGTTAGGCAGGGCTCGCCGGGCGAGTCTCTGGCAGTCGCCTCGAAGCGGTGACGAATCTCGGACATTGGGATGGCGGCCGTCTCCACCACCTCTCCGCGGCTCTGCCACTCTCGGGCAGCCGCCTCTCGTGACGGGCAGAGCCGTGGAGAGGTGGTCGATGTGGACGAACGGCCGGTCGAAGGTAGATCGTCGTCGATGCAGTTGTCCATCACCGAGGACGGCGAGGGCGGGTCGTCGCTATTCATCTTTAAGATGGGTCTCACCGGAGCTGCTAACTCGATGACCCCCGTGTCGCCTCCGGCACCCGTGGCCAAGGAGCTGTCCTCGATACGCTGGCCATGCTCGTTAGGCGCTGCGTCCTTATCGTAGTAGTACGACTCGACGCGAGAGAAAGAGACGCTCCGGCGCTTGAGGGGCACCGGTGGACCCCCGGGCTGCGTCGCCACGCGTTGGGGCGCCACGCGCTTCACGCGCTGCGCCGCCACGCGCTTCACGCGCTGCGCCGCCACGCGCTGAGGCGCTTCCCAGCAATATGAGCGCTGCGGCGCTGTGAGATGCGGTGCTTCGGTCGCCTTGGCTTGCCAGAGAGCCTTCGCTGAAGCGACGAGAGGCCAGTCAGCGATGGCGACCGACTCGCTCCGGAGCTCGGGAGTCGACTCGAGGGCGCTGGATGGGGTCGAAGCTCCCGTATGCTCGTCCTTGAGCTCGTCCTTGAGCTCGTCCTTGAGCTCGTCCTTGAGCTCGTCCTTGAGCGGCAACGACTGTTCTAATTGTGCGATGGCATGATCAATCCAGTCAATCCGTGCGTCGATCTCGTGGATCCTCGTAGGAGTGGTCGTACGAGCATCCTCCTCGTTCCTTTGGGCAGCCTGCTGCTTGCATAGAGCCTCCTGATCTGCTATCCATCGACTCTGGATCTTCCACGTATCTAAACGGGTCTGAGGATCGTTCTGGTAGACGTTGACGCGAGAGGGCGGGCTTGGAAAGTCGTAGCTCCGAGCATCCGGCCCGTCAGTCTCGCTCAAGCCTAGCAACGCACGGCGTTCCTCCGCAGCCAAGCCGGAGCGTGGCGTTGAGGCCGCTCTTCGGAGGGCAGGACGGCCACGGGCCAGTGCCACTCGGGCACCAACATTCTGTTTGAGATCTGGATTCAAGCCTGGGTCCTTATCCTCCGAGACCCACGAGCGTGTCGGCCGTGGGCGCGCGTCAGGATTGAGGGCCGCGTCATGCACGCATGCAGAGATCGAGAGTGGCGCCGAACCCACAAACACGTCTGGCTGCAGCTTGTTCTCATTAGAGCCGGATCGGTTGCGGTGTATCGGCAGGGCCGGTAGGGTGCGCAAGGCGTCTGCCAGCGCGGAAAGCGACATGCTACTGTTACAGACGCCACTGGCGCCACCAGGACGAGCTCCGGACGGACTGACGCAGACGCCACCGTCAGGAATAGGCCGGAGAAACCGAGCGCACAGTAGCTGCCAAAACGGCTAAGTCTTCCAAAACGGTCGACCTTCAAGGGCGAAAAGTACACAACGAGACCTGAGAGTCTTTGTTTTGGTGGTGTTGCGTACACCAGGGGCGGGACGTGTGTCATATCGGTCGCACTTCGGTCTTCGGTCGTACGGTCAGGTGCCAGCGGTCAGGTGGTCACCTTGACATCAAGCACCTTGAACTCGACGCTGGAGTAAGCAAGTTCCTACGCGCGCGCGCGGCCTTAAAATTGGCCATCATGTCGCATGGTTGACCAGTCGGCAGGCCACGCCGCGACAATGACGGACGAATTGTCTCTGCCGCCGCGCCTGCTGACCTCCTCGAGGAGCTCCTCCGCGGCCGCCTGCGGGTCCTCATGGGCGGTGGCGATAGCGGCGGCCTCGTCATCGGTCAGGCAGCCCCACACTCCATCGGTCGCGAGCACGAGCACCGGGGCCGGCGGTGGCTCATCGGCCGCGGCGCTGCCCCAATCGGCCGCCACGGCGCTGGCCTCGTCGCGAAGGTCGACGACGCTCACCTCGGGCACGGGCGACACGTACGGCTGGAGCTCGAGGTCGCCCAGGGCGCGTGAGACGGCGAGGATGCCCGCCACACGCCCTCGCGATACGAAACCACCGGCCCCGACGATCCGATCGAGCTCGGAGGGGAGAGCGGGTGTGTGGTCGGTGGTCAGCCGACGCGCCGTACCAAGCGCACCGCCGCCGTTACGGAAGGCGTTACGGAAGGCGAGCACTGCGCGGGAGTCGCCGACGGAGGCGAGGTGCAGGCGCCCTTGGCATGTGACGCACACGAGCGCTGTAGTGCCTCCACCATGCGCGGGGTGGCTCGCCCCGGGGTGGCTCGCATGGGTCGCGACCGTCGCCGCCTCCTCGGCGGCCAGGTGCTCCTGCATCTGCAGGGCGTGCAGGGCCGCCTCGCGCACACGCGCCGTCGTGGGCGAGGCAGCGCCCTCCGCGTCGTCGTGGGCGCTCGCGTCGTCGTGGGCGCCACGTCTCGAGCGGCTCCACGACTCGAGCCGCTCGAGCCGCTCGAGCGGCTCCACGTCGGCATGCTCCCCCTCCACGTCGGCATGCACCCCGGGCTCGAACCCGTCAGCCGCGCCCACGCCAGCGCTCTCATGCCCAGCGCTCAGCACAGCGCCCTCGGCCGCGCCTCCGAGCGCCGTCTCGGCGCCTCCAGGCGGGGGATGCCGGCCCGAGCTGGGGCGCGCGTTCGCATGCAGCCAACGGTCAAAGTCGCAAAAGGCTCCCGCGAGCGCTTCGCTCAGCCCCGACGCCGACAGGGGCAGCGCTGGAGTCTCTCCGTCGCTGTCCAGCCCTCGTCGAGACGCCTCGGCGGCCGCGAAGTGGGCGCGCGAGTTGGCGAGTAGACGGCGCTTGAGGTACAGATGCAAGCCCGTGCTCGCCGAGTGTGCGACCGCCGCCCCGTTGTGCCCGTCAAACACGGCCAGGTACGCGGCAGGCGCCGCGTCGAGCGCGGCTGCGTCGGCGGCGCCGCCAGCAGTGGGCGCGCGGCCGGCGCCCAACACGGCGCGCGTGGGCGAGGGCGGCAGCGGTGGCGGCGCGAGCGGCTGCAGCTGCACACGGTCCTCCATCGTGCCACGCGGCCCTCGCCCAAGGGCCACGCCCAGTCGCAAGCCGCCGCCCGCCGCGCTCGCCTCGAGTGCCTCTTCGAGAGCTCGGGCAGCGGCGAGGGCTTGGCGGCGCGCGAGCGCGTCCTCGTCCCCCTTGTCGCGCGCCGTGTCGGGCGACGCCGCCCCGGCCGAGGGGGTCGGTGTCGCTGTGAGATGAGCTTGGGTGCTCAGGTGCGCTTGGCTCAGGTGGGCTTCGAAGGCAGCCTCCGCGGTGTCGACCTCGGCGGCGGTGATGTGCCGGCTGCTGCTGCTGCTGCTGCGCCCGCCCGCCCGACGAACGGGACTCGCGCCCGCGTCCAACATGAGCGCCATCATGAGCACTTCGGACGACTCATCGTCGAGGGAGGCGCCGTGCTGGGCGCGATGCGTCGCGGCCGCGATGGCTGCCTCGACCTCGGCCGCCTCCTCGGCCGCCTCCTCGGCCGCCTCCTCGGCCGCCTCCTCGGCCGCCTCCTCTTTAGAAGCCGCCGCCTCTGCCGCCTCTGCGGCCGCCGCCTCGCCCGTAGGGTACGCCTCCTTAGCCGGCGGCGGCCGTCGCACCGACGCGAGTTGTGCGCGAAGGAGGGCGGGCGGCGCGGTGAGGTTCAGCCCCTGTGAGTCCGCCACGCCCGGCACGGCGCCCCTTGAGTCGCTCTGCGCATCGAAATCGTCTGCGGAGCTCGCGCGCACTACCGCCGGCGGCGGCGCGTCGGCACCCTCCTCGAGCCCCGGCACCTCGGCCACGTCGCCGTCCTGTGGGGAGACGCCACTCTCCCGTTGTGCCGCTCCCTCGCCTGCGGCGCTGCTGCGGCGGCTGCCTCGCGCTGGCCCACCACCCTGCCCACCACCCTGCCCACCACCCTGCCCGCCGCCGTGTGGATTGAGGTACTTGCCATCTCGAGTGACGAGATCGTCCGCGTGGCGCAGCCGGTTGGTGGGCGTGGCGGGGATGAGAGAGGGCGTGTGCGCGGGTGAGTTGGAGTGCACGGACGAGTTGACCGACGAGGCGCGGTTGAACGACGAGGCGCGCCCGCCGCCTCCACCACCGAAGTGCTCATCGAGCTCGATGTCCTCTTCGATTTCGTCATACGCGCTCACAGCCGACATGCGCCCGCGCGAGTAGCCGTCGGCCCCGCGAGAGCCGACCCCCGGCAAGCGCGCCAGGTCGAGCTGCCCGTGGGGATCCGCCGCAAACGACTCTGGCAGGTACCACGGCCCGTGCCGGTGCCCGCTGCGGACCCTGTCGTCCGAGATGGGGCGCTCCTCAACATCAGCACCATCGTGGGCGCCGCCCGGGAGCTCGTCGTCGGGCGCGGGGCCGTAGCCGTCCTCGTGGTCGCCGTGGTCGCCGTGCTCGTCCGCCCCGTGCCAGCCGATCGCCGAGTGCACCGCCTCGCTCCGAGACGCGCCGATCGCGCCCTTGGGGCCCGGCGAGCCAGGCGCGCATGGTGAGCCGGGGACGGAGCCCTCGAGGAAGCCCTCGGGCGAGGGCGGTGCCATGCCGTAGTTCGCCATCTCTGAGCGTGAGGCGCCCACCAGCCGGCGCACCGGCGAATTCGGGAGCTGTGAGAAGACGCGGGTGGTGGCCGCGGGGGCTACGCCCTTGCCGACGCGCAGCTCGCGTGTCGGCTCGACGCGCAGCTCGCGCGTAGTCGGCTCGACGCGCAGCTCGCGCGTCGGCTGCAGCGGCGGGCGGTTGCCGCCCGCGCGCCGCGCCGAGTGCTGCCCCGAGCTCGCACACGCTGGAGTCGCTGACGATGTCAAGCTTGAGCAGCTGCCACAGCTGTGACGGCCTGCACCACTCGCGCCGGCGACACCGCCCGAGCCGCCCAAGGAGCTTCCAGGAGGGCACGGCGGTGTCGAGACGCGCGGCTGCAGCGGCACGCGCGTCGCCGTGTGGCCATGGATCTCACGGGTGGCGTGCCGCGCTGAGATGCCGCCGCTCTTCCGGTTATGCAGGTCGTAGTGGCTGCGCGTGTGACGTGTCGTGACGAGATTGGAGGGCGTTCCCTCGTCCTCATCATGCGCGAGTTCGATGGACTCCTCCACCTCGTCGTCGAGGCTTGGCGTCCCGCGTCGCATGGCGCCGCGCTCCCCTTGCTGTTGAGGGCGGTGCTGCCGGGAACCGGCCCAAGACACCCCAAGTTAGAGACCCATACTAGGCGTGAGAAGAGATTGAGGCGACAAAGCGGAAATGTGTGGGTTGGCATTAGGCGCGGCTGTGTGGTTGGTGTTGGGTCGGGAGGAAAATTTTCGGATGACGTGGCCTTCGCGTCATCCGCCTTGTCCGTCAAGCGCCTCTCCACTGACCCTCGCGGACGCGTGTGAGGCGCGGCACGGCCCTGCCGAGTCCGCGGGAGCGAGCCATGGGTCTTGTGTTCAACGCCGTCGTCTACGTAGCCGGCTACATCTTCCTGCTGTTTGTGGCCGTGTGCCTCGCGAGCGGCCTGTACTACTTGTGCGAGGTGGTGGAGGAGCACACAGTGCTCACGCGCCGCATCCTCACGGCCAGTACCATGCTTGTGCTCGTGGTGCACGTGCTCTTCGCGTGCTTCGAGAGCCTTCCGCTCGCGGCGCTCGGGGTGGGCCTAGCGGCTCACGGGTGCTACTTTTGGCTGCTCCAGAGCTTCCCGTTCGTGAAGCTCCTCTCTCCTGCGTGCCTGGCATCTGCGCTCATGCTGGTGGCCTCGCACGTGGTCTGGCTTCAGCACTTTCTGTCGCACTTCCACCAAACGACGCACGTGCTATGCTTCTTTGTACTCAACGTGTGGCTGGTGCCCTTTGGCTTCTTTCTCTCGCTCTCGGCCAACGAAAATGCGTTGCCTGAGGGCCTGGGGCCGAGCAGGCGCATGCGGTAGGTGGCACACACGCAGCCAGTAGGTCCAGGGTCCGAGGGAGGGGTTGTCGCCACCTTAGCAGACGCGTCGAATACAGCGCTGTGTCGGGCGGAAGGGTTGAATGTGGGAGTCGCCGGAATTCAATGTCGACTCGAGCCCGAGCGATACCGAGTGCGGGACCATCAGATTGACCAAAAATAGTTTCCAACTACAGTAGGATGATCTCTGACGAAACGTGGCGACACACCACACACGTTGTAAACATAATACAAGGTTGAAAAAGCACGCGTTTGAAGCCGGGGGACGCGGGAGCGGGGCGAGAAGTCGGGTGTTAGTCGGGTGTATGTAAGGATGCGGTCTCTCAGAGCGTTGATATGGGCGCACAGATGCATCCACACGGGTCACGAAGGTCGAAGCCGAAGTGCACGGCACACGGGTCGTCGCCGGGGCCCGGGCCCTGGGCCCGGGGTAACCCATAACCCGTCTCAAGACCCGTCTACGGGCAAACATCCCCCTTGACAAACCATTGGAAAGGGTGTGGCCGCGACAAATTGGCCGCCTGTCGGAAGGGTACCGGTACATGTACATTGTACATTGAGAGTCGAGCAGTTGACGAAGTTTATGAGAAGTTTGCATTGTGCCGATCGATCACCTGGGCCGTCGCGGTCCCGATCGAGCAGCTGTCGACGTCGACGGCGTGTGCCGACTGCGCAACGATGGACGCGTACGGCTTGCTCGGCGTAGCGCGCACGGCGACGACCGAAGAGGTGCGCAACGCGTACAAAGAGAAGGCCATGCTCCACCACCCTGACCGTGGCGGCAGCCCAGCAACGTGGGCGACCATCCAAAAGGCGTACGACACTCTCTCGGATCCGCAGCGGCGCGCGGCGCACGACCAATCGCGCGCCGCCGAGGGAGGCGCCGCGAAGCAGTTTGGCGAGTCGTTTGCAGAGGCGTCGAGCGCCTACGCGCCTAGGAAGACGGTTAACATCTCATCAGCCATGGAGGTGGCCAAGAAGGAGGACCCCAAGGGCCAGCTCACACAGGGTGGCGCGAGCATGTCGCACTCGGCGGGCTTCGATGCGTGGCTGCGGAACCAAAAGGGCCTGGGCAACACGGGGTTCTACACGGCCGAAGACCTGCTGCGCTCCAAGCGTGGTGGCATGCAAGCGTCGGACGACACGTCGACCTACTTGCCGCCGCTGAGCACGACGGCGGTGGTCTACGACAAGAATGGGCCGCCTGAGGAGGTGCTATACGTGGACAAGGCGCGCCGGCTGCCCGAGAAGCTCGCGCATGGCGAGGTGCTCGTCCACATGCTCGCCGCGTGCGTCAGCGACGAGGACCTGCTGCGCGCACAGACGTCCCTCTCCATCCTCAACGACTTTGCGCCCTTCAATCGTACAGCCAACAAGTGGGAGGATGTCGAGCTGCCGGCGGTCGCAGGTGTCGAGGGTGTCGGTATCGTACTCGCCACCGCGCAGAATGTGCCCAGCCTCTCCAAGTACGCCCTCGAGGTGAAGGACTGGGTCCTCGCCATGCCCGACGCGCGCAAGGCGCCTATCGGGTGCTGGGGCACGCTGTGTGTATGTGACTCCTCGCGGCTGCTGAGAGTGCCCGCGCAGCTGCTGCCGCTGCCGCACTATGCGTGCTCGCGCTCGCTCTGCACCGCGTACCGGCTGCTCGAGGACTATGGCAACGTCAAGCCGGGCGACACGATCATCCAGAACGGTGCCGACCTGCCTGTCGGCCAGGCCCTCATCCAGCTTTGTAAGCTGCTCAAGATCCGGACGATCAACCTGGTGCCCGACGACCCGTCCTTCGAGCACGTCAGGGAGATGCTCCTCAAGCTCGGTGGCACCATGGTTCTCAAGGATACCTCCAACGTCGTCGCCTTTCTCAAAGATCTGGGCGCGGAGATGCCGAGGCTCGCTGTGGACGGCCTAGGGGGCGAGGCGGGCAGACGGCTCGCCATCGCGCTGCGTCCGAGCGGCACGCTCGTGGTGCACTCGATGGCCAACGGCCAGGTACCGCAACTCTCGCCTTCGCTCATCATGTACCAGCAGATCTCCCTCCACGGCTTCAACCTACCCCTGTGGGTCGCTGACAATGGACCCGAGGCGTATGTGGCCATGCTCGAGGCCATCGCGCAGCTCGTCCGCGACGAGAAGCTCAATCTGATCACCAGGACACTCTCCGTCGCCGAGTTGACGCAGACGACGCTCCTCGAGGCGCTCTCGTCGCACAAGGGGGGCGAGAGCGCCTACGGCAAGTACCGCGAGCGAACCATTCTCCAATTCGGCGACGAGGCCTCCGCCAACGACATGTACTTTGAGCTGCAGGCGGCCATACGCAAGCTCGCCGAGGAGGCGGGCGGTGAATCCATGCCGGCGCCGGCGGCGACGGGCAGCGCGGCGGCGGCGGCGGGCGCGAGTGCGGCTGGCGCGAGCGCCGCGTTGCCGACCGTGGCCGGAGGCACGCGCGGCACTCAGAAGCCACGCGCATCGGAGCGTTGGGCAGACTCGTCCGCGATGCTCACCGAGCTCGGGCTAGAGATGTACATCTCGCGCTTTGTCGAGGAGGAGATGACCTCGATTGAGCTGCTCGAGGAGATCGTCTCGCGCGGCGACGGCGAAAAGGAGCTGATGGACGCGCTCAAGGAGATGGATATCAAGAAGATGGGACACCGCCAGGCCATCGTCGGCGCGGTCGTTGGCAAGCTGTGAAGGCCGTTAGCAAGCTGTGACGGCCGTCGCGCGAGAGGGAGGGCCCTGCACCGGGATTCGCGCGCTCGGGGTCGTAGTGCTTGGAGAGGGGCGGCCGATGTGCGCCGGGGCGAGCGGGGCCTGATCGAACGAGGACGGCGCGGAGCGGAGCGACTGAGCAGCGACAGTAGCGAGTAGGAGGAAGGAGCGAGCAGGAGAGCCGTGTGAAGAAGTCAAGCAAATAAGGAGTCTTCAGTCTATGTTTGTCAGTGGTTGTTTATGTTTAGACTTGACTCGACTTGTGAAGAACATTCTCGCTGAACTTGCGACCGGCGCTGCTTCCCGCCGCGCGGCAAGACGCACGCGTGTCCAGCCCCCGCCCTTGGTGCGCGTGTCCGTGTGCCGTGTGGGGAGCAGCGAGGCATGTCACGGGCCGAAGACCTTAGCCTGAAAGCGCCAACCACAGGACACGTCAGAGGTGGATGCAAGATGCCGACGCGCGGTGCGTGTTTGACGGTGGAGGCGTTTTTTTCTGGGCTTTTTTCCTCATACTCCCACATTCACACCCCCTTTCACACCATATCTCTGATAGTTCATGTTGCTTGGGCCCGAGATTCTTCAGCGCGCTCGTAAAGTGTCGAGCACTTCAAGGAGGATTAGCGAGCGAGCTACGCCGGCCGTACCAATCGCGGAAGCTGCCAAGAAGCACACTATCCAGGCTGCATGCCGCATTTCTTAGACGACGACAGCGACGATGACAACGTTTCGGACCCGTTCGACGTTTCGGACGCCGCGCTCGCAGCGGCGCTGATGGAGGCCGAGATCGAGGATCAAGCAGAGCTCGAGCGCCGCATGGAGCTTCGTCGTGCGGCGGCAAGTTCGTTCAGCGCGGGCGCCCGCGTCAGGCGTGGCCCCGACTGGAAGTGGGGCGACCAGGATGGCGGGGCGGGGAATGCGGGCACCATCACAGATGTTGACTCCGACGGGTGGGTTCGCGTCAAGTGGGATAAGGGCGGCAGCAACAAGTATCGCACGGAGAATGCGGGTGGCACCGACCTCGTCAAGGCGACCGTGGGAGAGTACGTCGTGAGCGGCGCGGGCGGCATTTGCGCGAGCACCATCAACGGCACCTACAGCTACACGCGGCAGCACAACGGCGCGCCGCTGTACACAAAAGAGGGCGGGAGAGCGATCCTCTACTATGGTGGGGGGCAGTATGGGTGGCGCATGAACGATACTGACAGTACGAGTGGCTGGTACTACTCGAAAGAGGGCTCAAGCGGCTCGGTGCCATGCGGCCAGTGGACCAAGGACGGGTACTCTAGCAGCGACGTGTTGCCATGCCCCACCGTGGCCAGAGTGGGCGACGACAGCGCGGGCGGGCGCCCGCAGGTGGGTGCCACAGTGCTTGTGCTCAGCGCATCTGACTCGTCGACGCGCTCGTACGTGGGCCAGACAGGCAGACTACTCGAAGACGACAAGTCGGGTCGCCCGTTCAAGGTGGAGTTCGGTGACGGCAATAAGTGGTGGTTCAAGGAGGGTGAGCTCCAAAAGGTTGGCTCGCTGCAGCAATCGGCGCATAGGCAAACGCCTTGGAGTGGCTCGGTGGAATGCCCCGGATGTGAGATGTACGGCCCGTCGCCGCAGACGGGCCCGGGGGGCTGTGCACACTGCGGGCTGTGCAGCGTGTGCTGTGCCAAGCCCGGGCGCGCACATTGCACCAAGGCGACCACGACGCTGTCCCCGGAGCTCACCGGCGGCAGCACGCTGTGCGTGGGCGCGCGCGTGCGCGTCAAGCGGAGCGTGTCGAATCCAACCTACGGCTGGGGCGGCGTCACCCATGACAAGGTGGGGATCGTCAAACGCGTCGATCCGGACGGCGACCTGAAGGTTGATTTTCCCGACCACTCCGATTGGAATGGCAAAAGCTCCGAGATGGAGGTGGTCACCGCCACGATGGTCACCGACAGGGTGGCGGCCGAGAGGCGTGCCGAGAGGCGTGAACAGGAAGAGCTCGAGCTAGCGCTCGCCATCTCTGCGTCGCTGGCGGAGCAAGAGCAATTAGAACAACGCGACCGCCTCGCCGCCGCAGCGCGTGCAGCGATCCAGCCACCCGTCGTCCCAAGCGTCGGCCCGCCCACCAATATGCCCTCCGCCCCACCGGCCCATTCTTCTGCCCCGCCCGATGAGACAGTGTGCATCATTTGCATGGACGAGCCGCGCAATGCCACGCTCGTGCATGGCGATACGGGCCACGTGTGCTGCTGCCTCAAGTGTGCTCAGGATCTCAAGGCCAAGGGTCTCGCGTGCCCAATGTGCCGCAAGCCCATCGACGTCGTCATCCGGCAGTTCACGTAAACCGGGCGTACATGAGTGTGCTGCGGTAGGATTTACGGTAAGATCTACCGTACTAGAAAGGAACGGAACCCGCGCACAATCTTTCGCGCGGTGCGACGCGGTCTGGCGTCATGTCATGAATAAGAATATTGATAGATCCCGCGCCGTACAGTGCGTCGGGCGCGGTAACGGGTTCTATCACTTCCGGCTTATATAATGAATAAGAAACGTAAAAGTAACTCGGAGTATCTCGAAAAGGGATGCGTCAGTTTTGATCATTGTACATTCGAATTCGACCGGTCTACGGTCATCGGAACGATTGATTGAATTTGATAGTCGACGAGAGAGGGCCGTTCGGGGGCTCCTTGGCCAACGTTGCAACGAGATGATCTCGGACAGATTCTTCGGCGGGTGCTGATCGCGGCCGGACTGACCTGCTGCCCGCTCTCATAATATTGTCGATCTCCTCCACATTTGGCGGACATGATTCGTCAGCCGACGATCTCGTTCGATCTCCTCCACATTTTGGGGACATGATTCGTCAGCCGACGATCTCGTTTGATCTCCTCCACATTTGGCGGGCATGATTCGTCAGCCGACGATCTCGTTCTCGAGCGCAGTCAGAGCCTCTTCAAGGGCGATCACGTCTCCGAGCTCGCACGCCGGCCCACCAAACCCGAGCTCACACCGACACTCACCCTCGAGGCACTCGCCGTGGCCGGAGCACGCGTGCGGGCAGGCGGTCAGGTCAATGAGTGCGCAGGAGTGCCCCTTCCAGCCACCAAAGCACGCGCACATCCCGTCGACGCACACTCCGTGCCCGGAGCACGCGTCTGGGCAGCTCGCGACAAAGGCGTTGGCACAGCAGTCGTTGCCCATCCAGCCAGGCTCGCACTCGCAGTAGGGCTGCGCCGGTGCCGTACCGTTGTGGCCGAGGGCGGCCGCCGCCGCCGCCGAGAGTAACGGCGCGTATGAACGGCCTCCGCGGAAGCGGCACCGCCCGTGGCCGCAGCAGCCTCGCGGGCAGAAGGCGCTGATGGCGCTGATGTCGTGACCTCCCTCCTCCTCCTCGGCTGGGCTGGCTGCCGTCGTGCTCGGGACGGCGCTCGCCGCCCCCTCGTGCGCGAGACGGCGCTCGAGACGGCGCTCGCAGCCGGCGCCTGCGTAGCCGGGGAGGCACTCGCACGTGCCCGTGTGTGCGCGGCAGGTACCACGGCCGGAGCAGTTGAGTGCGCACACCGCGGGCGGCAGCACGTAGTCCGCGCAGTTGGCGCCCGAGTAGCCCGCTGCGCAGACGCACACGCCCTCGCGCGCCCGGGTTCGCGCGCCATGGTGAGCGTGCGGCGCGTCGTCGTGGTCCCACGAGGCCGCCTCGCGCGGCACCCCCATGCATGTGCCATGTCCGCTGCACCCGCCAGGGCATTCGTACTGAGGCAAGCTACACTCATCGCCCGCCCACCCTGCATGGCATGCGCACATGCCGGCGACACAAGCGCCGTGCCCGTTGCAGTCGGCGGGGCATCGCGGCACTGCGAGCTCACAGCCAGCGCCGCCAAAGCCCGGCAGGCATTCGCACCGGCCCAGTCCGCGGCAGTGCCCGCGGCCCGAGCAGCCCAGAGGGCACTTGCGCCCGCCTGCGCCGCGCGGGATCGCAGGGGAGAGAGCGGCGACTGCTAAGCCGATGAGGGCGAGGCGAGAGCCTGCCGCAAAGGCGCACGCGGGCGGCGAGAGGCCGTCGTGGCACTCGCACCCAGCGCGGCCGCACGAGCCATGCGCCGAGCAGCCCAGAGGACAGGCCGCTGGCAGCACATCGGCACACGTGGGCCCGCCGAATCCCGCGAAGCAGCGACATACGCCGAGAACGTCGGCGGTGGCAGAGGGGTTGGCGGTGGAGGGGGCGACGGCGGAGGGGACGACGCGGGCGCTGCCCGCGCTCAGCACCTCACACACGCCATGCCCTGAGCAACTCGCCTCGCAGAGCGCTATGGCACGCTCGCACGCGCGGCCAGCATAGCCCACGTCACACGTGCAGCGACCGCGCTGGCAGTGCCCGTGGGCCGAGCAGCCCGCCGGGCATGGTGCGTGCGGCGGAGTGAGGCGCGCGGCCGTGCGGTTGGGGAGCCGCTGCGGAATCATCCCTCGCGCTTGCGGCGGTGGCGGCGGTGATGGCCGCGATGGCAAGGGCGATGGCGGTGAGAGTGAGCGTGGCATCGGAGGCGGGAGCTTCGGAGTTGCATCGGCAGGCTCGACGCGTTCGCATGCGGCTCCTATAAATCCTGGCTCACAAATGCACTCGGCGCGCGGGCCGCAGAGCCCACGACCGCTGCAGCCGAGCGTGCACACGCGCTCTGAGCGCGGCTGTGAGCAGTCGACACCATCGAAGCCGGCGTCGCAGGCGCACACGCCTCGCGCGGTGCACACTCCGTGACCGCTGCAGTCGTGCTCACATTGGGACGGAACCGCACGCGAGCAATACGCGCCTGCGAACCCCGCATCACACTGACAGCGCCCAGCAAAGCAGCGGCCGTGGCCTGAGCACCCGAATGGGCATGTGAACGACGGAGTAAAGACGGCGCACGACGGACCCGTCCAGTCGGCATCGCAGAGGCAGGTCGTGGAGTAGCAGAAGCCGTGCCCGTTGCAACGGTCGGGGCAGAGATTGGGACGGAAGAGCGAGACGGCCGACATCGGTGGGCTTATCCCATGGGCGCCCAATACGGCTCTTTTTCGATTCGCGACAATTTCTGAGTTTTGCCATGTTTTGCTGGACAATTACATGTAGCGCGCGTGGTTGAGATTATTTTGCGATCGGCGCCTTTAGGTCCAGAATTGGCATGCTCAACATTCACGCGTGCGAGCTTTCCCGCCGTGCCTTGGCCTCGTGCGCCTTGGCCTGCGCACTGGCATTGCCGAGAAATACGTTTGCTGCTCTGCCGCCAGATGCGAGTGGCACGTGGGCCATCGACGAGACCCGTGGCGGTCAGCAGTGCACGGCGACGCTCATGCTACAGCCGATGCGCGCGCCACAATCCGCAGCGGAGATGCGGCGTGGTTCTGCGCGCTACCAGGGTGTGTGTGTGGACAGTGCCGACGGCAGCTGGATTGTGCAGGAAGGAGTCGCCGAAGGCGCGCCGCCTCGGCTCGCGTGGCGTCTCGAATATGATAAGTCGACTGTCTTCTTCAGCTTCGATGTGAATGAGAACAGAGGCGACGGCGTTTTGAGCGGGCGCGGCGACGTTTTCGCCGCTCCGCGTTCAGAACCATCGGGTCTACGACGGGTGGGCAGCTTTGAGGCCAAGCGTGTCTCGACGGACTGGGATCTGGCCAATCCGTCCGTTGCGAGGCGCGTGACCGAGAAAATGTTGTAGCCGGATGAATCCTCAACATTTTGGTTCATTTTCACGTGTCCACGGACTCGACGTCCCAGCTCCCACACGGTCCCGCACTCCGGACTCGGCCACTCTGCACTCACCGACCGGCGCAGCCTGTCCTTGTGGCCAGTGGGGTGCCTGATTCCATAAATCGGTACACACACGTCACATGGTACACGTTCTTAACTGTTTTAACAGTTTTATTCGTCGGAGTACGAACCGCTGCCGTCCCGGTCGGGCCTCGGCCGGGTCGGGCACGCTGACTCTCGAGACGGACGGTCTACTCGTGCGCGTCTCCTCTCTTTTAGCTTTCGCGTCCGGTTTCGCAAGATCGTTATTTGCGCTTCTAAGGTGACACGACCACACGACAGATCCTAATGCGACGTTGAGCTCGGCCGCATGTCAAATCTACCGGTACAGACGGCCTCTCCTGGCAGTTTTGTGGAATCGGCGCGCCACTAATATGAGTCGCATAAATGCATGCATTTGACGCCCAGAACCGCCAACAAAAGTTGCGCCAACAACCACTGGACTTTCCTACCGCTATTGGATCCACAAAGAGACACCTCCACAACTGACCCCGCAATGGCTTGGTTGCCTTGGAAACCGTGTATGCCAGCACGCAAAGCTGCTCAGGTGGCCCCGGAGTCGAGCCAGGTAGGATCGATCACCTCAACACCGGAGGAAGGCAACACATCAAAAACAGGGCACCTTGACAAGCTCACCGAGATGGAGATCTACGATCTTCAGACCGCATTCAATATGTTTGATGTAGATGGAAATGGTGCGCGCATCGAGCATACAAAGTCCTTATCACAAAGTCCTACCCAGACGCTCTACCCAGACGAGCAGGTGAGCTGGAGCGTCTCAAGAGTGAGCACATCTGAGGTGTGCATTTGTGATTTTGTGTGTATATCGCCCAGGCGTGATCACCGAAAAGGAGCTCAAGGCGGTCTACGTAACTTTTGGTGGCGAAGAAGTTGAGGGGAACGAGGAAGAGATAGCCAAGTTCATGAAGGAGGTGGACACGGATGGCAGTGGCACGGTTGATTTCCCCGAGTTTTGTGAGCTGCTTGTCGGCCGGATGCAGACAATCGATGACCCCGCCTTGCTCGAGCAGGCCTTCAAACTCTTTGACAAGGATGCAGGGGGCACCATCTCGCGTGAGGAACTCAAAGAAACGATCAACGACGTCATGAAAGGTACGGGAGAGGCGATGAGCGAATCCGAGTTTGAGGAGATGATCGACGAATTCGACGCGGACGGGGACGGCATCATCACCTTTGATGAGTTCAAGAAGATCATGCAACGATCATGAGCCAAGATGGTAGTGACGCTGGCGTGTTGAAGGATGGTAAGAACCACGCATCATGAGTTCAGGACATTGCAGACAGCTAGCATTAAAGCCGCCACACCATCTGGGAGACTTGGAGTCTGGGACCGATGGCACAAAAGATCTCAAGATGGCACTTGACAAGTGTGCGCGCGAGCCGATTCGCAGCTTGTCAACAGTCGAGGCTTTCAAGCGATTTTGGCGGGAATGTCGAAGGCGTGGCGGCCGGCCAAGCGGCAGGCGCCGGATCGCGGCTGTTCATGGCTTTCCATAGCGATAGCCTTAAAAAGTTCGGTGCTCGTAAACGGCGTCGGGGGCCGTCGCTCGGATCGTCCATCAACGTCCATCCTTCCATGTACTAGATCCTTCTTCGCGCAACTCTCCGGAATTTAGTTTAAAGGCAGATGTTATCGGGTATATACTGCCCATATACTCATGAACTACGCCGACTATCTTTTAGTTATGCTGCACAACGAGCACCTTCCCCATATCAAAGCCATTAGCTGCAGCTTTTGCCAAGCATTTTTCAATCAGCATATCCGATGGCTGACGTTGTCTGGTCATCAGGTACATCCACGAGTCGAGCCCGCCACTGCATAGCATGTGTGAACTCGGGTCGACATCCACAATCACGAAGGGCAGATTCACTGGCAACGCAAACGGCCCAATCTTGGGAGCCACTGCCCATTCTGTGCCGAGTTCCGAGACGAACCGGCCAACTTGTCTGACAGTGGTAGTCTTGTCTTCTGCGCCCCGCCGATTGAACGTGTATTCGACTGAGAAGCGCTGGAGCTCCACATCGAACTCATACCGCTCCATGCCATTGCTCGCACCCGCCTCGAGGAAACTGAGCGCAGGAATCTGCCGTTGCACGTACCATGTTCCCATGCAATTTAAAGGGTCGATTTTGGTTTGCAGCGGTACTAGCTTCGCCGATTCCGAGGGAGATACACCGTTTAGCATCAGGAGCAAAGCTCGCACTCGCGGACGCGGCGACGTTGTGCGCTTCGACATGCCCTCGTTGCCTCGTATGAATTCACAGCGTGAGTGGTCCGGTGTCTCCGGTGTCTAGGGTGTCTCACATGTATAACCATAGGCTGTGCGTGAGGGGAACTAGAAGGGGGTAAAAGTGGGATTGCATTCAGTGTTACCGTAACCGTCTCGCACAGTCGTCCGGTCCACTTCTCCGCTCCCCGTCTCCCTCGCCCTGGTCACGAGCCTGGTCCGAGTACTCTCCCGGTCACTTGCGAGCTGGATCGCGTCCACGACATCGTTGTCCACCGCTCCCAGTCGGCATGGTCGGGCTCGTTTTGGAGTGAGCGAACGAGCAGCTCCAAACTCGGCGCGTAAAACTCGCGCAGCGCGGCCTCCATGGCGGCAGGCAGCGGCGGCAAGCCGTCTGGCGGGCGTGTGCCCGCCACCTGCACCGTCGGCTCGAGTAGTGGTTGCCATTCCAGATCCGTCGAAGGCACATTCAGCCCCAAGAAGTGGAGCGCCTTCGTGAGCGCTCGCCGCGGCGCTTCGTAATAGTCCTCGCTCCTCAGCAGCAGCAGCTTGCCAAACTCGCGCCGCCAGCGCTCCAGGAAGATGATGTACATACCCTTGATGAGCTGGTCGCAATGGTAGAAGACCTCTTCGTTCTCTCGCGTGAGAGATTCGAAGCTCAGCGCGCACGCCGCGGTGGTGAAGTTGGCCTCACATTGACGAAACGCCCCGATGCTCTCGGTGGCCCATTGCACCTCGCCTGCCGCGTGGCTCCCATACCTGCGCGCGTAATGCACGTAATTGTAGTACGCCGCATGCATCCGATGCCATGGCTGACGAAGCAGCACGATGAGCGACGGCTCGAAGCTCCCGTATACGGCTCGCATCAGCTGTGGCAGGCTGAAGCGGCGCTCACGTGCGGTCTGATTGCCATCGGGGATCATGGGCATGCCCGCCTTGCGAGCGAGCGCCGCATCAGCCTCTCGCCCATCCGCCATGTGACGCGCCATGCACTCGCGGTGGGGTACCGTCGCCTTCTCAGCGTCAGGGCGCGCGTTGCACGCGCGCCAGTAGCGACCCATGGCGTCCACGTACGGCTGGTTGAGCTTCTCCTGATGGACCCATACGAAGTGGAACGTCACTGCACTCGCCTCGCCGAGCAGCTTGCCGCTCAGCGCCTGCGACGACGAGGCCGCAAGGCTGCGCATGTACTCGGTCCACGTCGGGTGAACCTGGCTGTAGAAGCTCGGAGAGTTGGCGGGCCGCTGAGCGATGCCCGAGTGCTTTGAGAGCCGCGAGTAGAGGTCGCGCACCCCGGACTGGTACACGCCGAGGATGAGAAACGCGGGTAGGCAGTGAGCTCCGCCCCAGCAAGGGTTCACACCTGGTTCAAAGTGCTCGGGTAGAGCGATGGCTGAGCCGTCCAGCATGTCCTTGAAGTACGTCTCCGCCGCAAAGCGGGCGTCGGCAATCGGTGTCGGCCCGCTGCGCAGCCATGCATTCTCCCGCATTGCGTGAGCTTTACGCGCATCTCGTCGAGGCCGCTCCAAAGGTTGCGAAACCTCGGGCCGCTCCAGAGTTTCCACGAGCTCCGGAGTTTCCACAACCCCAGGTGCATCCACCGCTCTCCGTGGACGAGGACCCGGCCGGTGGCTACTGCTGACACGGATGACGGTCGCAGACCGAGTGGGTTGCTGCTGTGAAAGGAACAGCATGAGCAGTGCGCCGGTCAGAGCAAACGCTACGAGGGCACGCGACATCCGCGCGGCCCGCTATCCCGCCGTGGTCGTGGGGGTCGGGAGCTCGTTACGGCGTCCGGTCCGCTACACGGACAGTTCACACAACGTCCGCGGTCACCTTCGGTCCGAGGATGAATAAAGGTAGCGAGAAAAGGTCAGTCGAATCGACACGTAGAAAACAGCCCCGCCCGTTCTCACTCCACTGCCCCAGTCCGGACATCTCCTTCGAGCCCGTCGGCGAGCAGCGCCTCGCGCGGCAGCAGCGCCTCGCTTGCGTGCGTGCTCGCGCTGCCGAAGCGGCCCGGCGGCTGCGGCGCGACGTCGCCGGCGACGTTGCGTAGGAGACTACCGCCGCCGCCGCTGCTCTCGGATGTCGGCATGCAGCTGTAGCGTTCGTCGGCCGACGGCTCCCCGCCGCCGCCCGCACGTGCCATGCGGTAGCTTGCCATCATCGACGAGAAGGAGGCGCCTCCGACGACGAGGAAGGCATTCTCCTCGAGGATTGCAGCGGAGGCGGCGCTGGCCATCGAGCTCGCATCGCTCATGAGCGACATGCGCGACATGCGGTCATGGATACCTGTCCCTCGGCGGCTGCCGTACCGGCTGCCGGGGACGCTAGCGCTCGCCCCGCCGCCGTAGCCGCCGCCGCCGCCGCCGCCGTCGCCGCCGCCGCCGCCGTCGCCATCACCGCCGTCGACCTCCGTCGCCGCCCGTTGCCGGCTCCATCCAAAGAACTCGTCATCGATGGGCTTGGGCAGACCAGCGCCGACGGTACGATTCTGCTGCCGGGCTCGCACCTGCATGCAATGAGGGAAGCAATGAGGGAAGCAATGAGAGGCCCTCGGAGGCAATCAGAGGCAATCAAGGGGCCGGGCTCGCACCTGCATGCAATGAGGGAAGCAATGAGAGGCCCTCGGAGGCAATCAGAGGCAATCAAGGGGCCGGGCTCGCACCTGCATGCAATGAGGGAAGCAATGAGAGGCCCTCGGAGGCAATCAGAGGCAATCAAGGGGTTCGGCAGCCGAGCTCGCACGAGGCCGTCCCCGCCGCCATCACACGCGGTCGTGGAGCGATTGAGGCCACTGTGGGAAGTCGACAACGCTCGCGTCGATGGCTCTTGGCCACATCCGGTGGTGCGTCGTTCGGACGGCGTGTCGCGCATCGAGTCTCGCATCGAGTCTTGCGTGGGTGGCATGCCAAAGTCCCGCGGCCCATCCGCGCCAATCGCCATCGTGAGACGATCCATGATGTACTCGTCGCGCTTGTACGAGATGATGAAGACGCCGGCGATGCAGCACCCTACTCCGGGGGCGAGGAGTAGTATCCACGGCATCGTGAGCTCGTCAAAGGCCAGCCCGGAGGCGGCCACACCACCGAGCGAGAAGAGGCAGAAGTAGAGCGGTACCACCTCCGACGCCTTGAAGTACATGAGGGCCGCGTTCTGGAGTAGCAGGCCGCCGACGGCGGTTACGATCAGACAGACGAGGGCTGCGCAGGTGACGAGTGGCAGGTGACAAGGGGGGCAGGTCGCGAGGGGGGGGCGCGTGGCACGTGAGCACGGGAGGAGGAGGAGGAGGAGGAGGAGGAGGAGGAGGAGGAGAGGAGGAGGCGGCGGCGGCGGAGGAGGAGGAGGAGGAAGTGGTCGTGGTGGTAGTGGAGGAGGAGGGGGAGAGCGAGGGTGATTGGGCACTTACATCCCCACGCGTAGACCCAATCAGGCGAGATCCAAAAGTAGGACCACTTGCCCGGCATCGGGAAGCCCAGGAAGGAGGCGAAGCATCGCGCCGAGACGATGGTGAGCGACGAGACGAGCGATGACTCCACCAGGTACACCCACGCATACTTTTGGCAGTACTGCTCGTGTACATACCGGTACATGAGGAAGAGGCCGACGACGACGATGGCGATGAGGATCCAGAAGCCGCCGGAGACAACGACCTCGGAAAGGCCGGTGCACGTCTGGCCAGGTGGCGTGTGGACGCACGTGGGCGTGATCGGCGGCTGGGGCTCGCCCACCTGCGAGAAGACCACGCAGACCACGCCTACGATGATGAAGGTGATGCCGATGGCGTCTTGCCGAAGGAACGGCTCGCCCAGCAACAGGTGGGCAGCAACCGCATTGAAGACGACCGTCAAGCAGCCGAGCGGCGTCACGAGCGTAGCCGGCGCGTACCCGAGCGCCGCGAGGTTCATGATCTCGGCCACAAGGTTGCCGATCGTGCCCACCCACCAGAGTGGGATCTCCATGAAGCTCACCATCGGCTGGCCAGTCGAAGGGTCCGTGTTCTTGATGTGCACGTACTTTTGGACGTTGAGCGCCGCGCAGATCCCAGCGGAGGCGAAGACGACGAGCCCGAAGCCGATCATGTCGCTCAGCAGCGCGCTCATGCCCGCAGGCGGAGGAGGCGGCGGCGAAGGAGGCGGCGGAGGGGAGCGTCTTGGGCGGTGCGGCGGCTCGGGCGGGAAGCGCGGCGGCAGCGGAGGGTGTGAGGGCGGCTTCGAGGGCGGCTTCGGGGGCGGTGTCGAGGGCGGCGGGAACGGCGGCGGCGACGGCGGCGGTGGTGACGGCGGCGGCGAGGGCGGTGGTGATGGCGGTGGGCTCGGCGGCGGCGGGGAAGGTGACGCTGCCAGCTCCAAGCCTTGGTCCTTTCCAGACTCGACGTTCGAGCCTTTCGTGGACGGGATGCTCGGTGAGCCACCGACCGCGAGGCGCTGCGCAGTGGCCAGGGCAGCGAGCGAAAGGAGAACCGACCAGCGGGCATTCGCCATACCGTCGCTCTTCGGCGATCCCGCTCGGAAGGGATCTGTGAATATTCACAGCCCTTCCGTCGAAATAGGCTCCACTCTCGGACTTGACGCGTGGCAGCTAGCTCCCCGCACGCCCGCCCGCAGCGACGCGCCGCAGCGCCGCGCCTAGTCCCGTATTGTCGGGATCTCCAGTGCTGACTTGTTTAGTTGGATATTGTCCAACATCTTACGCATTGTCGTAGCTATGTCGTAGCCGCATATGATCCGCATGGGCACGCACCATCAAATCGAGTCTACACTCAGTTAATCACTTTGACTTTCTCGGTACGAAGTCAAGTTACAAGTTTCACGCAATTCCAATTGGTTTCACGAGCGGCCGCAAGAAACGCGCCGGGGTCCCCACAACACAACACGAATCTCAACACGCCTCTCTCAGTCACCTTATCATAAACTCAGGCATCGAGATCGACGTCCAGGTCCTTGAGCGCATCGGTCGCAATCTTGCCCGCGAAGGTGATCGCGCCGAGCGTGGCCGCCACACCCACTCCGAGTAGCACCGGATCGAAGTCGGCCCCGTTGATCACCACGTCCGCGCCCACCGAGCCCGCTGACACGTAGGCGGCGACCGCGGGAAAGCTGCCCAATAATGTGCCGACGCTGAACGCGGCGGCGGGCACGGGCGAGAGGCCAAAGACATAGTTGGCCCACGCGAAAGGCAGCACTGGCGAGAGGCGCAGCAGCGTGATCAGCGTGAGGGACGTCCCGAAGCCCGCGCTCCCAAAGGCTTTGTCGAGCGCCTGAAACTGCTTGGACTCCTTCGTGGCCTCGAGGAGCCCGGCGCGGCCGAGGTTGCGCGCTAGGAAGAAGGAGATGGTCGCCGACATTGTCGAGCACGTGAGCACGGTGGCCGTCCCCTTCACCGCGCCAAAGATCGCGCCCGCTGAGACCGTTAATATGAAGGCAGCGGCGACCGGCACCACCTGAAGGAAGATCGTGGCTGCGGCGAACGCAAAGTAGCCCTCGGTTCCGAGGCCTTGGAAATACTCAATCATAAACCTGACCTCCTCCGCAGGGTTGCTCGTGCCCGTCCACTGCTGCCCGAAATAGAAGAGCGCCGCTGTGCCGCTAAACTGGACGCCTTCCAGGATGAGTGCCGAGGAAGCGAGTGCACCCGCCGCCACGGCCGTCCCGAGCGGCTTCTCCTCGTCTGCCTGCCCCGCCTGTGTCAGTGACACTTTGCCTCTCAACCAGCGCAGTTGCTGTCGCTGGCGTTGCTCCGCTGACGCTCGGCAGTCGCGGCAGGAATCAAAGAGCGGCCCGCCAGCCGTCACGTAGCCGGCAGCAGCACTCAGCAGGCAGACGGAAAGGGTGACGAGTAACCGCATTGACGTCCCAGTCAAGTCAAGGACTCGTCCCACCTCCTCGTCGTGGGCACAAAAACGAGATCAACCTTTATCCGAAGAAGTTCCCTGAGGAATTTCGCAAACTCAAAAAAGGAGTGCCCCACCGTCGGGCGTTTTGTCATCCCGGTGGCGCGTTTGTGATTTGTTTCTCTGAAAAAAAGACTCTATTCACAAAACGCCGTATTGGGCACACCGTGACCCACTCCTGTCTGCGCTGCGGCCTGACAAACCGCGTACGCGCGGCCAGCGCTCCCCTGCGCAAGTGCTCGACCTTGCCGAATTTCGACGCGCGAACGGATCGTTGACCACAGCCACCCATGAAACTTGAGAAGAAATTTGCCTCGGGCGACAAAGTCGAGGTTCTGTCCTCGGAGGAGGGCTTCTCCGACGCTTGGGCGACGGCAACAATTGTGAAAGCTGAAAAAGGGCTCTGGCTCGTCGAGTACAGCAAGTTTGTCGACGGCGATGGAAAAGCACTGCGCGAAACGGTACGCGCCTCGCGAATTTCACACTGGCCGCTGCCGTCCAGACGCCATTGGGCCAGGCTGTAGGCCACCTCGGCCTTTTCCGCATGGGTGTAGCCAGTGTAAGCCCAAGGCCTTCGCTGTGCCTCATGAGCATGCGGTGCACTTTTGGGGAGGACGCTCACCCTTGCCGCGCTCCGGCCGTGACTCCTCAACCGCTGATCTGCTTCGGACGCGCGCGCTGCGCCGCCTCTCTCGCAGGTGCTCCCTCACCGGCTGCGGCACGTGCCGATCTTTCCTGTGCTCTTCAACCCCGGGCCGGGCGTGCGTGTGGAGGGGTACCTTCACGACTGCTGGTGGCCCGGAGAGGTCGTCGAGCAGCACTACCGCAAGGGCTTCCGGATCTGCTTCGACGACGGCGACAACGCGTGGCTCGTGCGTCGCAACGTGCGACCCATGCTACGGCGTGCGCCCGAGCCGGGCACTTGGACACTCCGTGGCGTGAGCAGTGTGAATGGCGTGAGCGGTCGCGAGTCGCAACGGCTGGGCGTGCAGGGCACGCCGCCCTTGCCACCGCCGCCGCTGCGCTTCCCGAACGAGCTCAACCCTCACGTTGTGATCGGCGCGCTGAGGGAGCTCATCGAGGGTCGCGACTGGGCGACCCTCAACCTCGCGACCATCCAGATGGAGGTCGAGGCAACGCTGCTGCCGCACCAGCCGAGCGGCTGGCTCGCGTCGTATCGGCTCTCGCTCGTCGCGGCCCTCGAGAGGGCCCTCGCGTCGCAGCTGCTGCGGCCCGCACCCAAGCGGACTAAGCACCGGTTACTCTCGCCAGCCGCTGGACGCGACACCAAGCGCTCGCGCAACGCCGCGTACTCGCGCGTCGGGCTGCTCTACCGCCCTCTGCTGCGCACGCAGCTGCCGGTCGGCGTGTCGGTCGTGGCCTTGGCGACGGTGCTACGCGGTGTGCGCCGGCTGGCGGCTTCGGCGGAAGAGGCGACGTACCTGCTCCAGTGCATGGGTCCCGAGGTGCTCTTCATGCCGAGCACTGATGAGTGTGATGATGAGCACGATGATGAGTGTGATGATGAGCACGATGATGAGTGTGATGATGAGTGTGATGATGAGTGTGATGATGAGTGTGATGATGAGTGTGATGATG
>ENA-UOUZ01000139-UOUZ01000139.1-mixed-culture-metagenome-genome-assembly--contig:-NODE-139-length-43588-cov-114.883950_pt1 | contig 43588 bp, 23 predicted proteins | sample MGYA00238154_ERZ761575 | MGnify/ENA primary metagenome ERZ761575 (study PRJEB28896, sample SAMN07631632) | mixed culture metagenome | isolation source: Freshwater growth medium | place: USA...
CCGTGCTTGGGGGTCCGGAGAGCGCGCGCGTTGTGTGTGTTTCACAGCAGCAGCAATCTCTCTGTTGAACTGTTGTTGAGAACAGAACAGAACAGGGAGGACCTCCTGACCACCACCACCGTCTCTGGAGCGCGAGCGTGTGGTCACTTTCGAGTCTCGCAGGCTCCGGCGGGCTCCTCTCATGTCAACGAAATGGCTATGGCGAGCGAACGAAACACCCGCCGCGGAGACAGGGGCTTCTGGCAGCGAAGAGCGTAAACCGTTACTCTTGAGAAGCGATTCGTTTGGTCGAAAGGTGGATAAGAGCGGAAGCCGGAAACGGGACGACGTATTAGCGAAGCGACACTGGGTCTTGATATTGGTACGTATCCTTCTGGCCGCGCCAGGACCGGCCTTCTTGGTGTTCTCAGCCATTCAACACTTTGAGGTCACTACCGTTACCGCGCGGTCAGCGTGGTCTGGGTCTATCACGCAGATAGAGACAGGGCGAAATTTCGCGGTCGCTGTCGGGTTGATTACAGTTCCGTTGTGGATTCTTTCGCTTCTCATCGCGCAGATCGAATGGAAACTCAACGAGGAACGAATTGCCCAGAAGTTCGCCAAAGGCAGCCGCGTGTTCGTGAAGCGCAGCAGCGGAGATGAGAGCTTTGGGTATGTGAAGAAGTACGATGCGAAGGAGCAACAACCATACACCGTGGAGCTTGAATCTGGTAAGGACGAGAAATTCGATGAGGCGGAGATCGAAAAGAAACCGGCTCAGAAGTTCGCCAATGGCAGCCGCGTGCTCGTCAAGCGCAGCAGTGGAGATGAGAGCTTTGGGTATGTGAAGGAGTACAATGAGAAGACGCAAGTCTACACGGTGAAGCTCGATACTGGTCCGCCCGAGGAGCTCGATACTGGGGAGGGCTCCATGCGAGATGCAAGTCCTGTGATCTCTTGTGAGCGTCTCGTGCGTCTCTGGAAATACTTCCTGAGTCTATGGAAATGGGATCAACGGATCTGGACATGGCCAAAGGCCTTTGAAGCTGCTTTGTTTTGGGGCTGTCTCTTAGGGTACGCAATGCTCTACCAATACAAATGGTTCACAACCGATTTGATCAGCGCGCTCATCTTCTGGGCTGTGCTTGCCCCGCCCGTGATCGCACTGATTTTGTACACGGTCACAAAGATTGTGCGATCCATCATCGACTACCAGGACGACCAAAACGCCGAGTACCATACATTTGTGAACTTGCAAGCAGTTCGGCTTAGCATCCTGACCATCTTCGGCGTCTGCCTGACCATCTATGCTCTGTCGGCAATGTCCCGGGTGGTCATTCCATACAATCTGGTGGTACCCTTTGTCGAGCTCGCATACAGAGACATCACCTGTACGGACCGGGATGCATTCTGGACTGCGTTTGAAGCATATGCTAAGCATTGGAATGAAGCCAATGCTAGCTGCCATGCCCTGCCCAATTGCGGTTACTCTTCATTCGAGAGCCTGTGCCAGGCCGTGCAGTACTCACCAATGGTGCAAGCTGAGGGCGTCGACTTGTTCAAAGTTCTAATCTTCAATTGGTTAGCGTGGACGCTCGGCTCGCTGCTCGTCTTCGGCACTGGCCGTGCAAGCCAAAAGAACGGCTACGCGCAACTGCTCTCCAAACACATGCTCGTCGCCATGGTGCTGGGCCTTGGGCAATTGATGAGTGCGTGCTACTCACTCAGCCGCCTCCTTCTTCTCGTGCCCATGCTGCGGCTGCCTCGCCCGGCTGCCTACTTTGACGAAAAGGGGTTGATGTCTCTGGAGCAACCGTTGTACTGCTACGGAAACACGTGCACGCTCTACGATTTTGGCGGTACCATCTTCGTGCACGTGCTCATCGCCCTTGCGCTCAACTTTGACTTCCTCAAAAAGTATGCATCGGCCATCGGCGCCGGAGACCAAGCAGCCATCAATAAGCTCAAAGAGAAGATGAGAAAGGAAGGCGAGTGGAGCGACGAGGCTCCATACTTCTATTTCATGACAGCAACTTTTGTGAAAGAGTGCGATGACAAAAGGTTGCCTCCCATGCAGGAGCTGCTCGACGACGGTCACCTGGAAAAGATACGAATCCGTCTCGTCGACGCGTTCGAACAGGCGGAGGAGGAGGCACGGCTGGCGAAGGAGAAGGCGGCGGTTGAGAAGGCGGCGGCCGAGAAGGTCAAGGGAATTGCCATCGGCAAGGGCATCGACGAGTCGAATCAAGCGGTCGAAAAGGCGGCGGCCGAGGTGGCGGCGGCCGAGGTGGCGGTGGCCAAGAAGGAAAATCAAGGCATCGGCATGGGCGATGGCATCGACGCGTTCAAAATCAAGGACTTCCTCTTCATCAGCCATCGCTGGGAAAAGCCTGGTCGGCCCGATATCATGGGGGTGCAGCTGAAGGCCATCAAGGAGTATCTGAAGGAACACCCTGAGATCAAGTGGGTCTGGTTTGACTATTCATCGATGCCCCAGAAAATCGGTGGCATCGACTTTCGGTTGCAAAAGGAGAGGGCCGAGTTCCAACTGATGCTCGAATGCATCACCAACCTCTACCTGACCGCGCAGGTCCTCATTCTCCTCGATGGGTCGTACGCGTCCAGGTTCTGGACGCTGACGGAGGCATGGTGCTCGATGCAGACGGCCACAAAAGACGGACTTAAGAATTCTATTTCCTCAACGGAGGATGCTGACTTCAAGGGCTCGGATGTACAAGTCGGGTCGAGATGCACGATTAAGTGGATCCACAACGCAGCTAAAGAGACGAAATGCAAGTATCTTGTGAATCTGGTCTCCACACAGACACCGGAAGGTATGCATGGAATCCTCGAGAAACCGGACGTGGACGTCACAAACAAAAAGGACAAGGAGAAAATGCTGCCCAAGATCCTGAAGTACAATGAAGATGTCATTCAGGGCTTTGAGAACGGCTTTAAGAAGCTGCAGAGCGAACATAAAAACACTTCAAAGCCAAACTCTGGAAAGCTTTCTCACCAAAAGTCTCGGGTGGCTCCTTCGGATTCCACTAGTGATGTCACTGCCTTCAATGACCACTGAGTCATACGCAAATGTATGGCCCACACACACCGGTCACCGCGAATGCGGCTGACCATGCGGGTATGTGAGGATGCGAGACGGCGGACCATGCGGGTATGTGAGGATGCGAGACGGGTGACGCGTGACGGCCCAGCCCAAATTGCTCTTGTCATCGAGTTGGCGCCCGTGAAGCGGGGTGCGGTTGCTCGGCGACGGACGGCCCGTCGAGGACGACAGCAAATATTGGGCCGGGTGGCGGCCCAGCGCGGGCGGCGGTGGCGCGAGTTCCGTTTGCACCGTTGGTGCTTGGTCTCCGTGCCGGGCGAACAGAGAGAGAGAGAGACAGGACCGGGCCGCGGACGCGAGACGGGCAGAGCAGGGCTTCGCTAAGGACTTTATCTTTGGTCGGGCTGGTGGGCTGAATTCTTGAATGGTTAACCGTAAGTCGACGCCACGCACGGCATGTTCGCCGCGCGCCGAGCGATGGCACGCATTTGATCCAGAGCGCTCGGCATCGCATGAATTGCATGACCTGTGTCCTGTGCCGCTTTAGCTCGCAGCTAGAGACGATAGTTTTGGTTTCTTGGAAGAGGCTACACACTCGACTGTGTAGCCTCTTCCAAGATCATTTGGGATTGGTGGTAGATTGGTGGTAGATTGGTTCGGTTGGGTTGTCCTCTGTGGCCGGTGTGCGCACTGTTGTGACTGGTGCGCTGTGGGCGCGCCCCGCGCGAGCCCGCAGGGCGCAGGCCGCAGCCTCTCCCTCGTCCCTCCGACTTGCGACTACGAGCCCGCCGCCTCTCCCTCCGACTTGCGACTACGACGAAGATCGAACCACCGACGCGGAAGCCGCCGTACCCGCTCGCGAACGGCCCGCGCGTGTTCTAGATCAATCGGCCCTGGTAGCCGCTGAAGCCTCCCGGCTGCCGTCATAGACTTACATAGAGGAGCAATCTGCCGGTCTCCAGTCAAGTCAGGCGCGCGCCGGTCCTCGAAGCTCGATGATCTCGAGACGTCTTCACACTAGTTCACCCTAAATAGCGTCGATGAAGGTCAAGGTGCCGGGTAGGTGCCGGGCTCATGGCAGGGCTTCCGCATTTGTGTGAATGGAACGGGAATGATGTCGCTACTTTCGTTTGGAAAAACGAAATGGGAAAAACGGCGTCGTTGGGAGCACGGTTCTGTCAACTGTCATGTTCAGCAGCAGCACAGTCGCACGTTCCACACCCGTACCATACAGGCTCGCGATTGACCTCCTCGTCTGGTGTGAAGACGTGTGTGATTTCTAACTTGGACTTTCACAGAGTCTCATCAAGCCTTTTGTGTGACCGTGCGAGCTAGCGTGCGTGCGTGCTTGCGCGCGCCGCCGCTCGTGATGAAGCATCAACGGCAGCGATTCTGGGACGAGGATGCGGGCGCCACTACTGCCGGCGACTCGTCGGCGGAGCACCAAACCATGGCCATGAATCTCATCCTCGAGTCTCTGCACGAGGCGGCCGCAGCCGAGCGTGCGCGTGCACACTGGAAAGCGGCGTGGCAGCGCTGGCAGGACGCACCAGCCGAGGCGGCGATCGAGCTGCTCAATCCGCCCGAGACGGACCGCACCTACTCGGACGCGGACGGGCGCGCCAACGGCGCGCCGCTCTCAGTGCTTGGCTCGGTTGGCGAATGGAAGGTGGTCTCACCTAACGTGTCCCGATGGGTGGCCTTGGATCTGGGCAAGCCACGACGTGTGACAGCGCTTGTGCTCTCTTGCGGCGCGCTTGGACGTCCCTTTTCGGGCTGGGTGACACGCGTGCGCGTCTACGGCGCGCGCACCGCCGCGCCGCCCGCGGAGGACACCAACTGGACGCCTCTCGGGCCGGAGGTTCCCACAGGATGCGGTTCGAAGCCTCGGTTCGAGCACCGTGTGCCGCTGCGTGAGCTGGTGTGGGTGCGCCATGTCAAGGTAGTGCCGACCGAGTGGAAGGTATCGGGCGCGATCTCGACCGGTGAAGACCTGAAGCCGTACATCTCTATGCGCCTTGGCGTGCTCGCGACACGCGAGACGTACGTGGATGAGGACGAGCAGGAAGAGATGATCGATCAAGGGAGCGAGTCGGCAGCGGAACAACGCGCACCCTCGGCTGCGATCGCCACCGGCTCGGGCACCTCTTCCTCAACGGCAGCGGGGAAGCCCGGAGCTGCCATTGCCTCTTGGACTGCTGGCGTCGCCCCTTCCCTGCGCGGTGCCAAGCGTCACGACGGCACTGGCGTTCGCTCAGCTGCAGTGGCGGCTACCTCTCTGGTGCCGCAAACGCTACTGCGGCGGCGCCGGGAGCTCTTCGCGCCGTGTCGAGCGCCGACGAGCGAAGTGACGAGCGCCATGTCGAGCGCCGCCCTCGACGAGGCTGGGATCGACGAGGCCGGGCTCGTGTGCCTCTTCAACCTCAAGCGCGGCCATGAGATCGTGCAGCCAGCAGATGGCCTGGCGCCCGTCACGGCGCCGTCAGGTGAGGGGGTAGGGCGCACTGCAACCTCATCGCCGCGCCACCTCATACGCCAGATGGGCGAGGTGGTAGTTCGCCCTGCACCGCGGTCGAGGGCCGAGTCGGTCGCAGTGGGCGAGCTCCGAGGCGTCGAACGGGCCGAACGGGCCGACGATGGTCAAACTTTGCCTGCGGCCACCATGACCTTTGCAGACACGTGGCTTGCGGCTGACGCTTATCTGGACCCATTGAACGAGGTGCAGCTGGAAGTGAACACGGATCCAAAAATCGAAGAGGATCCAAATATGGAAGTGAACACGGATCCAAAGATGGAAGTGAACACGGATCGACTTGCGCTCACGCTGCGAGCCACGCACCTGAGGTATGCCTGCCAGCGCGGCACTCGCCTCGCCCTCGCCTCGAGTACCAGCCATCAAGAGGCCAGTGGCACCGTCGTCCATCTCTGTGAATCCACAGGCCAGATCGTCATCTCCATCGACAATACCCGCTCCATTCGAACGTTCGTTGCGTGGGCGCGGCAACACTTCGGGCGTGCGGGCCGCTCCGTGCTCCATCCAGTGTGCGTGGACCCGCAGCCCTCCACGGTGGCGCTCGCCATGAGCATCCAGCACGCGCCGGGCACGCGGCTGCTCGTGCTGCGTGAAGGCGCTCTGCTCGACGTCACCGTTGAGCGCTGTGCCGGGCCCGAGTACGGCAACCGTCACACGCTGCGGCCGGCGGGATCTCCGGATTCTCCGGAAGCGCGCCTCGAGGTTGACCTGAACGAGCTCAACCACAGCACTCAACGCTTCGGATCGGCGGGCGCGTTCGAGGCAGCGCGCAGGCGCTATCTTGAGCGCACGCTGCAACGTGGAGCTCTCGTCGAGGACGCGATCACGGGGAGATTCCTCAAGATTGCTGAGCAGCTTCTCAACCTCACGATGGCCACTGGAGGCGAGGCGGTGCGCGACGAGGTGCGCGCCGAGGGAGGCCTCGCCGAGATGGCCGACGCCGACCTCGTCTGGACGCTCGGCGAGGCGGATCTGCAACCAGGTGACCGGGTACGCCATCGAGGACGCCTCGGTCACATTGGGTTCCGTAACGGCGACGGTCGGCGCGTCTTCCTGGGCAGTGCCACCGCCGACGCCTCCAAGCGGTTCTACTGCGGCTGCGCGGTGGGCAACGAGGTGTGCGGCGGCAAGCTGCGTGACGGCAGCGGGCCAAGCTGTGCGAGCTGTCGATCCTTTACGCGGGAGAATGCCGAGGTGCTCAGGAGCGAGCTCACAGACCCGCGGCTTCATCACGTCGAGTTCGACCATGCGAGTGCGTCGCAGTGCAAGCGCGCCCTCTGCTTGGCATACGAGCTCGAGAAGGCGAGGCCCATCTCGGGCGTGCACCGCGATGAGTGGAACGGGTGCGCCTTCCGCAACGGCGATGTGGTGTACGTCGAGGATGGGTTTGTCACTCACGCAACCTCCAAGAAGCGTGTGGGCCTCGCGTACGCGTACCGGCCGTTGCGCCTTTCGCCGCTGCTCAACGCGCGCACCAATACGATTGAGATAGAGGACGGGCACGTGGCGCGCCGGGTGCGCGGCCAGGGCGGCTGCGTCATCGGCGCCGAGCCCCTCGTCTTCATCGATGGTGTGGCAACCTTCGAAGTTGTCATCAAGCGGTACGCAGCCGATAGCCTCGAGGCGCCTTTTGAGAGTGCCACTCTGAACGCCCCCCGCTGTGATTGCCTCCCTCATCAGGTACTCTGGCAGCGGTGACGAGGGCCTTGAGGTGGGCGTCACCACTACGAAGCCCGAGGACATTGAGCTCGCGACGCGAGGCTACGCGGCGTCCGTGTCTCCGTCATGGTTCTCCTCCGACAGCGGTTCTCTCTGGATAAATGGCCATCCCCTTTACCACCACGGGCAGTGGCAGCAGACACGCCCCACTGCTCTCAAGGCGGGCGACGTGGTGACGGTTCACATCAAGGCGTCGGGCCATTTCGAGATCTATTGCAATGGGCTCTTCCAGACGTGCTGGGCGGCCGCGCAAGTGCCCACGGATCGGCCGCTCTATCCCGTGTTTGGGCTCCGTGCGCCTGCTTGCGCCATTGCGACGCGGCTGCGGGACGCCAAGCTGGATGGATTGCCAAAGGGGCGGAGGGCCATTACGCTCCGTGGCATCGAGGGACGTCTGGGGGAGCTCATTGATTTGTCCAAGCACGGCCGACCACGCTATCCAGCCACGTTCCTCAACGTGCGCTCGCTCACCGACATCCAGTCGCTCGCGCCTCTCCTCTACGCACCCTGGGCTAAGCGCGAGCAAGGGTGCAAAGGTGCACAGCCCATTCTGATTCGCGCCGGGCCGGGCACCGGCAAGACCTGGTGCATCATGCAGCTGCTCTACCTCCTGGCCCTCGGACAACACGCCCTCTCGCCGCCGGCACGGCGCAAGGTGTGGCGCTCGCAAGGCTGGCCTACGCGCGCGCGCTACCTCGCTCATGGACGCTCAGAGCACTGCACAAAGCTCGAGCTCGTCCCGTACGCGCTCGACGCCCCGAACGCTGTGTGCCCTTGGTTGCCCTTGGTTGCCATGGATGGCCACTGATAGGTACCGTGTCCTCCTCTCTCAGGTACGTGATCTACGTCCAGAAGCTCGCGCGCCTCATGCGTCAGGCGAAGCCAACCCCCACTAAGGCGGATGACCTTGTGCGCTTCTACATGCGCGCGGAGCACGCGGAGGGCGTCTTTGGCGACGTGAGCGGCGCTGGTGGGGGCGGCGCTGGTGGGGGCGGCGGCGGTGCCGAGGGCCAGGATCGTGCGTCGGACGAGACTCTCGCGCTACTTGAGCAGCTGCTCGAGATGAGAGCCCTCATCTTGCTCCTCGACGGGGTCGACGAGGCCGCGGACCTCAAAGAGGTGATCGAGGACTATGTGTGCACCGAGCTGGTGCCTGCAGGGCACCCGATCGTGGTCACCTCACGCCCAGAAGGCGTGCGCCTGCGGCTGTACAAGCGCAACTTTGTCATCATGAACCTGGAGCCTCTGAGCAAGGAGCAGCAGCAGGCGGCCATCCGCATGCAACTCGAGGAGTCGGCGTTCTTCAACCATCTCAGCCAATTCTCCGAGATCCGCCAGATGCACGACAAGCTGTATGTGACCTCCGCCTTCCCGCGCGAGGCGGATCGGCTCGCGCTCGAGGCACGAAAGCTGCCCGACCGCTTCCTGCTCGACGAGACGCCCGATGCGGGGTGCGATCCGGAGATAGATCGTTGAGGAGCCCTCGGAGTGCCTTTGAGGTCGCCCTGACGGCCACTGATTGCCTCCCTCATCAGGTACAACCCAGAGATGCGGAACCACAATGTGCATGGCACGGTCTGCCAGCGGCGCGAGGCGGCGGCGGTGGCGCCCCAATCTGAATTCTTGCGCGAGCTGCACAGGCGCTGGGCCGCGAGTGGTCTGCTGCGTGAGATCGACGTGGCGCTTGCGCACCTGGACGACTTTGCGGACGACGCGGCGATCGAGGACGCGATGGGTCGAGTGTATCTGCCCGCGGGCCCCGCCGCGTCCGAGGACGCGCGCCTCGGCTTGAAGCTGGCCAAGTTGCTGACGAAGCGCCGGCGCAACGCGTTGCTGCTCGACGAGGCTCCTCCTCCGGCGGGGCAGTGGAGCGCAAGCTCGCTATGGGCGGAGATCATGGCGAGGACAGACGAGATGTATGAGATCGCGGAGCTGTACAAGGACCGGTTTGACCGGCTGCTGCGCCTCCTCTATGCGCGCATCGGGCAGCGCACGGACCTCGAATTCCACGTGAGCCGTTGGGATCCGAAGACGAGACGCGAGGAGCGCACGAGGCTCACGTCCCTGATGACGTGCGCTCTCAAGGATCCGATCCGTGTGCACGAGAAAGCTCTCGATGACTACCAGGGACGCTTCGCCGACGGCGCCCCTCCCGAGGCATGCGTGGCCGACCTCGTTCGAGCTCGCGCCATCCTGTCGGACGCGTCGCGCTTCCAGCAGCTGTGCGACGAGCTCGAAAAAGGGGTCCGCGAGGAGCTCAACGGCGAAGTGCTCACGCTGCGGCTCGTGCGCGGCAAGAACAAGTTTCGCACGCTTGACCCGTCGCACTTCCGCAACATCCTGCTCAACCTGCTGCTGCTCATCACGACGCGTGATGGCAAGACGATGCGCCTACTGTGCGAGGTGGAGCTCAACCACATCTTCGTGCTCCAGTACAATATGGTGGCGCACGCGCACGAGCACTACGACTTCTTCCGTTCACACCTCAAGGACTATGAGAATGAGCTCGCCGTCTCGATCGACTTTATGCTCGAGACGCGCATTCGGGTCTTTGAAGAGGTGAGTGCCCTCGGATGGCCGTGTCGTGTGCCCGTGAGAAAGAGGCAGGGCCCCTACTTGCCGTGCCTCCGACGAGTGCCCCCCTCCCCCGAGCGCCTCTGAGTACCCGTTCTGTGTGCCTCGGGTAGGTGGGAAAGACGCCGGTGCTGCTCTCCCTCCTGATCCTCGTGCTGGGCGCGCTCGAGAAGCCGGGTGCGAAAGCGACCCTCCCCTCATCCATCTACGAGCTCTACACGTGCGCCATGGACGCCGCCATCGCGAATAGCCTCGATACTTCGACACTCGGGGCGGCGGAGGCCAGCGGCGCAATCTCGCCCATCGAGCTCGCCAAGTCGATGCTCCGCCGTATTGCGACCGCCAATATGCTCGCACAGCGGCGCACGTTTTCACTCGAGCGACACGTGCTCGAGACCCTCGCGCCGCATCCCGATGAGTTGCGCCTGTGGCGCCAGCTGCTGCACACCTGTTCGAATGGGGCTTCGTCACCCGTGCCACTCGTCAAGGTGCTCGCCTTCGGTCGCCAGACCGGCGAGTTCCAGTTCAAGCACCTCTCCTTCCAAGAGGCCCTCTTCGTGCAAGCGATCACACGGCGCGAGGCAGATGCCTTCTGGCAGACCGACAAGGTCGCTGCTGCGCGCCTCAACGACGCCTTCTACACGAACACGTTCCGCATCGGCGAGGGCTGCCTCGGCCATGCCCTCGGCCGACAGCGGCCCACCTGGTCCTTTGCGCACGAGTTGCTCATCAGCGGCCACGCGGACCGCGGCCTGGCGCGCCTGCATCGGCTGCTTCCTCGCTCGGTGAGCCTCGCATCGCTCACGCTGCCCCTGAATCCGAGCGGCGACGCCGCCTCCGACTTCAGCGTCCCAATCTCGGAGGACGGGCCGAGTCCCTTTTGGATGCTCCCGAGCCTACCGGCGCCTCTCAACCAGAGCTTCCGAAGCGCGCGTGTGCTCGGCGCAGGCAAGGCGCGAGTGCTGTGCGTGCGCCGGTACCTCGTGACAAGTCCACTCGACGCTCGTGGCACGCCCGAGCCATGGGTCGCCCTCGAGCCGGGCGGCAGCCAGCACGCTGCCCTCCCCGCGGCGTGGTTTGAGGCCGAGACGGGCGCGATCGGGCTCGAGTTTGGCTGCGTGGCCAGCGACGAGGCCACGGACGGTGCGGGTGGCGAGGACGGCGAGGATGGTGACTCGTCGTCGTTGCCATCATCGCGCAGTGGCAGCACGACCGCCTCGGCCACGCGTCAGGACTCGGCGGCGCTCGAGAGTGACCATGTCATCCTCCGAAAGCACACTCAGATCACCTTCGACCAAGGCGCCGACACGCCTATGCTTCTCCAAACCCTCTCGCTCCTCCCCACAGACCCTTTGCGCCTCGAAGAGCTCAGCGTGCCCGAGCTGCATGCCCTGCTCGCTCAGCTGCTCCCGGGCTCGTCTGCAGCCGGGTTCGTCAGCTCCGCAGCTGCTGGGTTCATCAGCTCGTCAGCAGCCGGGTTCGTCAGCTCCGTATCCGATGCGTACTCGAATCCCTTCGCGTCACTCGCTCGCTTCACGGGCGCGGCTGGCTACCTCGAGGTGTTGCTTTTGCCCGAGGCTGCTCGCGCCTCTGAGCGCCTCTGATGGCACGCCTCTGAGTGCACCTCTGAGTGCCTCCGATTGCATCCCTCATCAGGTGTTGCTGAGCCGCGAGCCGCTACTCCTCGGGCCGCCGGCATTGGTCGCCACCATGCAGCCGGGCGTGGCTCACAATGCACATCGGCTGCTCTCCATGCGCCAGCGCCAGCACGCAAGCGCCTCGAGCAAGCGTGGTGCGCCGCCGCGCATCCTGCCTGACAGTGTACTCCAAGCCGCCTTCGCACAGCTGATGAACATGCCGCTGTCACCAAGCAACAGTGTCTCCGCCGCTCCTTCGACGGCTGAGCCTCCGACGGCTTGGACGGCTTGGCACGCGCTCGCTCTCGACGACGCGCCCTCGAGTGCAGCAGTCGTTGATGAGTTCATCTCGCGGGTGCCCGCGGCGAAGGCGACCGTCGAGGCGCTGCTCAGGACGGCGCTGCGCAGGGTGCACGCGCCCAACGTGGCGCTCCGACTGGCGACACGTCATCACCAAGGAGTCATCGACGTGGAGCCCCTACTCGAGCTCCGCTCGGAGATGCGCGATCCCCGTGATCCGTCGGGTCCGCCGCGTCGGCTCTCCCATTGGGTGCAACTTGGGCTCGACCCACAGGGCGCAGGCCTCGTCGAGTTCCTAATCGGGAGCGTGCCGCGGCTGCGCTCCTCAACGGTGCAGGTGCGCGCTCGCTCTGTTCCCCTCCAGCCCGCAAACGCTGTCTCTGATGACTTCTGATGACGCCATCCTCTGCTGCGGCTGTGTGCTTCTCGTCCGCCACTCACTCGTGATGAGCACTGATGACGTCCTGTTGAGCACTGATGGCGCTTTTCGTCCGCCACTCACACGTGTCCTTCACGAGTCGCGACCGTTCCACAGCTCTTCCTCGAGGCGTTGCATGCACGCAAGTACGAAGTGCTACGTCGGCTCGTGGGCGCCGGCATCATGGATGAGCCCGCGTTTGCCACCGAGGTACTCCCCGTGCTGCTCGCGCGCACCGAGCGGCTGCCCGCGTACCTCTACGTCCACCCGTCATCCAATCGTCTACCCGCGGCCGCCGTAACCGCCGGCGTAACGGCCGTCGGGAGCTCGGCCGGTAGCGGTACCGGTAGGGGTGCCGAGACAACGGACATGTTCGCCTCGCTCGAGGAGTCGACAGCCGAGGAGGCGGGCACACTCATGCGGGGGCTTGGGGCGGCCCACGGCGCCGTCTTCCGCATGCCCCACTCGCCATGGACCCTCTTCGTGCTCGATGAGAAGAGCCGCGCGATTGCGGAGGAGATGGCGAGCCGGTGATTGCCGCTGAGTGCACGCTGATTGCCTCTTGAGTGCATCCTGATTGCCTCTTGAGTGTCTGTTGATTGCCTCTCGAGTGCATGCTGATTGCCTCTTGAGTACATGCTGATTGCCTCTTGAGTGCATGCTGATTGCCACAGGAGGAGATGGCGAGCTTGTCTCCCACGCTCATCGCCTTCGACTGCCTCTGAGTGCCTCCCTCATCGTGAGCGTTAATTGCGCCCCTCATCAGGCACCCCGAGAGCCTCGGGCACGCGATGCTCTCCCCCGAGCTGCTGCTGCTCGCGCTCGTACCGCACACTCATCAGCTCGCGTTCCGCCTTCTGACGGAGCGCGGCGCACTCACCGTCCTCGATGAGAGCGTCATCTCCGCGCTGCTCGAGCCCTCGGCGCGCTTGACGAATCCGGATGAGGCGACGCGCCACGTGTACCCGACGCTCTCCTCGTGGCAGCGGTTACAGCTCGATCCAGATTCGACGAAACTCGTCCACTTCCTAATGCGGAACGTGCCCGCGCTCGCGTCGCTCGACGTTCTGCTCAACGCGGCGCATGCGGCACGCGCGGCGGACCTTTTGATGAGCGAGGTGCCTCTGAGCGACGGTGCGGTCGATGCGCTCCTCATTCCACACGCGTCTCCGGCCGCGCTGCGCGGCATGCCGTGGGACGAAGCTGCCTCGTCGCCCGACGCGGTCGTGTACGACTCGCCACACCCTTACCCGCCCGACGCGGTCCTGACCGAGCCGGTCTCGTTGCCCGGCGCGTCGCGCGTGTACGTGGCCTTCCACGAGCAGACCCGCACGGAGCGGACCGCGAGCGTGACGCTACGCTGGCGAAGCGCCCACGACGGCTTTCAGCACACGTCGGAGCGGTTCGCGGGTGCGGCGGCGCAATGGCCCGGCGCGGGCAAGATGCCCGTGCTCGAGATCCCCGCCGACAATTTCGAGCTTCAGTTTGAGTCCGGGAGAGGGCCGGCCCGCTGGGGCTACCGCATGGTCGTGTGGTCCCGGGGCCCGCCCGCATGGTGCCGCTTCTCAGAGCTCATGCTCCACGACTCGAAGGACGCTGATCTGTTGTGCCGCACGCTCCTCACGCGATCGCCACGGCTCGCGGCCTTTGCTGCGAACGAGATGACCGAGATTGCGCTGAGCGCCGCCGCCAACAACCCAAAGCGCGCACCCGCCGCGGCGGCCGTGCTTGGGCGGGTCGCAGCGTGCTGTGGCGACGCGGCTCGGCCCGAGATGAGTGACGCAGTGTGCGACATGCTGCTACGCCCGAGCGAGGGCGGTACGCCTTGGGAGAAGCTCCTCGTCAGCAACGCGTCGCCCAAGCTCACGATGCGCCTGATGCGCACGCCGCGCCTCGCGATCGCGGCCCAGTCGCTCGAGCTGCTCCTCAAGGCACTGGTGCCCAAGCATCGGGAAGCGGCCCAGGCGCTCCTGCGGCTCCTGCCCTCGCTCCCCCCGGGGCTCACACCCAAACTTTTGGAGCGTGATGACGAAACCGGGCTCGTCCGGTGGGTCGAGCTCGTGCGAGATGCACGCTGCTCCCGTCTCGCGCGCACGCTGTTGCAGGTGAGTGCCACCGAGTGCCGCCGAGTGCCTATGGTTGCCACCGATTGCTGCGCTCGTTTCTGATTCCCTAAGTCCGCCACTGATCTCCCGCTCATCTCCCGCCTCGTTGCAGCACGAGCCCTCCCTCGCACCGCATGCACTGCTCGCCACCCTCGCCGTCGGCTATACGCACCTGTACGGCGTGCTCCGCGCGCCGCCATACAACCTCGAGCTCGACGAGGCCACTGCGCGCGCCTTATTAGGACCCCCTTCCATAGTAGGAGCTGGTTCGTCAGAGCAGCCCGAGGCGCCGAGCCGGTGGCAGGAGCTCGTGCTGCACGGCCCATGGCCCCTCGTGCTGGACCTGATGCGAGAGCAGCCTCTGCTCCGTCAGGCCGCGCTCAGTACGACGCTCGTGGTCGAGGCGATGTTCACGCCGCTCACGTCGACGATTGCACTGCAGCTGGTGCAGATGGGCGCCAATCTCCCCCCCGAGCTCGGCACGATGCTCCTCGCTCTCCCCTGCCCTGCACCTCGCTGGATGCTCCCTAGCGCCGAGGCGCGAGAGAGTCTGCGGGAGGCTGTGGTCGTGCGTGGACTGCGAGCCTCGCATGCCCGGGCCGAGGTGCTCGGATTCTACCGGCGCTCCCACGAAGAGGTTACACGCGCCGGGCTGAGCGCGGTGCTGGTGGGCGCCGTGGCGGGCGGCGGGCAGGATGCGCCCGAGGAGCGACGGCGCGTGTACCGCAAAGTGGGCAGTGATCTCGTGCTTTGGTTCCGATTGCTGGACGAGGAGGTGGAGACGGGGGAGGCGGAGGCAGCGGGCGGTATGGAGGCTGCCAGGAGCCCCGGCGATGCGCTCGCGAGCGCGGGTGCAGGAGAGGCGGTGGAGCAGGACGAGGGGGACGAGGGGGAGGAGGGGGACGAGGGGGACGAGGGGGACGAGGGGGAGAAGGACGAGGCGGACGGCAAGGACGCAGCAGGGGAACGAGAGGAGCCTGAGGATCAAGTGGGCGCATGGGTCATCACCTCCACCGACGCCCTGCTCAAGGCCGCGCGAGGGCAGCATCTCTCACCCGAAGAAGTCCTAGCGAGGGTTGAGGACAATGCCATGACGCCAAACAAGGTGGGCCAAACATGGTCGGTCCTGGCCAAGTTTGGCAAGTACGAGCCTGCTAACGAGCTCCTTGTGGGCAGCATCGATTCGTCCGGATGGTACACAAACGGCAGTGCCATCGACGAGAATGAACGCGGCATCGAGCCAGGCGAGCGTCGGGATGTGACGGACATCGAATCCTCGGGGGCTGCGAAGGACCACTTGCTGAGCAGGCTCGTGCAGGTAGCGGCCTGTGCGCCGCTCGTGCGTGCCCTACTCGCACGCATGCCCGCGCTCCGCACGGCAGCACTGCTCGCTGCCCTCGAGGCGCCCGGTGTGGAAGTCTACCGACGGTTCACTGAGGAGAGTGCGCTCGAAGTGGATGAGGGGATCGTCGATGCTCTGCTCGAGCAGACGAATCCAGCGGGAAAGCACTTGCCAAATTCGGAGCTGCTCAAGACGCGCTGGGGCCAACTGCTGCTGTCGCTGAAGACCAAACGGCCCCTCATCGAGAGCCTGCTGGCCGCCCACCAACGCCTGCGCGAAGCGACGCTCCACCCAAGCCTGCTCGCGGCCGCCCTCCGCCCGATCTCGCGTGAGCTCGCCTTGTGGCTACTCGTCGAGAAGAACGTGCCCGTGGACCCAGGCGTACTCGAGGCGCTGATGTTGTACGACCCCTCATTGGGAAGAGAGCCTCAAGAGCTGATCCTGACCTCCGCCGACGCAGCGACGCCACTCAGCTGGTGCACCCACTTTGTGCGCCGCGCGCGCGATTTGAACGACAAGCCCGTCTTCAGTGCTGCCTCGGGCAAGGACTTGCATGTGTGGTGGCTACGAGGCGGGCTGTGGCTCGTGTCGCTCGCTCGAGAGATGCACGACAGGCCAACGATCTCAGGCGTCTCGGCCACGCTCCCGAGCCATGGCAATCTGCCGCCTCTCGAGCGTGCGATGACGTGGCAGGCCTTCGAGGGACAAGACCGTGTCGACCGCTCCGTGATGGTGCATCTCATCAGGCCTGGCCCCAGCCGACTGCATACCCTCGTGCAATCCGCTCCGTGCGCCGCCCTCCTCGAGGCACTGCTCGTTCGCGCGCCCTCGCTCGCACCCGCCGCGCTCGCGGCTTCGCTCGAGGTCCATGGATCGGAGCCCTACCGACGACTGACGGAGGGGCCGTTACGGATCGACCTAGACGCGCCGACTGTCTCTTTGCTGCTGCAGCCGCCGCCAGTCGGGCCGTCGGGTAGCGCGTCACGCTACCCGACGCGATGGAGCTGCCTCTTCCGTAACGGCTGTCGGAGCGTCGCTCCGTTGCTCCCGCCGCTGATGAAGCGCTTCCCGAGCCTCGCTGAAGCGGCACGCGCCCAGGTTGCGCCCGCGCCCCCCGATGGTGATGGCGAGGGGGAGCCTACCCTGCTGCCGTATGGCACCGAGGAAGGTGCGGAGGGAAGCGAGGAGGACGGGGGCGACGAGGGGGCGGAGGAGAACGTGATGGACGTGGACAACGGTGTCGAGGAGGACGAGGACGATCTCGATTGGGATGATGATGAGGAGGACGAGGAGGAGGACGAGGACGCGTGATCAGGGGCTTCGGATGGTGGCTCTGCATGCATAGCCATACCGACGAGCGACGGGACCTCGGGCGGGGACACGGGAATCGGGAGGGGTTCGGTCCGGTTCGGGGATTCTGGACTCTCTCGTCCCGGTCTGTCATGACTCGTGCGTCGTGGTGTAGAAAACGCTATACCCGCGGGGCGAAGCGTATTGATGAACGATCGAAACCGCTGCTGGAGGAATTCAATCTGCAAATAAACTCTGACCGACTCAACACGACACAATCTTCCACACACAATCATACTCATACGATCCTTTGACATCGTGGTCGGTCTTCCGCGGTTCCGACCCAGCCCACAGTCCACACATTCATGTCGGGCAGCGCAGAGCAACGCACTGAGGACACTGTGACTGAACACACTCCGCAGACCACTTCGAACTTCACGCCATGCTTCCGTTACCGTTTGACATCACCCGTGTTCGCGGCTCACACTGTGGGGGCTCTGCACATACGACCCGCGCTCTTGCCAGCGGCGGGGCCATCCATGTGTGTCACACTCAGCGAGCGGAGAGTACACGTGATCGCTCCACATAGCATCAGGCATGGGACATCACGACCAGGTTCGGGATCATCTCTCTCTCCACCAGCCCACCACGACAGTCCCCTCCCCAGATCATCGCACATCATCATAAAGCACACGCTGTGCCACTGGAGCTCGACCGGCCGTGCGCTTGCCAAATTTGGGAAGCTATCGGTCGTAGGCCAGAAGGAACGTCTCCTTCTGCCCCTCGAGATTCGGGTCGACGGCCGTCTCATCCGCGTCTCCCTCGAAGGCAGGTAGCGAAGGCGGGTGGCGCAGCTCCGGCCGCGACGCCGGCTCTTTCCCCCTGAGGATGTGATCCCAATAGGCTGGGTTGCCACGAGAGCCCATCACGGGAACCTCGAGCCTCTGGAGCGCAATCTGAGCCATCTCCTCGCGCGACGTCGAAGGCGAGCTGGAGAGGCGGATGGGCGACTTGTCGCGCGCGCGGGCGAAGGGGGAGGTGGCTGCGCCCGCCGGCGATGCCCCAGCTCCGAGCTTCAGGTCCAAGAGCGACGTGCCCGTCATGGTGATTTGCGGAAACCACTCTACGTCCGACTCCGGCATCCTTGGAGGGGGACGATCACTCGAGGCGCCGCTTCGGGCGCGGTACGGCTGCGACGGGCGCCCCTCGCGCGCGGTCAACCACGAGATGGGCAACCCGCGTCCCTCCAGCTCATCGAGGGCACGGCCCACAGAGTCCAAGACCTTGTCCGCCGCACTTTCCTCGGGCAAGGGCGAGGTCTTGGGCATGGGCGAGGACGGCTGCAGCGACCGTGGGCTTCGGCGCGAAATGTCGCGGAACTGGCGGCCGACAAGTCGCTTGGAGCGCAGGTCCTCGAGGCTCTGGCGTGTGACCAGATTGGCGGGGGGCGGCGTGTCCGGGAATGAGTTCGGCGCCACCTTGCTCGGCTTCTTCGGCGGCATCAGGCCCGCTAGCTGCAACTTCTTCGCCTTGGCCACCGCCAAGGCCTCCTGCTCCTTCTTGCGCGTCTCCTCCTCCTCGTCTAGCTTCTGGAAGTACTCGGCGCGCGCCGCACGCCAGCGATCGACGAGCACGCGCGCCAAGACGAGCACTCCGGCGCCCACCACCACCGAGGTGATCAGCACCCCGAAGAACCAGTGCGTGAACACAATCCAAGCGGGCGTGGGCGGCGGTGGCGCGGCGGGTGGCAGGGGCGGCGCCGGGGGCGGGGGCGTGAGGGGCGGCGGCGGCATCGGGGGCGGCGGCGGCGGCGGCGGTGGCATCGGGCTGGGGGGCGGCGGCGGCGGCATGTTGGGGGGCGGCGAGGGCGAGGGCGGCGGGGGATGGCATGGTGGCGGCATCGGCGGCGTTGAGGGTGGGGGGTAGGGCGAGGGCGAGGGCATCGGCGGCGAGGGTGGAGGGTGCCTGGGCGGGGGCGGCATCGGGGGAGGCGGCGGCGGCGGCGGCGGCGGCGGCGGAGCGGGCGAGGGCGGCGGCGAGGGCTTTGGGAATCGCGGCGCGGGCGGCGGCGTCGATGGCCTTGGCGGCGTTGGTGGCGGCGGCGGTGTTGGTGATGCTGAGGGTGGCGGTGGTGGCGAAGGTGGCTTTGGCGATGGCGGCGGCGGCGGCGGCGACGGTGGTGGTGGTGGTTTTGGCGACGGCGGTGGTGGCGAGGGCCTTGGCGACGGCGGCGGCGGAGGCGGCGGGCGCCGCGGCGGCGGGCGCGGTGCGCGCGCCGGAGGATAGGGTGGCAGTGTGGGCGCCGGCGGCGGCATGGGCAACAGAGGGAAGATCCACGACCACCAGGGCGATGAGGACGAGGCGGGAGTACCCGAGAAGTCGCTGGGTTCGCCTCCGACCATGTGCATCGCGACTGCCACGCGTTCGCGATAGGCGACGCTGACATGCATCGCGACGAGCTGCATGCCGAGAAGGAGGACGATCGTCAAGGAGCAGCACATCATCAGGAGCGCGAGGCACCAAGCACGGCGCGCCGACTCGACCCGCCGGCGCGTCTGGCGCTCAAGCGAGGAAACGTGGCTATGGAGTTGCTGCATCAACTCATGGGCGGGCGGCGTGGGCGGCGCGTCGTCCGCCCCCGTCCTCAACGTGAGCGCGAATTTTTGCTTTTTGCTCTTGGGTGTCTTGGAGGCCGAGCCGAAGGGGTTCCAAGAGGCCTTTGACTGCATGTGAGCCTTCTCCATCTCCATGAGCTGCTGCCGCCGCTGCTGCGCCGTGTAGAGTGCGCAGCCGACAGTGGCGATCTCGAAGCTGGTCGTGTTGTCGTGGCGCACCCACACCAAGGAGCCATCGGTCGCGCCGCTCACACACGTGAGCTCATGCTGCATGTGCTCCGAGAGAGCGCCCAGGTGTGAATACGCGGCGCGCAGCTGGTCGGGGAAGTCTGTAACGAACAAGCGCTTCGGCGGAAGCGGCGCGTCGTCGTCGGCGGTCAGCGCCGCCGTGAGCGCTTCCAAGTCCGCCTGCACGTCACGCACGTTCACGCCGCAGCTGCTGAGCCAATCAAGCAGGTCGGCCGAGTACGCTGCAACGGCAGCCTCGCCAGCCGACTTCCCTTCCGCTCCGCCTTTCGCACCTTTACCGGCAAACCTTGCGTAGATGTCCTCGGGGGAGGGCGGGAGGGCGCCAGCGCCATCTTTCACAGCCACCGCCACCGGGGCAGCTGGGGCCGACGGCAAGTCTTCGTAAAGGATTGGTGAGAGTTGTTCCATCGCTTCGTTGAGCTGTGGCACCTTCGCCGCCGCATGGAGCACGGCCAGCGTGGCGAGGATCGCGGGCGCGACCTTCTTGGCGAACTCGACCGGCCGGTCGATGAGGAGCACAGCGTCGTCGGAGGACGGCTGCAGATCGTAGGCGCACAGGAAGAAGAGCTCCAACTCGCCCTGATCGATGGTAGAGAGCGCCGTAGAGGGAGGGCCGCTCTTGGGCGCGGGCAGGACTTCAGGCGGGGGTAGCACGGGCGCGAGTCGACGGCCGTCGGCACGGCGCAGCACGAAGAGCGAAGGGCAGTCTCCGTGCTCCGAGGCGAGGGTCCCCAGAGCGGCGAGGGCGAGGCTCAGCTGCACGTCCGCTTGACTCATCGTCTGGTCGACCTCCGTGAACGTATCGATGATGTTCATCAGCATGTTCTTTTGAGGGGTGAGTGACTGCACCATCTCGACTGAGGACTGCCCGAGTGCCGCAATGTCCTCCACCTCCTGCGCGGTCCATTCGCGCTCCACCTTGAGACGCTCGCCTAGCGCGGTGCCCTCGCGCCCCACGCCTGCGCGCTGGATTTCCGTGAGCAGCTGGTAGTGTCGCACCTGCACACGCAGAGAGGCACGCCAGGCAGGGGAAGGCGGGGGAAGTCAGCGAATGGGAATCAAGGGAAAGACTCAAGGGAAAGCATGTGGTGGGCCGTCGGGCCGTCTGGTCGTCGGGAGCAAAGGAGGTGGCTGCGGCGGCGGCGGCGGCGGCGGCGGCGGCGGCGTACCAAGCACGTCGCGATCCGTTCATTGAGCTGGCGTTCGAGCGCTTCCTTGCTCTCGAGCTGGCTCTCGTCGAGCATCACGCGCTGCCTCTGAGCTCCGAGCTCGAGATCGAAGCGCTTCGAGAGCGCGGCCTGCTCCGCGATCTCGGCCCGCGCGAGTCGGAGCTCGCGCTCGAGACCCTCGATCGGCTCCTTGAGCTCACGGACAGCTTCGGCGGCCTCCGCCGACATGGTGCGCGCCGAGATTGGGCCTCTTGCTGACGGGATGGCACCGAAGCCGGGCAGCGGAGGCAGGACCAGCTTGAATACGTCGGGCGGCATGCCTCCCGGGCTCCCGGGCATGACGACCAGGGCGGTCGACGTTGAGCTGCCTGCAGCACGGAGCGCCCTGCAGCACCGCGAGAGCCATCCTTCGGCCGAAGATGATGCCGGCTTAGACGAAAGCTCCCCCTCATTGACGCGGTCCCCCTCGTCTGCCGGCAGCAGCAGCAGACGCACCTCCATCACGTCTGGACTGATGAGCGCGAAAAAGTCCGTCTCGGGGGTGACGTCGTTGCCGTTGATCTTGAGGATACGATCCAGCACCTGGATCGCGTCGCCGTACGCCTCGGCGATTGTGCCTGGAAGGATGCCAGCCACGACGACGTGGTTCTCAGCGTCGGCACCGATGGCGATGCCGATCTCCTCGCCAGGAGTCTTCCGCTGCAGCACCACCTCGAACGGCTCGGGTGGGCTGTGCTTCGCTTCCTCATCCACAAGCCGCACGTGTGCGTCTGAGCTTCCCTCGGCGGGAACGCACAGCCACCACATGAGCATGACCACAAGGCTGAGCAGCACGCCGACCGCTATCCATTCCGCTATCCATTTCTGGTGCAGATCGTCTTCGAGCCATTCCACGACGTAGCTCTGCACACTCGGGGGGGCCGCAGGCGATGGAAAGGACGGCGGCCGCGGAGGGTCGTCGGGCACGACGATGATCTCCCAGTGCCACGCCTGCCCAGACGCCATTGGGTTGGCGGCGAAAAGCTGGACAGCGACGCTGCAGGACAGAGTTGGTTTTTGGACCGGCGTTTTCGGAAACTCGTTTTTACCGGCATCCGAAACTGTTGCAAACATCTCTCCCATCAGATTCGAAATTTTCTCTGAGCTGCTCAGTGATACAGTAGAGATCTAGAGTTCACAGCGGTCGACGCCCCCCAAGTCACTGCCGCCCGGGCTGTGTTCACGTATGTCGAATCACGATCGTCGCGGCCCCCTGAAGCCCGATCGAAGAGTTAGTCCCTCATGGCTACACAGAAGTGCGTGCACTACTTGTACATGAGGAGCGTGCCCTCGAAGCGCAGCTGGACGGTGATCGCGCCTCGTTGCTCGCTCCGCCCCGGGAGGCGCAGGGGCTCATCCTCGTACGTGTGCGTGCGCCCATCCATCAAAGGTGTGAGCTTGATCTCGGCGACCCCGATGAGGTCATCTCGGTAGTCGTCGTCCGACCGGCCGAATATGAACGAGTCACGATCCCACACCTCGAGCACGAGCCGCGTGAACGGGGCTTCGTCATTGTCGTAGATCCCGTCGCTCGAGGTCGCACCTCCCTCAAGGCGGAGCTCGAAGGCCTCATTCCAGTACGGCTCGCGCGAGTCGCGCACCACGCGCGTGCTCACGCGCCCGTACGCGCCCTCGGGCAATCTCGAATCGAGCAGCCCCACGCGCGCATAGTGACGAAACTTTGACGCCAGCTCGTGCAGCGCCGTCGGCCCGTAGGCGGCGGCCGCGGCGAATGCGCTGGCGAGCACGCCCTCGCCCATCCCAGCAGGGAGCATTCCGTACGCCAGACCGTATGCTAGAGGCGCCTGCTCAACCGCCGGCGCCGTGCTGGGCGCCGTGCTGGGCGCCGTGATGGGCGCCGTGCTGGGCGCCATCAGGTAGGCCACCACGTACGCATCTGACTGGTCGAGGCTGGCGGGGTCCGGATCGTCAAGGTTGGGCAGGCCGCTCGCACGCACGATCCGGAGCTGGAGGAAACGCGGGTCGAACCGATTCCACTGCTTCGTGAGCTGCTGCCAAGCCTCGATCCCGTGCCGGTTGACAACGTACCCCTGGCACCTGGCGAGCTCCCGAGATGAGCAGAGCTCCTCGAGCACCTGCCGGTACGGCTGCTGTAACGGCTGCAGTAACGGCTGCTGGGTACTCGAGGATGGACTGGTCGAGCTGAGGGACGCCTTGAGGGTAGCGTACCGCTCGCGCAGGCTCGCGGGCAGCAGCGCCACGACCTCTTCGTCCAACGGCTCGACACGTCGTCGTCGCACCAGCCACGCGACCGGCCGACGCAGCTCGCGATAGATCTCGTCGGCTCCCTGTCCAAGGACGAACCAAATTAATGAGCCTAATTAGGACGAACCAAAGGAGGAAGCGGAGCGCCACCGCTTGGGCGTTGGGTGGGTACGGAGGGGAGTCGGGGGCAGTCGGCGGGGAGATCGTAGGGAGATCTGAGCTCGCGAGAGCTCGCGCATCGCTTGGGCGTTGGGTGGGTACGGAGGGGAGATCATCGGGAGATCGGAGCTCGCGAGAGCTCGCGCACACCTTGCGGAAGATGAGCCAAATGAGGAAGCTGAGCTTGAGCTCATAGTAGATGGGTAGCCGCGAGAGCAACAGGTCATAGAAGCCCTCGGTGAAGGTGAGGAGCAGCGCAATGAGCCAAAAGGTGAGCCACTGCCGGTCATCATCGCCGCCGGGCGACTCGATCGCGAGCAACGAGCACCACAACCCATACACGTACAGGCCGAGCCCTACGTAGTTGGCAAGCATCCCAGTCCCCTCAGGGTCGAGAATGCAAGGCTGGTTGGGCTTGGCCTGGGAGCAGAGTGGCGGGCGCTGACGGAAGGCGGCGCCGAGGGCGCCGATCTCGGTGCTCACCAGATGGGTCATCCGCCTCCAGCTGGCGACGCCTGGCTTGAGCTGGCATCCGCCGGGGAACTGGTAGAAGCATGCCGTCTTGGGCGTGCAGCCGAGCGGCCCGCCCGTGCACGAGACCTGGCCAAACTCGTCGACCGCCGGGCAGAAGCCCGCTCCGTTGCACGGGAAGGCCGTGCTATTCTCCATCGCGCCGATGATTTTGCCGCACGTGCCGATGCATTGAGCCTTGAAGGGCAAGCCGAGGCATATTGTCTGGCAGTCAATCGTGCCGTCGTTGAGGGCGGTCACGTCGAGCTTGGCTAACATGATGCCGACGAGGACCGTGCACAGCTCGCACTTGGCACCCTGCGAAGGTGGCACTCGAAGGTGTGCGGCGGCCAGTCAGTAGACGTTGCAATTTCGATTCGCGAGCGCGCATCGAGTCTTTGGCTTCCGTACATCGGTGCCACGGATAGCGAGCCAGCTCAATTGCGAGACCTGCTTGATTTCCTGCCACTTGGCGACGGAGCCCATTCCGAGAGAGACGAGCGCCCACGGCGGCATGCGCAGCAGCGACACAACCGGGTTCCAAAACATGACTTCGGCTGGACCTTCCTAAAAGAGATTTGAGGTCCAGGAACTGCGGACCTCAGATTTGAACGAGGAAAATTACCGGTACATGTAACGTTAACGCGCACTTGTGGGAAACGTCGCTCGTTCCGGAACCGAACTGACCTGAAATGTTGAGACCGAGGTCGAAGCGTGCGCGCGCGTGCGCGTGCTCAGGTATGCGGCGCCGCTTGAGACGCCGCCTGCGCATGCCTCGTATCTGTAGCGCGAGCGTGTGGTCACTTTCGCGTGTTTCGAGTCTCGCAGGCTTCGGCGGGCTCCTCTCATGTCAACGAAATGGCTAGGGCGAGCGAACGAAACACCTGCCGCGGAGACAGGGGCTGATGGCAGCGAAGAGCATTCATTCTTGTTGAAGAGAATGAAGAGAATGGATTCGTTTCGTCGAAAAGTGGAGAACAATAAGACAATTGGAAGCCAGAAACTGGACTTCATATTAGCGAAGCGACACCGGGTCTTGATATTGGCACGCATCCTTCTGGCAGTGCCAGGACCCGCCTTTTTGACTTTCTCAGCCATTCAACACTTTGAGATCACTACCGTGACCGCGGGGTGGGCGTTGTCTGCGCCTATCACGCAGCTCGAGACTGGGCGAGAATTCGCGCTCGCTGTCGGGTTGATTACAATTCCGTTGTGGATTCTTTCGTTCCTCATTGCGCAGATCGAAAAGACTGCTCAGAAGTTCGCCAAAGGCAGCCGCGTGTTCGTGAAGCGCAGCAGCGGAGATGAGAGCTTTGGGTATGTGAAGAAGTACGATGCGAAGGAGCAACAACCATACACCGTGGAGCTTGAATCTGGTAAGGACGAGAAATTCGATGAGGCGGAGATCGAAAAGAAACCGGCTCAGAAGTTCGCCAATGGCAGCCGCGTGCTCGTGAAGCGCAGCAGTGGAGATGAGAGCTTTGGCTATGTGAAGGAGTACAACGAGAAGACGCAAGTCTACACGGTGAAGCTCAAAACTGGTCCGCCCGAGGAGCTCGATACTGGGGAGGGCTCCATGCGAGATGCTCTTGTGATCTCTCGTGAGCGTCTCGTGCGTCTCTGGAAATACTTCCTGAGTCTCTGGAAATGGGATCAACGGATCTGGACATGGCCAAAGGCCTTTGAGGCTGCTTTGTTTTGGGGCTGTGTCTTAGGGTACGCATTACTCTACCAAGCCGATTGGATCAGGGCGCTCCTCCTTTTTCTCCTTTTCGCCCCGTTCGTGATCGCACTGATTTTGTATATGGTCACAAAGATTGTGCAATCCATCATCGACTACCAATACAACCAAAAAGCCGAGTACCATACATTTGTGAACTTGCAAGCAGTTCGGCTCAGCATCCTGACCATCTTCGGCGTCTGTCTGACCGTCTATGCTGTGTCGGCAATGTCGCGGGTGGTCATTCCATACATTCTGGTGGTACCCTTTGTGGAGCTCTCACTCAGTGGCATCACCTGTACGGACCGGGACGCGTTCTGGACTGCGTTTAACGCTTCGTTCGAGAGCTTGAATGCTAGCTGCCGTGCCCTGCCCAATTGCGGTTACGCTTCGTTCGAGAGCCTGTGCCAGGCCGTGCAGTACGCACCAATGGTGCAAGCCGTGAGCGTCGACTTGGTCATTGTTCTCATCTTCAATTGGGTAGCGTGGGTGCTTGGCTCGCTGCTCGTCTTTGGAACTGGCCGTGCAAGCCAAAAGAACGGCTACACGCAACTGCTCTCCAAACACATGCTCGTCGCCATGGTGCTGGGCCTTGGGCAATTGATGAGTGCGTGCTACTCACTCGTGCGCCTCCTTACTCTCGTGCCCATGCTGCGGCTGCCGCGCCCGGCTGCCTACTTTGACGATAAGGGGTTGATGTATTGGGAGCTACCCTTCTTCTGCTACGATACGTGCACATTAAACTATTATTGGGTTAGCATCTTCGTGCACGTGCTCATCGCCGTTGCGCTCAACTTTGACTTCCTCAAAAAGTATGCATCGGCCATCGGCGCCGGAGACCAAGCAGCCATCGAGAAGCTCAAAGAGAAGATGAGGGAGGAAGGCGAGTGGAGCGACGAGGCTCCATATTTCTATTTCATTCCTGCTAAATTTGTAGAGGAGTGCACGACCCGATGGTTGCCTCCCATGCAGGAGCTGCGTCGCTACGGTCACCTAGAAATGAAAGAAATCCGTCTCGTCGACGCGTTCGAACAGGCGGAGGAGGAGGAGGAGGAGGAGGCACCGCTGGCAAAGGAGGAGGCGGCGGTCGAGAAGGTGCGGGCCCAGAAGGCGGTCAATGCCAAGGACATTGGCAAGGGCATCGACGCGTCAAATCAAGCGGCCGATAAGGAAGCGGCCGATAAGGAAGCGGACAAGAAGGAAATTCAAGGCATCGACATGGGCGATGGCACCGACGTGTTCAAAATCAAGAACATCAAGGACGTCCTCTTCGTCAGCCATCGCTGGGAAGAGCCTGGTCGGCCCGATGTCAACGGGGTGCAGCTGCAGGCCATCAAGGAGTATCTCAAGGAACACCCCGAGATCAAATGGGTCTGGTTCGACTATTCATCGATGCCCCAGAAAATCGGTGGCATCGACGCTCGGACTCAAAAGGAGAGGGCCGAGTTCCAACTGATGCTCGAATGCATCCCCAACCTCTACCTGACCGCGCAGGTCCTCATTCTCCTCGATGGGTCGTACGCGTCCAGGTTCTGGACGCTGACGGAGGCATGGTGCTCGATGCAGACGGCCACAAAAGACGGGCTTAAGAATTCTATTTCCTCAACGGAGGATGCTGACTTCACGGGCTCGGATGTAAAAGTCGGGTCGAGATGCACGATTAAGTGCATCCACAACGCAGCTAAAGATACGACAAGCAAAGGTCTTGTTGATCTGGTTGCCACTAAGACGCCTGTGGAAATTTATGGAATCCTCGAGAAGCCAGACGTGGGCGTCACCAACGCAAAGGACAAGGAGACCATGCTGCCCAAGATCCTGAAGATCGATGAAGATGTCATTGAGGGCTTTGAGAACGGCTTTAAGAAGCTGCAGAGCGAACATCAGAGCCCTTCACAGCCAAACTCGGGAAAGCTTTCTCCCAAAAAGTCTCGGGTGGCTCCTTCGGACTCCACAGGTGATGTCACTGCCTTCAATGACCAGTGAGTCATACATAGTGTATGGCCCACACACACCGGTCACCGCGAATGCGCGGCGGACCAAGCCGGTAAATGCGAGGATGCGAGACGGGTGACGCATGACGGGTGACGCGTGACGGCCCAGCCCAAATTGCTCTCGTCATCGAGTGGGCGTCCGTGGCGGGGCGCTCGGCGACGGACGGCCCGTCGAGGTCTCGAGGACGACAGCAAATATTGGGCCGGGTGACGCCCCAGGGCCCAGCGCGGGCGGCGGTGGCGCGGGGTCCGTGCGCTCGACCCGTTAATTACGGTTCCAGTTGCTGACGCATGCTGACGGTTTTCCTTCATGTTTTCCTTACTGGGCCTTTTTTCCCTTGTGTTGACCGAGGGGAGCGGAACCGTCCGATTTGAGACGGTGGTCTGCTGGGGCGTGTCGGTCGCGAGCGCGGCCGCGGGGGATTCGCGATGAAACTGACTATGTGACTGACTGACTGACTTTTTTTCCAGCAGTTAGGTCCTCGGAATATCGATGCCAATCTTCGCGCACGCGGGCAGTAACGCCACCAGTTTCGCGTCTTTCGTGCCGTGAACGTTCACGCCCACACAAAAGGGAAAATTTACCCGCTTAACGCTTCCCAGAGCGTGTCTAAGATTCGGTTGCCGGTCTTCACTGTGTCCTGTTTCACTGTTAACAAGAAAGCCCAAAATGGCGCTCTTTTCGACGATCTCGACGATCGCCATTGCCTTTGAACCGTCCACAGCTGCCTCAGTATGCGCACCGCGCACCTTTCGCAGCACGCCTGTGCTAGCCTCTGTAGCTGATTTCTCGGGCGAGTGGTGCATGGATCTCAAGGCCTCCGACTCGCTGGGCCCATTGTTGCGCGAGCTCGGCGTGTCTCGCATGCTTGCGGCGGTCGTCACGAGACTAGCCGTCACGCAGCGCATCGTGCAGACCGGTAGTACCGTGACTATTGAGGTGAAGACTCCGCTCTCGGCGGAGACGCTAGAGCTCAATCTGGATGGATCTGAGGCCCTGCTGCCTGGGGTCACTGGTGGCTGTACGAGAGCTTCGACTAGGTGGCTCGACCGAGAGCGGATTGAGACCCGGCAGTGCGTTGACCAGAGCGGGCGCCTCGACGATCCCGATGCGCGCCTCTTCGTCACCACGCGCTCCTTGTTTGACGCCGGCGCGGGGCTCCTCGAGGACTGCGCGGTGGTGGCGCGGAGCTCAGGCGAGGTCATGAAGCCCAGGGCGACTGCAAAGCGCATCCTGCGGCGGGTGGTACCCAGCCGCGCATCTACGACGAGCATGCTCATGCCTGGATTGCAGTGCAGCGAGGATGACGGCAGCGTGCTCACCGAGAGCAGTGTGGAAGCGGCGCTGAGCGACCTGCGAGAGCAGGCCAAGGCCTTTTTCGGGTGCCATCCCGAATCGCTTGCGATCGGAATCACGGGTGACGTCACGCTGCTGCATCTCGACGGGCCATGCGTGGTGGTTCAGTTGAGTGGTGCCTTCTGGCATCGGCGCGAGACGGTGCTCGCAAACACGGCCGCCTTCTTGATGAGACGAATCCCCGAGATTGCCGAGGTGACGGTGCCCGACGAGGAGACGTTGCTCGATGTGCTCCGCGACGAGGAGACGGGCGAGATCATCGAGGACCGGCGCGCGCCTGACTTGACTGGCGACCGGCAGACGCTCATCTACCAGGGCATTGATCCGGACACGCGCGGGCCGTTCGCGAGCGGGTACGGCGGCTTCCGCGTCGGTGGTTCGATCTTTTCGTAGTTGAGAGAGGAGGAGCGAGGCGCGCGGCGCGCGCGCACAGCGCAGCAGTCACACAGGGCCATGAAGCCCAATGATCTTGGAAGAGGCTTGTGAGAAAGAAATCAAAACCGGTCTCTAACTAAAGCGGCAGGTCATGCTATGCCTACTGCAGCGCTCACCCTCACGTCAGCGCTCAAATGCCATCGCTCGGCCCGACGGCATCGGGCATGCCGCGAACCTGATCGGATTCTCCACGCACCGCGCCGCCACACGCCGCCGTCGGACTCTCCGAATGTATCTCCGTCTACGCCTCGGCGCTCGGCTCTGCGGCGCTCTGTCCACCCTCGGGCGGGGGTCCACCGGTGTGTGCCAGGGCATTGGTGTTTCGTCACAAATCGTACCGTTCCCGAATAGAAGTTCGATTGCGGAATTCGTCCGATCTCAGGCATCTGTTTCCCCCATGGTTTCCCCCCGTCCCGCCCAAGACGCAAGAGACCAAGAACGGACCGCGCGCGCCCCGCCCGCCGGCCCGTCACCAGGCCCAATTGCTGTCGTCAGAGAAGCGCTGGCGGGCTCTGAACCCCCCTCAAACCACCTCGAAGCCTGGGTCAGCTCTGACTTGTCGATCAATCCGTTCTTGTCCGAGTCCATCATCACGAAGAGGGAATCAACAGCCTTGTCGCTCGTGTCCGGCACGCCACTCTCGTTCTTGAGCAGCTGGGTGAGCGCTGGAGGGCTCTGAGGGCTCTGCAGCTTCTTAACGCCGTTCTTAAAGCGCTCAATGACATCTTTATCGATCTCCAGGATCTTGGGCAGTATGGTCTCCTTGTCCTTTGCGTTGGTGACGTTCACGTCCGGCTTCTCGAGGATTCCATGCATTCCTTCCGGTGTCTGTGTGGAGACAAGATTCACAAGACCCTTGCTTGTCGTATCTTTAGCTGCGTTGTGGATGCACTTAATCGTGCATCTCGACCCGACTTTTACATCCGAGCCCGTGAAGTCAGCATCCTCCGTTGAGGAAATAGAATTCTTAAGCCCGTCTTTTGTGGCCGTCTGCATCGAGCACCATGCCTCCGTCAGCGTCCAGAACCTGGACGCGTACGACCCATCGAGGAGAATGAGGACCTGCGCGGTCAGGTAGAGGTTGGGGATGCATTCGAGCATCAGTTGGAACTTGGCCCTTTCCTTGAGAGAACGAGTGTCGATGCCACCGAAACTACCGATTTTCTGGGGCATCGATGAATAGTCGAACCAGACCCATTTGATATCAGGGTGTTCCTTGAGATACTCCTTGATGGCCTGCAGCTGCATCCCGTTGACATCGGGCCGACCAGGCTCTTCCCAGCGATGGCTGACGAAGAGGACGTCCTTGATGTTCTTGATTTTGAATGCGTCGGTGCCATCGCCCATGTCAATGCCTTGAATTTCCTTCTTGGCCACCGCATTCTCGGCCGCCGCCTTCTCGGCCGCTTCCTTCTCGTCCGCTTGATTCGACTCGTCGATGCCCTTGCTATTGTCCTTGCCATAGACCACATTCTCTGCCGCCGCCTTCTCGGCCGCCGCCTTCTCCTTTGCCAGCCGTGCCTCCTCCTCCGCCTGTTTGAACGCGTCGACGAGACGGATTCGTATCTTTTCCAGGTGACCGTCGTCGAGCAGCTCCTGCATGGGAGGCAACCATCGGGTCTTGCACTTTTTCACAAATTTTGCAGGAATGAAATAGAAATATGGAGCCTCGTCCCTCCACTCGTCCTTTTGCTTCATCTCGTCTATGAGCTTATCGATGGCTGCTTGGTCTCCGGCGCCGATAGCCGATGCATACTTTTTGAGGAAGTCAAAGTTGAGCGCAACGGCGATGAGCACGTGCACGAAGATGCTAACCCAATAATAGTTTAATGTGCACGTATCGTAGCAGAAGAAGGGTAGCTCCCAATACATCAACCCCTTATCGTCAAAGTAGGCAGCCGGGCGCGGCAGCCGCAGCATGGGCACGAGAGTAAGGAGGCGCACGAGTGAGTAGCACGCACTCATCAATTGCCCAAGGCCCAGCACCATGGCGACGAGCATGTGTTTGGAGAGCAGTTGCGTGTAGCCGTTCTTTAGGCTTGCACGGCCAGTGCCAAAGACGAGAAGCGAGCCGAGCAGCCACGCTACCCAATTGAAGATGAGAACGATAGCCAAGTCGACACTCACAGCTTGCACCATTGGTGCGTACTGCACGGCCTGGCACAGACTCTCGAACGAAGCGTAACCGCAATTGGGCAGGGCATGGCAGCTAGCATTGTCGCTCTCGAACGAAGCGTTAAACGTAGTCCAGAACGCGTCCCGGTCCGTACAGGTGATGCCACTGAGTGAGAGCTCGACAAAGGGTACCACCAGAATGTTTGGAATGACCACCCGCGACATTGCCGACACAGCATAGACAGTCAAACAGACGCCGAAGATGGTCAGGATGCTGAGCCGAACTGCTTGCAAGTTCACAAATGTATGGTACTCGGCTTTTTGGTTGTATTGGTAGTCGATGATGGATTGCACAATCTTTGTGACCATATACAAAATCAGTGCGATCACGAACGGGGCGAAAAGGAGAAAAAGGAGGAGCGCCCTGATCCAATCGGCTTGGTAGAGTAATGCGTACCCTAAGACACAGCCCCAAAACAAAGCAGCCTCAAAGGCCTTTGGCCATGTCCAGATCCGTTGATCCCATTTCCAGAGACTCAGGAAGTATTTCCAGAGACGCACGAGACGCTCACGAGAGATCACAAGAGCATCTCGCATGGAGCCCTCCCCAGTATCGAGCTCCTCGGGCGGACCAGTTTTGAGCTTCACCGTGTAGACTTGCGTCTTCTCGTTGTACTCCTTCACATAGCCAAAGCTCTCATCTCCACTGCTGCGCTTCACGAGCACGCGGCTGCCATTGGCGAACTTCTGAGCCGGTTTCTTTTCGATCTCCGCCTCATCGAATTTCTCGTCCTTACCAGATTCAAGCTCCACGGTGTATGGTTGTTGCTCCTTCGCATCGTACTTCTTCACATACCCAAAGCTCTCATCTCCGCTGCTGCGCTTCACGAACACGCGGCTGCCTTTGGCGAACTTCTGAGCAGTCTTTTCGATCTGCGCAATGAGGAACGAAAGAATCCACAACGGAATTGTAATCAACCCGACAGCGAGCGCGAATTCTCGCCCAGTCTCGAGCTGCGTGATAGGCGCAGACAACGCCCACCCCGCGGTCACGGTAGTGATCTCAAAGTGTTGAATGGCTGAGAAAGTCAAAAAGGCGGGTCCTGGCACTGCCAGAAGGATGCGTGCCAATATCAAGACCCGGTGTCGCTTCGCTAATACGACGTCCCGTTTCCGGCTTCCGACCTTATTTTCCTTTTCCAGCTTTCGATCAAACGAATCCACTCTCTTCAACAAGAATGAACGCTCGTCGCCGCCATCAGCCCCTGTCTCCGCGGCGGGTGTTTCGTTCGCCCGCCAGAGCCATTTCGTTGACCACATGAGAGGAGCCCGCCGGAGCGTGCGAGACACGAAAAGATCGCGGCGAGGGACGAGTTGGCGTCTTTGAGCGTGGAGGGCCGACGCGTCGATCGAGGACCTCTGTTGGCACGTGGACCTTTGCAACTTCTGCACGGTACCGGTAAAAAGACACGGTACTGTACCTTGGCAGCGGCCGATGAAAACTCAAAGAAGATATTTCACACTCTTTTCATACTCGTCCGAAGACGTGACTCGCGGGATGTGGATCGTCGAGCCTGGTGCCGCTCTATGCGCTAGCACCGACGATGACAGCGATTACGAGCTACAAACCGGCGGAGAGGAAGCGGCTGGCATTGGAGAGGAAGCTCACGACGAGGCCGAAGGCGAGGACGACGACGACGACGACGACGACGAGGAGGAGGAGGAGGACTCTGATTCTGGCAATGTGCCGCAGGTTCCTCAGCGCCCTCGTCCGGCGGCGCCGCGCTACTGGACCACCACCGCCACAAATCCGACCACCCAGGCCTTTGCACCGCCACGTAAGATCCACGACGTGTGCTACCTGTGTGCGGGTACCGACCATCACTCGGCCGAGTGCCCGGAGGAGATGTGCCTGATCTGCCTGCAGCCTGGTCATGGCTACAAATCGTGTCCAGAGGGCGGGCGCATCTGCGTGTGCAACAACTGCGGGCGCGTCGGTCACCAGCGTGCCGCTTGCCCGGAGCTCGGCAAGCCAGCACCCGACGTGTCGCAGTGCCGCTGCCTGTCTTGCGGCGAGCTCGGCCACATCGACTGCTCGCCATTCGAGCAGCGGCCGCGGCGCGTGAGCTGCTTCAACTGCGGCACCAAGGGCCACGCTGCCGCAGACTGCGGCCGCGATGGGTACGACCGATGGCATCGGCTGTTCGCCTCAGCTCTTGGCTCGCGCGGCGGTAACTATGGGAAAGGGGGTGGCGACGGCGGAGGCAAGGGCAAAGGAGGCGGCGATGGCGATGGCAAGGGCAAACGCCGAGGAGCTGGCACCACGCTCTCTAATCACGTAGGGTCGGCGCCTGCCCGTTTTTCCGGCGGCAAGGGCGACGGGCGCGGCGGCGGGCGGGGCGGCGACGGCGGCAAGGTGGGCTCTCGAACCGGCTTTGCACAGAGAGCCCAAGCGAGCTTCGGTGCACAATCTCAACAATCTCCACAAAGATCTGCGCAGCACGCCGCCGGCTCTCACGAGGCCCATCATCTAGCAAGAGAGGGCAATCGCAGGCCGCAAGGCAAAAAGGGCGGCAAGTGGAGTGATAGCATGCCGGCGCCGCAGGGCGAGGGCAAGAGCAAAGGCGCGAGCTGGGGCGTCGAGGGCAACTTCGAGCACGAGTACCGACGCAAGCCGAGTGGCACCCATACCCTCAGCCGGGGGATTCAAAAAAAGTCTAAAGGCAACAAGGGTGGTTCGGGGCCGTCAATGGCCGATTTGATTGCGCGTGGTCGGAAGAACCAAAAGAAAGGAGGCGGGCGATGACCTTCCTGCGCTTCTGGTCACAAGTGTAAAGAATGTGAGTGGTGCGGCGTCCGGACCGTCACGACCCGGCGCTGGCGCTGGCCGACGGGAGTGTCTGGTCACCCAGAGGAGCTCGTATATCCTACGATACGTGCGACGGAGATATTTCGAATAAAGCTGACAAAATCAGAGTCACCCCACGCCCAGCTCAGCCCCCGACGACAGGACCGCACCGCCGCACGGCATGGCCGAGTGGAGGTCGGACTTGGGCGGGGGAAGACGCGCAATACAATGGCGAGCACAGTCACCCGCACGGCCAAGCTGGCACCCCTGCCAGACCGCAAACAACACGATGGCGGCAGCCGAAGAGCAAATACGTGAAGACGCGTGTGAGACGAAGCCCAGCGCACCCGCCGCGCTCCCACAGACCTTGACCGCCCAGACAGACACGCCCCCGCTCCATTCAGCGCCCGCCGCGCGCGTCTTCTTTTCGCTCCTCATGGCGCCTGCTTCCACGCGTGCTCGAGGCACTTTGTGAGCATGTCTATCTCGCGCTGCGCCTCGAGCAATTGGCAGCGCGCCTCGTCGCGAAGCTCACGCAGCGCCGCCGGGTCGCCCACACTCCCGTCGGCCAGCGCCAGCGGCGCCGCCTCTGTCGAGGCCTGGAGCAATACCTCGAGTGCGTCGCGGCCCGCACCCTCGGGGATGGGCACGCCACGGCCGCGCAGATCCGCACGCAGCTGCGACGTCGTCATGTGGCGCACACTCGCGGGCGGCGCGCGCGCGACGGCCGGCTGCGGCGCCGTGCCCGCCGGCGAGGCCGCGCTGCAAGCCACGAGCCACAGCCGCCAGGCGAGCATGAGCGCGGGAGCGTCCGCGAGTGGCCACGCATGGATGGGTTGGAGCGCCGAAGAGAGCTTGGAGGTGGCCCAGCCGCGGCAGAGGGCGCGTGCCTCTTGTCGCTGCGCGAGAAGCAAGATCTGCCACTCCGAGATCTGCCACTCCGAGATCGCAGAGCCCTCGGCCGGCGCAGCGCAGTTGGACCGCGGCGGAGTCGGCGGCGGTGGCGGCGGCGGCTGTCCCCGTGCGTCACCGCCGCCATCTCCACCGACGAGGCACGCACGCTGCCAGCGCCGGAGCGCGGACGCCTCCGAAAGCCGGCTCCGCCCCGCCAGGTACGCGTACAGCGTACACGTGGCCCAGCCTGCGCGCGTCTGGTGCAGCTCCCGGCACTGAGATTGCGTCAGGCGAGCTGTGCGGCTGAGCTGCTGACGGGCAGACGTGCTGGCCGCATCGAGCTCGGCCGCATGGGCCGACGCTAGGGAACTCGAGGCAGCGGCACTCGCGGTGCGCTCCTCATGTAACTCGGCCTCGAGGGTCTCGATGCGCACGTTCTGCAGCGCGCTCGTCTCCTCCACCGTCCGGCAAGCCGCCACCGCCGCCGCCGCCGCCGCCTCCGCCTCCCGCACACGCCGTTCGGCATCGTCTGACAGCCCCGCCGCCGCCGCCGTAGGCATGCGCGAGGCAGGTGCAGCGGCGGTCGTGAGGGCGATCGTGGCGGCCTCGGCGGCGGACATGCCTCGGGCGGCCGCCTTCCATGCACCAAAGGCCGCAGCGCTGCGCAGGAGCAGAGCAGAGCGCAGCCAGCCGTGCAGCTTGCAGCAGCTCCAGCTACTAGTCGCGTGGGTCAGTTCGGCCGACGCCACCGCCAGTGCGGCGCGGAACTCAAGGCGAGTGTCCTCGAACGCCGCCGCAGACGCCGCCGACGCTGACGCCGCCGCCGCCGCCGCGCCACTGCCGACATCGGTCGAGGACGCCGCCGCCCCCGCCCGCGCCGCCCCCTCCTCCGCGCGAGCCGCCGTCGCCCGTGCCTCGGCGGCCGCCGCCTCGGCGTCGCTTGCGCGCGCCTCTGCCGCCGCAAGCTGCTGCCGCATCTCCGCCTCGCGTTTAGCCCAAGCCGAGGCCTTGGTAGGCGAGGGTTCCGTCTGCGCCTGCGCCGCTCGTAGCTCGGCCACAGTTGCTTGGGCAGCCTTGAGCTCTGCGGTCAGCTCGCGCACACGAGACTCGGCCGTCTCTGCGGCCTCCTCGGCGGCCGTCGCGGCCGCGGCTACCCTCGCAGCGGCCGCGGCCGCGGCCGCCGCGTCTGCCTTGTCGGCCGCCGGCTGGTTCGCCGCCGCCGCCGCCGCTGCCGCCGCCTCCGCCGCCTCGGCCTTCTTCTCAGCCTCGATGAGCTTCTTCTGGAGCTTCTCCTTCTCCTCTGTCGCGCTCTCGAGCTTTCGCACGGCGGCCGCTGCGCGCACCTCCGCTGCCGCCGTCTCGGCTTGGGCCGTCTTCACACGCGCCTGCATCTTGGCCCGCTCCTCTTCGGCACGGGTATCCTTGGTCTGCAGATCGTCAATCTCCTTGGAGAGCTTCTCGGCTGTCTCAGTCGCCTCCTCGGCGCGCTTCTTCCATTCCGCCGCGGAGCCCTCGCCCTTCTTGAGCTTCTCCTGCGTCTCGCGCAGTGCAGCCGCCGCGCTCGTGCGCAGCCCCTCCGCCTCGGCCTCGGCGCTCTCGACGCGCGACCGGAGCATCAGGAGCTCAAGTGAGGCGGCGGTCAGCTCCGAGGTGGCCTGCACCATCTGCTGCCCACGCGCCTCGGCCTCGTCGGTCGCCTCCTTCGCATGCGCCTCTGCTCGCCGCCGCTGCTCCTCCGCCTGTCGCCGCTGCTCCTCCGCCTGTCGCCGCTGCTCCTCCGCCTCGGCTGACAGGCGCTCCGCCGCCACGCACCGGCGTTCCGCCGCCTCTGCCTGCGCGAGCGCCACAGCCGCGCGGCTCTCGGCGGCTGCGAGGTCGGCCGACGAGACAGTCTCGCGGGGTGGGGACGGGACCATGCCACGACGCTGCTCCTCAGCTTGGAAGGTGAAGGATTGCTTCTCAGCCTCGACGGCTCGGCGCTCAGACGCGATCGCCTGCCTCTCGGCGAGGGCCGTGCGCTGCTCCGCCGCCTTGCACTTCGCCTCCGCCATCAACCGCCCCTGCTCATACTCATGCACCTTCGCCTCGGCCGCCACGGCCGCCGCCTCCGCCGCCTGGAGCGCCGCCGCCATGTCCTCGTGCTCTTGCTGGCGGACCTGCCCCGCGCCTCGCGCCGTGCCGAGCTCGCGCGCGAGCCGCGCCGCCTCCGTTTGAGCCTCGTTCAGGCTCGCCTCAGTCTCGAGCAGCTGCTCCTCGAGCTTGCGGAGCGCCGCCTCCTTCTCCGCGACGCGCTGCTCGGTGCTCGCCAGCCTCGCCTCCGCCGTGGACATTTTGCGATCCGTAAGGCTCTTGTTCTCCCGCACGCGCTCCTCGGCGGCATCGAGGCGCTGCTTCATCTCGTCGAGCTCCGCCTCGAGGGCACGCACGCGCTGCTGTGCCGCCTTGCCCTCGGCCAGGACGCGTGCCTTGTCTGCCTTGTCCGCCGCCTCGCGTTCGGCCGCCGCCTCCGCCGCCTCCTTGGCCAGCTCGGCCGCGGCCTTCGCCGCCTCCGCCTCCGCCTTCGACACGGTGTCCTTGGACTGGCGCTCGAGCCGCTCCCGCAGCGCCGAGACGGCGCGCGAGTGCTCCACCTTGGCCGCGTCGGCCGTCTCCTCCAGAGTGCGCACCTGCTGCTGCAGCTCCCTGACCTCCGTGTCGCGCGTCTCCAGGGAAGCCAACAGCGTGTCGACCCTCTGCAGCACCGCCTGCTCGCGTCTCTTCGCGTCTTCCGAGGCACGCTCGGCTGCATCCAATAAGCTCTGCTTCGCCTCCGCCGCGATCAGCTTCGCGTGCAGTGCTTGGCGCGCGTCCACCTCGGCCGCGAGCCGGCGCGCGAGCTGTGTGTGTCCTTCGACCAGCTTGGTCCGCTCTGCGCGCCAAGCGGCCGCACGGGACGCGAGCTCTGCACTTGCCTCGGAAGTCGTCTCTGTAGGCTGCGCGTCAGCCGAGAGCGAATCCGCGGCGAGCGCCTCGGCGGCACGCGCGCTCTCGGCGATCGCCGCGCGGGCTCCCACGAAGTCGTAAGTCGACGCCGCGCCCAGCGCCGCCGCCGTCGCATGCGTCGCGGTGCCAGAGTTGCGCAGGGCACTCAGCCCGGTCGGTGGCAGGGGCGGCACAGTGCCAGCGGACAAGAAAGCGAGCTCCCCCTCATCCTTCCACGATTGCGAAAACGAGGGCGGCAGCGGCGGTGGCGGCTGCGGCTGGGGCGGCGGCGCCGTGGTCGCAGATGGCGGCAGCGACGGCGGAGGTTGTGGCTGCGCCGTTGTCGCGAAGGGCAGCGACGATGGCGGCGGGTACGTTGGTGGGGGGACCGGCGGCGGCTGCGCTGGCGGCGGCTGCGCCGCGCCGTCGTGCACGGCGGTGCGCAGCGCGCTCAGCTCCTCCTGCAGCCGTTCGAGGCGCATCCGGCCCAGCTGCGACGTGACGCCACCCGCCTGCAGCACTCCAATGTGTCTCTGCAGCTCTGCCAACCGAAGTCTCTGCTGCTCGCGCACCCGCTCGCTGCTCGCGGCGGCGGCGGCGGCGGCGGACGCGGCGGACGCGTAGCACCCATGCGGCGGCGGCGGAGGGGCGGGCGGCGGCGCGTCGATGGCTGCCGCGTAGGCGCTCGAAGCAGCGGCCGCGGCCGCTGTGGCTGCGGCCGCCGCCGGTGGCATGAGTCCCGCCGTCATCATCGGCAGCGGCTGCGGCGGCGGCGGCAGCTCATACGACGCCGCGCCATAGCCGGCCGGCCCGCTCGACAGATCGATTGAGAGCCCCTGTTGCCTCGCGCGCAGCCGCGAGAGCTCCTCTCGATGGCGGGCCTCCTCCTGCGCCCGCTCGGCTGCAAGCTGCTCCAGCCGACGCGTGTAGTCGCCGCCCGCGCTGCCCAGGGCGCCATTGGCGCTCGGGTCAGCGCGGGCCGGGGGCGTGCCGAAGGCGCCGCTGCGCGCCGCGTCGAGCGCTGCATCGCGCGCGGCTGCCGCCGCTGTCGCCGCCGCCGACGTGCCCCCGAGCGGTGAGCCAAAATTGGTCGGCTTCTTGCCGGCGCTATACTGGCTCAGCACTTCCTCGAGCTGCGACACGCGCCGCTGCGAGGCAAGGCGCTCCTGGGCGCGCTCTTGCATGAATTGGCGCAGCTTGCGTGCGTACGACTCGCTCATGGACGCGGCCACCTGCTGCTCGACGGATGGCGCCTCAAAGCCGGCACCACGGCCTCCTGGACCACCGAGAACGGGCGCAGGCACTCCGAACTGGGACTCAGCAGGATGCGCCGGCGGTCGTGAAGATCCCGAGCTCCGAGCGGACTGGCTCAACCCGCCAGTCCGAGGCGTGCGAGCCGATGGCATTGTTCGGCAGTGAGGCTACCTCGTCACCCGCCACTACCGGCAAACATGACCGATCATTCACACCAACGCCCACAAGAAAAACATGTTCATTCACAACACACCAACACTATATACAACACATACAAAGCAAAACTCAACTACGTGAAGGGCAACAGTCAACCACGTCACATTCGCTTCATTCTAAAGATCTAAACATGTTTACGCGCCTTCGCGCAAGCCGACTCGGTACCGTTCTGGCGTTAGGTCGCGTCGCTCGCGGTAACGCTTGTTGTCGAGTATTTCAAGTGAGACCAATTTTGACGAAACGCAACTTTCCTGCGGACTCACCTTGGCCCTATGCACCTTGGCCCTATGCGTCAGGCCGTCCTCCTTGCGTGCTGCTGCATCCTCAGGGCTCCCGTCGGTGCGTCGGCGTTCAGCGTACTCGGCGCCGTCTCCAGAGGACTACAGGAGCTCTTCAAGCACCCGAAGTGCAGCGTGGACGCGTACCGCCGAAACGGTTTCGCTGTCTGTCCAAATTTGTTGAACTCGACCGAGCTCCAAGGGCTGCGCACGGAGATGACAAAGATTGCGCGTGGGCAGCTGGGCGAGGTGGCCGGGCTCTCGACCAACTTGCCGAGCAATGAGTCGGAGGCTGCGACCATTGGTCGCTACCTCGCGTTCCACCATCCGCACAAGCTCTCGTCGGTGCTGCAAGCGACGCTGCGGCACAAACGCATCGTGGCGGTGCTCCGAAAGCTCCTGGGCACTCCGAACATCAAGGCGATGCAGAGCATGTATTTTGTCAAGGGGCCGGGAAAGCCGGGCCAGGCGTGGCACCAGGACGAGCACTACATCCCGACGCGCGATCGCTCGCTGGTCGGCGCGTGGCTCGCGGTCGAAGACGCAGACGTGCACAACGGCTGCCTCTGGATGCACCCCGGCTCTCACCGCGCAGGCGTCCTCTACGCCATGGGTGCCCACGACGACGCACGATTCGACGCGACGGGTGAGGCGCACAGCTTCCCGTATGCGCGCGAGGGCGGCGAGCCGTGCGAGGTGCGTGCGGGCACGGTGATCTTCTTCAACGGCTACGTGCTCCATCGCTCGCTGCCCAACACAACGCCCAATCGCACACGGCAGGCGCTGGTGGTGCACTACATGAGTGCCGAGTCGCTGCTGCCATGGGACGCGGATGGGACTATCGTGCCCAAGCCCGACGACAACCGCGACGTGGTCCTCGTCTCCGGGACCGACCCGTACAGCTTCAAGGGCTATGTGGACAATCTCACCCGCCCCTTTATCCGGGCGGACAAGGGAAGCTTCGGGAGGGACGGGAGCCGCGGCGCTGCCGCGATTCTGTTGGGCGGTACATCTAAGAGCTCTTGAACCCTTCTACCAAGCCACCCATGGTCTAAGAAGTAACAGCACGAACACAGACCGCTGGACCAACCATGACCAGCCACATACGATGTCAGCAACGACCAAGTGTCAACTCCAAAAACATTGTTAAACACTTCGTCAAGCTTCAAAAACACCGGGGGGAGCCGGGACACACGGGACAGTCGACAAAAAGACACACACTGACGAGCGAGATTCAGTATTGTGTTGACCGAGAGGTGCGCGGAGCCGCGGAGTCGCCTTTATTGAGACGGTGTAGCGAGCGTGGGGGGACCGCGACGAAACTGACTGACTGACTGACTGAGACACACAGATCACACACAAACAACCTCAGAACCGAACCGTCTCACCGATGCAAGAGCGAGCGCGCGCACGACCAAGCCACACCACCACACCAGCACACCACACGGCGGCCTTCTCAAGAGAGGCCACCGGCCCAGAAACCGCGACCGGTGCCCGTCGCGCGGGCCGTCGTTTTCCGTTATCTTCAAACCCGTAGTTTCGTCAAGTGCGGGTCGGCACCTCCGGGCCGCCCGCTCTTCTATGCTGTCGCACGTTCCCGCGTCGGGGTTCATGCTGATTCAACTCTTCCTCGGTGTCGCCACAAGTGCCGCCGCCGACGTCGGTGCCGGTATCCCCGTCATTCACACGCGTTCCACCAACGGTAGCCGCTTCAACTGTACGGATCTGCGCGTGCCACCACCGACCACCAATGTCTCTAAGCTCCACCCAGGGCACGTGGGATACGTGTTGGCAATGGGCGATTCTATCAGCGCTGCATTTGCAGCCCGCGGCACACCCTTCGAGGACCGTGACATCTCGTGGTCGATTGGCGTTGGGTCCGCCGAGCAGCTCACCTTCCCATTCATGCTCTCGCAATACGGTTCCCGCCCAGTCCGTGGCCAGTCCACAGAGAGGCGCATACCAGCGAAAGTGTGGAAGCTTCCGGACGGAGACTACCACCCGCGCACGGATTTCCTCAACGTGGCGGAGTCGTCGGGCGCCGTCCACCGCGGCAGCATGGTTCAGCAGTGGGAATACATCCAAGAGCAGGTGGCCGACACGGGCAAGTACCCCGGCTTCGACGAGGCGTGGAAGGTACTCACGGTTTGGATGACCGCGAACGACGTTTGTGGCGCGGGAGATAGTTGCAAGCACGCCATCGACAGCAAGGACCTTGAGAAGTGGGTGAATGGGACGGACGCGCTGCTGCGCAACGTGTCGATGGCATTCAGGAACGTCTACGTCAATCTGATCTCCACCCTCGACCTGTCGAGCATCCATCGGCTGCAGCAGCAGAAGCCTTATTGCAAGACCTTGCACACGCTCATCGATGAGTGCGGCTGCATCGACCGTGGCAACCAGACCGAGCTAGCTAACCTCGACATGAACGTGCACACGATGAACAATGCGCTGCACGGCCTGGCGGCCAAATGGCACGCCGAGCTGACGAACCCGACGACGGGGCGTGCGGACATGGCGGTGGTGGTACAACCTTTCCAGGAGGGCATCGGACCCACGCTTGACGGAACCTTTCTCAACCGAATGGACTGCTTCCATCCCTCCGCGTACGCTCATGAGGACCTCGCGATCGGTAAGCCTACGCTGCCGGCCCACTCCCATGCCCAACACAGTGCCTTGAGAAGGAGGCTGCCCCTCCCTGTGCCTCTTTCTCCCTGCCTCACTTGCTCGGTGAGTCGAGACGTCGGTGCTCGCAGGGCTGTGGAACTCGATGCTCTGTGTGGACGGCCGCCAGCAGCGCTGTGGGCAAGCTTTCACGCCGTCCATGGCCGTCACGTGCCCCACAGTCGATTCGATCTTCTACACCGGACCCGACGTTATTCCCGACCCACCGCCCATGCCCTAAGGGACACCCCCGATCCCATGACGCTCAAGTGGTATTTTCGCGATGGCCGGGGCCCTGAAATGCCGATCTCGCCCTCCAATAGGAATCGCTTGAACCAACAACCATTGACGCCAGGTGAACAAGCGCCTGTGTGGAGATTTGGATGTGTGGTGATTGGACGCGTGCATAATCCAAGCGCACTATTGCATGAAAAACGCGTTTACGTAAGTCGTGATTAATGAAATTTGCGTTGAAGCGCCCTGCACCGAGATCATTTAGAGGATGTGGAGTACTACCCTCCGTACAGCAGGCCCGCACGCAAACGCCAAACCGCGCGGCAGCGGCCGCTCGACGCGAGTCCAGGATCGGGAATACCAATGCGCGACGCGCTCGTTGGGGTGACGTCGCGGGCAGCGTATGTGACACGTCACACATCACCGATCTCGTTTTGCCAGATTTGGCAAGGTAGCACAGTATACTTCTGTATATTCATGGGACGCACACTGTCAGAGAGAAAGTGAGGTTTGCGACACTACCATGGTAACCAAAAATCCGAATGGCGTCTGTCCCGGCCCATGTTGGCTCGTCCCGGACCGTCCTGGCACGAAATTGGCGGCTGATCAGATGCTCCGGCTGCGAACATAGGATATCTCGAGTGCACCGCATCCAGATCCTCATGGATGGCCACTCGTGGACGACCAAAACTG
>ENA-UOUZ01000145-UOUZ01000145.1-mixed-culture-metagenome-genome-assembly--contig:-NODE-145-length-43085-cov-97.511527_pt1 | contig 43085 bp, 20 predicted proteins | sample MGYA00238154_ERZ761575 | MGnify/ENA primary metagenome ERZ761575 (study PRJEB28896, sample SAMN07631632) | mixed culture metagenome | isolation source: Freshwater growth medium | place: USA...
GACGCGACCGCAGCGCCAGTCTGTGTTTCGTGTGGTAGTGGCTGGTCGGTACCTTATGTGTCGATTCAACTGACCCTTTCTCAATGTCAAACGAGTCAAGTTTCGACCAAGTTCCGGTCTCGTGGCAAAAAGCCAAGTGCCGTGCGCGAGGAAAGCAACGGCCTGTGTGGTAGCCTTACGGCGTGTGCGCACGATGAGCCTCTCGGGCAAGACGATCGTAGCTGGATCGCCGGCCGAGGAGCAGAAAGAGGCGCCCGCGGCGAAGAAGGCCACACGAGATGATGAGCAAATCCGCGTGCGAGCGCGAGAGGGAGAGGAGGTCACGATGTCGCGCGAGGTGGCTCGACTCGCTGGTCATTTGAAGGATCTCATGGACGATGCCAGCTCCGAGGACGGCGTGTATCCAGTGCCCATTGCCACAGCCTCGACGCTTCGCGCGCTGGCTCGCATGCCGGAGATGCTGAGCACACTTCGCGTCCCCGCGCTGGCTCGCATGCCGGAGATGCTGAGCACACTTAGCGTCCCCTCCGGGGAGGAGGAGGAGGAGAAGGCGGAGGCGAAGGTACGTGATCTTGGCGGTCGGTCTCGCTGCCCATCCATTCCCAAGGAGGAGTGGATGCAGCGCACATGGGTTCAACGGCTGAAAATGCTTGAGGACGCGCTATACAGCGGATGCAAGATGAGCCTCCTGGATGATCAGATGGAGCAATACCAAAACAAGGCGTCTGAGGAGCTCCGGTACGAGGGCTACGCCAGCAATCCATTGTCGCCGAGCTCTGACGAGCATTCGCTGTTGCAGCTCATGGAACACGTCGAGGGCGCCCTGTTTCTGGATGCCCCTATGCTGCTCAAGCACAATCAGTCTGTCATCGCTTCGCTGGTCAACGGCAAGAATGCTGACGAGCTCCGTGCGCTGCTTGGCGCGGGTAGCGACTTTGACGGCGCCGAGCTCGAGGCGGCACTCGCCGAGTCGGCGTTTCTGCCAGAAAACTACGAGGCGCCGCAGCAGCTCGGCGCGGCCAGCTCCACGGCACCGCACTCAAAGTCCACCCTCGATCTGCTCTCCGCCGCGGAGATGGGCGACCACGAGGCGCTGCTCAAGGCGTTGAAGGAGGGCGGCGATGTGAGTGCGACGGACGACAAGACGATGACTGCGCTGCACTGGGCCGCCAGGTGCGGGCGCCCTGACGATTTGAAAGCACTGCTCGAGGCGGGCGCCTCGGTGAATACGGCCACTAAGGCGGGCGTCACAGCGCTCATTTACGCCGCGTCCGAAGGATGGGACGACTGTGTGCCGATCCTCCTTCAGGCTGGTGCGGACATTGCGATGCCGACCAACAAGGGGCGTACGGCGCTGCAGGCTGCGCAGGAGAAGGCGGCTAAAGCCGATGCGGAGGAACGGCTGCGCTTCGATAAGACGATCAGAGCGCTAGCCTCACCGGTCGCAGCCCGTACTGCCGCTCCTGCCGCCGTCGTCACTCCCACTCAGGCCACCGCGTCATCCGCCGCCCCATTCACACCTCTGCGGCAGCCCTCGCTCGCGGGGGTGCCAGCCACTACGGATGCCAGGGAGGCTGCACTGGGAATGGTGGGCGTGGCGACGCTGTGCGAGCTCAAGGGCGTTAATCGGTTTTGGCGTGCGCTGTCACGGCGTGTCCTCTGCTCGCGCCTGTGCCGCGGCCGCGGGCAGCCGGCACCCACACATCTGGAAGAGATCACGGACCTGGACGTTGAGTTGCTCATCGAGGCCGGCCGTGCCGGGGACACGGCCCTTGCGGGGCGAATGCTGCCAGGGCTGGCGCGCCTTCATGGATACGGCTTTGTGGTGGACGTGGCGAAAGTCCGCGCGGCGAATCTGCAAAACGGGGATGTGCAACGGGCTGCTAAGGCTGCTCTTGACAGCTGCATATCAGGCGACAGAGAGGCTCCGTTGAAGCTGACAATCGCAGCCGTCGCCTGTGCGGGCTCAGGTGTGGCATGCGGCATTCCGGTGCAGCACATGCGGGAGGACACCATGACGGAGCTGGACTTGCGCGGAAAGGGGCTTCGTGGGCCTGCGGCCATGCTCATTTCTTATCTCATTCCTGCTAATGGCACGCTAACACGCGTCGACATCCGCCGTAACAACATCGCGGGCGACGGCGCTAAGCAGCTCTCAGCGGCTGTCCTCGGCAACCTCAAGATCGAGATGTTCAACGAGATCCCGATCAAGGAGATGCGCGCCAACTCGCTCACGGAGCTGGACCTGACGGGGAAGGACGTCGGAGTCGAGGGAGTCATGGTCGTGGCGGGTCTCATACGCATCATGGGCGGGCTGACGAAGCTGTTGCTCGCCCACAACATGTTGGGGGAGGAGGGCACCAAGGCCATCTGCGAGGCACTAGAACAAAACACTTCGCTTAAGGAGCTCGACATCCGCGGCAGCAACATTGGTGGGTCAGCAGGAGCCAAGCAAGTGGCCAAGATGGTAGGCGTCAATGGCGCGCTGACGAGCGTTGACCTGTCCATAAATCATCTCACTGACTACGGCAGGGACATGACAGGCATCAAGAAGCTGGCCGCCGCTCTTGGCGTCAACGGCGGGCTGACAGAGTTGTCTATTTCTGGCAACCATGTTGGTGATGAGGGAGTTGGTGCGATCTGCGAGGCCATCAAGAGTAATAAGGAGACCAAGCTTGTGTCGCTCAACTTCAGGAGCAACGGCATCGGTCCAGTCGGAGCAAACACTGTGGCGGCGATGGTAGCCGTTACAGGCGCGCTGACAAGCATCGACCTCTTCGGCAACGATCTCTGTGGATTAGGCTGGGAAGGCAAGGGCATCTACACCGCCGAGGGCATTACTGCGATCGCCGATGCATTGCGCGTCAATGGCACGTTGACGTGCGTCGACATCCGCCATAACAACATCGCGGGCGACAGTGCTGAGCAGCTCTCAGCGGCTGTCCTCGGCAACCTCAAGATCGAGATGTTCAACGAGATCCCGATCAAGGAGATGCGCGCCAACTCGCTCACGGAGCTGGACCTGAAGGGGAAGGGCGTTGGAGTTGAGGGAGTCATTGTCGTGGCGGGTCTCATGCCCGTCATGGGCGCGCTGACGAGCATCGACCTGTCCTCGAATAATCTTGGCGGGGAAGCAGGCGCTAAGCATGTGGCAGACATGCTTGGTGTCAACAGTGGGCTGATGGCCCTGGATTTGTCCTACAACAACCTCAACGATGAGGGCGTAAGCGCAGTCTGCGAGGCCATCCAGAGCAACAAGGAGACCAAGCTCGTGTCGCTCAACATGGTCATGAACCGCATCGGTCCAGTGGGAGCAAAGTCTGTGGCCGCCATGGTGGCCGTCACAGGCACGCTGACGGCGACCAACCTCCTGGACAATCGGCTTGATGCAGAGTCCGCCAAGATGCTCGCTGAGGTCGTAAAGCAGAAGGGCATCTCGCTCTGCGGCATTCGGCGCGACCAGACCACCGCTGACTTCCGCGATCAGAACCTCAAGCCCCCCGATGCGATCCTACTTGCATCGGACCTGTCACAGGCTGGTGTCACAGGTGGGCTGACAAGCATCAACCTCTCCGAAAACCAGCTGTGCGGCATCTGGACTGACATCGATGGCAGCCAACACGGTTCCTACACCGCAGAGGGCATCACTGCAATCGCCGACGCCCTGCGCGTTAATGGCGCGCTGACGGTGACCAACCTCCTGGGCAATCAGCTCGATGCGGCGTCAGCCAAGATGCTCGCAGAGGTTGCGGAGCAGAAGGGTATCTCGCTCTGCGGCATCCTGCGCGACCAGACCACAGCTAACTTCTCTAAAAAGAATCTCAAGCCGCCCGATGCGATCCTGCTGGCGTCGGACCTGTCACAGGCCATAGTCACAGGCGGGCTGACAAGCATCGACCTCTCCAGCAACCAGCTGTGCGGCATCTGGACTGTCGAGGATGGCCACGAACAACGGCAAGTAGGCACCTACACCGCAGAGGGCATCACTGCAATCGCTGACGCCCTGGGTGTGAATGGCGGGCTGACAAAAATGGAGTAAGTTTGCCAAAATTTTGAACTCCCCTGTTTACCTGCTATCAAACCTGGCTAACACACAGCAAAGTGATTGATCATACATCGACCCTTGTGCCATGCAGTCTTACCTACAACGATCTCAAAGAGGAAGGGAAGACCTCGATTCGTAACGCAGTGCAAGGAAAGGCTGGCATTCAGCTTCAACTGTGAGATGTGTGCCATGCATAAAGGAACTCGGAGCCAACTAGCTAGCGGTACGAATTGTTGGCCGATGCACGTGGGGATCTTGTTGTTGAGCTGTTGGCGGAGTGGTAAAGGATAAGGAAGGGGGACGGTCGCGGGTGGAAGTGCGAAGTGGAGGCTGGAGCGGTTTTCAAAACCCCGCCGGGTTTCCGGTTCCGGTTGGGTTACATAGACGGCCGCGTGTGCGGTGTGTGAGCGTGGGGCGTGCGACCGTCGTTACTGTGGTACTCGATTCGGTATTTTGATTTGCGATAGAGCAGATTCCGAGAATGGGGAGGGCATGGGGGAGGGTTTGCGGTTTCACTAGTAATCAGGTAGTTACCACCCTCGATTGTGTATTTCAACATGGCGCTGGTTCGGCTGATGTAGCGTAGGATCTTGTGTCAAAAGCGCAAATCTTCTTGTCAGTCGTGCAGATGTACTCGTATTGCTATTGCTACGCTCCCTCAAGCCTCTACATCTAAAGCCGTACGCGGTCGAGGCGTGTACTACACTACGCTTTACGTACTTCTGACGCGTGTAACTTGACGTGAGGTTGAAAGCGCGACGTTGAAGAATGTCGGCGCGGATTTGACGGCCCTCGCTGCAAACCATGCAACCAGCGTGCCGACGCCTAGCCACTGGCCAATACCAAGTGTGATCAGGCCAGCAGTGATCACAACGGTCGCGCTTGCGCCCCAAGCTACCGCCAACCGGGTAGAGAGACTCGCGTGGTGGTGGGCACTCTTCGACGCGTGCCTCGCGTCGTCCGCACTAGACCCTACTTCGCGAGATGGAACCGACCGCGGCGACTGTGAAGAGCTTTGCCTCGCACTGCTGCTGGCAGCCGTGAGGATCTTAGCGGCGCGTCGACGCAGCCCGCCCCCTGCTGCCCCCGTCGCCGGCAACACTCGAAGCCAGTGTGGAGGGCGTGGCCACGAGCGCTGTGGTGGGCGAGGCCACGAGTGACTCACATGCCGCAATCGGCCCACCCACCACTTAGGCCGCGCGCCAATTAGGCCATTAGTCCAGCAATTAGGCCACCACTTAGGCCGCGCGCCAACTCTGGCCGAGGGCGGTGAGGATGCGTTGCTCGAGCCCCACGCCTCTCCCCACGCCTCTCGGCACGCCCGGGGCAATGGCTGGACTCGTGCGGGCGCCCCTTGCGCAGTACTGGTGTCCGTTGAACCTTCCAGCTCGGCCATGATTGACCTCGTCAGCTCCTCGCGTTCATCGTTGCGTGCCACGATTGTCTCGAGCTCAGCCCGCTGCCCCTCCAGCTCGAGCCTCTGGGCAGCGATGGCTTGTGACTCGAGCTCGAGAAGCGCTTTCAACTCGGACGCAGGGTCGGGCAAGTGGAGTCGCCGTGGAGCTCGCCAGGCGGCGTCGTTCATTTCGATGCCCTCCTCACTTGCATCCTCGTCGTCGTCCAAATCGGTCACCTCCATGGGGGCGCCGTCACGGGCGCCCTGGATCGCCTCGTAAGCAGACGGTGGGGAGGGCGGGGGCGTCTCGTTGTTACGGAGCGCCATGAGCGCGACTGCCGCCCGCACCTGCGTACGAGCTGCCCAGGCGCCACAGAGTGGGCCGGCTGCGGACACGCGAGCCACACGCAGAGCTGCTCGAGGCGCCATCGACGACTCCTGCCCTGTCGCTCCGAAGAGCTCCGCCGCGTTCGCGGGATCTGTGATGGTGGGGCGCTTGTGGTCAAGATCGAGTTGATCGGCAACCCTAACCAGCTCGTCGAGAGGAGCGGGAATCTCTGCGGGCACCGTTACGGGTGCGGCTTCCAGCTCGGAAAGTGGCCGTGGCGAGTGGATGCATGGCACGCAACGACGTGGCGAGTGTCGCTGGTCGAAAGCACCAAGGACCTCCACGAAAGAATGGCCTCGCTCGAGCTGCCTCGCCATGTCGTCAAAGGTGTTTAGATGCTGCCTCGCCATGTCCTCAATCCCATCGGGTGTCAGCCGCTGGCGGGGCGATTGGTGACGCAGCAACGATGGTGCCTCCCCAAACTCGAGCACCTGCATCGTGTTCGCCGTGCCGTCCATGGGCTCGGGGAGCGTGCGTGCACTCCGCGGTCTCCCCGTGCTCTGCGGTTGCCCCGTGGCCCAACGGAAAGCATGCAAGCAGAGCACGCGAGTGATTCGCGAGCAGAGCAGCGCGGCAAGGACAGCGAGCAGCCCTAGGCCGGCTGTCTTGGGTGCAATGGCTGCGCAGATGCAGAGCTCCGTCATCAGGCCGTTCCAAAACAGCTGCAGGCTCTGCGCCGCTACCTGGACGTGTGCTCGTGGTCTTGGAGTGTACGGGGCAGGCGCTGAGCCGAGAAGCCCGGGGTCCATCTGGCCCTCTTTCCCAATTGCGGCTGCCTCGTGGACCGCTTCGGCCTCTCCCTCGCTGCTTGGGTCGATGTTCTTCGCTCCTCGATACGCACGTGCATTGTTCCGGCGCGCCCACCTAATGAGCAGCAGCATCTCGCGGCTACTTTCGTGACTAATCTCGTGGGTAATCTGCCATCGAGATCGGCGCGCCCATCCAACGAGCAGCAGCAATGAACAGGCATCGAGCGCAAAGAGGCAGAGCACGATGCCCAGCGACGAAGCGCCGCTGCCACTCGTGTCGTGCGCATGCATCAGCAGCGGTGCCAGAGGCGGCGCTGGCGGCGCTGGCGACGAACTCGGGCCGTGTACCTCTATGATACCGACGAGGAGCCCGCTCGACTGATACGTCGAGCACTCGAGCATGCCATCGATCACGGAGCTATTAAGCCCATGGAGGCTCCAGGATCGTGCGGCCACGTCCCATTGGTGGCAGCGTATTCGTACTGAGCAGTTGGAGTCGATGTAGCCGTTTGGGCACACACAACGGCCGGCCACGCAATTGCCCTGGCCGCTGCACCAGTTCTGGTCGGAGCAGTCGCCCACACCAAGGATAAGGCGGCACGAAGTCCCCGTAGGCATGTGTGGCGGTACAGGCGGCGACGGAGGTGGCGGGGACGGAGGTGGCCTGGGCGGAGGCATGGGTGGAGGGCGAATGCGCGGTGGTGGTCTCAGTGGGGAAGGTGGCGGCAGCGATGGTGGTGGCTGTCTGGGCGGTGGAGGTGGCGGCGGCGGTGGCGGCGACCAAACGTCAACACAAGGCGCACAGATCGGGTACAACGCCGCAACGCGAGCAAAGGCTTCCGCCTCAGGCGCGCCGCCAAAGCGAATCTCGAGCTGCACGAGCTGATAGCAGGTCATGTCGGGTGAGTAGGTTGCAATCGTGTACAGTACTGAGCTGCACGTGGGTGGTGGCGGGGAGGGCGGCATGGCTGGAGGCTTAGGTGGAGGACGGCTTGGCGGTGGCTTTGGCGAGGGTGAGGCTGGAGGCGGGCTTGGCGGTGGCGGCGGTCTCGAGGGAGGGAGCTCTGGCGAAGGTGGGGGAGGGGGGCGTGGCGGTGCGGGCGGTGGAGAGGGCGGTCGCCGAGGCAGAGGAGGAGGCCATGGCGGTGATGATGGTGGTCGAGATGGAGGCGGATCTGGAGGTGGTACCAACGGTGGCCTCTCGGGAGGCGGAGGCGGCGGCATGGGTGGAGGTGAGGGGCTTGGAGGGGGTGGCGGTGGCGGCGAAGGCGGCGGCGGACGCGCAGGAGGGCTTGGCGGTGGTGGAGAGGGCGGAGGAGGAGATGGTGGTGGGACTGGCGGCGGTGATGGCGGGGGTGGAGATGGAGGTGGCCTCGGCGGAGGCTGTGGAGGACATGGCGGTGGTGATGGAGGTGGTGGCAATGGCGATGGAGGTGACAGAGGTGGTGGAGGCGATGGAGGCGATGGAGGCGATGGAGGTGGTTGTGGAGGCGATGGCGGCGACGGCGGTGGGGATGGATGTGGTGGGGGCGGGGGAGGCGACGGTGGTGGTGATGGCAGCGGTGGAGAGGGTCGAGGCGATCGCGGAGGAGGCTTCAAGGGCGGGCTAGGCCTGGGCGGGGGTGGTGAGGGCCATGGCGGCCAGGGCGATGGTGGCGGAGGAGGCAGGGCCGGGGGCGAGTCTGGAAGTGGACGCAAGGGCGGATACGTGGGCGGCGGCGGTGATGGCTGCGGTGGCGTGACGGGTGGCGGCGGCGAAGGGGGCGGTGGTGACGGGGGTGGAGGCTTGGGCGGTGGCTCTGGTGGCGGCGAAGGGGGAGGTGGTGAGGGGGGTGGCATAGGCGGTGGCGGGGAGGGCGGCAGCGATGGTGGTAAAGCCGGCGGTACCCCGGGCGGCGGCTTTGGGGGACGTCGTGGCCGCGGTGGTGGGGGAGCTCTTCGTGGCGGCCATGGCGGCGGAGGAGCTTGTGGCAACGGAGATGGGGGAGGAGGCGCACATTCCCAAATACCTTGGAGCTGGCTGGGAGGTGCAGCAGCGGCATGAATCGAGAGCCGCACGGTGCTCTGCTCGCGCAGACTCCACACTGGCGGATGCATCTCGGTGCCATTCTCGTGATGTACGCTAAAGTGTGCAACTGCTGTGCCCATCTCGAATCGCTCCTCAGAAAACGCACGAAACCCTGTCAGGAACACGGACAAGCCGGTACGCAAGCCGTCTGCCCATGCCGCGTTGCACCCAATCGATGACGGCAACTGCAAGGAAGCGTGAGCCCCGTTGCTCAGGGCGCGGACACGCACAGCTCCGGGACCCGTGGCACTACGTCCGCACAGATCCCACAGCGCCACACCCAGCCCTAGTTGAGCAGACTGCACCTCACGCACCTCACCCACGACAAGACCAACGCCGAGGGCCAGTCTGAACTCTTCGGTGCCATCGACGAGCATGAGAGCGCGTAGCTGCGCCTGCTCGTGAAGACGGCGGCGGCGGAGGTCCTCTGACGACTCCGCCGCGTTGCGATTGCCTTGCTCGAACATGAGCCCAAAGCTAGCAGCTACGTGAGAAGCGGTCAGCTGCATCAGCCCCGAGCCCTGGGACGCCTCACCTGTGAGGAATCGCGAGAGGAGCTGCGCACCCAGGTCGAGCGTGAGCTCATCACAGCGACCGCTCGCAATCCGAAGCACAGCGGGTGCCAACAGGCCGAGCTGCTCCGAGCCTTGCATCGAAGGTACGTCTAGAAGCTTCATCAGTCGCTGTCGGTATGCCTCTTGGCGTGACTCTAGCTCAATGGTGGCGGCTTGCGCCTCGGCGCGATCATGCATCAGGATGGTGACGTTGATGAAGGAGGGAGGCAGCGGTGCGGGAGGTGCAGAAGGAGGTGGCGGCGGTGGTCGCGGACTCGGAGGCGGTGGCAGTCCAGGCGGCGGAGGCGGTAAAGGAGGAGGCGAGGGCGGAGGCGGTTGGTTGAATCTTCTATAGACGTTGAGCTCCGCGATGATCAGGCTGCGCGCTGCCCCCAGCTGCTTCAGGGTCACATACTCACCCGTGCTCGAGCCAGTGCTTGCACTGCCACACCACAGCACGTAAGGCTCGCTCGCCGGTTGACTTGCCACGTAGCTGGCCTGACCGCAACGTCTTGCGCCGGCAGCGGGATTGGTCTCGCCAAAGCTTGGAGAGATCCACACTTCAAAGTCCCCAAGCTCGGGCGCAGCGGCGAAGCGAGTGTTGAACACAGCCACGTAGCCAAGGCGCATGCCCACCGCGATGCGGACCGAGAACCAAGCGCCCTGCTGTACGCCACTCCAGCAGTACGTGTCGAAGTTTCGATCGATGGCACGGCTGGCTCCAAAGTGTGCCGAGACGCCAAAGAGCTCGATCGAGCTCAACTCGGCAGAGAGCCTTGTAGCTTCAGACAATTGGCTCAGCCCTGGGATGGGCGGGGCGGGCGATGGCGCGGGAGCTGGAAGGGGTGGCGGTGGGTTTGACAATGGCGGACAAAGCGGAGGCCGAGATGGAGGTGTGGGGGGTGGGGGTAGCGGAGAGGCTGGCGCCAGCGGGGGTGGTGTGGAGTTCAGTGCCGCTTCGAGTGTGTAAGTCATTTCTTGGATGAGCACCTCGGCCATAGCCATCTCGTGGTTGTAGGCCTCTCCCAAGGAGCTGACCAAGGCTCCGTAGTGCGAGAGGTCGTTGCGGACCTTCGCTGCAAGAATGCGCTCGACCACTGAGTCCACCACGGCCACGTTCATGGTAACGGGTAGTACGTCCACCAAAGCGCCCTCCAAGGATGCGGCCGCATCGTACACGTCCCTCGCCACGACCGTGACCGTCCAGTTGCCCCGATGCGCTGGCAGCCATGCTGCCGACGCAGCAACGCTGGTTGAGCTCACGGGCTGCTCTGCGGCGCCTCCTGCTACGCTGCCGCTCGGACGGACGGCAAAGCTGTACATGAGGGGCAAGTCGTCGTCGTCGTCAGTCCAATCCAAGGCTCGAAGCTGCACCACCGTTGTGAGCGCGATGGCTGGCGCATCGAAGCCAATCCACAGCTGTCCCCCAAACGGAGGCGTATTCATCGTCAGCGTCACGTAGCTCGTCGCTACGTTGGAGACATCGACGACGAACGCAGCCTGTAGAGCAAATGTGTACTCTGCGCCGGGTGTGAGAGCGCCCTCGATGATGACCAACGTCGGCCCGTTGACGCCACTCGCGGAGATCGAGTGCAGATCGAACGCCGGCGTCACTGACCACGAGTATACCACACTCTTCGACTCGGTCTCAATGGAAGTGACACTGCTGAGCAAGGTGAGCTTCGAGGATGCACTGGGCTTCCGCGTGGCCAGTGGGGCTATTGTCACAGGTGGAGGAGTATCAGTGCTGACGGTGATCACCGCCGTCACCAATTCAGACTCTCCAGCTGGTCGTGCAGCCGCATGCATCGACGCGGCGAACGAGTACGTGCCTGGAGCAAGTACGCCCTTGGGAATGGACCATCGGCACGATGTGTTCACGAGCTGCGACAGGCCGCAAGCCAAGCCGGTGTATGTGGAGCATGTCCACTGGATGGTGACTCCGCCATGGCAACTACCTGTGCTCTGCTCACAGCTTGCCGCATCATCGTCTGGATCGCGCGAGGAACATGCATCCAGAATGACCGTATCGTTGATGCTCACAGTACGGTTCCCTTCCGCAAGGATCGGATGCAAACGGGCACGCCGTCGCGTAACCTCCATCTCAGCAGAACCGCACTGTCCATTCATACAGCCTAAGGCCCGCAATCGATAGGACACATTGACTGACAGGCGTGCTCCAGACAGTCGAAGCTCTCGCCCCGCGCTTGCGCTGAGGTTGAGCAGCTGTGCTGAGGTACTGCCTGGCGTCGCGTCTGACCAGTGGAAGCTCACGAGGGTGCCGTTGCCGCCTGCCGTCCCGATGCAAGACGGGACGATGGCACTTGCCAGCACTACAATGTTCGCAGACGCGGGTATGGACAGGAATGGAGGGCCGTCGATGACTACCGTGGGCGCAGGTAGGGCTGCCCGTGACACGACGAGATGGACAGCTTCCGACTGCACGCCAGTGAGCGAGCGCACGACGAGGACGAATTCAAAGAGATCGCCTCCATCGAGGGCAGCCGCACCAAGCGTGAGCATCGGAACGCTTCCGGCCTCTGCCAGCGCCGCGGCAATCTCGATGTAATTGTCTGTTGTCGTTGGATTGGCTCGCCACTCGTAGGATGAAGCCCCTCGGCTCCCTGAGCCGTCGAGCGTGAGAGACGTGCCAGGGCAGCTCGAAAGGTGCGTGGGCCCTTGGATGAGCGCCGTTGGCTGGTTGCAGCTCTCTCGAGCGTCGGTGCTGATACGGTTGCATGGGAAGTCCGCATCGAGGTTCAGGCTCGAGCCCTCGGCACACATCCCCAAGAGCCCATGAGCGCAGATGCGACCGTCACGCAAGCCAATCCGAGAGCCACCCCTGCAAAAGGTCCCAGAAGGAAGCGGGATAATCAGGGTAGAATCGTCCACCCAGCCGCAAGTCGCCGCGGCTGACGCTGTGCCGCGGAGCACCGCGGATGTCGCATCGTCAACAACGAGCGAGCAAGGCTCCATGCCGTTCATGTTCCCACGATTGGTAGGCTGATCGAAGACAAGGGTCAGCGTCTTGCCAGACGGAGTCATGTACGCCTCGACGAGCGTGGGCGTATGCTCCCCTTCATAGACCAGCCGAGGCAAATTGGATTCCGTTGCGAAATAATCCGCGCGCCATTGGGGCGTGCTTCGGCTTGCAAATGTCATGCCGTTCAGCGCGAGTGAAACCGGCAAGCCGTTGGGATGTTCATTTCCCACCGTGGCTACGCAGACGACGTGCGAATCGTTCGACCAGAGAGGCGACATCGTCTGCACCATGGGCCCAAAGCGGCATCGCATGAACGCTGCTCGAACCGTCGGATCGTGAGAAAAAGCAGTGAACCCGTTGCCGAGCAGCGTGACAACGGCGCCGCCTAGGCCGCTACTACGAGAGGGGGTGATACTGGCCAGGAAGGGAGCCGGATAGTATCGGAACATGGTGACGTTGTTGACACTGCCGCTGCCGACAAAGCTGCCAGGTATGCCGTTGCTGAGGGAGACCTCAACGAGAGCATCCAATGGCGTCAGGACGTCGCCACCGTTTGGCAGCCAGTAAATTGTTGCCGGCAGCGTGCAAAGGATGCGTTCAGGATCGAGCAGCACGCCGGGAACAATCGTGAGACCACCGAGGCGGCACACAAGCTGCCCTTCGCCACAATCCACAAACCCAGTGCCGGTGAGCGTCAGAGACACCGCTGCCCCGGCTGGCGCTCCCCGCGGAACGAGGCTGGACACGCCTAGTGCAGTAACGTCGTACTCCGTGAACGTGATGGTGCCAAAAAGAGAGGGCTCTGGGTCGACCCCATTCTGGCGGACCTGCAGCGACCACACGGCCGCGGATCCACTTGCGGGAGAGAGGCATTTGGCCGTTGTCGAGCTCGTCACTTGCAGCGAGCTTTCGAGCGTAACGGCCGAGGTAAGTGATGTGAAGTGACACGTGCCTTCGACGAGGCTGCTCTGGTAGAGAAAGCCTTGGCCGGTGATGAGGATTGTGACCGCCGTGGTAGACGGGCCGCCCTTGACTCCGACGCGCGTGACCTGCGAGTTGTACGCAAGAAATGAAACGACGGCGTGCTGCCCTTGAAAGCATTGGCCATTTGGCGAGAATGTTATCGTAAACTGGCCAGCACTCGGCAGTCTTGGCTTGCGGCATTGCGCGTATGACCCATTCAGGACCGAACCAGATGTGCCTACCCAGGAGGTGCCATTCTGCGAGGTGAAGCGGCATCGCGGCATGCCCCAGCCTTCAAATATGCCCTGGAGACTGAGCTGGGGCTGCAGGCGGAACAAGCCAGCCATCGGCAGCGCAGCGCTCATTTGACTGGCCAACGGATCATAGACCGCAAAGCTCGGGAAAGTAGTCGGCAGGTGGAGGGTACGCGTGCCCAACTCGACGTTCAATGGCAAGGTTCCCAGCACGCTAGGTGAGACGGACATGCATCTGATCGAGGAGTCATCGACGATGGTCGCCACTGTGGTATCGGCACTGGCGTCGCTGGATGGCTGGCCGATGTACGTGCCAACGCCAGAGGTGCTCAACCCAAAGCGGCAGCGAAGGTTGGCGATGATGGAAGTCAGTCCAGGCTCTTGCGTGAGCGCGGCAAAGCCAGCTCCCTGGATGGTCAGCATAGACGCACAGCCTAAGGCGGTCCCATGGGGCCTCACTTGATCATACCGCAGCAGTGCCAGCCGAATTGCGGGAAACAAGATGAACGCCGTCGGCGGCAACCTGCCCGCCGTTGCAGCAAAGCCAAACCTGTAGCACAGCACGAGAGTGCCGGCTCTGGAGCCAAAGTGCGCATCGCCGAAGAAGAAGCGAGCCATGTGCACGCCACGGTTCACATCGAACGAAACATGTGTTGCGGCCGTGGCGTCAAAATTGGATGCACAGCTCGTCGCGTTTGCGCTGACCCACTTGGCTCTGTCGCCAGTGTGCAGATTGACGCCCTGAAACGGAATCGTGACGTACAGCCCAATGGTTGCGATTGTGAAGGCGGGCGATGTGACTGCACTCGGCGGTGGCAGGGGCGGCGGCATAGGAGGCTGAGGTAACGGTGGCAAGCGTGGCGGCGGGGATGGGCGTGGCGGCGGCCTTGGTCGGGGCGGGGAGTAGCCTCGGGAGGGAGCGGGGGGGAGTGGGGGGGGTGGTGTGGGAGGACGTGCCGGTGGTGGCGTTGGCGCGGGCGATGGCCACGGTGGCCATGGTGGCGGCACGGATGGTGGTAGCTGCGGCGGAGGCGATGGCGGTGGCGGCACAGGTGGTGGCGATGGTGGCGGTGGCGATGGAGGAGGTGATGGCGGAGGGGGCAATGGCGGCGGCGATGGTGGCGGCGACGGGGGTGGAGGAGATGGCGGGGGCTTTGGCGGCGGCGATGGAGGAGGAGATGGTGGGGGGGGGAATGGCGGCGGCGACGGTGGCGGCGATGGTGGAGGAGGTGATGGTGGAGGCTCTGGCGGTGGCGAGGGTGGCGGCGGCGAGGGAGGAGGGCAAGGCGGTGGACTGGGTGGCGAGGGCGGAGAGGGCGGGTCTGGTGGCGGCGATGGTGGTGATGGTGGGGGCGGCGAGGGCGGGGGCGGCGAAGGTGGCGGAGGTGATGGTGGAGGTGATGGCGGTGGTGACGGAGGAGGCGATGGAGGAGGGGGCGATGGCGGCGGTGACGGTGGTGGTGGTGATGGAGGTGGAGACGGTGGAGGTGGCGACGGAGGCGGCGAGGGAGGTGGGCTTGGCGGTGGAGGGAGCGGTGGTGGCGACGGAGGTGGCGGTGATGGGGGCGGGCTCGGTGGTGGAGACGGCGGAGGCGGAGAAGGCGGAGGCGACGGAGGTGGTCGTGGTGGTGGAGGTGAGGGTGGAGGAGGCGAGGGTGGTGGTGGTGATGGTGGCGGTGGTGAAGGAGGCGGCAAGGGAGGCGGTGGCGAGGGAGATGGTGGTGAAGGTGGCGGCGGCGAAGGGGGGGGTGGTGAGGGCGGTGGAGGTGATGGAGGCGGTGGCGCGGGTGGTGACGAGGGTGGTGGCGATGGCGGTGGCGGGGAGGGCGGCGGCGAGGGCGGAGGGGAAGGCGGCGGGGACGGTGGCGGTGGCGAGGGAGGTGGCAAGGGCGGCGGGTACGGTGGCGAGGGCGGTGATGGTGGTGGTGAGGGTGGCGGGGGAGAGGGTGGCGGAGTTGGCGGTGGCGACGGCGGAGGAGGCGATGGCGGTGGATCTGGTGGAGGTGACGGTGGAGGAGGCAAGGGTGGAGGCGAGGGCGGCGGCGAGGGCGGAGGTGGTGACGGTGGAGGCGAAGGCGGCGGCGAGGGCGGAGGCGGAGAAGGTGGAGGCGAAGGCGGCGGCGATGGCGGCGGTGGCGAAGGTGGGGGTGAGGGCGGCGGTGATGGCGGCGGAGGCGTTGGCGGAGGTGACGGTGGTGGGGATGAGGGCGGCGGCAAGGGCGGTGGGGGAGAAGGTGAGGGTGGCGAGGGCGGTGGAGGCGACGGAGGCGGTGAGGGGGGCGGACATGGCGGTGGCGATGGTGGCGGTGGTGAGGGTGGTGGCAAAGGCGGTGGGGACGGTGGCGGTGGCGAGGGCGGTGGCAAGGGCGGCTGGTACGGTGGCGAGGGCGGTGATGGTGGTGGTGAGGGTGGCGGCGGAATGGGCGGCGGAGTGGGCGGCGGCGACGGCGGAGGCGATGGCGGTGGTGGCGAAGGCGGAGGCGACGGGGGTGGTGGCGAGGGTGGAGGCGAGGGTGGCGGCGAGGGTGGAGGTGGTGACGGTGAAGGCGAAGGCGGCGGCGAAGGCGGTGGTGGAGAAGGTGGCGGATACGGCGGCGGCGATGGCGGCGGTTGCGAGGGTCGGGGCGAGGGTGGAGGAGACGGTGGTGGTGGCGAGGGCGGAGGCAAGGGCGGTGGCGAGGGCGGCGGCGGCGACGGTGGCGGTGCCGGCGGCGGCGATGGCGGCGGTGGCGAAGGTGGGGATGAGGGCGGAGGCGACGGTGGCGGCGGCGAGGGCGGAGGAGAGGGTGGCGGCGAGGGCGGCGATGGCCTCGGTGGCGGCAACGGTGGCGGTGAGGGCGGTGGCGGCGAGGGCGGCGGCGGCGAAGGCGGCGGAGAGGGTGGTGGGGACGGAGGCGGCGATGGCGGCGGAGGCGAGGGCTGAGGTGAAGGTGGTGGAGTCGATGTCGGACGCGGTTGTTGTTGTAGCGCTCTGCTGCTGCAAACAGCAAGAGTGAAGACGAGACCCGTCATGAAACTCCGACCCGTCCGAGAAACTGATGGCGTGAATGCATGCACTCCCGTAGAGGTGAAGCTTGGGGGAAGAGAAGGTGCCGGTCTAGCGTCTATGCCAGTACGGTGCATCTCTAGCCACTCAGGTTTCGAGCCATACCGGCACAGCGCGCCCAAACTATGGACAGTGTCCTCGAGGCGAGCGGCAGTGGCGCGGGTGGCTCGAGGGCGGCGCAACGCCGTCAGAAGAAGAGGGCGCGGCAACAGAAGTCGTCAGACGTGCCGCCGCCGCAGCCATCCACCACCTTGGCAGCAGGCTCATCATCTCTCATCACTTCTGCGAAGCCGTCCCAACAACCGGCTACCGATCGTCTGCCACTGCCCGACGCTGCTGTCGTGAAGGAGATCGCTTCCCGCCCGCCTCGAGAAGAGGATGCGGCGTCAACGGGGATCTACCGCGAATGGGAGGTAAGCATGCCCGCCGCTGGTGAGCCGCTCTTCGACGCCTTGCAGATTGCGCTCGCTCAAGCTGCGACGATCCACGGCCGCAAGTACCGATACGGCGCGCTGCTGCTGGCTGGAGACGATCTCATACCGATGAAGAGTGGCTCGAACCGCAAGGTCTTTCTTCGGGACAATATTCACGCCGAGATGAGCGTGCTGAAGGGCTGCGATCGGCCGCGCGGCAAGGACATGCTCATAGCGCGCCTCGCGCCAGCGAAACGCGCGCGCTCAAGCGCAGACGTCGAGGACGACGACGACAGCGAGGACGGCGCGGCGGGCGAGGAGCGGGCCCGCAGCTGTGGCGTCGCGGGACGAGCTTCCGCCGCCGTCGACATCGCCGTGGCGCCATTGCTGGGCTCCACGTCCGCCGAAAGCGCTCGCGAGGATGCGAGTCTCGACCACTTCGGCAAGATGCTCAACGCCCGGCCGTGCGCGCGCTGTGAGGCCAAGATGGTCGAGCGCGGCGTGCGACGCTGCTTCTTCACGGTCAACTCTCGCCGCGTTGGCGTGCTCGAGTACAATCCAGATTGATGGATGCATGCAGGTGCGCTCACGCCCACACGCTGCCTGCTGCGCCGCCTGCTGCGCCGCTTGCTGCGCCGCTCGCTGCGCCTAGTGCTCACCTGGACCCGGCAAGGATAATCCTGAGTGCTCCACGCCCGCTCCCGTCGTGGCCACGCACTTTTGACCTACGCCAAGAACACCCGTGCAAGCGGCCCCGCCGTAGCGTGCGTGCGCGATCGCGCTGCTACCGGGCGGTCCTTGCGCCAATCGGATAGATGGATGTGAAGCTATGCGACTCACCTCCGACCGCCCGACCTCACCCCGCCTGGATCGACTCATGCCTCGTCGCGTCGTGGCAGGCATGGGGTTATTACAGCATGTATGACAGTTGCAGCTGGAGCTGGGGGTTCACAATGATTTCACGTCTCGTGTGTTGTGAAAGAGCGCGGCGAAGAAGCACAACTAATCAAAATCATTCTCGTGCGGACATAGACGATTCAGGAAGCTCAGGAGGAAGCCGCTGATCGCCGCTGATTGCCACTGAATGACCTCTCACTGATGGCGCATTGGCCCGTCGTCCTGGATGGCCTCCCTCGTGGGTGGGTCCGATCAGGTTCTATGACCTCTTGACCTGAGCCGGAGTCTTGAGTCCTACCGCCGCTTTTGGGGTGTGCGTCTGTGGCGCGTCGAGGTCGGAGCACTCTGATCCATCTCTCAGCCAGGAAGCCGCTCTCCGTCGAGAGCTTAAAAGGCGAATGGGAATGCGGTGGTGAAGGCGGTTGGCGGAGGTGTAGGCGGAGGCGACGATGGGGATGGCGGCGGAGGAACGGGCGAAGCATGGAGCGAAGACGCCCCTGCGTCGGGGCCCAAGGGGAGTACAGGCTCCGTGCGTTAATTAACAGCTGACATGCAGCTGATGGTGGTCGTGCGTGTTGCCGAGATGGCAATTTAACGTGAACGTAAGGACATGCAGCTGATTCACAGGAATTCGACACGGCGAGAGCAGTCGCGGGCAGGTGACGCGACTCTACCGGGTAGTGGAGCATGGCGTCCGCTTGGCAGGGCGCAGGGCGGGCGAAGCAGGACACCGACGCTTTTTTGGAGGCTTTCAAGCGTGGCATGCCAGCTGCGGAGCTCCAGCGCCTCATGCGTGGGGGTCCGTTGCCTCCGCCTCCACCTCTGCCACGACGCAATCACAGGAGACGAGCGCGATCAGCGCGCGCTGCACGTGAGACAAGGCGCGAGCGTGACGAGGGGCGCGAACGCGAGCTAGAGATAGAAAAGAGGTTCAAGACCCTGGAGCAGGAGGTCTTCGTTGCAGCGAAGGCTCGTGAGAAGAGCATGCGGCGCCGGATGGACACAATTGGGTCGGTGGCGAGCGGCCTCCGGGAGGAGCTGGCCGATCAGCAAGCGCGCGTCTCAAAGGTCGAGGAAGGGCAGCGCATGCAGAAACGCGCCGAGACCACGGCCGCCAGCTTGGCTCGCGCGCTCAAGGGCCGACTCGACGAGCTCGCTCTGCGCGTGGCCGAGCAGGATGAGAACGCGCAGGCACAGAACAGCCGACTGCGCGAGCGGTTTGCCGAGCTGCAGCAGCAGCATGCCCGGCTCGGGCGCGAGCAGCAGGAGCTCGCTTCATCTGTCGCCGGCCTGCGTGTCGCCGGTCTGCGCGCTCTCGCACAATCCACCCCTGCTGTGGAGGGAGCCGGAGCGGTCGACTACATGGCGCACAATCCCATGATCGCCTCGTGCGCCTCGTCGCCACTACCGTTGCCAACGGCTGCTGAGAGTAGCATAGCACCGCTGACGCGCAGTGCGCAGCTGGCGCGCCTGGCCTCGGCGGTGCTCGAGCCGCCGGTGCGCTCTGCGCCCGCCAGTGCCAGACCATATTCTGCCGCCGCCACCGCCACCACCGCCACCGCCGTCAACGCTGCCGCTGCCGCTGCGGCCGTCACCGCCCCTGCCCGTGCCCGCGCGCAGGCGGCGATTGCGCCGCCGCCGCCTCCGTCGCCGCCGCGCGTGCTGATCACTCGCGAACGCTGTGACGCCTTCCTCGCTCGCCACGAACAGACATGCGCTGCGGCTCGTCCTTGCGTGCGGACTCTCTGTGAAACGGTCAGTGCCTACGAGAGCAGCCTGCGTCGCCGCGCCGCACCCTCGGCGCCCACGGCGGCGTCGAAGCCCTGGCCACGCTCTGTACCAACGCCGAGGGCGCCAACGCCGAAGGCGCCAGTGCCGCCACCGCCGCCGCCGCCGCCTCGACCGACTGCCAGGCCCAAGGGAGCGTCCAAACCCGTAGGTCGCCAAGCTCGCCAGGGGGTGCGTTTGGCCGATCTCGAGGCCGAGGCCGCGAGCCGAAAGGGCGTTGCATCGGGCGTTGGACCGCGCACCGCTAGGAGCGCCGTGGCGTACGACGACGACGACGACGACGACGACGGTCAGCCAGCGTTGACGCCACTGGCGGCCGCGGCAGAGCGTCTGCGGCAGCAGCGTGGACGTCGCGGCGCGAGGGACGACGACGACGATGACGACGACGACGACGACGACGACGGCGGCGGGTACTTCGGCTCGCGCGACAGTGGCGCGCGGCGCTATCGCTCGGGGAGATAGCACGACTTTGTCTCAACATGGTTTGTGTTTTTATTTTCATTTTGTGTCTCCTCGTGCGACTTGCCGCGATGGCAATTTAATGTGAACGTGTGGAGCCTGTGAAGCAAGCCTACAATTGTAACTCGAGCCTGTGGAATGTGCGTATCAAATTTGGTAGTCGAAGCGCCAAAGTTGGCCCATTGGTCGGCGACCCCCGCCCTTGAGGTCGCCCGCATTTGCTGATTGCGTCGGAACGAGACGTGGCATGGTGAAGTGCCACCCAGAGAAGGGACCCGTCATGACATTCGACCACCTCGGTCTCGCTACAGATAACAAGGCGCTCAAGGCCCTCACCTCCAACTCGGCCGGCAACGACACAGTCGTCTTCTCGGCGAAGATGCTCAAGATCAACCGCCACGGCAAAGCGCAGAACCGAGTGCTGCTCATCACGAACCGGCACATCTTCAACATCATGCCCGACAACTATTCCAAGTGCAACCGTTGCATCGATATCCGCCAGCTGCATCACATCACCACGTCGAGCAACGATCAGGAGTTTGCGATCCATCTTGCGGAAGAGTACGACTATCGGTTCAAATCGGCACTGTTCCAGCAGGCTGTATCCGCCATAAGGGCGCAATACATGGCGTGCACAGACGTCCAGCTCGAGGTTGTCGACGTAAGCAGCGCGGACGAGCTCGCGGCGAAGGTGATTACTAAGGCGGACCTAAAGGAGAAGGGTAGGTCGTGGGGCACGAATCCAATTGGCAAGGAGGAGCAAGAGCGGAGCACAGCGCTTGCTGCGTCCTCGGCGGTTGCCAGGGACCCAATATCCGCCGCATCCATCGTTGGAGGGCTACCTCTGCTCCAGGAGGACGAGGACGAGGACTCAGAAGCCGATGACGAGGTGGCAGAGATCGCGAGCGACTCAGACTCAGAGCTCGAGGAGGCAGCGGAGGCGACGGAGATGGCGGGTGCGCCTGCGCCGGCCCCGATGACGGCAGGCGGCGCTTTCGCCAAGTTCAAGCACTCCGTAGATGACTTCGTCATCATTCGTGTGCTCGGCAAGGGTGCCTTTGGCAAGGTCATGCTGGTACGGTTCAAGGTTGACCAGAAAGTCTATGCGATGAAGGCGCTCTCGAAGGCGACGCTGCTCGAGCGCAACGAGGTGGCGCATACGCGCACGGAGCGCATGGCGCTTGAATCGACGCACCATCCGTACCTTGTGCACCTGAAATTCGCCTTCCAATCGCCCCAAAAGCTGTTCCTCGTCATGGACTACTGCAATGGCGGTGAGCTCTTCTACCATCTGAAGCAGTCGGGCTGTTTCGAAGAGCCGCGTGCGCAGCTGTATGCGGCGCAGATCTGTTCAGCACTGCATCACCTGCACGGCGCGGGCATCATCTACCGCGATCTCAAGCCTGAGAACGTGCTGCTCGACCACGAGGGGCATGTGCGTATCACCGATTTCGGTCTGGCCAAGGACGCGATGGACCTGAACGCGAAGACGCACACCTTCTGCGGCACGCCCGATTATCTCGCGCCCGAAGTCATCAAGGGCTCGGGCCATGGGCGCGGCGTCGACTGGTGGTCGCTTGGCACCATGATCTACGAGATGCTGGGCGGCTTACCGCCCTTTTACGCCGAGAACTTCAACGTCATGTATGATCGCATCCTCCACGCGCCCCTCGAGTTCCGACCGCTCGAGCGCTTCCAGGCGCCCGCGACGGCGCTGATCGCGGCCATGCTCCAAAAGGACCCGGCGCTGCGCCTTGGCTCCTCAGAGCGCGACGGTGAGGACATCAAGGCGCACGAGTGGTTCGCGAACATCGACTGGGCCAAGCTCGACCGGCGCGAGATCCTGCCCTCGTTCAAGCCGAGCGTCCAGTCGGAGACGGACACGAGCAATTTTGATGAGGAGTTCACCTCGTCGGCGATCGAGTCGGTGAGAGCCGACTCGGAGCGGGTGAACGAAACACTCGGCAAGGGCAACGAGTTCGAGGGCTTCTCGTACCGCCATGATCCAGGAGAATGAGCTGGTGAAGTTGCCGAATCCTTCAAGATGCAACACCCCTCTCCCCCCTCCCCCCTCCTCCCTCCCCCCTCCCCCCACCTGATTGCCTATCACAATCCCGCCAAGCAGCATACGGCAGCAAGCGACAGGGGTTACCCTGCGCTCGCTGGGAGAGACCAACCTCACAAGCATAATTGAGTGGCCCGAGAGCGAGAACACTCAGTACATGTGTTGACCAAGAGGGGTTCGGAGCCGTCCGTTCTCCGTTGAGACTGTGGTGTGATGAGCGCGTGGGTGACAGCGACGAAACTTACTCACTGAAGTCTGAAATCCCTAGTCCGTGCATGTAACGTTCATTCACAGGCTCCCATCAATTCATCAACTCCATTCACAAGCGTCCCCTGTTCGCGCGCGCGCCGCCGGAGTGGATGGCGTCCGCTCCGCCGTCCTACGAAGACCGAGCGAAGGCCCTCTATGTGCACTCGTCGCACAAGGGTGGCATGGACAACATCGACTTCGACAAGATCAGCAAAATCATCCTCGAGGCAGCTGCCAACTCTCCGTACACGAGCCATCAGCTGAAACTGGACGCTGCTGTTGAGCGAAGGGTCGCGCGACTAAAGGCGGCGCAGAGCAAGCTGGATGAGGCGCAGCGGCAGGCAGCGCAGGTAGCTGTTTCGCGGCGGACACAAGAGCTTGAGGCAACACGCAAGGTCAGCCGCGTCGTCGTCGTCGTCGACTTTGACATGTTCTACGCAGCGGTGGCTATTCGCGAGGACCCGAGCCTCGCGGACAAGCCGCTAGCGGTCGGCGGCGCTCTCGTCCTGACGGCAAACTATATTGCTCGCCGCTGGGGCGTGCGGTCCGGCATGCCGTCCTTTGTGGCCAAAGAGCTCTTCCGACGCGCGCCTGAGTTCGGCATGCCAAGGGCCGAGCTCACGTTTGTGCCCGCGGACTACGAGGCGTACGCACAGGTTGCCACGGAGGCGATGGCCATCTACAGAGAGTACGATCCGGACACGACGCAGGGTATGGGATTCGATGAGGCGACGCTCGACATCACGCGGTACCTGCGGCGGCGCGTGCGCCTCGGCTCGCACGACCATGCCAAATTTGGAGCTGGTAGCGGGTATCCGGAGGGTGCCACTCCAAGGGGGGGGGGCAGCGGGTATCCGGAGGGTGCCACTCCGGAAAGCGGCGCCGGTGGACGCTTGGGAGTCGTCGGGGACTTTGCCGCGGCGAGTGGCTCCGATCCCGCCGGTTCCGGCGGCGAGGACGAAGGCTATTCGTCTAGGGATGACTGGCAGCCCTCCGACGAGGACGAGTACGAGGACGCGTACGAGGACGAGTACGAGGACGCGTGTTGTGGCGAAGCGCGCCCACGCCCGCGACGGCGCCCGCGACGGCGTAACGAAGTCGAGGAGCTCCTTTCGATGCATGCACTCGCCGAGCAGGTGGTATCAGAGATACGTGCGCGCGTCGCGCGTGTCACCGGCGGCCTGACCGTCTCGGCGGGCATCGCACCCAATGCAAAGCTCGCTAAGATGGGCGCCGACGTGAATAAGCCCAACGGCCAGACGCGCATCGGCAACAGCGTGGATGCCATCCTCAGCTTCCTGCGCGACCAGCCGCTGCGCAAGGTGCCCTTTGTCGGCCGAGTGATGATTGCATGCTGATTGCATGCTGTTTTCATGTAGATTGCATGCTGATTGGATGATGATTGGATGCTGATTGGATGATGATTGGATGCTGATTGCATGCTGATTGCATACTGATTGCATGCTGATTGCCCCTCCCCTTCACCTCACAGGTGCCCTTCATCGGCCGAGTCGCCGAGAAGCTGTGCAGCCGCGTGCTCGGCGCGTGCACGTGTGGTGAGCTGCTTTCTGCGCTGCCTGAGGCGTGGTGCCTCTTCTCCCCAATGCGGGCCGACGCGCTGCTGCGGGACGCGCTCGGCTGGGACGACGCCGACGCTGGCGGCGAGGCGGCGCCGCAAAAGGGCATCTCGTTCTCGGACACCTTCCGCGCCTCGGATGAGCCGCGCGTGTTGCGTCAGATGCTCCGCCGCATGTGCGAGGGCCTCGGCAAGAGCATGGAGAGCGTGGGGCTGCGCGGCACCAAGATGACGTGTCGCTTCAAGGATTCGAATTTCGAGGTGCGCTCGCGTGCGGCGCCCGAGCTTTCGCGCCCAATCGGCACCGCCGATGAGCTCTACCGGCGCGCGTTGCCAATGCTCGAGAAGGAGCTCAGCCTGGGGGGCGGGGTGAGCAGTGCGGGCGGCACAGCGCGGGCGGGTCTGACGCGCAAGTTCACGCCGCTCAAGTTGCGCTCGATTGGGGTGCAGATGACGAAACTCGCCCAGGACGGCGCGCCAGTGCGTGACGGCTCGCGCCGTATCGATCAGCTTTGGCAGCTCGGCGAGCAGCCGAGAGGTGGCGCGCCCTCTGGCGGTGCTGGATCGAGGGGGCTGCGGGTAAATGGCGCGCCGTCCTGGGCGAATGGCGCGCCGTCCTGGGCAAATGGGCCGCAGTGGGGCAGCACACCCATCGGCGGCCTGGAGGGATGTCGATCAGCTGAGGACGAGGACGAGGAAGGCGACTGGGCAGAAGAGATGCTGGAGGAGGAGGATGCATTCCAAGAAGGAGCGTCCGCGGGCGCTGGACCGTGGACAGGCGCAGTGCCGGCACCACCAGTATCGGAGTGGCATAGGTGGGATGCCTCTTGCTTTCATACGATGGACGAGTGGGAAGAAGGCGAGGATGACGAGGAGGACGATGCGGCGTGTGATCTTCAAGGGGATCTTCAAGGGGTCAGCCCTGACGAGCCCCTTGAAGCGCTCAGCGCAGCGCTCTCAGGAGGGCCCCCGCGTGGTGCCGACGCCCCGTTGGACGAGCCACACGGGTCGCAGCCACAGCACAAGCGGCAGCGACAGGCCACCCTCGACAGGTTTGTGGAGGCGGACCCTGGTCACCCTGGGCGAGCAAGCGCGCCGACCAGGCGCGATGGAGATGGAGGCGGACGGATCAGGATTCCGGCGGATGTGCAGATACTCATCGACATGGGCTTCGAAGCTAGTGCGGCGCGCGCCACTCTCCAGCGGTGCCCGCACATCGGTGCGGCAGTGGAGGAGATGCTAGGCAGGGCTTAACTGTGAAAGGTCTTGGGCGTCTGAAGTACGGTAAGTAAGGGGCTCGGTCGGCTGCCACAATTGCGTTGGCTCCGACGCGAAGCTGTTTTCCCGGAAGCGCGATCTTGAATGTTCGCGATCGCGTTTGCACAACCGTACTTTCGTTTGTACGCTGACACGGCTCGATGCACAGCGCAGCGCAGCACAGTCCGACAGTCTTTCGAATCTATCTATCGATACACCGGAGCGAGGTGTGTGAACAAGGGACATGACAAGCGACCGCCCGTACCCGCCCGACGCCGACCGCGCGGCATGGTAGCGCGCAGTGTGCCCCGGTCTCGCATCGTCGGTCGTGTGCACATCGCATAACAGCACCTTCCTCCATCCTCGTTCACAACAGCACCTTCCTCGTTCCATCAATCGTTCCACGGCCCACGACGCGTGCGTTACAAACTATTTTTGCACTCGCAAGGTATGAAGAAGTTGAGAACGTAGGTGGCGAATGACTTCCATCAATACAGCGTTCCCCGAACGGCCCTTGCGCCATTCGTACTGAAGTATACTGCTGGAAGTCATTCGCCACCTCGAACGACAGATCATTCGAGCGCCGGAGGCTCATCAGCTTCAGTACGAATGGCGCAAGGGCCGTTCGGGGAACGCTGTATTGATCATTCGAGCGCCGGAGGCTCATCAGCTTCAGCAACAGATGCAAGCGGCGGTGCACCAGCGGTCCCGGTTGCCGCTTCGGCCGGCTGGGTAGCCTGTACTCTCTGCTGGCTAGCGGCGGCGAGGAACTCGACGGTGCTCGTCAGCGGCGCGATCTGGATCGTTTTCCAGTCGGCAGGCTCTGTCATCATTCGAAGGATGAGCACGCGGAGGTCGGTCATGATGAGGCGCGGCGGGAGCTCCTCGAGCGTCTTGCCCGTGCTCGTCATCCAGTGGTGCACCAGGTCCGCCTTGGTGAAGAAATAGGGCGCCGTCGTCGTCCCCTCCACGAGCTCTGGAAACGAGAACATGGGCACCGTGCTGCTTTTGGGGTTGAGTTGGCTGCTCACTGGGCAGAGCGACTTGGCGCCCTCATCTAGACCGTCGCGCACGAGGTCGTCGATGACGGCGGTGGAGCCCTGCAAATACATTGGGAAGGCAACATTCGACTGAAACCCGAACGCGTCTGCTTCAGTCAATCCGAACACCTTTCCCAGAGGGGTTGTGCCGAGGACAAGGTGGCCCGCATGTGTCATCTTGCGAGCCTGAAGCGCTTCGGCGGCATCGTTGCAATCGACGTAGAAAATGTAGTCGCCCTCTGGCGAGAGGCAAGTCTGCGTGCCTTTGCCGTTCTCCATCACCCTCAGATCGAACAGAGTGATCTGGTCCAATGCCGCCACCAGCTCCGCTTTCGTGGGGCACCCGTCCGCAATCTCCTTTTCTCGGGCAGCCTTGTTCTCGGCGACGGCCTTCTCGAGCAGCTCCTCTTCTCCTTTTGCAATCGTAGCCGCAGAGGGCTTGTCTTTTCCTGACTTGCTCTTCTTTCCCATCGCAAAAGGTCTAGTTTACCGAGCCGACCTGGGACCCACCTGGACGGCAAGGCGACCTGGGCCCAGGCAGCAAAGCGAGCCCTTGAGATGACGGGCCCGAGAATGTTGCACAAAAGCCGCTTCTCAATGCGATCTCGCCGTTTCGTGATCGAGGAGCTCGAGAAGTGTCAAGTCGAAACCCCCGTGACCATTCCCACTGCTCGGTCAGTGTTCTTGACATCAAACTTCGTCGCTATTTGTACAGCTTCCACCCCCTTTTCCATGCGGTCCAGGGGTCCTACTGCTGCAGCTCTCAAACCTCACATCGGATCGCGACATCGCCCCTTCCCCACATTGGCGTTGGCCGTTGCCGTTCCGCGCTCGCCCGTTCCCCCCCGGCCTCGCGCTTGTGGGGCCCCGTCATGGCGTAAACGTGAGAGACGACGTCGCGCTCACGCGCCGCGCTCGACATCCGGCATGTGCAGGATGCTCACGCCGCGCTCATCCTGCGCGAGGATGGCCTCGTAGAGCGGCTTGCACATCTGGCTCACGAGGACGCCATGGTAGTCGTTGGGCGTGAGGATGAGCGTCTGGCGCAGCGGGTGCGAGGCGACCGAGTCGAGGATGAGTTTGAGGCTCGCCTGCAAGAAGGAGGAGTCCATGTTCTTGTCGAACTCGTCCATTGCGCGCAGCGGCGACGCCGAGAAGGGCCACATCGCGAGCGCGAAGCTGAGTGCGGAGAAGGCCTGCTCGCCGCCTGACAAGCTCTTGAGCGAGCGCGCGCGGAAGGCGCCGTGCACGTCTTGCGAGGACGTGTCGACGATCGCGTCGAGCCGCTCGGCGTCATGGTTGAAGATCAACTCGCCTGAGAGGCCCTTGTGCGAGAGCGCCATGTTGAACGCGCCCGACGCCTCGGCAGAGCGCGCCTTGAGAGCCTTGAGCCAGAAGCGATAACGCTCCTTGAGCGCCGCGTCGAGCTTGATCTTGAGCTGGGCGCAGTGCTCGGCCGCGTCCTCATGGGCATACACGTCTTGCTGCGCCCGCTGCGCTGCCTCGAGCAGCTCGGCTGCGGAGGTGTGGCCGCTCTCGCCGCAGCGCCTCTCTGCCTTCTTGAGCTTCGCGTAGAGCTTGCTCAGCTCGAGCTTGGCGGCTGCCTCCACTTCGGCCGCCGCCTTCTCGCGCTTCTCGCGCTCGCGCAGCACCGCCGCGCCGCTCGCCGTCGAGGAGTTTGCATCGCTGGCAACGGTTGCGGCGGTGGCGACTGCGGCGGCGGCGGCGGCGAGGTCGGGTGGCGGGCCTTCGGGGAAGGTCTGGTTGAGCTGCGCCTCGTCGTTGTCGACGAGTGCCTCGCGATCGCTCACCTCCTTGAGCGCCTTGGCCGCCGCCTCCTTGGCCTTGGCGCTCGCCTCGCTCGCCCTCGCACTCCGCCTCGATGCCTCGGAGAGCACCTCCTCCTCTGCGCCCGGGCCGCTCGAGCCGCTCGAGCTGCCGCCCGCGCGCCCGCCGGCGCCGAGCTGCTGCGTGAGTGCCCTCTCCTCCTGCTGCGCCTCGGCGTACTTGGCTTGCACCGCCGCCACGAGTCCCTCGAGCCGCGCCGCCTCGACCTGTGCCGTGCGCGCCGCCTCAACGGCCACGGCCTGCTGTGCGCGCGCCTCGTCGAGCTCGCGCTGCGTTTGGCCGAGCACGGCCGCTGGCGCCGAGACTGCCGCCTCGTCGCGCGCGGCACTCAGCTCGGCGGCAGCCGCTTCCATCTTGCGCCCAAGCTGCGCCTTTTTCGCCAGCACGGCCTGGAGCTCCTGTGTCGCCGCCTTGTCCGCGCGCTGCGCCTGCTCCATGGCGCTCTTTGCCTCCGCCACCTGCGCCTGCGCGCGCTGCGCCACTTGCGCCTGCTGCCCGCTCTGCGCGAGCATCTCGGCCCGCCGCTCGTCGCTCCCATCGCCCGGCCGATCGGCACACAAAAAGGGCGCCATGTGCTGCGGGCGCCGCTGCTGCTTGGGCACCGGCTCAGAGGCGGTGGTGCGCCCGCGTCTGAAATGGGCGGTGCCGTCCGGCGTGTACGCACGCGCAAACGGGGCGCGTGGCCCAAAGACGAGACGGTCGACGTCGTCGTAGCTGCGCAGCAGGGCGCACCCTTCGGGCGAGGCTGCGTTCACGAGCGCGTTGAACGCGATGTCGCTCTTGATGTGCTCGAGAGCATCGAGCACCGTGAGCCCGCCGCCGCCGCCGCCGCCGCCGCCGCTCCCGCCGCCGCTGCTCCCGCTGCCGCCCAGCCGGCCGCCGACGTTGAAGCGCGGCTCATCCTTCTGCACGACGACCTTGACGCCCGCGACCGCGTGCTTGCCGAGGAGCGCACGCAGCGCCACCTCGTCCGCCTGGCAGCCGACGACGAAGGCCGACAGGCCGCCCCAGCCGCCGAGCGCGCGCTCGATGGCAAAGCCAAACGTGGGCTGGTGCTCCGCCTTGATGCACAGGTGCATGCCAAGCGGGCCGACGGGCTCAAAGGCCTGCCACGAACGTGTGCCGTGGATGGCCTTGAGCAGCTGCGGCATCGCTCGGTGGAAGACGGCACTGAGAGCCTCGGCACCCGAAGCAGCCGAGCTCGACGTCGCAGCCGCGTGCAGTCGCGTCGCCTCCGCGTGCGCCTCGTGCTGCTCGCGGCTCGCGTCGGCGTGCCGCCCGTGCCACTGCGCGAGCGCCGCGCGCGCGCTGCTCGCCGCCTGCTCGAGCGGCGTCAGGTCGAGCGACGCGGCGCTCACTGCTGCCATCGCAGCCGCGTGCGCGTCCTCGAGGGCCTCGATGCGCCGGCGCATCGCCACGTCCGCGGCGCGCGTGTTCGCGTCGAGACTCGCGCGCTGCACCTCGAGCGCGCGACGCAGCTCCGCCTCCGCCGCGGCGGCGTCTCGCTGGCTGGCTAGGGCGCTCTCGCGCTGCTCGCGCTGCTGGTGCCCTCGCTTCTTGAGATCCTTGAGCTCCTTGCCGAGCAGGGTCGCGCGCCGGCCGGCGCTGTCGAGCTGATCAAGCCGCGCCTTGCGCTCGGCGTGCGCCGCCTCGACGCCGCGGCGCGCGGCCGCGTGTGCCTCCTTGGCGTCGGCTGCCTCCGCAGTGGCCGCCTCCGCGGCGGCGCCCGCGACTTCGGCCGCCGCGCGCGCGCGCTCGAGCGCGGCGCGGTGTGCGGCGACTGTGCAGTAGGCGGCGCGCCGCTCCTGCTGCGCGATGGTGCGCTCGAGGTCCAGGCGCTCGCGCGCTGCATCGGCGCGCTGCTGCGCCTCCTCGAGGCGCTCGTAGAGCCTGGCGCGTTGCTCCTCGTGGCTATCGAGCTTGATCCCCATCTGGCGCAGCTCGTCGTGGCCTTGCGCGTAGTCCATCTTGAGGGACTCGAGGTTGGCCGCGCGCAGGAAGAACGTGTACCGGCGCTGCGCGTCCTTCGGGTCCTTGAGGAACGAGGCCGAGACCGCCTGCGTGTTGATCACCGTCGGGTTCTCCACCTCGTAGTTGTAAAAGTCGGCGAGCTCGCGCACTTTCTTGAGGGAGATGCTCGAGTCGTTGATCGAGTACGTGCTCGAGGTTCGCGTCGCGCTCGCGCGGCTGAGCCGCAGCCGCACAATGAGGGTCGCGGGCGCCGCACCGCACTCGAGTGTGAAGGCGTCTGGGCCCCCGTTCGCGATGCGCAGCTCGACGCTCGCCGAGTCGGCGCCGTCGCAGATGAGGCTGCTCGCCGACTTGGAGCCGCCCGCAGTGCCCGAGTACTTGTTCGGGTTGCCGCCGAGCGCCACGATGATCGCCGCGAGGATCGAGCTCTTGCCCGTGCCATTTCGTCCCACGATGAAGTTCAGCCGCGGTCCGAAGGTCATCTCAAAGTGGCGGTGGCTCTTAAAGTTGACGAGGCGCACGGACAGCAGTGTTCCATTCTCGACATCGAGACGGCGCGGGCACAGCGAGACGCGCCCGGCGACCACCGGACGGTGGTGCAGTCCGATCACCTCCGTCTCCTGCGAGGTGCCCGAGGCAGCGGCCAGCGGCGCGGCTGCGGAAGAGCGCCTCGCCTTCTTGGCCTTAGGCGGCACCGTCGCATGCTGTGACGCGTCCGCCGTGTCAGCGAGGTCGTCCTCGTCGTCCTCGTCGTCCTCGTCGACGTCGTCGACGGCATATGCGGGGCGCCGCCGCCGAGAGTGACCGAGCGCATCCATTTTTGAAAAGTGACGTGTGACTGCGGGAAGTGGCGGGAAGTGGCGGGAAATCCAAATCGGTTCAAGAAAACCGGGGGAGCCGGAAAGTGGAGGATTTCATGTGATGCTTTCCTTGAAGTTATCCGTGAAGTGCTCGGCGCGACGCATTTTCCAAGGATGCAAATCTCCGCGGCGGCGACCGTACTTCTGACGGCGGCGCTCCAGCCGCCGCTGCACGGCGGCTCGCCGTCGGCGCTGTGTAGAGGGAGCGCGCGCCGATGTTGGCCGCACGTCCGCTGCTGCGAGAACGAGCCCGAGTCCAAGGACCTCGGCGACTGGCGCGATCTCCGAGCGAAGCTCGTGGCCGCAGAGCAGCGTGAGAAGGCGAGCAGCGGCGGCGACAGCAGCGCTGCGGCAGCGGAGCCGGAGGGCTTCGTCTTCGAGTCGCCGCTCATCGAGCAGGGTTCGGTCATTCTCGGCGGCACGCGGCAGGAGTTTGGCTTTGCTCTTCGGCAGCAGTACTTTCACAAGTCGGTGATGCTCCTGCTGCAGCATGACGACGGGTTCACGCGCGGCATCATCCTCAACCGGCCGTCGGCGTACGAGATTGACGGCTGGCGCGTGTGGTTTGGCGGTGACGTGGGAGAGGGTGGCATGTTCCGCGGCAAGGATGCCAAGGGCGACGCGGAGATCGTGTGCCTCCACTCTCTCGTGGGCGAGGTCGCGAGCCGGCTCTCGATCGACATCATCCGCGGCGTCTCGTACACGACGCTCGAGGGCGCCAAGGCGCTCGTCGCCGAGGGCCTTGCGCAGCGCGATGACTTTTGGGTCTTCGTCGGTTACGCAGGCTGGGCTCCTGAACAGCTGCAGGGCGAGTTAGAGCGCGACAGCTGGTTCCTCGCGTCGGCCGACGGCGGCCTGCTGCTGCAGGAGCTGCTGCGGCAGGGGCGCGAGCTGCCGCCCGTCTCGTCGGGCGTGCTGCCGGGCGATGGGCTTGCCACGTGGGAGAAACTCATGAGCTCAATACGGCGCGTGGGCGAGGTCGAGCGTACGCGTGGGTCGCTCGAGGACCGGATGCTCAGCGAGTGGTGCCGCGTGCACCTGCTGCCGCGCAAGATGAGGGAGCTTCGGGAGGTGGCCTTGGTGGAGGTGCTCGAGGAGGAGCGGGAGCTCGCACGCATCGAAGCGGAGCTCGCGGATGATGATGATGATGAGGAGGAGGACGACGACGTGCTCGACGAGGTGCTCGAGGTAGTGCTCGACGAGCTCGAGGAGGAGCCCTCAGATCGGGAGATTGCCGATATCCAGCGTGCCGAGCTTCTTGCGGACGCCGAGATCGATGCCGAGATCGCCGCCGAGGTGCGCGCCGAGCTCGAGCGAGTGCTCGAGAGCACGCTCGAGGAGCCTCCTCCAGTCGTGACGAACCCTCTCGAGCCCAAGTTGACGAACCCTCTCGAGACCACGGCCGCCGAGCTCAAGGCCAAGGATCAATTGATCCGCGAGACGGCCGCCGGGATGGTGGACGCCGCGGCGGGCGCGAGCTCGAGTGCGCGACCGACGGGCATCTCTCAAGGAGCTGTGCCCGTCCCTGTGGGTACGGTGCTTCGCTCTGGGCGCGTCGCCGATCGATTCCTCCTTGCCGACCAGTTCCTCCACAAGAGTCTGCTCCTCGCGCTGCAGGAGCTGCCGAGCGGCACAACGGTCGCGGCAGTGCTCAATCGGCCAACGGCCAACCTCGTGCAATTCCGCACGGAGGGCAACCCGCGCCGGTGCATCAGCTTTGGCGGCGACGGCCGGCTGCGAAGGGGCGATCAACTCGAGGTCGATGCTAACGGCCTCATGTGGCTCTCACGCTCAGCGGGCAGCAGCGCGGCCTCGCGCCTAGGCGTTCCTCTGGGCACCAGCGGGCTGCGCCGCATTAACGCGCTCGAGGCGGCCGAAGCGATCCGGAATGGCGATGCAGCACTGAGCGACTTTCTGCTCGTCTCGGGCGTCGTGTTCTTCGGGCCGGCGGAGCTCCAACTCATGCTCTCGCGGGGCGAGCTCTGCGTCGTCGAGGGGCGAGAGATGGGCGCGCTCTGGCCGCAGGTGATGGCCCTTGGTGTTCTCGATTGCCCTCGATGGCCCTTATTTGCTCTCGATTGCCCTTGATGGCCCTTGATTGATCTCGACCGCCCTTGGTTGCGCCTGATTCGTGCTTGCCTCTCGGTCGGCACCGATGGCACCTGGCCGTCACATGGCACATGGCACCTGCGGCCATCCCATGGCCGTCACATGCCACCGATGGCACCTGGCCGCAGGTGTTCGAGCTAGCCGATGCGCACACGGTTGAGACGGAGGTGTACAGCGAGGGGGGCACCACCTCACTCTCCGATGGTACCTCCATCTGGTGGGCCGCCTCGCAACTGGGCTCAACCGCCGACAGCTTACAACCGATGCCGCCGCCCGGACTCGCCGATGAAGCGCTCAATGAGTGGCTCCAGTTCTTTGCGGGTCATTCCACGCGCCGTCGGCGCGCGAGCGAGTGAGTAGCGCGCGCCGCCGCTTGTGAGAGGGGCCGACGACGCACATGCATGCGTAAGATCAGCGGCAGCGGGGGCAGAGCGTGAGGGTGTGGCCGCGCGCTCCGGCGTTACCTTCCTGAGCGACGGGGTACAGCAGAGCGGCCCCGGGCCAGTGCGGCGACAGGTGGCGATCGTGCGGATAACCGGGAAAATGATACTTCCCTGGCCGTCTGACACCAGCTTGTGTTCAGGTTTCGGCCTTTCGCGCACTACGCCCCGTCATACAAAAGCCCCTCCGCTTGTCGGTATACTATGATGTTTTTACGGTAATCGTAAATCGATGAAAGTTACTAAGTTAGTAATTACCGCGGCCCTCCGCTCGGTGTAATCGGGCTCAACGGTCCCGGCCGGGTGCGCACAATCATCACCTGCACCAGCATATTCCACATATGCGATGCTCCTCGTCAGACGGCAGCCTTGACTTAGTTTCCATGCCGGTGGCGGCGTTTCAATCCTTGTTGGCGCCCCTCGACCCCGCGAGCCCTCGCAACGCCGCAAGCTCCTGCGCCCTCAGCAGCTTGCCTTCGGCCAGCTTTGCGACGAGGTCGTGCAGTGCCGTGACCTCCTCGTACGCGTCGTCGTCCTCGGCGGACCTGCCGCCAGGCTCCCAGCCCCTTGCGCCAGGGCTCGACGGGCGGCTGCCGCCCCTTGAGGCGGGCGATGCGGTGCGCGTTCGTGAGGCGACGCCGTGGGCGACGCCTCCGTCCTTGGTGGTTTCCTCCTTGGTGCGCCCCCCGCCTAAGGCGACCAAGCCTTCCTTGATCTTCCTGAAGTACGCCTTCCGCCGGCCGGAGGTGGAGTCGCACCGGAGCTGCTCAATGTCACTGCTCAGCTTCTCGACGCGCCGGATGTACATCTTGGACTCGAGCTGCCGATCTGTCTCGAGCTTGCGTATCTGCGACTCGAGCCGGGCTTCGAGTGCCACCTTCTCCTCGTAATCCGCCTGCATTCGTCTCTTGAAGAGCGATTCCTTCTCTCCGCTCTCGGTGCGTAGATGCTTGAGCTGTGACTCGTACCACTGCGCCTGCACCCTGGTCTGCTGCTGGGCGTCCTCGTGCTGCTTCGTCAAAGCTCCGAGCTCGTCCCACCGCTGCGCCTCCTCATGCCGCAGCTCACTGCGCAGCGTTTTCACAGCGACTGCGCGCTCCGCGAGCGCCATCGCGAGCGCTCGCTCAAGCGGCGGCAGCTCGCGCGCGAGGCAGCTGTTCCGGCCGCCCGCGGTGCACTCGAACTCGGTGCGCTCGCGATAGCGCTCGAGCCTCTCCCGCCTGAGCTCGTCCTGCGAGATCGCGAGCGCACGGTGTAGCTGGAGCATCTCGGCGCCGTGCACGCGCGTCTCGTGCGCACGCTCGTCGCGCTCGTCGCGCAGCTGCTCGAGCAATCGAGAGACCGAGAGGCTGCCCGCGGTTTCGTCCGACTCGGAGCTCGCGAGCGCCTCGGCGAAGACGACCTGCATCATCTCGCGCTCCGCGGTGAGTCGCGCCGCGAGCCTGCGCACATCGGCCGCGTGGCAGGACTGCGCCGCCGTCGCCTCCTCCTCCAAGTGGAGCAGCGCCGCACGCAGCTTGGTGGTCGTCCTATGGGAGCGCGCCATCATCGCGCGCGTCGTCAAGCGCGCTTGGTGCTCCGCGGTGCCCGTCTGCACCATCGCTGCGAAGTCGAGCTCGAGGGCCGCCTTCGACTCCAGGTCCGCCTTCTCCGACTCGGCGCGCACGCTCGCCGCGCTGCTCAATGCCTCCGCCACCCGGCGCGACGTGGCCGGCAGCGCCTGCGCCAAGACCTCCGCCAGCTCGGGGCTTGCAAACGCGCCACGGCTCGGTGGCGCGCGTGCGGCCGCATAGAGCCTGCGCGCGTCCACATGACTCCACGGCACGCCTCTGAGGTTCGCTTCCTCGCCGGCGACCTTGGTGGCCACCGTCCGCCCCTTGTGCGTCTCGAGCTCAAGGCGCGCTCGATCGAGCTGCGTCGTCAACTCTTCACGCACGCGCGCGAGCTCCTCACGAGCCATCGCAAGCTCCTCACGCAGCGAGCCCTCGACGGTCACCTTTTCGGCGAGCATCGCGTAGATGGACTCGTCCTCATCGCCAGCGCTGGCGGCGGCGCCCTTGGCTGATTTGCTGTCCATCGGCCGGCCGAAGCGCGCGGGGGCGGCATGCGCCGCTGGCGGCCGCGCCGGCGGCCGCGCTGGCGGCTGTGCCGGCGGCCGCGCTGGCGGCTGCGCCGGCGGCCGCGCTGGCGGCTGCGCCGGGGGCCGCGCCGCCTCGAGCGTCGCACTGCTGGTGACATGGAGCGGAAGCACCGTCTCTGCCCGAAGCGCAGCAAGCTCGGCCGCCGACAACATGTAGCCCTCCGCAAGCTTCGACGCCAATGCTCTCCTGTAGCGGCTCTCGATCTCGTCATCTTGATCGAGCGTCGTCGACAGCCGTGGCGGCGACCTGTGCTTGGGTACCTTCCGGGAACTCTGCTTGGCAGGTGCCGTACTCGGCCGCTGGAGCACAGGAGCAGATGACGTGCGTGACATCGATCGACTCAGCCCAAGCATCGCCGCTGTCCTCTCGAGATGTGAGCTTGGCTTCGTGAACGCCCCCGAGGGCATCCAGTTCGCCTTTGTGGGCTTGCTGGCCTCGAGTTTGTAGGCCGTCAAATGGTCCATGTCAGCGTCCCAAGCGTACAACTGCTCGTTGCATTCAACCACTTCTTCCGGAATGGGCGGTGGCGCCGGCGCGATCTTGTGCGCGGCCTTGGGCTTCGGCTTTGGTGGCCTGGAGGAAAGAGGGATTTGCGCGCCTGTGAGGCTGGAGAGGTAGTCTACACCATCTTCTTCCATCAAAACACCCGATCGAGAAAACGCTGTGTTGAGCGTTTCGTTAGGCAGACGGGGGAATGCAAGGCCTCCACGTGCCGCCCATGAAGACCTCCGCCATGCATGCAATCAAAAAATAATCCATTTTCACGAGGTCGCGCGATCTCCGCGCGACCGAAGCAACGCACGTATCCGGATAACTAAGGTGTCGAGGTGTGGAGGTGCAGGAGGGTGGCGCCTTCCGACGCACGAACGATGTCTCTGCAGGGAAAGATGCCGTCGCACGCGGTGTGCGTCACGGGCCTGCAGCGCTCCTTCCCAGAAATTAGCGGCAACATTCGGCGATCTCTCGAGGAGCTCTACGACGCACGTGCGCAACTTGCCACAACGGTGGCCTTCTTCGGTGTGAGGCCCGCAAACGACAGCTGGCACGAGGTACGTGAGGCACTGCCGCCGCTCGCAAACGAGACGTTGCAGCGGCCATGCGGCGCAAAGTCTCCGAACTGGTTTAGCGTGTACGCACGCAGCCACTCGGCCAGGGTTGGGTTCCAGCGAGCCTTCGTGATGTCTTTGTGCGACATGGCCATCTGCCTTCGTGAGCTGGTCGAGGTGTACGAGGCACACTCCATGGGCGGGCGTCGCTTCCTCACGCTGGCGCGGCTGCGCCTCGACCTGGCGTGGGAGGCGCCGCTGCGAATGCCCAAAGGCGGACTACTGCCGCATGCTGTGTACGTGCCACGCATGAACGCCAAAGCTGGCATCAATGATAAGTGGGCGCTCGGCCACCGCCGGCCAATGGGCGTGTACCTGGCGCGTGTGGAGGCCTTCGCGGTGGCCAACAGGCTGCATGACAGGTCGAGCGCGGCGATCAGCGCGAACAGCCGACTCCTGCACCCGTCACGTGCCAAGGGCGACGCCATTGTCGACGTCGCCTGCATTGGGCAGCCGAATTCGGGCCAACCCCAGAATTCGGGGCTCACCGAATGCCGCCCGCAATTTGACGAGCATACAGCGTGGCAGGGCAGCGCCATCGTGCCGCACGATCACCAGCGCGGCAAGCCATACGCGCACTCGGGGGAGGTCGCAGCGGAGCACGAGCACGCCCAGGACGACGCTCCCCCCTTTCCAAGGACGACGAGAACAACGGCCGGGAGTGGGACAACGTCATTTTCGTCACAGCACGAGCTCGCGCGCCATTTCGTCCTGACGAGCGAGGGCTTCCTGCAGTGGGCGCTCTGGCGCCAGAACATTTCAGTGGTTCACGTGCAGAGCTGGATGTTCTGCAAGTACAAGGACGCGCTGCAGGCGAACAGCACGCCGCGGACGTGCGTGCCGCGTATGCGCAAGCGCGAGCCGTGCCAGAGCCTGATCTGCACGGGCGGCGCAGTCGACTGCGTCTGTCGGAAGGACGCGCTGTGCACGACATTTGACAAGAAGCAGAAGAATGCGACGTCGTGGTACTGTGCCGACGTCACAGGCGACCAGCTCGACAACGGCGGTGAGTTATATTGACCTCCAGCACTGCGCCAACTAGAGCGTGGGCAGCGGTGCGGCCAGTAAGAAGCGTCGGAGTTGGGAGGAATTCGCGCAATCAGGAGTCATCGTAACAAGTTAGCCTGAGATGTTTTGACCGAGGGGTGCGGAGCTGCAGTCCGTTGAGACAGTGATGTGGTGAGCGCGCGCGGGGGGACCGCGAGAAAACTGATTGTCAGACTTGCCTCCAGTGCCGTACAATGGCAAGTGGGGGGGGGTCCCAACGCTCATGTTCAGGGTCCAATTCGTGATTGCCCAAAACACTTCATCCCCTGCAATCGCGGGTCGTCTCGGTGACCAGGCTCGCGCAAGAGCTTGGGACCCCCAAGCCATGGCGCGGCGCGAACTGCGCGTCTGCTCGCTCTCGATCATTGGCCTCGATCTAGCGCTTACTGACGTCGTCACCGTCAATGTCTTCAGCGGCGCGGACACGAGTGCCATCGCCCACAGCGGGGGCACAAAGGATAAGAATAAGGTGGTGGCCACGTTCACCCTGCCTGCCGCGGACGAAAAGGAGGACATCACGTACACTTTCGACGTGGGCAGCACCAAACTTAGCACTTACAAAGGCCTGCTCACCGACGCCAGCAGCCTCAACTCCATCGGCAAGCTCGACATCAAGCGCGACGTGCTGCTGCAGCATGCGAAGTACACCGAGAAGCTGTCCGTTACAGGCGCGTTCGCCAGTGGGAAGCGCGTCCTCCTCCAGGTGCCGCTCGATTCCAAGCTCACCCTCGCCCTCGACGTCGAGCTGGGCGTTCAACAGCGCGCGCCGCTCGTCGGCCTGGACGATGGCCAGGTGCGCGAGTGCAACATCCTCCTTGCTGCTGTGGGGATCCTGGCGACGCGTGGCGAGTCAACGGACTCGTTCGCGCGCGTCATGATGCTCGGCGAGCACGAGGCTGAATTCGAAATGGGGCGCACCAACGTGATGAATGACAATCTGTCGCCCATTTACAATAAGTACGTGCGCATGCGCTACTCGCAGCAAGCGCTGCTCAAAGACACGATTGTGCGGATCGAGATCTGCGACCCGAATTCCCTCTCAAAGGGCTCCAACGAGACTTTCACCGTCATCGGAGCCGCCGAGATGCGCCTCGCCGACCTGCACGCAATCCTCGAGGCGCCGCCGGCGTCGGTCGAACCGATCGACTTCGGCGAAGGGATTGTGATCTCGCAGACGGCGCCGAAGGGCGCAGCGCTGATGGCGATGGAGCTTCGCCAAAAGGCGGAGCTGCAGAAGATCGTGCCGCCGCGCATGCGCAAGAAGAAGAAGGAGGAGCACGAGGCGCTGCTCAAGGAGAAGCAGCACGAACTCATCCGGAGCGGCGGAGCGGCCTCCATAACGGCCGAATGCCAGGCGATGCTTATGACGCGTCGCAGCCGGCCGTCGGCGAAGCACATGGACAAGTGGAACAGCGTGGAGCTGGCGGGGTTGCTCACGAAGGATTTCAACCTTGGGACCGTCCTGGTTGCCGTCGAGTCCATCGTCCCCTCGCAGGAGCTCCGCCCCTTCATCTTCTCTGCTTCGAAGCTGCGCGTCAACCGGTGCTCGCTCGCACCCGAGCCGTACCTTCGTGTCTTCAAGAAGCTGGTGGTGGGCGACGACGCACTTTCGCTGCCGGGCGGGCACAACGTGCCCAAGTACTGCCCCATCTTCCGCACGCGCCCACACATGAGGAAGACGCGCAATCCGGTCTGGGGCGTCGACGAGGGCAAGATGACCAAGGACCGGAACGACGACGACCTCGGGCTTCCGGCCGAGCTGCTCGTCAACTGCGACGGCTCGCCGGCGACGATCCTCGTCGAGGCGTGGGACTGGCAGGCCACCGGCAAGGACCGGCTCATCGGGCGTTGCGAAATCGAGATGGCCGATCTCAATATGTCGGGCACCAAATTCAAGGAGGTCCAGTTCCAACGACCCACCTTCAAAGACAAGGAGGATCTGCTCGACATCGTGTACTGGATTGCCGGCTGCGGCACGCCCAATATCCCAGGGTTCCTCAAGGTGTCTGCGCGCTCGGCGAACCGCGAGTCACAGGACCGGACGCTCCGGCGGCGGTTGCAGGTGAATCGCTGCTTCGACATCGACGAGACGATCCGCAAGCTCGAGGCTAGAGAGACTTCTGATATTGTCGAATGGGTGCCCCTCAGCGCGCGCCGCGCGCAGATCCAGAACGAGCTGCGATCGGGCGAGGAGAAGATCAATAAGTCTGCTTTCCGCGCCATGCAGAAGGGCTGGCGCGCCTTCAAGCGCTACTGGCAGGTGGAATTCGCGGCCGAATGGGGGCGCTGGTACCGTGAGCATGACATTTTCTACCAGAGCCAGCTGACCATCGGTGCCGACTTCGGCCAGGCCTCCAAGGCTTTGTTCACCTTCTCGGCGAGCGTCATCTTCTCGAATCTCCTCATCTGGATTTGCTGGTTCCCCACGTGGATCCCGCAGATCCTCTCTTCCGCGCCCGGCTCGATCGACCTCGGTGGCGAGATCGCATCGGTCTTCGTTGCGAAGGGGGTCGATGATCTCTCCAGTCTGGTCGACACCAACGGCAACGGCAAGATCGACATCGGTGACAATTTGCGCATCACGTTCAACAACGGCACTACCTTTTCCCGCGTCCCGCCGCGCGGCATCCTCTTCTTCTCGGGCTACATGCCGAAAATCCCGATCGGGGATCCTGCTGCCCCCGATATGTTCCCGACCGCCCAGTGGTACGTCATGTGCGGCTTCATCGCGCTCGTCCTGACGCTCTCCAACTACACGTACCGTCTATACCAGGTCATGGCATCGAAGGAGGCGGCCGTCTCCTCCGCGACCGCGCTGCCCAAGGGCACCATCGAGGTGCTCAACTCGCTCTTCGGCGGCTGGGACCACACACACTTTGGCTTGAACGCGACCTCAAAGGTGCGGCGCGAGATCGCGACGCGCATCAAGGAGGGAGAGTCAGACGCGCGCCGGCACGCACAGTCGAGCGCGATCGTTCGTACACGCCAGGAGCTACAGCTCCTCTATGTGAGGCGTGTCTTCCTCATGACCACCGGCTTCATAATCTGCGCCGCGGGAGTGGGCATCATCGTGGCGTGCCTCGTGCCCAATCCTTTCAAGGACCGGATCCTCGTCGAGTTCGCGCTGGCGGTACCCGTCATCGGGCCGCTCTTTGGCACGCTCATCATCACCGCGACCAACATCCTCGTGCCCACCATTGTCAAACAGCTCGTGGTATGGGAAGATTATTCCCCCGATGTGGCGCTGCGCCAGACGCTTGCACGCATCTTCTTCGTCAAGATGTCCAACGCGATCGCCATTTTCCTCAACTTGGGCTTCACAACTGAAGCCGAATTGCCGTTCGGCGACAAGCGGTGCGTGGAGCACGAGGCCGCTGCTACCTACGTGCAGCTGCTCATCTCGGACTTCGTCGTTGTCTCTCTCTCCTTCTCGCTGCCCAAGGCGATCACTCAGACGTGGCTGCCTGTCATCGGGTTTTGGTGCAGGAGGCTGTGTGGCTCTCGGAAGAAGCTCAACCCCGTCAAGCCCACGAAAGAGCCTGCCCAAAAGATGGCTGCCTCCAAGAACGCCGGTAAGGCACCTGCCAAGAAGGACAAGTTCGTCCAGAACCTCGACGCGTCGTCGCCGCCCGCGTCCCCGCCGGCCGACGACGCCCATCTGGACGCCGATCTGGACGCCGATCTGGAGTTCACTGAGCCTGATGTGGCCGTGGCGTCGGCACCAACCGACATGGAGGCACCTTCGCCGCCGCCCTCGCCGCCGGCCAAGCCGAAGAAGCAGCCCAAGTCTGGAGATGCGTGGGGCGCGTGGAACAGTGCGGCCGCGGAGAAGACGGGCAAGCCGCCGGCGGTCATCAAAGACGTCGAGGAGGAGGATGCGTTCTCCGGCTGGCGTGATGCGGCCGCGGTGAAGGCGGGCAAGCCGGCCGCCTCGGCGGCGGACGACGACGACGACGACGACGACGAGGTCGACGAGAACGAAGCTGCTGAGAAGGCGCGGAAGGCCAAAGAGGCAGCGTACAAGGCGAAGTACCCCGATTACCCGCTCACGGGGTTTGAGCACAAGGCCGCTCCCGGGCTCGAGTTGCCCAAGGAGGTGATGGAGCTCATCTACCGCCAGACGCTCTTGTTCATGGGCATGGTCATCTCCCCCTGGCTCTTCCTCGTCGGCTTCGTGGTCAACTTTCTCATCTACTGGGTCAAGTTCAAGACGGTCGTCTGGTTCCACAAGCGGCCCAAGGAGATCAAGGACCACTTCGGCGCGGGCAACGCCACGCGCGACTTCTACGCATTCGCCTGGCTCGCCACGCTGTTTATCTTCCCCTTCTACTTCATCTTCGTCCACCTGGAAAGCAACCCGGTCTGCGGCCCGCTGCGCTCCCAAAAGTGCGCTGTGGACTTCTACCAGGGCAACCTGACCACGTGCTTCCTTGAGAGCGAGGCCAAGCGCGTCAACTACTTTGACTTGGCCGTATCGCTGCTGCCGGATCCGAATAACAAAGGCTCTTTCTCGGATCCCGTGCCGCCAGAGCTGGATGATCCATCGATCCAGCTCGTATTCAAAACGCTCTTCTCATATATCACGGACCTTCCCGTGTTGATGATCACGATCGCCGTCCTCGCCGCGTCGGTCACCTTCGCCTCTGCCCAGGTCGTCAGGCTTTCGGGTGAACTCGCTGCAGCCAAGCGCGAGCTCTCGATTGAGTACATGGACAAGAAGAAGCTGCTGCGCTATGCTGGCATGGACATCTGAGCCCTGGCCTTACCATATGAGCGCCTCCGATGGTCAACGAACGCAGATTTCACGGCGATGGTCCTCGTGCGGATTTCACAACAATATCTTTAGGGATGGGAAGCTCGCGGTGAGCGAACTATCTTCCCTCGAGTCGGTCGCTAAGTATGTGCATGGGCATTTGCTTGCGGTGACTTGACTTGACTTGTGGTGCCTCTGCGTGAGTAGGGATGGATGCGGCGCGTGAGCGCGACTGTGTGGTGGGTGGGGAACGTGCGCGTGCGCATCATTCAATTCCCAAACAGGTGTAGGGTTGGGCCCTTACGTAAACATGAAATAATAGTAGACCACTCCTCCTTGCATGGGTCACGAACGACGAACCGCATGACCAGAGATGAGCTTAGTGCGTCCCGACCCGGTCCCCGGCGGCGCCGGTCGGCGGCCGGACGCGGACGGCCCCGCGGGCTCCGCGCTCCGGTCGCGGCTCCGGGCGACGTCCGCGGGGCGACGCTACGATCCCGTCGACTCCTGATCGCCTCTCGGTATGGCGTAGTCCTTGACGCTCCATGACGCAGTCCTCGAGGTGTGTGTTGAATACCATACACTCTACGGGGTAGACCGTACCCGACTCACTACACGAC